>Ga0224505_10001192_pt1 | contig 16742 bp, 15 predicted proteins | sample SF_Jan12_sed_USG_FD_169102 | JGI IMG/M metagenome (GOLD analysis project Ga0224505, IMG submission 169102) | Sediment microbial communities from San Francisco Bay, California, United States - SF_Jan12_sed_USGS_4_1 | ecosystem: Environmental > Aquatic > Marine > Sediment | place: USA: California... | reverse complement strand
GCCCCCGGCTTGGCCGCGACTTCGGCGTTGCCTTTGGCGGTGGTACTGTATGCGGTGTTTTCACTCATGAGTGTCTTCCAGTTGAGGAAATCAGCGACATGATCGGTGATGGCGAGGGACGCCGTCAAATCAGGCGACTCGACGCCGGACGGGAAAATCGATCCAGGTGTGCCGTGTTTGTGAGATTCGCAGCCATGGATTCCTGCATGGTGTATACAAGCGAGTCTACTTTAGAACCATACCACGTCGTACACTCCGGGGCATGGATGCGTGGGATTCCCGATTTGCCGACCGTTCGCCCTTGCTGTCGTCACTGAGCAATGTGGCGCCGCAGCTTGCCGGTGCAGACTGGCCGGATTCGAATTTGCTGCAGCAGTTGTTGCGGGATGCGGATGTGCGCACCGTGTCGGCGCTGCCGTTGCAGCTCGTGCCGGTATCCGCCGGCAGTGAACCGTACGAGCTTCGTTTGTACCGTCGAGGTGAACTGGAGTTTCGCGAACGCAACTGGCACGACCTGTTCAATGTGCTGTCATGGCTGATGTTTCCGCGCGCGAAGGCGGCGCTGAATGCCAGGCACCATGCCGAATTTTTGAATACCCCGGTTCCGGGCCGGCGTGGTCCGGTGCGCGACGCACTGACACTGTTCGATGAGGACGGGGTCGTCGTCATTGCCGCAGACGGAACACTGCTCGGGATGATTCGTGACTTTCAGTGGAAGCCCTTGTTCTGGGGGCGCCGTGCCGACGTGATCAAGGGCATGCGGTTCCTGCCGTTTGGCCATGCCTTGTGCGAAAAGGCGCTGAAACCATATCAGGGGATGACCGGGCGCGGCGTGCTGCTGGAGGTCGATCAGGCGTTCTTTGACCTGGCGCCGGTGGCGCAGTTGAATGATGTGGATTGCGCGTTGGCGCGGCGGATTGCTGACGTTGCGGTACTGCAAGGCACCCGCGACCTGGCGCCGTTGCCGGTGCTCGGTGTGCCCGGCTGGCACCCCGGAAACGAGTGCGCCGGGTATTACGATGATCGTGATTACTTCAGACCGGGACGCACAGATCGATCGGTGCCGCCGCGTCGTGATGCCAGGACGCCATGATTGCGCTGCTGCAGCGGGTCAGCGCGGCGGAAGTCGTCGTCGATGGTGCGAGTGTAGGCGCCATCGGCCACGGGTTGCTGGTTTTTCTGGGGGTGGAGGCAGACGATACACCGGTCGAAGCGGATCGCCTGCTCGACCGGTTGCTGAACTACCGTGTGTTCGCCGATGAGGCAGGAAGAATGAATTTGTCGCTGCGCGACGTCGATGGCGGATTGCTGCTGGTACCTCAGTTCACACTCGCCGCCGATACCCGCAAGGGTTTGCGGCCCGGTTTTTCATCCGCGGCGCCACCGGATCTGGGCATGTCGCTGTTCACGCATGTGGTTGCGCAGGCGCGGCGTGTATATTCACAGGTGGAGCAGGGCGTGTTCGGGGCCGACATGAAAGTAACTCTGACCAATGACGGTCCGGTCACATTCTGGTTGCGGGTGGGCCGCGGTGCGTGAGGTCCGAACCTGCGGTTGCCCGGTCCAGGTTCGGTGAATTATTAAATACCATTAAAATCAATTACTTAAGTTTTTACCGGGCCTGCGTGGCCACTTGAACTTGTACGTGCCGGCCCCATCTAATCGACCGTGTTCAACCTCAACCTACCGGGATTCTGAAAACCTATGAAACGTGTCTTTTTGCTGATCGTCACCAACTTTGCCATTCTCGCGGTGCTGAGCGTGACCATGCAGTTGCTGGGCATCGATCAGGCGCTGACCAATGAGACTGGCCTCAACCTGCAGGGATTGCTGGTGTTCGCCGCGCTGTTCGGTTTCGGGGGTGCGTTCATTTCGCTGCTGATTTCGAAGTGGATGGCGAAAAGGTCTACGGGTGCACAGGTCATTGAGGTTCCGTCGAACACCACGGAGCGCTGGCTGCTGGATACGGTCAAGCGGCAGGCGGACCGCGCCGGAATCGGCATGCCCGAGGTGGCTATTTACGACGCGCCGGACGTGAATGCGTTTGCGACCGGCTGGAATCGCAACGATGCGCTGGTGGCGGTGAGCACAGGACTGCTCAACAACATGTCGCAGGATGAAGCGGAGGCGGTGCTGGGGCATGAGATCAGCCACGTGGCCAATGGCGACATGGTGACCCTGACCCTGATCCAGGGTGTGTTGAATACCTTCGTGATCTTCCTGTCGCGTGTGGTCGGTTTCTTTGTCGATCGCGTGCTGCTGAAGAATGAGCGCGGGCAGGGCATCGGATTCTATGCGGCGACGTTCATTGCGCAGATCGTGCTGGGGATTCTGGCCAGCATGGTCGTTGCATGGTTCAGCCGCCAGCGCGAATTCCGCGCGGATGCAGGCGGCGCGGAACTCGCCGGCCGGGAAAAGATGATTGCTGCGCTGGAACGACTCAAAGTAAACCACGAGCAATCTGCTTTGCCGGCGCAAATGTCGGCGTTCGGCATCTCGGGTGGCGGTGGGCTGATGTCGCTGTTCATGTCGCACCCGCCGCTGGACGTGCGGATTTCAGCATTGCGCGCCGCGGCGTATTCGACCGCCGGACAGTAAGTTCTCTTATTGGCAACAGTAAAAAGCCCGCGCTGTGAAGCGCGGGCTTTTTCATGGATTGCTGATTCCGTCAGGGTCGCAGCACCGGGTCCCGTACCGCGCCCGTGACACCCAGACTGCCCCGGGCAACGATCAGGCCTTTCGATCCGAGTTCTGCGCTGATCCGGCCGGATAGCGCACTGTCGCCGCCGACGGAAATCGCGCCGCTGGCGTTCAGCGGCCCAGAACTCAGCCGCAGTTGCCTGTAGTTGTAGCGGTTGTTGCTGGCACTGAGAGTTCCGGTCAGCGTGTCGAACTTGGTCTTGCCGCCGCGGTTGCCGCTGGCTGTCGGCGACTGAATGGCGCGGACCAGGTCGACGTTGTTCAGTTCGCCGATGTCGATTGTGAACGTTGCCTCGGCTGCGGTAGTGTCGAAGAGGGTTTTCAGGGTCGCGCCTTGGAGGGCATAGCTGCCGTTGGCGTTGAGTGATCCGCTGACCAGAAAGTCCCTGGTATAGGCGGGGAGCAGTTCCTGCAGCTTGCCGCCCTCGAGGTTGAATTCACCTTCGACATTGATATCACCGGCCCACGTGGCCTTGAGCGCGCCCTTGAGGCGGCCGCCACCCAGACGGCCATCCATAGCGGTTATCGTTGCCTGCTTGCGATCGACCTGTGCTACGACCGACATGTCGCTGAAGTTCAATGCCGGACCGACAGGCAATTGCCACTCGCGTGCGTCTATGGTCAGCGCAAGCCCGCCGTCCTTGGGCGTGGCGTTTACAGTCATCTTGCCGTCATTGAGGCGGACCTTCTGCGTGGCGCCATCGCGGCCGAAAGTCACGAGAGCCTCGAATTGCGGTACATCGAGGGGCAGGCCGAGGAGTTTGACCCCCGTCATCCGCAACTGGCGCACCTGCAACGCTGCATTACCCGGGGACGAGGCCAGTGCCGGCAGCAATTCCAGACCGGCATGTTCGATGGTGACCGTGTTCGCGACAACCGTGTCGAGCTCGCGCTCCCCGAGCAGAAGACTCCAGGGCATCATCGGAATGACGATATTGTCGGCCTTGAGCTGCTGTCCGCTGCCCACACTGACGCGCTCCAGCCTGAGTTCCTGTTCCGGATATACGCTGTAACGCATGTTGGTAATGCGCACCGGCTGCTTCAGTCGCTGGCTTGCCAGTTCCTGAACTGCAGGGATATAGCCGCCCAGCGGCATCAGCTGCAGTGCGCCCAGTCCGCCGGCGATCAGCAGCAACAGGCCGGCGCCTGCCATCAATATCTTTTTGCGGCGCGGTTTTCTTTCCGCAGGAGATGACGAAGCGACGTCACGTGCCTCCGCTTCCATGCGCAGTTTGCGGGCTGCCGCCGCAGCCTTGGCGCGCTCCCCGGCCTCAGTACGGTAACGCGCATCTGCTTCGATTTCTGCGCGTGCACGCGCCTTCAACTCTTCGGCGACGCGTGATTTGACGGTTTTCTCGGCGTTGTCGCGAAGTTCCTGTTCGCGCACAACCCGGGTAACCGCTTCTGTCTTCGCGCGTTCTTCAGCTTCCGCGCGTGCCTTGCGCTCCGATTCCGCCTGCGCCTGTGCCTTGGCGACCGCGGCCTCGGCCATTTTGGCGCGGTATTCAGCGTCTTCGCGCGCCTTTTTTGCCTGTTCGCTTTCACCGGATGATGCCTGCCGCGCCAGTTTCTCGGCGTCTTCCCGGGCTTTTTGTGCGACCTCAAGCTGGCGTTCGGCCTCATTGCGTGCCTTGCGCTCTGCAATGACACGAGCTGCGATTTCCGCCTTCGCCTTTCTTTCGCCCTCTTCACGCTTTTTGCGTTCGACCTCAATTGCGGCATCGATTTCCGCGCGCGCCCTGGCTTCGGCCTCTTCCTGGGCTTTACGGATCGCCTCGTCGCGCATGCCGCGCTCGGCGGCGACTTTGGCCTCCGCATCTTCGCGGGCCTGGCGCTCGGCGGCAATTTTGCCTTCCATTTGTTCGCGGAGGCGTCGTTCTTCCTCGGCGCGGGTTTCAGCTTCGGCGGACGCCTGGCGGGCCTGTTCGCGCAGCGCTTTCAGTTCAGCATTGGCCTTGGCGCCGGCCTCGGCCCGTATCTGTTTCTCCGCGGCTTCCGCAGCTTTACGCTTTTCCTCTTCAAGGACACGCGCTTCGGCTTCGGCTTTTGCCCGAACTTCAGCGGCGATTCTGGCCTCCGCCTCGGTACGCGCCCGGTTCTTGGCTTCCTCGAGCGCCTTCATAGCGGCCTCAGCCTTGGCCATGGACTCCGGGTCGGATCCCTGTGCCGCGGCGCTTTCTGCCACTGCTCTGGCGCGCGCGGCTTCCTCAGCCATCTGGCGGGCCTGCGCAACCGCGTCTTCGGCTGCCTTGGCCCGCGCCTGAGCTTCCTTCAGGGCACTGCGTTCCGCGTCGAGGCGCGCCTTGATGTCGGCTTCCATTCTTGCGCGGGCTTCGGCCTCGCGCTTGGCAGAGTCCTCGGCGCGGGCGAGGGCCTCCGCCATTGCCTTCATCTGCTTTTCCAGGGCTTCCCGCGCCTTGGTTTCCGCTGCTACGTGGGCGTTGGCCTCGGCTTCGGCTTTCTCCTGTTGCTGGGCTTCCTCGGTGGCTTTTGCTTCGGACGTCGCTTTGGCGGCTGCCTCTGCCTTGGCCTGCGCTTCGGCCTGTGCGCGGGCCTTGGCTTCGGCCTCGGCTTTCTCGGATGCTTCCTGTGCTGCCTTGAGGCGGATTGCCGCCGCCGCCTTCGCTTTTGCATCGGCTGCTGCGTTTGATTCGGCTTCTGCTTTTGCGCGCGCTGCTTGTGCTGCACGTGCCATTGCGTCGGCTTTTAATTTTGCTTCGGACTCCGCCTTCGCTTTGGCTTCTGCGGCGGCGCGGGCTTTTGCTTCCGCCTGTTGCCGTGCTTTCGCTTCCATCGCGGCTTTTGCAGCAGCCTGCGCCCGCATTTTCGCCTGCGCCTCTTTCTGCTTGCGCGCCTCGGCTTCTGCGTTGACCTGTGCAACGGCTTCGGGCGACGTGAAGTCGAGGTCCATCTCGCCTTCTTCAGCCGCGGGCGGAGCGGCGCTCTGGCCTGCGGATGTCGCCGCGGGTGCTGCTGCAGGCTTGGGGGGTATTTCTGCCGGAGCGGAGAATACCTTGATGTACCCTGCTTCCGTCAGTTCCTCGAGCGCGCCTTCGACTTCTTTGAGATCGAGCTTGCTTTTCGCAGCCAACTCGGCGACCGTGGATTTGCCGTCCACGGACAGGAACATGTTGCCGGCCGTACGATCGAGTTTGGCGGTTTTATTCTTGACGTCGAGAACGCCCTTGGAGGTCTTGGCGTAGACAGTTTTCGGGTGCATGGCATTAACACCGTGATTTATTTGAAAATTTTGTTGAGTGCCCGCCCGCGAACGGACGTCTCGTTCCTTGCCGAAGTCACGTCGAATCCGGCGCACCTTAACACTGCTGCCGACATTGCGCGTTCGCAGCTATTATAGTTACTATACCCAGATACAACAAAACTAAACCCGAAACGTACGGATTCGAGGATGCAGCCAGAGACTTCCGACACACGCAGCGCCAGATTCGATGTGACCAATCAGGTCGATACCACCGATCCGGTGTCTGTGTCGTTTCAGGTGGCGCAAATTTACGAAGAGCTTTACCACCGCGAATTTCCGTCGAAAGTATTGCGCGTGTTTGCCGATGTCGATCGCCTGTATCGCGGCGAGTTTCCCGGCTACCATGCCTGCGAAACCAAATACCATGACATTCAGCACATCCTTGAGGTGACGCTGGCGATGGCGCGGCTGATGGATGGCAGCGTGCGCGCGACCAGTCCGCTGGTGATGAATGAACGGCTGTTCCAGATCGGCACGGTCAGTGCGTTGTTCCACGACATCGGTTATTTGCGCCGTCTTGATGACACGCAAAAGAAGCATGGTGCGGAATATACTCGCACACATGTCGGGCGTGGCGCCGAATTCATGGCGTGGTATCTGCCGGAGGCCGGACTGAGTGATCTTGCCGACCCGGCGGCGCGTATCGTGCATTTCACCGGTTATGAAATGCAGGTCAGCCAAATCCAGATTGAACCGCAGTACCGCATGGTCGGCAACCTGCTGGGCAGTGCCGACATCCTTGCGCAGATGTCAGATCGCTGTTATCTGGAGAAATGCAGGGATCGGCTGTATCCGGAGTTTGTGCTGGGAGGGATTGCCCGCCAGGTCGACGATAAGGGCGAGGAGAAGGTGGTGTTTGCGTCTCCCGCCGACCTGATTTTCAAAACCCCGGGATTTTTCGAGGGCGCGCACAAGCGCCTGGAGCAGGATCTTGGCGGCGTGTATCGCTACGTCGGCAATTATTTCGAGGGTGAGAACTTATACGATACCGTGGTGCGCAAGAACATCGACTATGCGCGCGCGATCTCCGATGCCGGAGATATTTCTCTGCTCCGCCGCAGCCTGCCTGAATCCGGGACAACCGAAGCGGCTTAGTGCCGGGCCGCGCTTCTGCGCGACCGGTCATGCAATTTCAAGCAGTATTTTTCCGACGTGCTGGCTCGATTGCATCAGTGCGTGCGCCTGTGCAGCCTGATCCAGAGGCAGCGCGCTGTGGGTGACGGTCCTGATTTTTCCTGCAGCGATCAACGGCCATACCTGTTCTTCAAGTTCCCGGGCGATACGTGCCTTGAAGGCGTCGGGGCGGGTGCGCAGCGTGGATCCCGTATAGGTCAGGCGTTTCAGCATCACCGGCATCAGATTGACTTCGACTTTTGAGCCGGCGCCGAAGGCCAGCTGGATGATGCGGGCGTCGTGGCTGGCCGCCTTGAAATTCTTTTCAATGTTCGGGCCGCCGACAATGTCGAGGATCACGTTGGCGCCGCCTGCAGCGCGAACGATTTCGACGAAGTCTTCCGAAACATAATCGACGACCCGGTCAGCGCCGAGTTCCTTGCATATGCTGCAGCGGGACTCCGGGCTGTCGGTGGCAATGACTTTTGCGCCGAAGGCCTTGCCGAGCTGGATGCAGGTGGTCCCTATGCCGCCGGCGCCGCCGTGTACCAGAAAGGTTTCACCCGCTTTCAGACCCGCACCGATGAACACGTTGCTCCAGACGGTAAAGAAAGTCTCGGGCAGTCCGGCGGCGTCCAGCATGCTGATGCCCTGCGGTACCGTCAGGCAATGCGTGGCGTCTGCGGCGACATATTCTGCGTAACCGCCACCGTTGGTCAGTGCGACGATTTTGTCGCCAGTCGACCAGCGCTGTACATTCTTGCCCTTGGCAACGATGGTGCCGGATACCTCGAGCCCGGGCAGATCGGAGGCGCCAGCCGGCGCAGGATACAGTCCTTTGCGCTGCATGATGTCGGGTCCATTGATGCCGGCTGCCGTGACTTTAATCAGCACTTCATGGTCTTTGATTTCGGGCAACGGGCGTTCAACCGGTTTCAGAACTTCGGGGCCGCCCGGGGCTGAAATTTCGATAGCTCTCATTGTGACGGGCAGTGGATTGTTCATGTCGCTTCCTTTTCAATTCGTGGATTCGCGAAATCTGCGAATTCGTTCTTTAAGGCCTGGTGCGCTGACCGAGCGCGCGAGTTCGGCCATATCGTCGGCGCGGCTGTCGGTAATGGTCCGGCGATGCAATGCAGACATTGCCGCGGGGGTGAGAGTTTCCGCGGCGACCTGCGCGCCGGATATTTTTTCAGGCCATTCACTTTGCGGCGCTATCCCTGTCAGAAAACCAATGCCCAGAGCTTCGACGGCATCGAAGGTGCGCGAAGTCGACAGTATGTCACGCGCCTGGTCTGCGCCGACCCGATGGACCAGCCGGCGCGTGCCGAGGACAACGCCGAACCGCAGTCCGGGCATGCGGAACGTGGTGTCGGGTGAGGCAATCCGCAGGCCGCAGCTTGCGACGATGTCGGCGCCGGCACCGAACACACGACCCTGCGCAAGGGCCAGCGTTTCATAGGGGGCGTGATACAGCGCCTGCAGCAGGGTTTCGATGCGAATGAAGCGCAATGCGAGGTCGCCTTCGCTGCGGGCCTGTATTTCGGAGAAATCGAAACCGGCGCAGAAATGGGTGCCGGTGCCTTCAAGAATCAGCAGTCTGGTCCCGTCCGTGGCCGCATAGTCGACGGCGTCAATCATGGCCTCGACCAGGGATGCGGACAATGCATTGGCCTTCTGCGGCCGGTTCAGTGTCAGCCGTGTGACGTGCTTGTCGTGCTGCCGCAGCAGTTCATCGCTCATATGGTCAGGCGGACGGTGTGATGCTGGCGCGCACTTCTGCAGACCGGTCCCAGAAATTCGGCATCAGCGGACTCGAGTATCCGGACACGAAAGGTTTATCGATTCCCGTGGCGGGGTCGAACACATGGCGTTTGACCGCGCCGATATTCGCGCCGTAGACGTGAATGCTGATCGAAACCTGATCATCATGCGCATTGGCGACCTCATGGATATCACCGACCGTCGGTGATACGCGATCGACCTGACCCGGCAGCAGGCGCTCGGTTTCGCTGGCGGCCATCGGTTTTCCCGCGGTGGTCAATTCGAAGCGGCGGCAGGACTCCGCGCCACGCATCATGCCGACCATGCCCCATACCATGTGATCATGCACCGGTGTTTTCTGCCCTGGACCCCAGACAAAGCTGACGACTGAAAACCGCTCCAGCGGGTCGCAATACAGCAGGTACTGCTGGTAGAACTGCGGGTGCGGCTGTGCGCATTCATCGGGCAGCCAGTCGTCATGTGCGATCAGTTCCCCCAGCAATCTGCTGCCGGTGTCGAGCATTGTCTTTTCGTCGTCACTGTTCTTTTCAGCGAGTCGGGTGAACTCGGCGACAAAATGGCGGAAGCGGGCGGTATTTTTCATGTTGCTGCCTTGGTTGAAGCCGTTTTCAGTTCGGCGATGACCTGTTGTGTATGAGCACCCAGTGCAGGCGGTGCCTGCCGGACACCCAGGCGCTGTCCCGAAACGCGTTGCGGAGAAATCACGGTTTTGCTGGCCACGCCGTTGGGCAGCGTGATGTCCTCGACCCATTGCATGTGCTGGACCTGCGGATCAGCGAGTACCTGCGAGTAGGAATACAGCGGCGCACACGGGACGCCGTTTGCATTCATCCGCTCCAGCAGATCGCAGGCATCATATTTGACGAACTCTGCTTCAAGCTGTTCGCGCAATGCGTCCTGGTTTTTCGCACGCAGCGTCGGCGACGTATAGCGCGTATCCAGTGTCAGATCATCGCGGCCGATCGCCGCGCAGGCGCCGGTCCACAGTTTGTTGGTGCCGGCGGCCAGCGCGAAATAGCCGTCCCGGCAGCAGAAGGCCGCATACGGGGCATTCAACGGGTGCGCGGAACCCAGGCGTACCGGATCGCGCCCGGTGGCGAACAGCTCACTCGTCTGGAGGTTGGCAATGCCCAGCATGCTGCCGAGCATGGATACATCGACGTGGTCGCCCTGGCCGGTCGCACGAGCCTTGTGCAGCGCGGCGGTGACGCTGAACGCGGCATAAAGGCCGGCGGAGAAATCTGCGATGGGTATGCCGCATTTTGCCGGACGACCATCCTTGTCACCGGTGACGCTCATGACGCCGCTCATGGCCTGTACGGTCATGTCGAAGCCGCCTTCGGTGGCGCGCGGTCCGGTCTGTCCGAAAGCCGAGACCGAGCAGTACACGAGGGCGGGGTGGTCAAGCGCCAGTGTCGCGTAATCCAGGCCGAATCTGGCCATGACGCCGGGGCGGAAATTCTCCAGCACGATGTCCGCGGACAGCGCGAGCTGGCGCGCCGCGGCGCGGTCGGACTCATTTTTCAGATCGAACACGACCGAACGCTTGTTGCGATTGACCGAGGCGAAATACTGGCTGTATCCCTCGAGTATCGGCGGCCACTGCCGCATCAGGTCACCCTCGGGCGATTCGACCTTGATGACATCGGCGCCCATGTCAGCCAGCAGGCAGCCCGCAAACGGCCCTGCCAGCACCTGGCAGAATTCGGCGACGCGTACGCCTTGTAACGGAAGCATGTGTGCGGATTTTAGAATTGAGACGGATGCAGGCGCTATGTGCGGATCACGACAATCACACTGGGCAATGCAGGCGCTATCGTAGCACGCTCAGTGCAGTGCCGCGGGCCTGTGCGCTCAGCTGTTCACCGGGCTTGAAAATTTTTTGCCGACATCAAGCTCCTTCAGTGTATCCAGTTCCGATTTGGTTGGCGGCTCGGCCATCTGCGCATTCGCTGCATCAAAGCGGAAGCCTGTCGCGGCGACAATCTGCGCCACCGTTGACGCAGGATTGTAGTGCTCGAGGCGAAAGCGTGATCCTGCCCGTGGTTCCCGTATGAATACGGCCAGGGGCGTGATCAACGCCGTCATGTTGCCGGCCGCTGTTACAAAATCGAGTTTTTCGACCAGTGCGCGCGGCGTGTGGTCCGTGCGCCATGTGACAACGCGCTTCGCCGTCGGCAGCATGACTGCGGCGCCACCGCCGCCGGGCAGACGTACTTTCGGGTTTTCCCAGGTGCCGATGGCGGATACATTGGTACGCCCTTCAGCGTCGATCTGCGCGCAACCGAGATATACGAGATCCAGTCCGCCGCGCGCGCACAGGTCGTAAAAATCCTGGTTGGCGAATATGGCCGGAGATCCGGCAACGATGGCAGGGTCGCTGCTCGAAAGCGGAATGCTCACGGGTTGCGGCTCGACGCCGCCGGCAACGTTGATGTAGGTAAAGTCAAAATCGTAGGCTCGTTTGGCGAGCAGGCAGGCGAGCATCGGCAGCGTCGAGTTGACGCCGCTGAAGGTGATTTCTCCGGCACGGATCTGACGTGCCAGATTGACGACGATAAATGAAAACGGCGTCCAGGGATCTGTGATCATGGCGGAAGTATATGCAATCCGGAAATTGTTCAGGTGCCGGGCCTCGGAATCGTGGCGACCAGAAATGCTATTGCGGTGACGGTGATGACTGCGCCGGCCGTGGCACGATGACTGACAGGTTCGGTGCGCAGGAAAAAGGCGCTGACGATGACGGTAACCAGCGGGTACGCGGCGATGATGGGCGCGACAGTCGATACCGGCGCCAGTGCCAGTGCTGAATACATCAATACCAATGCGCTGCCGTTGAGCACGCCGGTAATCGCGAACCAGATCAGGCCGGATCGCGTCAGTTTTCTGCGCTGGTTGCCGCGCGCCTGGCTGACGCCGAGTACTGTGACCGTCGATATCAGGTAACCCGCGAGGCTGGCGGCGAACGGATTACTCCATAACAGCAGGCCGGCCTTGGCGCCGGCCTGTGCAAACCCGCGCAGTATGGCGCCGGCAACGGGCCAAAGCAGTGCTTTGCCGGCGAGGCGCTTGTGCGCGCTACGCGGATTCCACGACATCAGTGCAACACCGGCGGCGACGCCGACTGCCGCAAGTGTCGCCTGCGGCGGCACGCGTTCATGCAGAAACAGCGCCGCGGCGAGCATTGCGAACAAGGGCGCGGTGCCGGAAATGGCGCTGGTTACCGTCGGGCCCAGTTCCTCGTTAGAGCGGAATGTCAGCAGCGTGACCAGTGCCGGATAGAACAGGCCGACCACGGCAAAAATAATGACGGCTGCGAGATTGAAGGATGCGAAGTCGATGGTGAATGGCGCGGCGGCAACAAACAACAGGGTCGCCATGGGTATGCTGACAGCGGCCGCAGCACGGGCATCCAGATGGCGCAGGCCGACCCGTGCAGTGACCATGGCGACGCCGAAGCACAGCGTGCTCATCACCGCGAGCAGCAATGGCAGGTTTGAATTCAAGTTGTTGTTTTTATTCGTTTTTTTAAACGGCTGCTGCGGTTGCCGGGGGCGGCCAGCGCTGCTGCAACGGCACGCCACGCTTTCCGCTTTTGCGTAAAGCTCATCGCAGCATGTGCGGGACTGGTCGATGGCAATCGCGTTTGCGTCAACGTGAGGTGTGCGATTGCAGGCTGTACGTGAGCGCGGAAGCAGCGCTCGGCCGTGGCACCATTGAAAAACACATGGGCGATGTTCCTGTGGGTGGCAAAGAACGCGGTGAAATCATTTGCCGCGATCGATGACGGTTCTATTGCCGAGTCCAGACTGCCTGTGCGCGTGCAGGTCGCCAGCACATCCCACACGGCGACGCCCGCGTCCTGCAACTGTCGTACGCGTGCAGTGTAAGGAGATATTGCGTCGATGCCGAGCAAGTCGTGCATCAGTTTCCAGAAGCTGTTGCGCGGGTGCGCATAGTATTGCCCGGCACGCAACGATTCCTCGCCTGGCATGCTGCCGAGGATCAGCACGCGTGCAGACGCATTGGCTATCGGCGGAAAGCTGCTTATCAATGGCGGCGCGGGCACGCTGGTCGCTGTAATCCGCGCCTCCTAACTTGCGACGGCTGCGGAATGCGTCGCTTCAGGCGCTTCGGCGAGATGCTGTGCCAGCACGCCCGCGGCGTCGTTCATATAACGCTCCACTGCAGGATAGTCCACTTCGTAATACGGGTGCATCGACCCGGGCCACGCACCGCCGCGCACGATGGCGGCGGCCTCGACCATGAAGCCCGGGACCAGAGTCAGTTCCGGCTGCTCGCGCATTCGGTCCGTGGGCACCAGCCTTTCAGCTGTAACCAGCACGCGTTTGGCAGCGCGGGTCAACGGGTGGTCCCAGAACGGCGAACCGTAAACACGGGCGTTGCCCTCGACGTCGATTTCAGCGGCATGAATGACGGCAACGTCGGGTTGCACTGCCGGAATCACGTAAACATCACGGCCGGAACCATACGGGTCACGCATGGTTTTCCAGTTGTTGACGCGTACGAGTTCGCTGCCGTGGACGCCGGCGACCGGCTGGAAGGGGATTCCGTAGGAGGCTGCACGCAGCCCCGCGACCAGCGTCATTCAGGCGTGTTCTTCGAGGTGCGCTTCCTTGCGCTCGATCGCCTTGCGGTACCAGCGCGCCAGCCCGAAGTTGCCTTCCATGGCCACAATCCCCGCGCGTACCTTCGCGACCGCCCCGGCGCGGCACAGCAGATCGAGGTCATACCCGGGGGAGGGTTTGATGATCTCGAGTTTTTTCTTCTGCTGCCGCACCAGTTCGCGCACCAGTGCAAACGGACCGCGATGCAGGAACACGCCGCCCAGTCCCAGTGCCGAGCCGTCCGGTATACGTTGGGCTAGCTCGGTCAGACTAATTATTTTGCTGGGGTTCACCGCCATCGTGCGCTCCGGGGTCGTGGGGTTTTAAATTTTACACCGTGACCAGCATTCGGACTGCGCGGCGTCTGGCTGCAAGCCGGTGAGATAATCGCTGCCTGATCAAATAACGGGGTGTGGCATGGCGCAAATCACAAGCGCGGAATACTGGGCACAGAAGGGCGCAATCAAGCTCTACGTTTATCGCAAGCGCGTGGCAACTTCCGCAAAGGGCTCGCCGGTGCTGTTCCTGGTGCACGGCTCGTCGGCGTCAGGACGCTCCAGTTTCGACCTTGCTGTGCCGGGACGCAGCGATTATTCGTTGATGGACCATTTCGCCGGCCTGGGCTACGACGTGTGGACAGTCGATCACGAAGGTTATGGCCGGTCCGACCGTACCGACGGCAATTCCAATATCGCATCCGGTGCACTGGACCTCGCTGCGGCGATGCAGGTTGTCGAGCGTGAAACCGGCCAGCTGCAGGTATGCATGTACGGTGGCTCTTCAGGGGCGCTGCGTGCGGCGTTGTATGCGCAGCAGCACCCGGATCGCGTCAAGCGGCTGATGGTGTCCGCGCTGGTGTACACCGGGGAAGGATCGCCAACGCTGGCCAAACGCAGGGAAAAAGTCGAGGAATACCGTGCCAGCCCGCGGCGCAAAGTGGATCGCGCGTTCATACACAGCATGTTTACCCGCGATAAACCCGGCACCTCCGAAATGATTGCCGCGGATGCGCTCGCGGATGCCGAGCTGCCGCTGGGCGACACCGTGCCGACCGGAACCTATCTCGACATGTGCGCCCATCTTCCGGTCGTGGATCCGGAAAAAATCGCCTGCCCGGTGTGCATCATCCGCGGCGAGTTCGACGGCATTGCGGCCGAGCCCGATTTGCTGGATTTTTTCGGCAGGCTGCCGAGCAAGGACAAGCAGTTTGTGTTCGTATCCGGGCTGGCGCATGCGGCAACGCTGGGGCTGAACCGGCACAAGTTCTGGCATGCGATGGAGTCGTTCATGAGCATGCCGGACAATCGCGCGCTGGCGCCTCAGCAATAACGGAAATGGAGGCTGTCATGGCATCAGGGGTATTCGACGACGCATTGATACAGCATCTTTGGAGCACGGAAGAGCTGCGTGCAATTTTCAATGACCACAACCGCGTGCAGAAATGGTTCGATGTGGAGGCGGCGCTGGCGCTGGAGCAGGGCGCGCTGGGAATCATCCCGAAGGCTGCTGCCGATGAAATCGCCGCCAACGCGAAAATTTCGAAAATCGATATCGCCGCGGTCGCCGTGGAAATCCGCCGCATCAAGCATCCGCTGGTGCCGGCCGTGAAGGCCGTGCAGAACCTGTGCAAACCCGAACACGGCGAGTACATCCATTTCGGTGCGACGACGCAGGATGTGCTCGATACTGCCACGATGCTGCAGATCAGGGACGCGCATGCAATCTACCTGCGTGACATGAAGGCTATCGGCAATGCGCTGGTCAAACTGTGCGAGCAACATCGCGCAACGCCGATGGTGGGGCGCTCGCACGGCGTGCAGGCGTTGCCGATCACGTTCGGCCACAAGGCGGCGATCTGGCTGTCCGAAATGGGGCGGAATTTCGAGCGGCTGCGCCAGCTCGAGCCGCGCATGTTCGTCGGCGGCATGGTTGGTGCTGTCGGCACGCAGGCGTCTTTCGGCCCGCAGGCCGCTGCGCTGGAGCAGGGCGTGATGAAGCGCCTGGGGCTGGGTGTGGCCGACATCAACTGGCAGCCAGCGCGCGACCGGTTCGCCGAATACGTCAACGTGCTTGGTCTGATCAGTGCGACGCTGGGCAAGATCGCCAACGAAATCATCATTCTCGAGCACACGGAAATCGGCGAACTCTATGAGCCGTTTAGCGCCGGCAAGGTGGGGTCATCGACGATGCCGCACAAGCGCAATCCCTCGACGTGTGAGGCGGTCGTCGGCGTCAGCCGCGCGCTGCGCTACAACGTCGCCTATATGCTCGAGTCGATGATCATCGAGCACGAGCGCGACGGGTCGTCGTGGCGCGGTGAGTGGAAGGCATTGCCGGAATCCTGCCTGATGGCCGGCGGCATGCTGGCGATGATGAAATATGTGCTGACCGACCTGCATGTGGATGCCAGGCAGATGCGCGGCAACCTCGACCGTCTAGGTGGTTTTTTGTTGTCGGAGCGCGTGATGTTCGTGCTGTCGGACAAGCTCGGCAAGCAGACCGCGCATGATCTGGTGTACGAGGCGTCGATGCACGGCATCGAAAACGGCGTGTCGTTCGAAGCGGCGCTGATGCAGAATCCGCAGGTGAAGAAGGCGCTGTCTGCGAAGGAACTGCAGGCGGCGCTGGATCCGACAACTTACGTTGGCCGTGCGCCGGAAATCGTCGATGAAGTCGTCCGGCAGCAGCGCGCCAGCGGCTGGCTTGATTAAATATCTTTTAAAAACAATAATTTATATATGATCGCAACAGGGCGGCGTGGGCCATGAAAATCGCAATTCTTGATGACTATCAGGATGTCGTGCGCACGCTGGACTGTTACGCCAGGCTCAAAGGCCACGACGTCAGAATCTGGAATGATCACACCAAGGATGTCGATGTGCTGGCGGATCGCCTGCAGGACACCGAGGCGCTGGTGTTGATCCGCGAGCGTACGCCGATCCGCGCGCCGTTGATCGCGCGCCTGCCGAAACTGAAATTGATCAGTCATCACAGCGTCTATCCGCATATCGATGTTGAGGCCTGCACCCTGCATGGTGTGCTCCTTTGTACCAGCCTGCATCCCGGTCAGCCGTCCTACGCGACAGCCGAATTGACCTGGGGTCTGATCATTGCGGCGATGCGCCGGATTCCGCAGGAAGTCGCGGCGCTTAAGGCCGGGCGCTGGCAGTCCAGCGTGGGTTACGGATTGCGTGGCAAGACGCTGGGTGTTTATGGATACGGCCGTATCGGTGCGGTGATCGCCGGTTATGGCA
>Ga0224505_10001191_pt1 | contig 16744 bp, 13 predicted proteins | sample SF_Jan12_sed_USG_FD_169102 | JGI IMG/M metagenome (GOLD analysis project Ga0224505, IMG submission 169102) | Sediment microbial communities from San Francisco Bay, California, United States - SF_Jan12_sed_USGS_4_1 | ecosystem: Environmental > Aquatic > Marine > Sediment | place: USA: California... | reverse complement strand
GTCGGCCGACACCGACCCACCGACAATTCCGGGCAATCTCGCCGGTACGGCCCTGTCCACATCCAGGATCTCGTTGACATGGTCACCCTCGGTCGACAATGTCGCCGTCGCGGGCTACGAGATCCGACGGGACGGCACCCTTGTCACCACGGTCACCGGCACCAGTTACACGGACACCGGCCTGGCACCGAACACCGGCTATGCCTACACTGTCGCCGCAAGCGATGCGGCCGGTAACGTTTCGGCGGAGTCGGCTCCGGTCGCCGTCAACACCCTCGCGTCGGCCGATACCGACCCGCCGACGGTGCCGGGTAATCTCGCCGGAACGGCCCTGTCCAGTTCCAGGATCTCGCTGACATGGTCACCCTCGGTCGATAATGTCGCCGTCGCGGGCTACGAGATCCGGCGGGACGGCACCCTTGTCACCACGGTCACCGGCACCAGTTACACGGACACCGGCCTGAGCCCGAATACGAACTATACTTACGACGTACAAGCCATTGATGACGCTGGCAATCGTTCGGGATCATCACCCCAGATCTCCGTGATGACGCGCGGCTCAGATCAGCCCTCGGGTGGAAGTTCTGGAGGCGGAGCGCTCAATGTCGCCGTGTTAGCTTTCCTGCTTTCACTCGTGATGCGCCGCCGCAAGTACCCCTGTATGTACGTGACGTAACGGTCTTGTTATGCAGGTTTTCCGGCAGTGAACTCGGCCGCGATCAAATCTAAGAGCCTACGTTCACTGCTGTTTGCCGTCGGTCTGGCGGCAAGCAGCATTTTCCTATGGCTTTCTTTTCGCAACACCGACGTTAGCGTAGTCAGCAATACTGTCGCGTCGGCGGACCCCACTTGGGTAGGGCCGTTCTTGGTTTGCCTTTTTCTGTTTTACTGGCTCAAGAGTCGCCGGTGGTGCGATCTGCTGTCACCAATTCATACAGCTTCCACATCAGACCTTTTTCCTGCCGTCATGATTGGATATGCCGGAACTGCCATCTTGCCAATGCAAATGGGCGAGTTGGTTCGCGCATACATAGTGACCAAGGACAGATCCGTACCCTATGCCATCGTGCTGGGCTCCATCGGAATAGAAAGATTATTCGATTTGATTTCCGTCCTGGCAATTCTCGGGCTTGTACTCGCAGCCGGCCAGAACTTACCTGATGCCATGCGGACCGCGGGCTACATTGTTGGGTTCGGTTGTGCAGTCGCCATTCTCATGACCTATTTCCTTGCGTTCAAGACATCCGCGACCATTACGCTGATTTGCTACCTGATGAATTGGGCTACGGAAAATTTACGAAAAAATGTAAAAATGCAACTGAACCTCCTCGCAAAAAGCTTGCAAGTCATCCGCCAGCCGATTGTTCTTCTGCTAGTAATAACAAACTCGATCGTACAGTGGATCCTAATGGGCCTTTGCATATATTTCTCCTTACGGGCCGTTGGAATCTCCGTATCGCCTTCTATCGCTGCCATGGTACTAGCTGCCACCATTATTGGAATTTCCTTACCGACGAGCCCCGGATACGTAGGCAACATTCAATTGGCTTTCACTTTGGCCCTTGCACCGTACGGCATTGACGCCGGAGCCGCTGTAGCGGCGTCTCTTTACTATCATGTACTTGCCTACCTCTCGGTGTTGATTACTGGTTTCTATTTCCTGCATCGGCTTGGCTGGAAATGGCGTCAATTGAAACGTGAAGCGGAAAACGATTTCCAGCGAACCCATACCGAGCCGTGATAGCCCTCCTCATCGAGAAATCAAGACCGGCAGTATTGCCTGTAGCGGCGTGCCTGCTCGGCACTGCAGTAATACCTGGCCATAGTTGGATTCTGGATCTCTCAAGAAACTTTTTGATGCACGCACTTGGCGGGTGCTGCCTGATATTCCTCCTAGCTATTTATTCGAAACAGCATGTCGCTTCCGCGGTGTCTGGTGCCATACTAATAGCCGCCTTGGTTCAAATCGCAGGTGTCCTGCAGACCGACACGGTAACCTTGCATGCCGGTCCATCGACTAGTCGCGCATCCATCACCATTGCCTCGTTCAATATGGCCATGGGGCGAGCCAGTAAGCCTGCTGTCCTGGACTACATCTTGGAACAGCAACCCGATATCATTTTTCTGCAGGAATACAACCAAGATTGGCGGGACTTCATGCGGACCTTGGAACCCTCGTATCCGAGTACAATCCGAAGCATAAGATCCGATGCATTTGGGATTGCAGCACTGACGCGCCTGGAACCGGTCGACCTGGCAATCGACACGTTCGATAGCAGTACAATCCCTTATGTCCGACTCGTCGTTACCCTGGAAGATCAGCCAACGCTGCTTTTAGGGGTTCACTTCGACTGGCCATTGACACCAGCCTCTTTTGCGGCCCGGAACGAGCAAATTGCCGAAGCCCAGCTGATGGCGAAAACCAGCAAGATGCCTGTAGCTATCTGCGGCGACATGAACCTGACGCCCTGGTCGCTCTGGTACCGGGACTTTTTGCGCGGCGCCGACCTCGCCGGCGTTGCTGGCTTGAAAGGTGTCAGCGGGACATGGCCCGGGACATTGGGTCGCGCTGGAATCGCCATTGACCATTGCCTCACCACGCGACCACTGCACATAATAACCAGGAAGATCAGTCCACCGTTGGGTTCTGACCACCGAGCTGTGATTTACGAGGTTCGTTTGGCAGGCGCGTTCAGTCGGTGACCTAGACCTTGACCATTTCGTACTGTTCCCGAATTTTCATCCTCGGCGGCGTACTTGCCGCATTTGCGGCGTCCTGCCAGGGCAGTGAGGGAAGCAGGAATTCCCTGGATCGCGATTGCGCTGATTTGCGACTTACGCCCGTCCTGTTCGTACATGGATCCGGGCTGGACAGCACTACCTGGAGCCCGATGATCGAAGAATTTCGGAAGGCCGGCTACCCAGGTAGTTTTCTGCAAGCGATCGATCTCGTGCCCAGGGACGGAGACAATATTGCAGCGGCCAAGGCCCAGATCGCGGAAGCTGTCGAAGCTCTCATAGACAGCGTACACCGGGCTCGATCCCAATACGGATGCCCCGGATTGACACCGCGCGCCCGCGTTGACCTGGTTGCTCACAGCATGGGAGCCGTAAGCAGCCGATGGTACGCTAAATTCATCAGCCCAGAGTCCGTACGCACACTTGTGACCATCGCCGGGGCTAATCACGGAACCGATGAACTATGCGGGCGCACTGGCACCGGCGACTCTCAGCTTTGTCCCGCGTTCGCCAAGTCAGCCGAGCTAAGCGAGATACAGGTCTCGCTGAACGGGTTACCTGGCGGCGACATCGATGAGACACCCTACAGTTCCAGCCCGGACCCTTTGGATATCGAGTCCGTTTATCCGACTCCGAGCAGGCTGATAACGTATTTCTCCATACGGCTCGATCCGGACAGGTGGATCGTACCAGCGGAAAGCGCTTTACTTTCCGGCGCGGGCAGCCCTGCCAAATCGTCGCAGCATTTCCCTGCGCTGCAAGAAACTTCGCCCGGCAATTTCCTGTTTCAGCGCCGCGTGTCGCATGATGACCTGCCAACGGACCCAGCAGTCATTGAGTTTGTGCGATATCTTCTCGATTAATCCCTGACCCCGTCCCTATCACACACCTGCCTGAAGAGCGATCAATCCATACAGTCGCGCCTCTGTCCGAGACAGCACCAAACCTGAAACACAGACCATATTCAGCAAATCGCAATCCGCTTCGTGCCGCCGTCGACACAGATCAGTCGCCGACGCTTGCCAGTCGGACTCGTCACTCAACGCACCGGGCAAGGCTTCCCAATCGACTTGATTGCCGATCGTTGCTGACTCGAGAAAGTCACGGTCCGCTTCTTCCGGAAATATTGAAAGATATTCAAGTCCGATTCTCAAACTTGTTTGGTCTTTCGAGAATTCCGGCATCAAATCCTTGGTACGTCCGCGAATACCTTTGTCGACGGAATATTCAACATCGCTGGCGCCGATCGTTTTGCAGAAAAGACCGGCGGTCAGCGCGAGCAGGAAGGTTCTGCGTTCATTTCCCGGGCTATCCATTTCGTTCTCTCTTCAGATGATCGGCAAGCCGCAGCGACAATGCAACGATGGTCAATGTCGGGTTGGCGTAGCCACTGGTCGGAAAAACGGAACTGCCTGCAATATAAAGGTTGCTGATCCCGTGAACCCTGCAATTTCTGTCAACAACGCCCTCCCTATCACTATCACTCATCCGAGTCGTCCCCATATGATGCCAATCGCCAATGTATCCATCCGGCCAGGCATCTCGCTCCATGACGTCGCTAACTATCCTGCCTGATCCTGCCCGAGCCAGCTCGGCTCCGATGATCACGTGACTTCTTTTCCACGAAAAGAAGTCGATGTCGGACAAGCGCCACTCAAGGTTCAGCAGTCGCTGGCCCAATGCATCGCGTTCCGAGACAAGTGTTACCCGACTTGCCGGATTCGGAGTTTGCTCCGTAATACTGAGTATGGAATAGACAGGTTGCAGTTTGTCGGGATTAAACCGCGCGTATGCCCGGTTCGCAGCACCTAGAAAAACCTCATCAAAGTTCCGGATCGTCAATCCCAGCTTTTCGAACCAGGTAGCATTGTCGTCGGAACCGTAGATCAGGGTGCTCAGATCCGTTGGAACAAGATTGAAACTGACATTTGCGATTCGCTCTCGCGCCTGAACCTCTGGACTTACCGCCAGATAGGCCTGAACCCTGGCCGGACCGCCACTTTGCTGGTGCACCCCCTGAAACTGCACGAAGGAGCTATCTCCCTCGGCCAAATGCGATCCGACGACAAATCCGACCGGGAGAAAGGTATGATTCATGAAGTAGCGCCCGACTACATCCTTGCCGTTACCCAACCCTTCTTTCTGGATACTATCCGACATCAGCAGCAATCGTGGGTTTTCCAATCCGCCTGCGGCAAGCACAACCGTCTTCGCTTTCACATGAAAGTTCCGCCCAGTCAGGGTGGCAACAGATACCGATTCGACTTCTGTCCCCGTCGGCGATGCATTTATCTGTGTAACATTCGCATGAAGGCACGCGATGACGTTCGTCGATTCCTCAATTTGCCGTTTGTATTTGGGCCCGAATCGAGTCGGCGGGCTGAACTGGATCACCTTCGCGTCCAGGCCAGCGGACTCCTTCAGCAGGTGGTCGTTCCCAGCCGGCAGCCAGTCTGAGAGCTTGTATCCATAGGGCCCGAGGTCACAAACGGTTTGTGCCCGATCGTAGAACTCTGTCAGCTCATCAAATTCCAATGGCCATCCCGAGTAGGGAATCCATGGCCGGGCTTCGAAGTCGATGCGATCCAGCGGCCTGCACCAGCCTGTCCAATGGCCTGACGTACCACCGAACATGCGCAATCTCGTCGACATCAACGAGAAATACCGGTGGCCTGTACTCAATCCTCCGGCAAGCAGTTGTGTTTCGGCATCTGGCTGCTCCCCGCCGCTCTCCAGGATGCAGACATCGATGGCTGTGCCGAGAAATTCGGCGGCGAGACTGATGCCGGCCGGGCCGGAACCAATGATGCAGATGTCGGCCTCGAGGGTCGCGCCGTTCTCTACTTGCCTGGAATCAATGATCATTTTGCCCCGATGTCTTGGTCGTTTATCGTCAGCTGCGTCAGCCCAGGGAATATCCGCTCCGGTCGCCTCCCGCACAATGCGACAGCGCACGTTTCTGCCGACAACCGTCGGTTTATTTTACATAGGAATCGTCGCTAGCCGGTTGATCTGCGCGTAGGACCCTGATTTCGACCCCTTTTTCCGGCGGGCACGAATCTTGCAAAGTAATGAAAAATAGCAGATTTCGGCTCCCATACTATGACCCACAGCCTGACCGACCCGCCGCCACACCAGATCGTTACGCCCCCCGCTACCCCGGGCACCTTCGGCCGGAGGCGGGGGCTCTTGAGTAGTGCCTGCGCTTGGGTGTCGACGTCTGCCTGCCTCCTTCTGCTGGCGACCGGGGCGTCGGCACAGATTGTTGATGGATTCGATCGCCCTAATGCGGCCGACCTCGGCAACGGATGGATCGAAAAAAATCCGCAGACATTCCAGATAGCGACTAATTCGGTCTCCAAACAGGCCGTAGGGACCGGCTACAGAGACAATGTTGTTTATAGGCCGGCCGCGGAAAACCTGATCGACGTTGAAGCATCCATCGAATTCCGGCTGACGTCTGCGTCTCCTGGCTACCCGCAGATACTCACCCGGATTCAAACAGGATCGGTTGCAGCGAGCAACAGCCTGACCGGCTATATTCTCTACATCAACAACTCGACGTCGCAGGCAATCCTGGGCCGCCAAACGTCGACTAACTTCGTCACGGCGTTGGCGACGATAGCGCTGACTCCGTCGCTGACAACCAGCGATACATACCGCTTACGACTCCGGTCGACGGGAACGAATCCCGTCCAGTTGAGTGCCAATATCGAACGTCGCGACGGGACAACCTGGACTGTCATCGGCCAGGCCGTGACCAGCGATTCGTCCACCGCACGGATATCGACTGCCGGATCGGTCGGCTTTAGTGGATATGTCGAGTCGAGTTACTCGTACGACAACTTTGCTGCGGTAGACCTTTCTTCCGGATCAACCCCGGTGCCAACGTTGTCCGCTGTGAGCCCCTCGGCCGTTACGGCAGGTAGCTCCGGCTTTTCCCTCACGGTTACCGGCACCAATTTCGTTCCCGGTTCCTTGGTTCGATGGAATGGCGCCGACAGGGCAACGACATTTCTATCATCATCGCAACTGCTTGCCGCAGTGCTCGACACGGATGTCGCCGCCAGCGGAACCGCGACTGTCACGGTTTTCAACCCGGCCCCTGGCGGCGGGACTTCGCAGAGCATATCCTTTTCCATCAACGCTGTTGTCCCGGACAATCCCATACCGGTACTGGCGCTGATTAATCCTGCGTCGGCTCTGATGGGAAGTTCTTCATTGCAGCTTACGGCGATTGGATCAGGTTTCTCGCCGAATTCGGTGGTGCAATGGAACGGCAGCGCCCGCCCGACCACGTTCGTCTCCAGCACCCAACTGAATGCCATGATTTCGGGTACTGACCTTGCGCAGCCTGGTTCGGCGCAGGTCAGCGTTTTCACACCGATTCCCGGTGGCGGCACTTCGACAACGCTGCAATTCGTAGTCGAGGAACTGCCCATCTCAAACCCGCTGCCCGTCCTGATATCACTCGATCCATCCGAGACCACGGAAGGCGGCGGTGACCTGACGGTTACGCTCACGGGTACTGACTTTATGCCGGCAACCGAAGTACGCTGGAATGGCAACAGTCGGCCCACTACCTTCGTATCGTCGACACAGTTGCGAGCCACCATCGCTGCGTCAGACATCAGTACGGCCGGATCCGCGGAAGTTACAGCGTTTACTCAGGCCCCTGGCGGCGGAAGCTCGGCGGCGCAAATCTTCACAGTGCAGCCCGCTGTCTCATCCAACCCCGTTCCCATCGTAACGTCTTTGAATCCGAACGCCGCAACCGAAGGCGGCTCCTCCTTCGTGCTCACTGTGTCAGGGCTGAACTTTCTGCCAAACTCGGTCGTTCGTTGGAATGGCAGCGACCGCGCAACAACATTTGTCTCGCCGTCCGTGCTGTCGGCCGCAATCAACGCTGCCGACATAGCTGCGCCAGGGGCCGCATCGGTTGCCGTTTTCACGCCAGCGCCAGGCGGGGGATTGTCTGGCGGACAGGCGTTTACGATTCAGCCCTCAGCTGGTGCATTCTTGGATGCGTTTGATCGGCCAGCCAGCGCGGATATAGGAAACGGGTGGATCGAGAAAAATCCGCAAGCATTTGCTCTTACCGTCGAAACAGCTCGCAAGCAGTCTGTCTCAAACGGATACCGCGACAATGTCGTCTATCGCCCGTCTTCCGAGAATACACTCGATGTTGAAGCATCCGTCGAATTTCGTCTCAACGCCTCAAACCCTGGGTATCCGCAGATCCTGACACGACTGCAAACGTCCACCGTTGCAATTCCGAATGTGCTTGATGGTTATATTCTTTACGTCAATAACAGCCAGTCCCAGGCCATTATGGGCCGCCAAGCCGGGTCTGGCTTCGTAACGGGCCTGGCCACCATCAACCTGGCCCCCGCCATCGATTTGGTTTCCACGCATCGCCTTAGACTACGCACCACAGGCACCAACCCTGTGTCTCTTGCGGCTTTCATTGAACGATGGGATGGCTCCACGTGGCAGGTCCTCGGACAAGCGACCGCCTCGGACACCGGCGGTAGCCAAATCACGAATCCCGGCTCCGTGGGATTCAGCGGTTACACAGAATCAAGTTACGCGTTTGACAACTTCTCCTATGCTAACTTGAGCGCCGGCAGCAATCCGACGCCAAACCTCGCATCCATTTCGCCGAACAGTGCCACTGAAGGCGGAAGCGCAATGGTCGTCACTGCAATCGGCAGCAACTTCGTACCCGGCTCCGTTGTACGATGGAATGGGGCAGACAGAGTAACAACGTATTTGTCCAGCACTCAGCTGCTGGTCGATGTTTTCGCGGACGACATCGCGGTGCCAGGTGCTGCGTCGGTGAGCGTATTTAATCCGGGCCCGGGCGGTGGCACATCGGCTGCTCGGTCCTTTACGGTAAACCCCGCATCCACAAGCAATCCGGTTCCAGTCTTGGCGTCCATGTCGCCGGACACGGCAACGGAAGGCGGATCAGCGTTTTCGCTGACGGTGTTTGGAAGCAATTTCGTGCCGGATTCAGTCGTTCAATGGAACGGAGCAAACCGGCTGACCACCTACGTGTCGAGTACGCAGTTGCAGGCCGCGGTCACCTCGGCCGACATTTCGGTCAACGGCTCAGCTACCGTAGGCGTGTTCACTCCCGGACCCGGGGGCGGAACATCCGCTGGAAGGACATTTACAATCCTGGATTCCGGTACGGCGACCACTCCTGCCCCCGTGGTATCTGGACTCTCGGCGGTTTCGGCAGTGGTTGGCAACAACACATTCACGCTTAGTGTTCTTGGTACCGGTTTTACTCAGAACACTGTCTCGTCATGGAATGGCCAGGCGAGAGCAACCCAGTTTGTCTCCGACCAACAAGTTGATATGACGGTCTCCTCGGGTGACCTCTCAATAGCGGGAGTGAACTCTGTCGCCGTTTCGACTCCGGCTCCGGGCGGCGGCGACTCAGCACCGTATCCATTCTTCGTGCTCAATACCGGAAGCAGCTTTTTCCTGGACGATTTCAACTCGCCGGATAGCCTGAACATCGGCAACGGCTGGACAGAGAAGAATCCGAATGCGTTCTCGTTGGTCGACAACTCCATCGTCGGTGTGGAGACATCGCTAAACGTTTACCGCGACAACATCGTATACCGACCTTCAGGCGAAGATCGCTCCGACGTGGAGGTGGGAATCGAATTTGTCCGCATTGATGACATCGGGTTCCCTCAAATCCATGCGCGAGCGCAGAGAGACACGATTACCATCCCCGACCTGCTCGAGAGCTACATTTTTTATATCGAGGATAACAGGCCGCCGACTGGCGCCGCGGCATTCGCGATTGGCCCGAACCTTGTCAGCACGGGCGAATGTCACATTGCCGAAATGCCACTTTCGGCGCCGCTGCAGATCGGTGAGCGGTATCGGTTGCGACTTCGGGTGATTGGGCAGGATCCTGTAGAACTCACCGGTACGTTGGAGCGCTATTCATCTGGCTCCTGGCAGGTGGAATTCTCGGGAACGGTTTTCCACGACGCGATGACGCCGCCCGATCCTTCCTATTGCGATCCTGAATTTATGCCTCCGCAATTAATCACCGCTGGAACGACAGGATTCTCCAAATGGATCGATGCACCTGACAACTACGACAATTTCTACTGGATTGACCTGGCTTCAGACGCCGGCATGCCCGCGATAACCAGCGTTTCGCCGACACAGATCGAGGTCAACAGCCCGCCATTCGAACTCCTCGTTCAGGGCCGGAATTTCACTATGAATTCGGTCGTGTTATGGAACGGCCAGGCTCGAACCACTTTGTTCATTTCACCGACAGCCCTACAAGCTACCATTCCGGCCACGGACCTCGTAACCGCTGGAACGAACGCAATTGCCGTTGCCACGCCACCGCCCGGCGGCGGAACGTCCAGTCCTTTTGCTTTCGAGGTAATCCCAGAGAATACGCAAATTAATCCGGTACCTTCAATCACTGCTTTAAGCCCGTCGGCAGTAACCGCGGGATCCGCCGACACCCAGCTCACAGTCACCGGAGCGGGTTTCGTCCCTGGGACGGTCGTCAGGTGGAACGGATCCAATAGACAAACTACATTCGTGTCTGACACGACACTGATCGCGACTGTTACGTCAGCAGATGTCGCGATTCGCGGCACTGCTGCGGTTTCTGTTCTGAGCCCGGGCCCTGGTGGTGGAAGCTCCGCGACGATCTCAATTCCGATACTCGCTGTTGGTGAGTTCTACGATAACTTCGATCGAAACAACGGTAGTGAGATCGGTAATGGGTGGACCGAAAAGAACGCGGCTGCGTTCAACATTGCCGCCGGTCGCCTCGTGAAAAATAGCGTCGGTTCGGGATACCGGGATAACCTTGTATATCGACCCATTTCAGATGCACGAGGAAATGTAGAGGCATCCGTGGAATTTGTGTTGGCCTCCGCATTGCCCGGATATCCTCAACTTCTTACGAGGGTACAACCCGCCACCGTTGCGTCGCCGAACTCGCTCGATGCCTACATCCTCTATGTGAGCAACAGTCCCGGCCAGGCCATCTTGGGACGTCAAACCGGTGGGTCATTCGTATCTCCGCTTGCCACGCTATCTTTGACGGAACCGTTAGCAATAGGGCCGACCTATCGAATGCGGCTTGCCGCCGACGGCACTAGTCCTGTTGCCTTGACTGCCTATATTGAGCGCCTGACGCCATCCGGTTTCACTGTTATCGGCCAGGCTTCGGCAACGGACACGTCATTCGACCGGATCGTATTGCCCGGCATGTCCGCGGTCAGCGGATACGTCGAAGCCGCATACAGCTACGACAATTTCAGAGACCGGACCTGGTGAGTGTCATCAGATTCCGACCTTCGACGCGCGGCTAAGCCTTGAGTCGCCGCGGGTATTACTAACAAATTATTTTGTCTTCGGCGTAAGCCTGAGCGCACGGTACACGGTCAGCCCGGGCACCCCGGGCCAGGGCCATTTTGCAAGGGCATCAATATCAAAATGCCGCACCAGGCTGGAAAAGAGCTTTTCTCGCCTGGCTCCGTAGTTGCTCTCGGCGTCTTCCCCGCCGACAATCCGCAGTCCAAAATCAAGTATCGGCGACTTGCATGGAGTCACCACTACGAGGCTTCCGTTCGGCCGCAGCACACGCGTCATCTCCCGACACGCGTCGTCAATAGCATCCACATACTCGAGCGCACTGACGGCTACAATGACATCAAATGAAAGATCCGCAAAGGGCATACTTGCGACAGAACCCGACTTGAGATCGGCGTCTATTCCAATGCTCTGAAGAGCGCGGCGAACTTGCTCCTCACACGTATGCGGATCAATTCCGCTGAGTCGCTCTGAAACCGTTCTTAAGTGAGGAAAGAACACACCACTCCCATATCCAACCTCCAAGAGATCCTCACACTCGAGACCCATCAATAGTCGTCCAACCAATCGGAAGCGGGCCCTCTGCAGAAACCCTAGCAGCGGCCTGTAATTCCAGTCGGCATGATCTACCGAGCTGGTTTGAACGAGCAACCCCCTTGGAAGCAGTTCTAGCTTTGACATAAACATCACATAGCCCCTTGACGCCCGTCAGCTTGAACCTGTTGGCAAATCAAGCACGAATTCCATCGTCGGGACCGACCAACCCTCAACAGAGGTTAGCCCGACTCTCCATCCTTGCGACCTGTAGAAAAACTGAGCCTGCAAGTTATCCTTGTCGACGATCGCACGGACCTTCGACTTACCCTGCCGGCGCAGCAATTCGACTATCACATCATGCAAATCCTGGCCGATGAGGAGACCTCGTTCACGCACAAATTGTCTGGTGCGAAACTCATGAAGGACGCCAAACGACAGGATTTCACCAAACTCCGGTCCGTATCCTTCTGATTTCACGTTGTGTTCGATCCGGCGAGCCTCATTCAGGCCTCTTAGACTGGCAATGCCCGTAACAACACTCGTGCAAATCGTCCATGCTATCTTGAACCAATGCCGGCGCAATCCCTTTGACATAAATCCGTTCGGATCCCCGGTCCCAACGATAAAGCCGGCGGGAACGCCATCGAGGTACGCTATTGCGCCGCTGATCAGTGCATCCTCCGCGAGGTCTTTGTAGTAGACCTCCCGCATGAATTTCCGTCCCAGTTTAACAAGAGGACTGTGCGGAAGAAGAGCACAATGGAGGTTCGTCAAATCCGAGGCAACTTCATGTCCCGCGCTGTGCCGCTCCATCAGCCGAATTTCGTAAGCGCATTTCGTCACGACCTGGCCACTCTATGCCCAAGGTTCATTCTGACAAACTATCCCTGCCCGCGCATCTTGATGCGTCGAGCCGGCACACCCGCTACGATCATGTAGTCGTCAATATCGCTCGTCACGACCGACCCAGCGCCGGCAATTGATCCGCGTCCCATACACGCCATTACCACGGAATTCGCTCCGATCCATACGTCGTCCGAGATCACGATGCGCTTCAGACATCCACCTTGCTTCGCCATCGGAATATCGGTGCGATCGTAGTTGTGATATTTTGAGCCACTCAGAAAGCGGCAGCCCTCCGCAGTCAAAACATACGACCCAAAGTCGCAATGATGAACTGTATTGTACATCCCTATTAGGACATTGGATCCGATCTCGATATCGCGATAGAGAAATACCGTCCCGAACCCGATCATTACATTTTTTCCGCATTTCCTTAATGCGAAACGATAAAACTCGAAACGTACGATCGTCCCGATTACGTATGGGACAAGTGACAATGCTTGCGAGAAAAAGAGAAACACGAAATCCGACAAGCGGGCCAATAGTGCCATTGGCACCGTTACCGGCCAAGACAACACTCCTGCCGCGGCTATAAAAAACTCCGTCGTCGCAGACTGCGTGAATTGATGATATTCGATCTCCGAATATCGATCCCGACTAATCCGGCTTGCGCGCCTCATCGGTTTGTAAACAACTAAATGCGCCGCATCTTCTTGAACCGCTCCCCATGCAGATCGGCATTGGCGAGAACGATTTTTTGCGGAATCATGAACTTTGATAGGCGGGTCCTGCAGAATTCCATCAATCTTCGTCGAAACTCCGGCAACGACTCCTGCGTGCTGAGCTTGATTTTGGCCACAACGATGTTCCCGGTCAGAGGATGCTTCTCCCCGGTCACTATCACCTCGTCAACACCAGTCATCAATTGAATCACACTCTCAACTTCGGCAGGATATACCTTTTCCCCTCCTATGTTTATGAGTTCCGATCTCCGTCCAAGGATCTTGATGAATTCTCCATCGACCTCGACCGCATCCCCTGTCATGAACCAGCCATCGTCCGTGAACGGGCTGGGCGCATTCAAGTATCCGAGCATCGCAGACTTCGCCTTGATTTCAAGGAGTCCGTCGACCACTCTGGTTTCGAATCCTTCGCCACCCACCTTGACCCACAACGAATCCGAAGACCTGGATTTTGACCGAAGTATTCCGACCTCCGACAATCCGTAGGTCTGTAACATATTGATATTCGGGAATAATTCCCGAAACCGCGTCAAAGTGCTTTCCGGCATCACCTCCGTCCCGTAGGTCACAGTCTTCAAGCTGGCTAGGTCGTATTTCTTGTAGGCCTCGCTTACCAAGACAAGATTCAGGAAGGTCGGTGACGTCGGGAGCAACTCAACGTGGTACTCCTGAATTGCCTTGCAAATTGTCTCCGGTCGGCGATCCTCGACGGTGACAACACAACCGCTGTTCGACAGGCTGTAGAGCAGCGTATTGACGCCACCGATATGGTCGAAAAGGAGAAAGGTGATCGTGCGCAATGAATGCCTGGGCACCTTGTATTTTTCCAACATCGGAACGAAATCATGAACCGCCGCCTTGCTTTGTCCAGTAGACCCGGATGAGAAAAGTACTAGTCCAGGATGACCTCCGTTCTTGAGTTGCCCAATTATCGGATGATCCGAAGTAGTCTCCGTGCGCCTGATGCTCGGAATATCCTTTGCATCGATCGAAACAATCCACTCCGCCTGTGCAATCTCCCGGAACTCCGGCTTTTTGCTTTCGATAGAACTTGATAAGGGCACGAAAATGCACGAACGCTCTATCAATGCGAGCATGAGAGCGGTAGATGATGGGGAAAAGTCGGCCTCCACAGAGACGACAGCGCCTGGGCCGACGCCCGCGGCACTCAAACGCGAGTTCCAACTATTCAGAGAGTCCAATAGATACTCATACGAATAAGGGCGATTATGCCAAATCACGGCGTCTGCTCGGCCGGCCGCTGCAAATCGCTTCCTCAGAAAATCTATATGCATTACAGCCCTCCCAAATAGATGTTTTGTCCAGTAATAAAATCGCTCCCTTTCTGAACAAAAAAGTCCGTGACGTTACTAATATCCTGGTACCGCCCCATTCGCTTTATCGCCTGCATCTGCACGATTCGTTGAATTTTGTCGCTTGGAACCCCCTTGATGAGGTCGGTCGCGATCGGAACCGGCCCGATACTGTTCACAGTGATGCCAAATTCCCCGAATTCTCTTGCTAGCACTCTCGTCAGAGCTTCGACCGCCGCTTTTGAGCTGACATAGGCAGCTTCGCCTTCGAGATTCAATGACACCGCTACGGTAGAAAAATTCACGATGCGACCATAGCCGCTATTTTTCATGACTTTTGCCGCCTCACGGCAAAACAAAAAGCAACCGGCTACATTCGTATCCAGCACACGTCGAACGGTAGCCAGAGGCGTGAGTAGCGAGTGGTTCATGGACGCAATCCCAGCATTGTTGATGAGATTGTCCAGCCTCCCGCGCTCCCTCCTTATCTGCGAAAACACGGCTTTCGCTTGAGACTCATCCGTAACGTCCGCCAATAGGTGACTGTAACTCTTATGACTCCAATCCGGAGCGCTCCGACTGCACCCGTAGACGACGTGGCCTCTCCCGCAATAGTACTCTGCGAGATACCTGCCGATCCCTTTGCTGGTTCCCGAAATAAGCGTAACCGAATGCGTCACGTCTCACCCATTGTCCATCTGCGCAACTGCATAGTCCGCGAGCGTCCCAACGGTCCTGTAAGGGCTATGCGCCTGGGACATTGCCTTTTCATCCGCGAGCGCTGTACTGACCTCATACCTGTCTTCTATTTCCTGCTCAACCGCAATCACTAGCGTGACCAGTCCCATGGAGTCCAGCACGCCGTTCTTTCCAAACAGTATCGTTTCTTCCGAAAGATCATCGGCCGTCCCAATCTGATCACTGCCCAGGTCTTTTGCTGTCTGAATAATCAGCTCGATGATTTGCTCTCGCATATCCATTGCCCCTCGAATATATCGTTATAGGTGTCGACTACGATATTTTGAATTCGTATGTCGGCAGTTCATTTGTGAAGTGGCTCAGATGCTCGCCAACCGTAGTAACCGAGTACCATTTCTCGAGAATGTCAAGCACTTCGTGAATTACATCCTTCTTGTACTGCCACTCTAAATCCATGCCTGGGAAAAACGCGAGATCGCCAACATCGTCGCCGCCGATAAAATCCAAGGGGTGCAACAAGATCGACGGCGTTACTCCAGATACCCTGCACATAGCGATTCCGAATTGAAAATACGCAATCGCCAGCCGTCTGGAGAATCGGGCCGCATACAGTACGTAGCTGAGGTGTATAGGCGTCTTGAAAAAAGGCATCGTTGTAACAGGGATTTCACGGATTACACTCTCCCCAACTCGCCAGTTGAATGGAGATACTGGCCGCAATGCATCCCTCCAAGTTCCAAACAGCTCCTTTCTTTGCTCCTTTTCCTCGTCGGTCAGGGAGCTGGTTGCGAAGAAATATGCGCGGGCGAGCGGATTCAAGACATTCGGAAATACCGTGGCATCATACTGGTATCCCCTCGCCGCCAGGACTTGTAATGTTGCCGCCGAAAGGCTGAAACCCGGGCCTCGAAATGCCCTTGGACATACTCCAGTTGCGGCTTCGATGGCTTCTTCGGCTTTCTCGAGCTCCTGGTCAAGTTCTACGTGCGTGTATAGGTGCAGCCACGGTTCGTGATTGAAGCTATGATTGCCAATTTCGTGACCCCCTTCAGCGATCGCGCACAGCGCCGAGCCGTTTCTGCGATCTATCGCATCGCGACCGACTATGAAGAACGATATCTTTAGCTTTCGGCGGTCCAGAAATTCCAACACTCTCGGCACCGCCCAGTCCAGATACGTTGGGTACTCAGTCCAGCCCTTGTCTCCGTGGGTCTTCATGTAAGACCACTGGTTATCTAGGTCGAGAGACAGGCTCGCCAGGAGTTGTCCGCTTTTTTCGCTCATACGTTACAACCCACTTTACAACAGCGACACCGGCGCCCCATTCATTTCAAGTGACCTTTGGGCGGACTCCAAAACGCGCACTACCCGTAGACCATCCCGCCCATCGCTCCGCGCTGGCACACGATTGCGTACGCAATCGAGGAAGTGCATGCACTCGGTTTGCAGAGGCTCTCCGGTCTTTACGTAGGGAATCGTGATGTCCCCAAATCGTAA
>Ga0224505_10001190_pt1 | contig 16746 bp, 15 predicted proteins | sample SF_Jan12_sed_USG_FD_169102 | JGI IMG/M metagenome (GOLD analysis project Ga0224505, IMG submission 169102) | Sediment microbial communities from San Francisco Bay, California, United States - SF_Jan12_sed_USGS_4_1 | ecosystem: Environmental > Aquatic > Marine > Sediment | place: USA: California... | reverse complement strand
GCCGAACGAGGTCTGGATGTAGGAGATATCGTTGTCGATCGTTTTCGGGATCCCTATGATACTGATTTTCAATCCACGCTTGCGGATCTCTTCATTGATCGCGTGAGCCCCGCGGAGAGTCCCATCACCCCCGATCGTGAACAGAATTCTGACATTCATCCGCTCCAGCGCGTCCACAATGGCAGTCAGATCCTGATCGCCGCGCGATGAACCAAGGAGCGTTCCTCCTGTCTCCTCGATCTTTGTTACTTTCTCGGGAGTCAGCTCAATCACTTCATGCCCGTACTGAGGCACAAGACCTTCGTAGCCATATTGAAAACCGAAAATATGATGCACACCATAATGATAGTGAAGGCTCATCACCACAGCCCTGATCACATCGTTGAGTCCGGGGCAGAGACCACCACAGGTGACAATTCCGCATTTCAATTTGGATGGATCGAAATAGATGCTCTCCCTCGGACCCGCGACTTCGAAGCCCGGAGGATCCTCTCCCGCCTTGAGAAACGGATGCAGCTCATCGAGCTCATCGTGATACAGGATGCGCTTCGAGTCGCTGACGAATGGCACTCCCTGAAACGGAGAGGGGATCCCACAGCCGCCAAGGGTGGGGATCGTAAAATCGGGTTGTTGGCTCATTTCTCTGCTTCCAGTTTCTTTCTGGCTGCCTGAAGTGTACGCTGGTCCTTCTTTGAAACCCTCGGATAGGTCAGCTTCAGGTCGCTGATGGCGGATGTGACGATGTCGGCCACCATCGCGCGCGCAACATACTTGCGGTCTGCCGGAATAATGTACCATGGAGCCCGGGGTGTACTCGTCGCTGTCAGCGCGTCTTCGAATGCTTTCCGATACTGGTCCCAGAACGAACGCTCCGCTATATCAGCGGGGGAGAACTTCCAGTGCTTCTCAGGATTATCCAGCCGTTCCAGAAACCGACGCTTCTGCTCATCTTTTGAGAGATGCAGGAAGAACTTCAGGATGACGGTTCCATTCTCGGACAGGTGCTGCTCGAAGTTGTTGATATCCCGATACCTCGCTTCCCAGAATCGTTTTCCCCGGTTGCCCGGAGGAAGCTTCTGACTCTCCAGGATTTCGGGATGCACACGGACTACGAGGACCTCCTCGTAGTACGATCGGTTAAAGATCCCTATCCTCCCCCGCTCCGGAGCACGCTTCGCGTATCGCCAGAGAAAATGGTGATCCAGTTCTTCTGCGGAGGGTCTCTTGAAACTGAACACCTGGCATCCCTGAGGATTGACCCCCGACATGACATGCCGGATTGTCCCATCCTTTCCTGCCGCGTCCAGTGCCTGAAAAATCAGAAGGAGGGCATATGTATCGTTCGCATAGAGAACACGTTGGGCTTCGGTCAGTTGATCGCGGTTGGAGTCGAGGATCTCACGCGCCCTCCGCTTGATCGTTTCCTTCCCGAGTTTCCTCGCCTCCGGCGTTCCTGTCCAATCGGTCGGAAAGTTTCGAAGGCGGACTTTTGAACCCGGCTTCACACGAAATTTCGCTATGATGCTTTTTTTGATCATCAGTGGACAACCTAGATGTACGTTGACTGGGGCTAAGATAACGAGTCCCGCCGAGAGAGCCAAGTCTCCCGTTGAATCTCAGGGGTATTTCCCTTATACTTTCATTGATTCTGATTAGTACCTGCTACCACTCCGCCCATAGTCTGGAGCTGTCTGCATGAGCCCTCTTTCCCGATTCGTACAGGTTCTATGCACTGCACAGACCTTCCTCTTCCTCATCGTCCCGGGAGCACACGCCTGGGTGTACCCCGAGCACAGAGATATCGCCGTACTCGCAATCCAGGAGCTTGATCCGGATCGACGGGCTGTCCTCGAGCAGCTCTGGAGAACTGCGCGGACGGGCTATGAATCGCGACTATGCGAAATCGTCGCTGACCCGGCCCAGGGGACCTCTCCACATTGCCTCGATTATGCTTCATGGCCCGCGATTGCGGGGGATCACTCCTGCTCCTCCGCGGATATGCTCCGGAATATTCTCGACAGTGAATGGATTCTTGATGTGGCGGGTGTCGCTGCGGAGCTCAAGGAGAACCTTGCCGGGGTGACCGAACGGCACGTGCGGATCAACGACCTCCGCACGTCGGACATCCAGCTTCAAAGGGCGGATCCGGAATATGCGACGCGAGCGGGGTCAAACAATGCACATTTTCTGATCGCACGTCATGATGTGGTGGTCGATGAGCACGAGTATGCCAACAACTGTCTTCGGGCAGGTTCAGAAATGAACGGCCTCGGCATCTATTCCTGGTATCATATCACAGCCATGTACAAGGCGTCCCTGTTCAACAAGGCCTCTCTGTCGGAAGAAGAGCGTTCTCAGCTCGCCCTTTCAATCCTGGCGGATGAAGCATTTGCACTCCATTTTCTGGAGGATACCTTCGCCGCAGGACATGTCGCCGGAACGTGGGGCGATGCCTCGTTGCGTAAAGGGACCCACGACTATTATAACGAGAACGGGATCGAGGAATCGACCTGGGGCGGAGAGTCAATGATCCTGCTTGGCGATGCATATATGCGTCCTGAGGATGCAGAGCGGGCGGCCCGTTCGGTACGGCGCAGCCTCGAACATCTTCTCGATGCAGTGAGCGGAAAAGAAGGAGCCCGGCTCCTTGATCTCGGGTACCCCTCTCATCTGCCCGAAGGACTCAACGTGTGCGCAGTCAACACGATGCCCGATTTCAGGAACATCGCAGAACGGGATGTCACATTGATCACACAATCACTGACCGATGTGATGTCCACAACCCCCGTTCCGGGACTGGCGAGCGGAAAAGGAGAATTGCCCAGGTTTCGGGCCGAACTCGGACCGTTCATCGGAGTCGTACCTGCCGTTGGATCGAATGTTATCAGCGGGGGATACGGTGAGGGCCAGAAAAATGCGGGCATCGTCAACACCATTGAGGCTGCAGTGCGACTGGGCCTTGGCCTGGATGGTGTCATGAATGAATCAGGGGACGGCTTGGTGTTCCTCGACATCGGGTACCGGCAGGACGCGTCATCGAGCACGAGCTTCGTTGATTTCGAGGAACTCGATCAATTTGGCTCGCTCACTTCGGCCATTCCTGCACGAACAGCGATGACCGCCCGGCTCCGGCTCCCGTTCTGGCTGATCCCGGGGGACATGCTCATTCTGGGGCCGATCATGTATTTCATATCGCCGAAGGCACTCACGAACATGGCGGTTCAGGCCGGCAACGGCGGGTTGATTCCGTGGCAGTCAGGAATCGCAACCTCGATCGGAAGATTCCAGTTCGTCCTTGGCCGCGAGGTGAGTGTCGCTTTTTTCGGCCATACGAGGAGACAGGATGACCGCTTCTTCCTTGCAACCGAGGATGACATCCTGATCATCGGGATGCAGTCGCTCTACTTCGATTTCCCGATCCTTGAGTACCGCCCCTTCAGGACGTTCTCCCTGACGCAGAGCTCCAGTCTTGCCATTCAGCTTACCGCCGGTTTTGACATCCCCACTCATGTCCAGGTGATCTCCTCGGAGTTCCAGGGTCGGGACCCCTCAACCGTCCCTGTGCCGGAACTGAACACAATCTGGCATTTTGGGGTCCGGGTCGCGTTCGACTGGAGATCGTACTTTCAGTAAGGCCGACGGGAGAGGATGCCGGCTTTCCCGACATTCGCCGCGCTGGTCTGTCCCGAGTCGAACCTATAACCTCCCTGCAATCCTCTCAAGCACCGCTTTCATATCATCCGGCAAGCCGCTGTCAAACATCAGCTGCTTTCCGCTTCCGGGATGCACAAAACCGAGAGTTCTCGCATGAAGCGCCTGGCGGGAAATCAGGGAAAGGAGATTCTGCACCTCCGCTTTCTGTCTCCCGGTCCGGGGCCCGGCTGCGATCCTTCTGCCCCCGTATGTCGGATCACCGAACACGGGATGGCCCTCATGCGCGAGATGGACGCGGATCTGGTGGGTCCTGCCGGTCTTCAGGTGGATGCTCATGTGCGAAAGATATTCGAATTGATCGATGACCGTATACAGGGTGACAGCATGTTTCCCTTTTTCGACAACGGCGATCTTCTTCCGGTCCGACTTGCTTCGTCCGAGCTGTGTCTCGATCGTACCGGACCGGCTCCGGAACCGGCCCCAGACAACTGCCCGGTACTCTCTCTCGACGGTCCTGTCTGCGAATTGCCTGGCAAGACCTGCGTGGATCTGATCGTTCTTCGCAATGACCAGCAGCCCGGAAGTGTCTTTGTCGAGCCGGTGCACAACGCCCGGCCTCAGGGCGTCCCCGGTTCCGGAGAGCCCGCGTGTGTAGTACAACAGGGCATTGACGAGCGTTCCGGTGTAGTTACCGTAGGCAGGATGGGTCACCATCCCTGCTGGTTTGTTGACGACCATCAGGGCGTCGTCTTCGTACACGATGTCGAGAGGAATGTTTTCGGGAAGCGCTTCCTGGGGGGGAGGCCGGGGAAGAGTAATGGAAACAATTTCTCCCGGAGCCACCTGATGACTTGCGCGCGCCGGTTGTCCGTCCACCAGCACATGTCCGTTTCGGATCGCCTGCTGGACCTTGTTCCGGGTTGCATTCTCGACATGGTGGACAAGGAAGAGATCGAGCCGCTCCTTCTTCTTACCCGGAGGAACGACGATTTCCTGCATATTGTCCATGGAGGAGCTCCCTCAGGCGGATCCCTGCTGCTCCGAAGACCCGGAGCGAAGCGGGGAAGCCGACGGAGCGGCTGAAGGGGTCGGGCTCTTCCTTGAGGAAAGGATGAGCAGCAGGATGACACCGATGGTCACTGAGGCATCGGCGATATTGAACACCGGCCAGCGGTTGAGCTGGTAGCCGAAGAGATTCATATCGGGGAAGTCGACATCGAAGAAATCCACCACACGGCCCTGGAAGAGCGGGGCCTGTCCGTACAGGACACCGTAGAAAACACGGTCGATCAGGTTGCCGACCGCGCCCCCCAGGATCATGGCGATCGATGCGCGGTACAAAAGAGGTTCACTTCTGGACCTGTGCAGGTATACTACAATCACAAGACTGGCAATGATCGAAACGATCGCGAAGAATGGTTTTGCACCGAGGGTAATCCCAAACGCCATTCCGGGATTCTCGATATAGGTGAGTCTCAGCAGGGAACCGAGGATGGGAATACTTTCACCGTAATGCATTCCCTCGACGGAGATCCCCAGGAGGGGGAGAGAAAACCCCTTGACCAGCATTTTCGTCATCTGGTCCAAGAGGACAATCGCACCACTAAGGTAGAGAACCTTCACGCCTTACTCGGATTCCTTTTTCAGCGAGATGGCGATTTTCCCCCGCTCGCATGGAACTCCGGTGTTCTTATATTCTGCACATGTCTGCGCGGTCGGCACAGCCTCGAGACGTTCCTTCGGTACAAGAAGCCCGCACGTGCGACAGAGCCCATAGGTCCCGTTCTCAATCCGAACGAGAGCGTCATCCAGCTGACTCACGAACTTGCTGCCGCGCGCGGCAAACAGGAAGGTCTTCTCCCGTTCCATTGCGTCTGTCCCCTGTTCCATGTGGAGCGAATAGGTCGAGCTCTCGGCGCTGTATTCACCGGTGGTCACATCCATCATGCTTTCCTTCAGCGTGTCGAGTTCTTCAAGCATCTCGGTTCGTTTCCCGAGAATCAGCTCACGAAACTCCTTCAGGTCCGCTGCGGAAAACTTCCTCGGGCCAAGTTTCGCCTCGAGCTTCTTCCGTTCCTCCCGCTCTTTCTTCAGCATCGTACTTCTGACTTTCGCCGCTTTCTTCAGGTTCGCGGTTGCTTTCTTGATCTGTTTCTTTCTTGCAGCCGCTTTTTCTTTCATGATTTCGACGGTCGATTTCCTGACGCTGGCCGCCCCTTTCCGCTTCATTCCTGCCATGTTTGTTCCTTGATTGTTGTTCGTTCTATCGAAATCGTGACTTCGTTACCACCGATGTCGACCGTCGACCGCTGCACGCCGTTGAGGAGGGAGTCTGATAACCCGACCGCCAGCGTCTCTCTCCGGATATATGGCGCCTGGCGATTCAACTGTGCCGCCATGACGTCCCCTGCTTGAAAGCCGATCTGTATCCTGTCCGTGACTTCGAATCCCGCCTCTTTTCGGAGAGTCTGGATCCGGTTGACAAACTCCCGTGCCACTCCCTCCTCGAGGAGTTCTTCCGTCAGCTCGGTATCGAGTGCAACCGTGACAGAGCCCTCCGATTCGACTAGCCAGCCCTCGATATCCTCGCGGAGAATCTCGATATCGTCCGGTTCTATCACCACCTCGGAGCCGTTGACCTGAAGGGTGAGCGATCCGGAAGTTTCAAGGGTGCCGATCTCTGCGGCTGAAAGTCCCTTGATCTTCTGTGCGACCGCCTGGACGGCTTTCCCGAACTTCGGGCCGATCGACTTGAAATTCGGCCGTGCGCTCTTCTTCACAAGGCCGGAATCATCCGTCACAAATTCGACCGCCTTGACGTTCACTTCCTCGAGGATCACTCCCTGCATCTGTTCGTACATCGCACGTTCCTTGTCCGATGAGACCGGAATAATGATCCGTTTCAACGGCTGCCTTACTTTCAGATTTGAGCGGGTCCGAATCGACCGCACAAGCATGACCACCTGTTCCGCGCGCGCCATACGCTGTTCGAGCTCCGGATCGATAAGAGATTCATCGACCGGCGGGAGCATTGACAGATGGACTGACTCAACGTTGTGCCTGCCGGACACCGAATTCAGATTCCTGAACAGCTCTTCCGCCAGGAACGGTGCAAATGGCGCCATCAACTGTGAGATCGTCAGGAGGCACTCATGCAGGGTCTGATACGCGGCCAGCTTGTCTGCTGCTCCCGCCGGGCCTGGTTGATTCCGGGCAGACCAGAAACGCCGGCGATTTCTTCGTACATACCAGTTGGAAAGCTTTTCGATCGTGAACGTCCCGATCTCACGGGATGCCCTGGTCACATCAAACGAATCCATCTGACGGTAGTATCCCTTCTTGAGCGAATTCAGCTCCGAAAGAATCCAGCGGTCGATCTCCGGGCGCCGGGCCGGCGGAACAACATCTTCCGCACAGGTCACGCCATCGATGTTCGCATACAATGCAAAGAACGCATAGGTGTTCACAAGGGTTCCGAAGAACTTTCGCTGTACATCCTTCAGTTCCTCTTCGTCAAACATCGTCTGCCGCCATGGCGGGCTCGACGTCATCAGGAACCACCGTGTTGTATCCGCCCCGTAGCGGCCCAGGATCGCGAACGGATCAACCGTATTGCCTTTCGACTTCGACATCTTCTGTCCACGGGCGTCGAGGATCAGTTCATTGACCAGCAGGTTCCTGTACGCAGGCTGGTCGAACAGGAACGTCCCGATCGCATGGAGAGAATAGAACCATCCCCGTGTCTGATCGATCCCCTCGCTGATGTAATCGGCCGGATACCGCGCTCCGCTGTCGATGAACGCCTTGTTCTCGAACGGGTAGTGCCATTGGGCGAACGGCATCGCTCCGGAATCGAACCAGACATCGATCAGCTCCGGTGTCCGCTTCATCGTACCGGAGCAGGAACAGGTAAAAGTCACACCATCGACATACGGACGGTGAAGATCGAGAGGATCCGGCAGGTTGCTCCCCTCGCGAAGCTCCTCGATACTTCCGATGCATCGTTGATTTCCGCATTCCTGACAGATCCAGATGGGAAGCGGCGTACCCCAGAACCTGTCGCGCGAAAGGGCCCAGTCCTTGTTTTCCTCCAGCCAGTTCCCGAACCTTCCACGGCCAACCTCGGGCGGAATCCAGTTGATTTCACGATTCAGCTCGATCATCCGTGGCGCGTAACTGGTCGTCCGGATGTACCACGACTCACGCGCGTAGTACAATAGAGGAGTGTTGCATCGCCAGCAGTGCGGGTAGCTGTGGGTGATCGTCTCCTTCCTGTAGAGGAGGTTCCGCTCCCTGAGATTGCGGATAATCAGAGGGTCCGCATCCTTCACAAATGTTCCGGCAAAATCAGTCACTTCCGGTCCGAACTCACCGGTTCGGTTTACCGGATGGATCGTTGGGAGATCATAACGAAGAGCGGTCTGATAATCATCTTCACCGTATGCCGGAGCCATATGCACGAGACCTGTTCCGTCGTCGACGCTGACAAAATCGGCCGTGACCACATAGAAACCGCGCTTCTCTACCGGATGATACTGAAAGAGCCTCTCGTATTCCTTCCCCGCGAGGTCGCCTCCTTTCATTTCTTCGACGATTCGGTATTCTCCTTCCAGGACACTCAATCGTTCCCGGGCGAGAATCAGATTCTCTCCGTTCTGTTCCACCTTCACGTACGCCACATCCGGCCCTGCGGCGACGGCAACATTGGAGATCAGCGTCCAGGGAGTTGTCGTCCACACCAGCAGGGAGGTCTTCGGATCTTCCTTCAGCCGCATCCGGACATAAACGCTCGGGTCTTTCACATCTTCATAGCCGAGCGACACTTCGTGCGACGAGAGTGGTGTCTCGCATCGCGGGCAATAGGGCTGAATCTTGTACCCGCGGTAGATCAGTCCCGCATCGAAAAACTTCCGGAGGGCCCACCAGACCGATTCGATATATTCATTCTCGAAGGTGACATACGGATCCGACATATCGACCCAGTAACCCATCTGCTCGGTCATCCGTTCCCAGTCAGCCTTGTACTTCCAGACCGATTCACGGCACTTCTCGTTGAACTCTGCAATACCATAGCGGACAATATCGTCTTTGTGTTTGAAACCGAGCGCCTTTTCGACTTCGATCTCAACAGGAAGACCGTGGGTATCCCAACCAGCTTTCCTGTTCACCTGGTACCCCTGCATCGTCTTGTACCGGCAGACGAGATCCTTCAGCGTTCGGCTCATCACATGGTGAATACCGGGACGCCCGTTGGCGGTCGGCGGGCCCTCGTAGAAAGTATACTCAGGCCTCCCCTGGCGGGAGCTGATGCTCTTCTCAAAGATCCTGTTCTCTTTCCAGAACGCGAGAATCCCGCGTTCGATGTCAGGATAAGAGAGCCGTTCTGTCAATTCCTTGAACATTGTCCTTATTGCTGGTTCGCAACCAGTTCAAACGTCACTTCAACGCGGGCAACGACATCCATTTCTCCCGTCATCACGGGAGAACCAGACTCACTCATACCCATTGCCATTACATCCATCCTTGGACCGGGAGCACTGAGTCCGGACTCCGTGATCGAGAGGACCTGTCCGATTCTTGCTCCGAGCTGTGCGGCCAGTTTTTCTGCACGCATCCGTGCATCCTTCGCCGCTTCGCCGAGCGCGCGTTGTTCGAGAGCGGGTCGTTCGGAGGTTTCGTAACTCATCCCGCCGATGTTTGTCACCCCGGCGGCAACCGCCTTGTCAAGGAACTTTCCGAGCTGCTCGATGGCGTCCCCGCGAAACAGGGCCGAAAACTCACTTTGCGCGACGTACCCGCTGATGGTCGGCGGGCTCGTCCTCTTCTCTCGGTCGTATTCCGGATTAACCGAAATGCGTCGTGTCTGAATATCCTTCACTTCGACGCCGTGCGCCTGAAGCTGCAGAAGAACCTCATTCGTCCGACCGCTCGCTTCAGACATGGCGGCAGAAGCTGACGAGCTTCTCGTCATCACCTGCATCGAGAGGCGCACCTGGTCAGGAGCGGTGGAAACGACCCCGGTTCCCCGCACTGTGACGGTGCGGCGGAGATCGGTTTGTGCCGTGGCCGGGATGGAGGCTGCGCAAAGCAGCGCAATGGTCATCAGGGTGATTGTGCGGATCATCATCTGGTTTCCTTTCTGTTCAGGTCTGGGGTACTACGACGGCAAACGTTCAACAACACCTTTCATGACGGCGGTAAGCTTTGGTTCCGTTTTTCCCGCTACCGCGATAATCTCAGCAACATTCGCGGGCTGGAGCGCGTCAGGAAAACACTCGTCAGTGATGATCGAGATCCCGAGCACATCCATGCCGGCATGGATCGCAACAATATTTTCGGGCACCGTAGACATGCCGACGGCGTCTGCACCGATGGTACGGAGAAACCGGTACTCCGCCCGCGTTTCAAGATTCGGGCCCGCAACAGCCACAAAGACCCCCCGCTCGGTCCGTACCTTCAGGTCACCCGCGACCTGCTCAGCGAGTTCGATCAACGACCTGCTGTACGGTTCCGACATGTCCGGAAACCGGGGCCCCAGAGTCTCATCATTCGGACCGATCAGCGGGTTCGCACCGATCAGATTGATGTGATCCGTGATGATCATCAGGGTTCCCTTCCTGAAGTTCGGGTTCATCCCTCCTGCCGCGTTCGAGATCAACAGAGTTTTGACACCGAGTGCCTTCATCACCCTGACCGGGAACGTCACCTGCTCGAGGGTATATCCCTCATAAAAATGAAACCGTCCCTGCATGGCGACAATGTTTTTCCCGCTGAGAGTCCCAAACATCAGTCTCCCGTGGTGGGACTCAACGGTCGACAAAGGGAAATGGGGGATGTCCCCGTAGTCGATCACAGTCCCGGCTTTGATCTCCTTCGCCAGCCCGCCGAGTCCGGTGCCCAGAATAATTCCGACTCCCGGTTCCATCGCGGTCCGGGAACGGATAAACCTCAGCGCTTCATCAATTCTGGTGTTGAGAGGCGTCTTCATCGATTCCTTCAAGAACATCATCAAGATCGATCGATTCCTTCCCTGTCCCCTGACTCTGTGCCCCGGGCTCGAAGCCTGGTTCAAGCGTCTTCAGGAGTTCTAGCTCGGAACTGAGCAGAAGCCTGAGCCGCGAAAGAATCTCCGCCCTCTTCGCCTGGAGCCGCCGGATATCTTCATTCGTCCGGCTGAGGTTTCCGGCCGCCTCCTCCTGCATGCGGACAGACTTCAATTCCGCTTCCCGGAGGATCGATTCCGATTCACGCCGGGCCGCTTCATAGGTCTTCCCTGTCGTTTCCTGCGCCTGGAGCAGCGTCTGCTGGAGAGTCTTTTCGATCTGCCGGTAGTCGCGGAGCTCGGTCTCGACTTCCGTCACGCGGTCACGCATCTCTCTCTGCTCCTTCAGGACTTCCTCGAATTCATTCGAGACCATTTCAACGAAGGTATCGACCTCGACAGGGTCATATCCCCGCATTACCTTTCTGAACTCCTGCTTCCGGATATCGAGCGGTGTCAGTTTCATCACTCCTCCATGGTCTGATGAGTCTTGGTCTGTTCCTGGCCACCCAGGCAACTGGTTCCATACGCCTCTTTTGCCGGGACGAAACCTGCCCGCACATCACAAAGGGAGAGTCGGACTCTCCGTGACGTCCGGTGGTTCTTCCTGTCACCGGCGTTGACGCTTCCCGAACAACGCCGTCCCGATCCTGACGATCGTCGCTCCCTCTTCGATCGCCACTTCGAAGTCTCCTGTCATCCCCATCGAGAGATGCTTCAACTTCAGGTTCTCCTGCCGGAGCCCCGCCAGGTTATCCCGGATCTGCCGCAGTCCTCTGTAAACCGGCCTCGAGACTTCCGGATCCGGATCGAATAAACTCATCGTCATCAATCCGCAAACCCGGATATTGTCGAACCGGGCGAGTTCCTTCACCAGTGCTTCGGTTTCACCCGGGGGAACTCCGTATTTCGATTCTTCACCGGTGGAATTCACCTCGACGAGCAAATCGATCTTCCGGCCGGCTCTGGCCGCATGTTTGTCGATCTCGGCGGCCAGCCTGGCGCTGTCGACCGCATGGATCAAATGGACCCAATCCGCCACATATTTAACTTTGTTCGTCTGCAAATGGCCGATGAAATGCCACCGGATCCGGTCGTCGGCAAGCTGCTCCCGTTTGACACGCAACTCCTGAACATAGTTCTCACCGATGTCACAAATCCCACTGCTGACAACTTCTCTGACGCTCTCTGCAGGGAAGGTCTTGGACACCGCCAGAAGACGGACCTCAGAGGGATCCCTTCCCGCCCTCCGGCATGCGAGATCGATTCTTTCCCTTATTTTTCCGACACTATCAGCGATCATTCAAAGGCAAGTGGTAAATATAACCCCTTCGGCGGCGAAAATCAATGAACTGACCGGGAGACCTCTCCCTTCACCATCGGTGATCTGTGCAATCAACTTCATTCCTTGACTCAGCCTGATATTTTAGTTTTCTTTCACATAACCACCCATCGAAACGGAGCCCTGAGTGAGCATTCTTGACTTTGACGACGATGAATTCCCCGAGGGTGGCTCTCCGGACGATATGTCCGGCGCAAACAAAGGGGAGTTTAGAAACGAAGAGCCGGAACGATCCGGCGCCGACGCACTGGAGGAGCAGGTCAACTTCCAGTGCGACCGGGAAAACTACGGCGACGCACTTCGTCTCGTGCAGCGCCTCCTCGAGCTTACGCCCTACAGCGCGGAATCATGGCAGAAGCAGGGACTGATCCTCAGCAACCTGAGCCGCCACGAAGAAGCTCTCGCATCGTTTGAACGTGCCCTCGACCTCAATCCTCTGGACACCGACCTGATGATCAACCGCGGTATCTGCCTGGATGACCTCGGACGTCACAGCGAAGCGCTTGGTGTGTTCGACAGGGTGCTTGAGCTGGAACCATCCAACACCGACGCCCTTTTCAATAAGGGAGTCGTGATTGAAAAATCTGGTGATTTCAAGGATGCGGTCGCAATTTTCGAGTCGATCCTCGAAAGCCAGAAGGACCATGCGGATTCGTGGTACGAGCTCGGATACTGCTACGACTACATGGATCAGCCTGAGAAGTCGCTGGCTGCCTACGACGAATACACCCGCCTCGAACCGTACAACCACAACGCCTGGTACAACAGGGGGATCGTCCTGAGCAGGGTGCTGCGCTACGTCCAGGCGATCGAAAGTTACAACATCGCCCTCGCCATTCATGACCAGTTCCCTGCCGCCCGTTACAACCTGGGTAATGCGCTCGCGAACATGGGGCGTCTTCAGGAAGCGATCGAGTGTTACAACCGCACGCTGGAGCTTGACAGCGGTGACGTGCCGGCATGGCACAACATGGGTAATGCGTACGAAGAGCTCGGGAGCCTGGATGAAGCGGTCCGTTGCTTTACACAGGCGATCAGACTGGACCAGTCACACTACGAGTCGTTCTTCGGGCGGGGCAGCTGTCATGACGTCATGGAGGAGCCGCGGAAAGCGCTTGCCGACTACAACAAAGCGCTCGCTCTTTGCAAGAATTATCCGGAGCTCTGGTACGCGAAGGCGGACCTGCTCTATAATATGGGAAGATTACGGGACTCACTCATCTGCTACCGGATGGTGACAAAGCTCGATCCTGCCCAGCACGAAGCGTGGCTGGATTACGGTGAGACACTGCTTGAACTGGGCTATCTCCGGCAGGCGCTGAAGGCATTTGATACCTCGCTCACGCTCAACGATTCCTGTGCGGAGACCTATTACTGGAGAACGAAAGCGCTGTTGATGATGAACAGGACAAACGAGGCGATGGAATCGCTCAAACACTCGTTCCGCCTCGATCCGATGAAGCGGAAAGAATTCGAAGAGGAGTTTTCGGGAGCGCGTACGCTTCACGAGTTCTCCTCGCTGCTTCAAAACTAGTCATCCCTCCACCCTCAGAATGATTTCTCAGAAAGCATCCGTCAAATACGACCGTCTCCGTTCGATCCTCGGCTTAATGGAGTCAGTCTGCATCGGCTATTCAGGCGGGGTCGACAGCACCCTCCTGCTGGCCGTCGCGCACGATCTGCTCGGCCGGAGCGCTGTTGCCGTCATCGGACGATCTGCGACATATCCGACAAGGGAATTCGAAGAGGCCTCGGCATTCGCGCGAAAGATCGGGGCGCGAACGATCGTCGTCGAAACAGAAGAAACCGATCAGCTGAAATTCCGCGAGAATCCACCGGACCGGTGCTACTTCTGCAAGACGGAGCTGTTCGGAAAACTGGATGCGATTGCCGCCAGGGAAGGGATCCGATGGATCGCTGACGGGACGATCACCGACGACATAGGCGATTTCAGGCCCGGGATGAAAGCGAAGAAGGAAAAGAATGTCCGTTCCCCGCTGCTTGAAGCAGAATTATCCAAGGCCGAGGTACGGGAGATCTCACAACATCTCGGCCTGCCGACCTGGGACAAGCCTTCCTTCGCCTGTCTTTCGTCACGCTTCCCGTATGGGATGGAGATCACCAAAGAAAACCTTGCCAGGGTTGACAGAGCTGAGACGATTCTCCGCGACCTTGGCTTCCGCACGTTCCGGGTCCGGTTCCATGATACCCGTACAGCCCGGCTCGAACTGGCGGTGGATGATTTTCACCGGATGCTGGACGTGACCACCAGGGCCGAGATAGTCGGTTCGCTCAGAGAAATCGGGTTCCTTTATGTAACACTCGACCTTCAGGGATACCGGACCGGATCGATGAATGAAGTGCTCTCCCCCGCGGTCCGGGAGGAGTACACCAGCTGACGCCGGGTTCACCGGCCGTGTGAGCATCAACGTGTAACCATGGCACAGACAGAGCTCGTCGTCCTTGGGACCGGTTTCGCAGCGTTCAACTTCGTGAAGAACCTCTCCGACGACTACCGCATTACGGTCGTCAGTCCGCGCAACCATTTTCTGTTCACTCCGCTTCTTCCCAGTACAACAGTCGGTACCATTGAGTTCCGGAGCATCATCGAGCCGATCCGGCACGGGCGCAAGGATGTCAGGTTCTTCCACGCCGGGGCCGTTTCACTCGACGGTGAGCGGCGTACGGTACACTGTCAGGGAATCGGAAGCGGCCGGACCTTTCCGGTTCCATACGACCACCTCGTGATCGCCGTCGGCGCTGTCAGCAACACCTTCAATGTTCCCGGCGTTGCGGAGCATGCCTTTTTCCTGAAGGAACTCCACGATGCGAGGGAATTGCGGAAACGGATCATTCACTGCTTCGAACTGGCGAACCTGCCGACCACCACCGTCGCGGAAAGGGAGCGTCTGCTCCACTTCGTCATCTGCGGGGGCGGACCGACTGGCGTTGAGTTTGCTGCTGAGTTGAACGATTTCATGGTGGAGGATCTTGTGCGATGGTACACCGAGCTGGTCGCAGAGGCACGGATCACGGTTGTGGAGGCCGGGAGGGAGATCCTGAGCGGATTCGATCAGCGTCTCCGCAGATACGCGACCGACCAGTTCCGGAGAAAGAAGATCAGCGTGCTGACTGATTCTCCCGTTGTGGCCGTGAGTGAAACAACCCTGACGCTGGGGGACGGGTCGGAAGTCGGTTTCGGCCTCCTGCTCTGGAGCACCGGAAACGCACCGACACGGTTCGTGAAGGAACTTGCTCTCCCGAAGGATGACAGGGACCGTCTGATCATCGATGACCACTTCCGGGTGCAGCAAAGCAATTCAATCTACGCAATGGGTGATTGCTGCGTGCTGGAAGGATCCCCGCTCCCCGCAACGTCGCAGGTGGCCCAGCAACAGGGTAAGTACCTGGCCGATTCGTTCAACCGGATGGCACGCGGCCGGAAGGTTGAACCGTTCCAGTACCGCCATCTCGGGATGCTTGCCTATATCGGCGGGAACAAGGCACTGGCCGATCTGGAGACATACAAATGGAGCGGCTGGTCGACCTGGCTCTTCTGGCGCTCCGCGTATCTTTCCAGGATCGTCAGCCTGAAGAACAAGGTTTCCGTGATGTTCGACTGGATCAAGGCGAAGCTGTTCGGGAGGGATATCAGTCAGTTCTAACAGAACTGAACCACAGACTCCAGGTCAATGGGAGTGACAACTACAACCTTTGCGTCATGGCGTCTTTGCGGTTCAAACACAAATCGACTATCAGCGACGATTGAAACGGGAGCATCATGTACAAACGATTTGCAACAGAGGTAACCATCCGTCCGGACGACATCGACATGAACGATCATGTCCATAACTCGAAGTACCTGGACTACGTGCTTTTCGCCCGGTACGATCAGATGGGACGGTGTTACGGCATGCCGATGGATGAATTCGTCAAGCGTGGATGGGGATGGGTGGTCAAGACCTGCTCGATCGCATTCAAGCGGCCGCTCAACCTGAATGACCGTCCGATCGTTGAAACCTGGCTCAAGGAATTCCAGGGCTCCGATGTAACGGTGGGCTTCAGGATCCTTCGCCAGAACCCGCAAAAAGTTTCCGCTGAAGGGGAATTCGTTTACACAATGGTGGAACTGACAACAGGGAGGGCGATCGATGTTCCGGACTGGATTGTGAAGCAGTACTCTTCGTTTGTCGAATAGACGGTCGGTGGTAAAGAGCTTACCACCAAGGCACGAAGACACAAACGAGACAATCCGACAACCTCACCATTACTTCAGCTTGGAGCCTTTGTGTCTTTGTGGTTTCCACAAGGCAACCACTGACAGCCAGCTCACCTGCTTGCATCTCGCCCTCCGATCATCTATCTTCTCTCCAGTCCCGCATCATCAACCATATCCCTGCCGTTGACCGTGAATTTCTCCCGGCGTGTTCGTTCTGTTCAGAAGAAAACCAACTCGCTTCTGTGTGTCGGCCTCGATCCGGATATCGCCCGCCTCCCGCGTTCGATCCGGAACGCGGGGGACCCGCTTGCCGCTTTTTGCAGGGCGATCATCGATGCAACCGCGGACCTCGCCTGCGCCTACAAGATCAACCTGGCGTTTTTCGAGGCTCACGGTGTGAGCGGCTTGAGATCGATGGAACAGGTTCTTCAGAGAATTCCGTCCGGTGTCCTTTCCATCGGCGACGGGAAACGGGGAGATATCGGCAAT
>Ga0224505_10001189_pt1 | contig 16748 bp, 11 predicted proteins | sample SF_Jan12_sed_USG_FD_169102 | JGI IMG/M metagenome (GOLD analysis project Ga0224505, IMG submission 169102) | Sediment microbial communities from San Francisco Bay, California, United States - SF_Jan12_sed_USGS_4_1 | ecosystem: Environmental > Aquatic > Marine > Sediment | place: USA: California... | reverse complement strand
GGCGTGGCAAGAATACCGACCTGGTCCAGTTTGGTTTTATAAACCTTGGCATCCTTTAAGTGAATGTGGTGCAGCCGATCTTTAAAATCATACAGCGGCTGCACGTAATCCATCTGTTGCCAGATCATGTGCGAGGGGTCATAATTCAACCCGAAATTCTTGTTGGGTATTGTTTCAAACATACGTCTCCATATCGCCGGACTGATGGCCAGGTTTTTTCCCCCGGGCCATTCGTCTCCGGTAAAAAACATCGGGCAATTTTCTATTCCAATTTTGATTCCATTTGAATCTGCAAACTGTATGATATCAGGCCACACCTTTTCAAACCGATCAAAATTTTCCTGGATGCTTTTTGTATAATCCCGTCCGATAAATGTATTCACAACCTTCACACCCAGAAGCGCCGCAGCTTTGATGACTTGCCTGAGATGATCAATATATACTTTTGCTTTCTCAGGATCAGGATCCAGCGGGTTTGGATAGTAGCCCAGCCCGGAGATATAGATGTTCTTCTCCTGAAGCAATCGATGGAGTTCATCAACACGGTTCTTGTCAAGCGTATCCGCGTTGATATGTGTTACACCGGCATAGCGTCTTTCAGCTTTTCCCTCCGGCCAGCACATCAGCTCCACACATCTGAATTGGTGAAGGGCAGCGAAATCGATTACTTCCTCCACGGTCCGGTCGGCGAGGATTGCACTTACAAATCCCAGGTCATGCATAGCTCAACGTTTTTATCTTCATGTGCTCAATCGAATACAGCGATTTACCTGATTGTCATCATTTCATAATGGCCGTTGTGCAAATCGGCGCAAGACCATGGTGGATAATTAATAATCAGGCGCATACTCAAACCTACCGCATTTAACTTGTACGTACAAGTTTGTTTGCCTGGCTTCAGCCAACATTTTGCCAATGAATCCCGCCGATTGGTTTAATGCCGCGTACTGCGCTACCGCCTGAAAAAAAAGATCGGTGGCGGTTTGAAAATGGGGAATACGCTCCTTTCAAAAAATGAGTTATCTTCTGCTTCATATTTATCCAGGTCAACAGTCCGGCGGACACTTTCACAATTAGAGAAAGAAGGCTATATTGATATTTACCAGGAATCATTGTTATGACAACAACAGAACAGAAACTCACCGGACATTTTATAGGAGATCAGCAGCACACACCGGCAGGCGAGGACATCATCGATGTTTTTTCGCCTCTTGACGGAAGCTTGCTGGGTGCAGTGCCGGCGGCGTCACGCCAAACAACAGACCAGGCGGTGGCAGTGGCGCAGCATGCTTTTGAGCGTTGGTCGGTTACACCCATCAAGGAACGTGTACAGGTCCTATTTCGCTTTAAGCACTTATTAGAGAAAAACATTGATGAACTTTCAAATCTGATTCATCGTGAAAATGGGAAAACAATATCCGAAGGACGAGCTGAAATCGAAAAAGGAATAGAGGTGCTGGAATTTGCTTCATCCCTGCCACAGCTATTCGAACAGGAAAAATTAGAAGTCAGCAGTGGTGTTGACTGCGAATACAAACGATATCCCCTGGGTGTGGTACTTTCCATTACACCATTCAACTTCCCGGCTATGGTACCCATGTGGACGATACCTATTGCTATTGGATGTGGTAACACATTTCTATTAAAACCATCAGAACAGGTGCCGCTAACTTCGGTACGCCTCGGTGAATTGTTTTCCAAAGCCGGATTGCCCACCGGTGTCTACAATGTATTGCATGGCCGTCAGCAAACCTCAGAAATGCTCATTGATCATCCAGGTATTCGGGCTATAAGTTTCGTAGGATCAACCGCGGCAGCCCAATCGGTTTATAGACGCGCCGCCGCCCTTGGAAAGCGCGTGCTTGCATTGGGGGGGGCAAAGAATCACCTCGTGGTTGTACCCGATGCCGATAGGGAAATTACAGCCAAAAATGTTGTCGCCTCCGCCATGGGTTGTGCCGGGCAACGGTGTATGGCTGCAAGCGTGCTGATACTCGTAGGTGACACCGGTGATATGTTAGATCGTATCATCAATGAAGCAAAAAATATAAAAGTTGGCAGTGACCTGGGCGCAATTATCAGTGATCGTGCAAAGCAACGTATAGAAGGTTATATTACAAGAGCAGCCCAGCGCGGTCATGCAGTTCCGGTAGATGGACGAAATACCACTGTGGTGGGAAAAGAAAACGGATGGTATGTTGGACCTACAATTATTGCAGGTGTAACGCCCTCGGATGAATGTGCTTGCGATGAGATCTTTGGGCCCGTACTTTCCGTTATTAATGTTTCTACCCTGGAAGAAGCACTTACAATAGAAAATAATAATCCCTATGGAAATGCAGCCTCCATATATACCACATCGGGCGCAGTGGCCCGGCATTTTTCTGAACACGCCAATGCGGGGATGGTAGGTGTAAATATTGGTGTTCCTGTTCCGCGTGAACCTTTTTCCTTTGGCGGATGGAATCAATCGCGGTTCGGTGCCGGCGATATCACCGGTATGGATGGCATACGCTTCTGGACAAAACTTAAGAAAATTACTACAAAGTGGTCTGCCACGGCATCTAAAAACTGGATGTCTTAAGCCAAGAAAAAAACACCGGCCGTAGTGCCTAATCCGTATTACAGAAAGTAAAAAGGAATTAAACGATAATGAAATGAAGGCAGCAGTTTATCATGGCAAAGAAGATATCCGGGTGGAAAATGTTGCGGATCCCAAACCCGGCGAAGGAGAACTGCTTCTGCAAATTGAAGCTTGCGCTGTGTGCGGTACCGATCTGCGGACATACCGCAACGGAGATAAGAAGATTGAGCCCCCTCGGATTCTCGGTCATGAATTTTGTGGTACTGTAATCGAATCGCGCAATTCAGCCAGCAACGTCAAGGTAGGTGATCGGGTTGTGATGTACATTGTGCTTTCATGTGGCCAGTGCAAATACTGCCGCGGGGGTCGTGAGAATTTATGCATTAACCGCACGACCATGTCCTATCACCACGACGGTGCCTTTGCCCCCCTTGTACGGATTCCGGCGAAAGCAATACTGCGCAACAGCATGTTTAAAGTTGAAACACATCAAACTTCCCAGCAAATGAGCCTGGCGGAGCCGTTGGGTTGTGTAACGAATGCACATGATCATCTCCATATTGGCCTGAAAGACCGGGTAGTAGTCATCGGATCAGGACCGATTGGTGCGATGCATGCTGTACTGGCACGCTTGCAGGGAGCGCAGTCGGTGTACATGATTGATGTTAATCAGAAGCGTCTGGACATGATGAAGCGCTTTGATATTAATGGCACAATACTGAGCACAAAAGCGGGCAGCCATCTGGAAGAGGGTCTCGAAGTAACCGATGGTGAAGGGTTTGACGTTGCCATTGTTGCGGTAAGCAGTGCCTTTGCACAGGCAGATGCCCTGGAACTTGCCGGCAAAGGCGCGCGCGTTGAATTTTTCGGAGGGCTTCCAAAATCCAATCCGATTGCTGCGCTCAATACAAATCACCTTCATTACAAGGAATTGATCGTCAGTGGTTCATATTCTGAAAAGCTCAGTGATTTTAAGGCTGCCTATCACCTCATACAAAGCGGGCGATTCCCAGCCGATAAATTTATTACACATGAACTGCCCACCGATCGCATTCATGAGGCATTTACCATGATGGAAAACGGAGATGCGCTGAAAGTCTGTATCAACCCTCAATTGAACTAAGGTATATGGCAACATCAACGCAGCTCCCTATCCAGTCTGGAATGAAAGCGGCTACGGGCTTGAACCTTCACGCAAACCGGTTTTTGAAAACAAAACACATTAAAGTCGAGCTGTTGTAAACGCTCTTCCAATCCTTTACCCAACCCATATGCTCTGTACTTCACTTCAGTCACGTATCGTCTTTCAGCATGCATTGCAGCACGAGTATGCAATCCTGGCCATCAATGCCGACAGTCATGCAGCTATTGTCGATTGTCTTGTAGCAGCCGATCTTGTAGGTGCGCCTGTTATCATTGAAACCAGCCTGTGGCAACTGAAAGGAAGGAGCTTCGGCGCAGACGATGCTGTCATGGGGCTGGCGCGTTATATTTCAAGTTTGATGATTTTGGCCAACAGCAATCGGTTCAAGCATATTCCTGTGATCTTTCACACCGATCACATCAAGGGTCCGGAAACGATAAACATTCTGAAATCCGCCATTTGCGGAATTGAATTTGGCGCGCCCGGAAAGACCATTCCGCTCCGTGCTTCCACCATATCCCTGGATGCGTCTGAATTCACAGAGGATGAAAATATCGATCACATTTTATTACTTTGTCGTATAGCAGCCGAGGCTGACGTACCCGTTACCCTTGAGATGGAAAGCGCCGTTGACGACCGGATTACCACGGCGGAAGAAACACGCAGGCTACTCGGCATAGTTGAAGAAAAATTCCCGGGGCACATCCACCTTTGGGCACCAGGAGTAGGTACTAAGCATGGCTTTGGTGAAAATATGAGTTTTACCCCTGCTACTATTGAAACACATCGAAAACTTACGAAAGCTGTAACCGGACGGGAGATCGGCATTGCATTACATGGGAGCACGGGGATGAGCACAGGGCATTTGCGCGATGCCGCCAAGGCAGGCGTTGTTAAAGTGAATTGGAGCACCGAATCACTGCTTATCCGTTCTGAAGCTGCGCGAGCATATTACAGTCAAACCAACAAATTTGACAAGAAAGATCCTGGCTGGAAAAATGCCGTAATGGACAATGGGGTGTCCACTTTTATTGCTGAAAAATACATCAACAAGGTTATGGATCGCATGAACACGCTCGGCGGAACAGATAAAGCTAAAAATCTGATTTCAATTCTTTAACTTAATGACCCGGAGACAATCTATGATCATACCAATAATTTAAGAACTGCTTATGAACCTGACTGTAAGAATCCAGCTTTCGGTGATGATGTTCCTTCAATTTTGTGTGTGGGGCGCATGGTACGGTCAACTGAGTAAGTACCTCACGAATCAACTCGGTGCAACCGGCGATCAGGTTGGTCTGGCCTATGCGGCGTTTTCAATTGCGATGGTTGTGGCACCGTTCTTTATAGGCATGCTGGCCGACCGATATTTTGCCGCGCAGCGCGTATTGGGTGTATTGAACCTCGCGGGCGCAGCCATTTTGTTTTGGATTACACAGATTACAGATCCGGGTCTTTTCTTTTGGGTCTTTCTGCTGTATTGTCTGACGTTTGCACCTACTATTGCCCTGACAAGTTCTATTGCCTTGCAACAAATGAATTCACCGGAAAAGGAGTTTCCTTCGATCAGACTGTTTGGTACCCTGGCCTGGATCTTTATCACAAATGTTGTTGGCTTCCTTGGTATTGGTGATAGCGTTTCACTCTTCTATCTCTCTATAGCATCAGCGCTCACGATCGGAATTTTTTCCTTCTTCCTGCCGGACACACCGCCTTCAGCCACAGAGAAACCCTCTTTTGCTCAAATCATCGGCAAGGATGCGTTTGTGTTGTTCAAGGATCGCTCCTTCAGCATTTTCTTTATTTCTTCCATAGCCATATGCATACCGCTTTCATTCTACTATACCTGGGCTAATCCTTCATTAACCGACAGCTATATTGCAGCATTTCCATCTGCAGACCACAACTCTTTTAATATAGAGAACAAGATGTCTCTTGGACAGGTATCTGAAGTCTTTTTCCTGCTTATCCTTCCCTTACTCTACGTCCGTCTTGGTGTTAAGAAGATACTGATCATCGGATTGCTGGCATGGATAATTCGTTTCATCTTTTTTGGCGTTGGGGATGCGGGTAACAGTGCGTGGATGTTCTACACCGCAATCTTGTTGCACGGTGTATGTTTTGATTTCTTTTTCGTTACCGGTCAGATTTACACTGACAACAAAGCGGGGTCAAAAATCAAGTCGCAGGCCCAGGGCCTGATTACGCTGGCAACCTATGGATTCGGGATGTTTATTGGGTCTGTTATCGCCGGAAAAGTTAAAGACATGTATACTGATGCCGCAATTACGAATTGGCTTTCTGTTTGGTTGGTTCCCGCAGGAATTGCAGCCGGGGTCTTGGTACTCTTTGTTTTTTTCTTCAACGATAATAAGAGAGCGGCTACTTGACTTCTATTAAAAGAATTTCCACACCCTATTGGAAAATTATTATATTGGCCGATTATCACCTAACCCTAACCCTATACTTATGACCAGCCTCGCCGCACAAGTCGAGCTAACCCCTATTAGCCTGGCCGACCGAATAAATTCCCTTGACGTAATCCGAGGAATAGCCTTGCTGGGAATTTTGCTGATGAATATTACCGGCTTTGGCCTTGCATATGCCTATTCTGATCCAACTAGTTCCGGTGGGGCCACTGGTTGGAACCTGAATGTTTGGATTATGGACAATATGTTCTTTGAGGGAACCATGAGAGGATTGTTTACGATGCTGTTTGGGGCAGGGTTTATCTTACAAACTTCACGTGGAGAAGAAAAAGGAGGTGGTATCGCTGTCGCTGACATTTATTACAGAAGAGTGCTGTGGCTCCTGCTCTTTGGAATTATACACGTATACGTTATGCTTTGGTACGGAGATATACTTTATCCCTATGCCATATTTGGCCTGATGCTATTCCCCGTGCGAAATACCGCAGCAAAGCACTTGCTTGCAGCGGGACTCGTCCTCCTCTTGTGTGGAAGCTTAATCTCTGTAAAGCATTATCATGACAATCTTACCTTGCAAAGCGAGGGCGTCGCTGCAGCAACCGCGAAAGCACAGGGGGATAGTTTGACCCGCAAAGAAAAAAAGGCCCTTGGCAATTGGGCGGATTTTCAAAAACAAAAGAAAACGGAAGAAGAAGTAGAAGAAGCCAACGAGAAAAATAGGGCTGGCTATGGCTCAATCGTGATGTCACGGCTTGGCGTAAACGAATTTATGCAAAGCACGCTTGTCTATGAATTCTGGGTATGGGATATTCTGCCATTGATGTTAATCGGAATGGCTTTTTTTAAATGGAAGATATTTCAGGGTGAGCGGACTAAGAGATTCTATCTGAGTTTGATGTTGGCGGGATACGCAATCGGACTATCCGTAAACTACTATGAAACACGAATGGAAATTGCCGGTGGCTTTGATTTAATTATTCAAAGTAAAGCGGAACAGACCTACCAATTGGGGAGAATATTTACAATCCTGGGACATATTGGATTATTTATGTTTTTTATAAAATCAGGGGCCTTAAAATTTTTGCAGAACGCATTATCTGCGGTTGGGAAAATGGCATTGACTAATTATCTGATGCATACTGTTATTTGCACCACTTTTTTCCTCGGCTTTGGCTTTGGTATGTTTGGAAAGCTTCAGCGCTATGAACTTTATTATGTTGTCATTTTAATTTGGGTTGCACAACTAATCTATAGTCCTATTTGGTTAAGATACTTCAAATATGGCCCCGCAGAATGGGCCTGGAGGAGTCTGACTTACCTGAAAAAACAACCCTTTAGAATTTCTTAATTTCTCAGAACCTTTTTGAAATGCCCAAATTCATCAGACCATTTCTGCCGAAACCCATTTCTGCATAAAAGGCCCATGATTTCCCGTACCGGATGCCGAAGAAATTCAGCTGGTACGCAATGAACGGCCCTGAATCGTCATGACTGGATGAATCAGCCGTTTGGTCGAAGATGTAGGCACCCCCAAGGGCAACACCGGAGTACAACTGAAGCTGGGCTTTGTTCACGTAGTAATAGTCCATACGGCATGACAGGTTCGCAATAAAAAAACGATCACGTCTGATCTCACCCCCAGAATAATAACTGTTAATCTTCAACCCCATCAGATTAATCTCCGGGCCAACGGCGATTCGCTTTGAGAGGAAAAAAGTGCTGCCTAAAATGAAGGGCCCTACCGACGGGTAGTCAGAACTGACCGGCTCGCCACTTAGGGTAGACGCGAAATCGGTATACACATCTGAGAAGGCAGCGATAATTTGCATGTCTGACAGCAGACCATATCCTGCATGGACTTCATATTTTGAAGGCGCCGTAGTTTGGTTACTATTATCGGCAGCCTGCGCAAACAGGTTTTGAAAAGCTGAAAGGCTGATTATTGTGAACACTATCGTCACAATATTTTTCATAAACGCTTTTGAACTTCTTTGGCCCGAAAAACACGGTGCCCCCTGGCACAGCGCGGGAAAAGATAGGTTCGTAATGACATGGCAAGGAAACAAAAAAATAACGCATCAGAGATGACAAAAATCAAAAAAAGGCGTGATTGTCATCAACGCCTTGAATGATCCAGGGTATCTTCGCCTGTTTATCCTTCCAATACTGCCAGCACTTTTTCGCCGGTGAAAGGCATGTGCCGTAATGGCTTGCCGGTAAGCTTCAGAAAGGCATTGGCGATTGCACCGCCCATGAGGGGCAGGCTCAGCTCTCCCATGCTGGTGGGTGGAGCTGAAGACGGTATTTGGCTGATCTCAATGCTCTCTGGTGCATCTGCCATCCGTAGAATAGGGTAATCGTGAAAATTGGACTGCTGTACTTTCCCGTTCTTAAAGGTGATACTCTCATTCAGTACGCTGCTGATGCCCATCACTATACCGCCCTCCATTTGCGCTATCGCATTGTCCGGTTGAATAACCACCCCCGCATCGAAGGCCGCCCAAACGTGATGGACGCGGATCTTGCCGCTTTGGCGGTCCAGGGAAATCTCAACAACGCCCGCCGTATACGAGCCCCCGTAGTCGGAACAGGCTATGCCCCTGGCGCGACCTTTCGCCGGTGCGGTCGTCCAATTGCACATCGTCGCTACTTTGTCGAGTATGGTCAAATGCCGGGGGAGCTCCAGCATCATCCTGCGACGGTACTGGTATGGGTCAATCTTCTGATCAAAAGCAATCTCGTCGAGGAACGCCTCCTGAGCGAATTTATTCGGCCCATGTGAAACGGATCTCCAGTACACGGTGCGTACACCGTGATCGGTTAGTCGCAATTCCACATATTGATTGGGAATCTTGTAATAAGCCATAGGAACAGCACCGCCCTGTAATCTTTGATCGGGGCCGGCAATGTAATGCCGCCAACCTAACAGGTTCCCTTTTTGATCAACGCCAGCTTGCATGCGCTGAAGACTTATCGGGCGGTAGGATCCATATTGCAGATCATCTTCGCGTGTCCAGACTAATTTAACCGGCCGCCTAACCTTGTTCGACAAAACTGCTGCCTCTGCAGAAAATTCAACCTGGCGTCCGCCGAATCCACCGCCCAGGTAGCAGTTGTGGAACATCACCTTAGAGGGGTCTATTTTCAAGACTTCTGCAATGGCACTTTGGTCTGCGTCTGGCGCCTGCGTGCCTGCCCATGCCTCTGCAGTCTTTCCATCAGCAGCGACGGAAACCACGGCGTTCATAGGTTCCATCCGGGCGTGGTACAGAAAATCATTGCGGTATTCCCAGTCATACGTTTTATGCGCAGATTTTATAGCGTTTGCGGCATCCCCGGTGTTGAGAAGTTCCTTTCCTTTCAGGCTATCGTCATGCACCATATTGTGATAATCCGCGTAGACCATTTCGCTGTCAAATTTTTCCGCCTTCGCGCCGTCACTCCACTTGATCTGTAGCTTTCTTTTCGCCTTCAATGCTTGTTCAAATGTATTTGCCACGACACCGATGCCATGATCCAATGGCACGATATCCACCAGCCCTTCCGTTTCGCGCACTTCGTTTTCATTCAGAAGAGTTGGCGTTGATCCAAAGACAGGCGACCGGGTGATGGCACCGTAAACCATGCCCGGTACCTGAATATCCATGCCAAACTGAGCACTTCCATCCACTTTGAGCGGCACGTCAAAGCGCGGAAGTACCTTCCCGATCAGGCGGAAGTTTTCGGGCCGCTTCATGTCTTTTTCAGCAATCTGTGGGATCGCATCTGGTATTTTTGCAAAGGCGACGATCTCGCCGAAAGTCATCCGTTTATTGTTATCTCTGTTCACAACTTCACCAGGCTCTGTTTTCAGAGACGAGATGGGCACGCCCCATTTCTGGGCCGCATTGTACATAAGAATATACCGTGCTTGTGCACCGGCCTGCCGCAGGTTACTGTAGTAACCCCTGATCGTTCTGCTTCCCGCGGTGATCATCGGGCCGCCAAGTTTCCCACTCCATTGCATGCCATAGGTCTCGGGTATCACCGGCGCATTTTCAATATGTACGAGCTTCCAGTCGGCATCCAGTTCTTCCGCAATAATAACTGCGAGCGCGGTCATTGACCCCTGCCCCATCTCCGCCGCGGGATTGTAAATCGTAAGGCGCCCGTCCTTATCCAGTTTAACCCAGGCAGTGATTTGTTGAGGATCTATGGCGATTTCCTCGCCGTCCTTCGCCATCAGAAATTTCGGCACAAACGACCCGGCCGTAATGACGATGCCAAGGCTGCCCGCAGTGGCGATAAAACGGCGCCTGGTGATCGTTGAACCCGCTGCTGTTGTTTCTTCTGTTTTCATTGCTTCTCTGATTTTGATGCTGCACTTTCAATGGCTTTCACGATACGTACGTACGTGCCGCACCGGCACAACACTCCATTCATGTGTGACACGATTTGCTCCCGGTTTGGCCTGGGATTGGCTTGCAGCAGCGCCGCAGCCTGCATGATCTGCCCGGACTGACAATAACCACATTGCGGTACTTGTTCTTCAATCCATGCTTCCTGCAGTGGATGAAGCTCTTTTTCTGCAAGTCCTTCAATAGTTGTGACCGAACGGCCCGCCACCATGGAGATGGATGTAACGCAAGCCCTAACTGCCATTCCATCGAGATGCACTGTACAGGCACCACACAGCGAAACGCCGCATCCGAATTTTGTGCCTGTCATTTGCAGGGTATCGCGCAGGGTCCACAGCAGGGTGGCATCCGGTGCCGTTTCTACCTGAACTTGCTTACCGTTGAGTTTGAAGCTGGTTTTCATAATTGCAGGTTAGTTTTATGAGAAGGAGCATGTTGAGTGAGAAATTGAAGGATCAGTACTTCCTGCGAAGTTACCAAAATAATCAAATTCTGATTTAGTGATGCTGCGGAAATCCTTGCCCGATCTGTTGATGCAAAATCAATATTAAGGCAAACGGACACCACTCAGGACTCTTCAAACAGACAAACAAGGAGTGGCAAGGAAGGCAAAAAGATTGCTCAAATCAGCAAAAAACTTTCCACTCAATTAATAATAATTATATTTAGCGCATCACTCCCTGCTGCGGTCATTGTGGAATTGCATGTAATGCCATTCATAATCCAAGCAGGACGAATGACGATACGCATGAATTTGGTTGCCCGACGGTTTTACTTTTCATATACCATCCCTTCCCGGCTGTACGTGTGGGCTGCTATACAAGCTGTTCTGCTGTTCAGCACACATCTGATGGCTGCACAAACAACCCTCCTTTCCGATATTCCACTTGACAGCAGCACATTCTATGCCATCAAAGTCTATACAGAGACTATTGGTGCCAGCTCCAGGCTGTATACTGGTACGCAATACAAAGCTTACGAAATCCAGAGTTATGATACCGGTCATCCTTATTTCATCTCGGACGAATGGGAGACTGGTTCTGTCCATTATGATGGCCTATTTTTCACCAACGTCTCAATATGGCTTCCTTCACAAAACCCTGCATTTTAAAAGCGGCCAAGATCCCAAAATCTAGTTTTTCCTCGTATCATGGCATTGCGGATCTCAGCTGGTCTATGGGTTTGAATTTATTCATATTGGCGCGCAAAACATAATCACCTTTCACGGGTTTATTACAGGTAGCACATGATCATCAAAAAGAAGCATAGGATACACGCAGGATGGATTTCATTCCTTGTTTTGACCGTGGTTGTCCTGCTTGTATTGCGCTCGCTAAAAGTCTCTGACTTGGTGAACACTTTGCAGCAACTCGTGACATCGGAAACCAAAGGTCAGTATGCACTTACGATTGGTGACGCCGGGCTCACCTTTCGGGATCTTACCATTACCTTAAAAGACCTTGAGATCCGGAAGACCGGTTCATCCACCACGGGTAAAATTGAATCTGTCAAAATTCCAATGGCATATGCCGACCTGGGATCGCTCCGTTCTTTTCTTTCTGTTGGACAACTTGACATCCAAAATCTGATCATTGAAGAACCTCACGTTGTTGTGAAAAATAACGAGGCTGTTGCTGACACTACATATAGGTTAAACATAACAACGCACCTCATTTCTCTATTCAAGCCGATTGAAGCCCTGCTAAAAACATTGTATATCGAAAACTTCACGATCCGGCAAGGTGGTCTGGGTATTAAGAAAGGAGATGATCCTCAGCTTGAATTAACGCTGATAGACTTTCTGGTTGCGGACTGGAATATGAGACAACTAACAGAAAAAAGTAGCATCCGTGTCTCAATCGACAAGCAGCAATTGGCACTGGAAAAAATGACAATTGGTTTTTCATCAATTGAATACCGCTATCCACAACATTTTCTTTCATTTAACGATGTTGAACTGACCACAGGGGATTCTACGCACAAAAGCAGGATAAAGAGCAAGTCTATCCTTATTTCAGGGCTTGACTATGAAGAACTTTACTATCGGAGTAAATATAAACTCAGAAAGATAGAATTTGAGGAACCCAAGGTGGAGAGCCAAATTACGAATAGCGGTAAGCATACTGATCCAAATCTCATCTTATCTGCGTTCCATGAACTTTTTGGTGAATTCGAATTGGATAGCGTAATATTCAAGACCGGGAAGCTTTCCATTGATATCCCCCAACATGAAGGTGAACGCAAAATCAGCGTAGACAAATTTAACCTAATGCTTACGGGATTCTCCACAGTGAATCCAAAGCAATTATCCCTGGGAGGCATACAACTCAAAATCAATGGACTTCTCGTTACACAGAATTCAAAAAAGCTGATTTCCTGCGATGAAATGTTTTTTGATTCGAACCGTGATTTCAATGCATCGAATTTCTCCATGAATATAGATGCCCCGGCGACTGAGGTTTACATTCCAAGAATTTCAATAGGGCAGTTGGATATCCTGTCGCTCTATGAAAAGCAAATAATTCGGGCTGAGCACATTGCTATAACTGAGCCATTGATAAAAGTTAACACTACAGATACGCAGAAAATGGACAACCATGGTCAGCCAGTTAGTTTAGACATCCAATCAGCAACAATTGAAAATGGCCGGTTCGAATATCAGCAAGGCGCAATAGATGTGGTGAGCAATGGCACCACACTTACATTAGGTCGAATGAATTCGCAAAAGCCTCAGGAGCTATTTGAATCTTTGAAAGCTGCGCATATCGGCAAGCTGGTAGCCAAACTTCCGGACAGCCTGTCCATAACAGGCAATAACCTGCGTCTTGTTGGAAATTCAATATCCTTCCATAGCCTTGACATTCTTCTCCATCAGCTGAAAATAAGAACACAGGGCCTTGATACTGAAATAGATGCCTTGCGCAGTTTGCATCCATCGGAAATCAGCATTCAAAAATTCAAGCTCTCCGATATTTCAGTGTCAGGAAAGACGCCGGATTCACGTAACCCTTCAGCGCAATCAAAATCAATCCAATTGCATTTGAATGATCTGGGGATAGGCAATGCATCCGTTAATGTAATATCAGGGAACAAACGAGTTTCATTTACCGGTAAAGACATTTCTATACAAGGTGTTGAAATCGGGCATCAACCCCGCTTCGATTCGATTTCCGGAAATCTGCAGCACCTTGAATTCCGAACTGCGAAAGCCACTGCATCAGCTCGCTCCCTTATATTGAATTCTGCTCACCATTCCAACATTGAGGCTGCAACGATACAGATTGATCAAAACATATTTACGATCGCTTCGGCGGTAGCTGGTCCCGTCGATTTCCGGGAGGGTGGCGTAGGCGTGTCGGCTGTGCGCCTCTTTGGGCTTGATGGCCACAAGGAAAATGAACTTTCCATGGCAGTTGACTCAATCATAGTGAAGGAACTTGCAATCACACCAGGGCAAATCCCGTCCGCTCAATCACTTTCCGTCTATCATCCTGAGATCAGCATTACTGTCGAACCAAAAAAGAACAAGACAGAAAAAGGAAATAGCAAAGCACTGGATGCGCTTCAAAAGGTATTCATCTACGACGGCGTAGTGAATATCAACGAAAAAGCAATAGCATTCCAATCGATCGAGGGTAACATTGCCGGTCCGAAAAAGCAACTCACTGCCTCAAAGTTAAGTTTTGTCACCCCGAATATTTCAATGGACCTGGACGCCATTCAACTAAAGGGATCAAAACTGGAGTTAGCGGGATTCAAGTTTGGTCCAGCTGTGAATGCTCCAAAACCGGAAACGCAAAAGGATGTAATCAATGTGGAGATCGGAAGAATCGCCATGACTGGGTTGGATATTGACGCGATCGTGGAAAGCGGAGACATAAATATTGATTCATTGCAGATCAGCAAGGTGCTGCTGGGCATTGAAAAAGATAAACGGCTACCGCCTGCACCTTCGAAGGAAAAACCGTTCCTGCTTGCCTCCCTAATACCCCATGCGTTTGGTTTCAGACATGGCCAACTTGAGGACATGAACCTGGAGTACACGGAAATTTCAGCAAAGACCGGACGAACGGGGAGCGTTCGATTGCATGACATCAGGTCCTCCCTGACATTTGAAAAGGATTCACTAGCTGATTTCAGACGATTATCGGTCTCCGCAACCTCCAGGGTTTACAATTCGGGGTCAATTGTGGTTAACTACAAGGGTGTAAACAATAATGAATTCATGCTGAATGTTACCGTGCGTGAAATTGACTTAATACAATTGAATGAGATCATCCAGCCACTTCTGCTTATTGAAATAAAAGACGGCAGGCTTCGTGAAATGGAAATGCATGCCCTTGCAAATTCAGAAATTGCAGAAGCTTCGGCTAACATGACCTATGAAGATTTGCATATTCAGATTCATAAGCGCGATGACCCAGACCAAAAAAGCCTTGGGTCAGAATTACTGACGCTCCTGGCTGACGGGATTATCCTGAAACACTCAAGAGAAAACGCTGTTGGCACAATACAACAACCCAGGATGGCCGAAAAATCGATCTTTAACTATTGGGTAAAAACAACATCAACGAGTGCAATGAACATAATCCGACACGGAAAAAAAACGCGTAAACGCTAAGGTTTGATAACTGACGCGACCAAGAATTTTATTGCAGCGGTGACCGATCATTATTTCGCCATCGCTTCCTCGTACACAGCACTTGTCCTATTTTGATTCAAAAAATACCCCAAAACTTTTCCATTCCGGGTTGCCATCGATGAATGCTTTCGCGATCCCCACCAATGGAATAAACAGAACCATACCAGCGAAACCCCAAATCATGCCACCGACAATGACTGCTGTAAATACGATCGCCGCATTCATTTCCATTTTATTACCTACTAATAAAGGACGGAGAAAATTTTCCTGTACCAGATTGGATACATACAACGTAACTCCTACATACAACACGAAGACGGGCGAACTCGTTGCCCAAACAAAGAGCAGAATTACCACAAAGCCAGCCAGGTTGCCGATATAAGGAATAAGATTGACTACAGCCAGGAATACAGCGAAGAAAAATGAGTACCGTATGCCAAACACAAGCAAGATGAGGTACGTCATCACCAGCGTCACAATTGTCAGAATCCCAGTGCCGGACAAGTAATTATAAATTGAAGCATAAGACCGCTGAAAAGAAAGGCTTACGCGATCAAGGTCTTCACCTTTATAATACGTATGGATAAAGCGCCAGACAAGGCCGCGGTAATTGAGTATAAAAAAAAGATACATGGGTATCAAAGTAAGGATGACTACTTCACCGGTCAACCCACTGATTTTGCCGGCTACTAGTCCCAGTATTTGTTTGAGTGCGTCCGGTACAAGTATCTCTGAAGAGTCGAAAAATTCAAAACCGATGGCCTGTTGCGCGCTGTCGATATACATTTTGATATCGTCTATCGAAACCCCCTGTCCAACATTCTCAATTTTAAGGATGTGAACCGATTCGTATACTAAAAATACCATAATGAGTGCGGTGGCCCCGATAAAAAGCAACGTCCCAAACAAAGAAGCCAAGGCACGTGGAAAACGTCGCGCTTCCATCTTTCTACAGACCGGAAGGACGATAAAAGAAAAAATGGCAGCCCAGGCAATTGGTTTCAAAATCTGCTCACCCTGTATCATGATAATGGTAGTCAGTACAGCGAATAGGGCATATGATGTTATTCTTACTATTTTTTCATTTCCGGTCATAATATCTATTTATGGTAAAGGGGGGTACGTTTGATCAAATATTGAAGCGTTACTTCATATGCATTCTCAGTCGGCCAAAACGATTGATGTGATTGTGTAAAAACATTTTGTCCCTGATCTGTATAAATTTTCATATCTACGGATGTCGTGAACTCGTTGGAAGTTGAAGAACCACCAACAACATAACCCGTATTCTTCTTACCCTGGCCTTTGTTGCTGTAATAAGTCCCGCTCCCCGTAGAAGTCCCACGCAGCATAATGGATACGGTACAAAATACTACGTACTCAGTTCCCAACATAGCAGCCAACTCACCGGGTGTAAAACCCATTATATTGTCTCCATTCATCCCGTGTTTAATCAATATCGCATTGGTGGTAATAGGATCCTGGTAAGAGAATTGTCCAGCATTCTTCTGGAAGTAGCTGTAACAATCCGCTTGTGCCTTTATAGCCA
>Ga0224505_10001187_pt1 | contig 16780 bp, 21 predicted proteins | sample SF_Jan12_sed_USG_FD_169102 | JGI IMG/M metagenome (GOLD analysis project Ga0224505, IMG submission 169102) | Sediment microbial communities from San Francisco Bay, California, United States - SF_Jan12_sed_USGS_4_1 | ecosystem: Environmental > Aquatic > Marine > Sediment | place: USA: California... | reverse complement strand
GCGGTCTCCGGCACCGTCTGCGTCGCCGATCACGCGGAGCAGCGGCAGCTCGCTGGAGGGGGGAACACTCACCGGTCTCTGAAGTGAAACAGCGTTTCCCTTTTGCTGTCAAGCGCGAACGGTGCCAGACTTCCGCCATGGAGACAGCGCCGCGCGCGTTCCCCGTCGAGCCGATCCGGGCCACGCGAACCTTCGAGGCGGCCACCGAGCACCTCACCGAGGCGATCGAGCGAGCCGGCCTGCGACACGGCGACCGGCTGCCCAGCGAGGCCGCACTGGCGGCCGCGCTCGGCATCTCCAAGCCGACGCTGCGCCAGGCGCTCCGCGTGCTCGAGATGTCGGGCCTGCTCGCCGTGCGGCGCGGCAAGGGCGGCGGCATCGTCGTCACCAGCGACCTCGTGCCGGCGTTCGCGATCTCCAGCCAGGTCGCCGTGGAGGAGTCCGCCGCCGTCGACGCCCTGCGGGCGAGGCGCGTGCTCGAGCGGGCGGTCGTGCTGGAGGCCGTGGAGACGTCGACCGCCGACGACTACGCGGAGCTCGAGCACACCGTCGACCTGCTCGAGAGGCACCTGGGCGAGCGGTCGAGCGTCATGCGCGCCGACGCGATGTTCCACCGGGCGCTCGTGCGCGCCTGCCACAACGCCACCGTGCAGGCGGCGATGCGCGGCGTGGCGCGCGGGCTGGCGCCGCTCCGCGACGCGTACTCGGGCGGGCTCGCGACCGACCGCGCCACGCTCGACGTCCATCGCCGCCAGCTCGACGCGATGCGCCGCCGCGACCACGTGGCACTCGACCGCGTGCTGGACGAGCACTTCCGCATGCTCGAGGACGCGTTCGCGGCTGCGATCGGGCGCGACCCCGAGGATCTCGTCAGACGAGCACGGTGACCGCGTTCCGCTCCGCCTCGAAGACGGCGCCGCCGACGTCGCCGAGGTCCTCGCCGTCCACCTGCAGCGGCAGCGGCACGTCGCAACGAACGACCAGCCGGTCGAGGTCGTGCGCCCTGCGCACGCCGCGGTCGCCCGCTCCGCGGTAGGCGGCGAGTGCGAAGCGTGGCAGCGACCACGGCGTGAGCCGGACCGGCGCGACGAGGTCGAGGCCGCAATCGAAGGAGGCCTCCCGCGCCACGCGCAGGCCGAGCCGGCCCAGATAGGTGTAGGGGGAGCAGTTGGCGACGAGCGCGAAGGCCGCGCGCCCGAGACCCTCGACCTCGAGCACGGGCTCGAAGCGCCCCTGCCGGCCGAGGACGAGGCGTGCCGCCGCGCCCGCGAAGGCACGGTCGCCCGGGCGCCGCCCGTCTGGGGCCCGGCCCAGCAGGTCGACGGCGCGAACCAGCTCGGCGTCGAGCCCCACGCCCGCGTTGAAGCCGAACCGGCGCCCGTCGACGCGCCCCAGGGAGATCCGGCGCGTCGACCCCGCTGCGATGCGCGCCGCGGCGGCCTCCGCCTCCCGTGGCAGGCCGAGTGCGCGCGGCAGCACGCTCGTACCGCCACCCGGGACGAACCCGAGCGGGGTCTGATCGCGCACGCCGTTCAGCACCTCGTTGAAGGTGCCGTCGCCACCGAAGGCGACGATCGCCTCGACCGAGCCCTCGAGCTCACGGGCGATCTCGGTCGCCTCCCCGGGACGCACCGTCCTCAGTGTCCGCACCGGGTGTGGAAGCACAGCCTCGACGCGCGCCACGCTCTCGTCGCTGACCCTGGACGCCATCGGGTTGACGACGAGCGCCCAGGTCACGCGCCGCCCCCGTGGGCGTAGGATCGCCCCCGCCAGGAGACCGTGCCGCGGACCCGGTCGATCGAGGAGGCGAGCGAGCAGAGTGCGAGCACGACCGAGCCGAGCGGGAGCGTGAGGCGGTACGGCGCGGGCGTGGGGCAGATCGGCTCCACGTCGAGGCGCGCGACGAGCTGCGCGATCGCCGCCGCGGCGGCGACCCCACGCCTCGGACCCACGAGGCCGACGACCGGCCAGACGGAGACGGCCGCACCCAAGCCCGCGGTCGCCATCGCGAGCCCGAGCGACCCGCGGGCGAGCCCCAGCGACGTGTTCTTCCGCCAGCCTCGCCAGACCTCGCGGGCGCCGACGTACATGCGCACGCGCACCCGGCCGCCACTCGACGCGAGCGTCAGCGGCCGGCCCGCCGCCTTCAGCCGCTCGGCGAGCGCCGCGTCCTCGACGAGCGAGTCGTGGACGGCCGCGTGCCCACCGGCGGCCTCGTAGGCCGTGCGCTCGACGAGGATGAACCCGCCCGCCGCGATCGCAACGGGGACGCGGGGCGACCTGACGAGCGGGCCGGGGGCGACGAAGGAGCGGATCAGCACAGCCGCGGCGGGCTGCACGACGCGCTCCGCGGCGGTCCCCGTCTCGAGCACCGGGAGCAGCGTCACGCCGCCCCCCTGCCGATGGCCGAGCGCGAGGGCGAGCGCGCGGCCCACCGTGTCCGGCGCGTGGCGCACGTCGGCGTCGGTGAACAGCAGCCAGTCGCCGGTGGCACGCTCGGCGCCCTGCACGCACGCCCAGGACTTCCCCACCCAGCCGTCGGGGAGCGGGGCGCCCTGGAGCACCGTCACCCCGTCGTCGGCGGCGGCCCGGGCCTCGGCGGCCGTGGCGTCGTCCGACTCGTCGTCGACGACGACGACCTCCACGTCGCGGTACTCCTGGTCGGCGAGCGACGCGACGGCGGCCCTGATCCCGCGCTGCTCGTTGCGCGCGGGGACGATCACCGAGACGCGGGGGCCGGACACGGCCGGCTCGACGTCGTCGAGCGTCAGGCGGCACCGCCGGTCGAGCAGCGCGACCGCGGCGGCCCAGCCCCAGGCCGCGAGCGAGAAGAGCGCCAGCGCACGCCGCACGCTGCGAGCGTAGTACGTGCCGGCGTACGATCGGCGGCATGGAGCGAGAGCGCGCGCCTCACGACCCCGACCGCGTCGTCGCGCTGCGGCGGGACGCCCTGCGGCGCGCCGGGTACACCGAGCAGCAGGCCGAGGCGCTCGCGCGACGGCTGGACGTCGATCTGCAGGCGGCGCTCGCGCCGCGGCGGCAGGGGCTGCCGCCCGACGTCGCCTTCGACCTGGCGAACGGCGGCGGGCGAACCGTCTTCTGAGAGGACGGCAGGCGGGCTGAGGCCGAAGCCTCACCCCCGGGGCGCGACCGCACGAGTCGGCGATAGACCCGGGGTCAGGCCTTCAGCCTGACCCCGCCGTTCGCTCGCCTACTGGGCCTCCGCGCTCAGCCGGGCCCCGGCGTCGCGTACCCTCGCCACCCGTCGACGAGGATGGCGAGGAAGCGGTCGGCGAGGCGGTCGGTGTCGGTGCCCGGCCGCAGCCACGTGTACGCCCAGTTGGCGGCGGAGAGCACGAGCAGCGCGGCCGCCTCGGCGTCGAGGTCGGCGCGGAGCTCAGCCTGCTCGACGCCCTCTCGGAACAGCGCCTGCCACCGCTCCTCGTAGCGGCGGCGCGCCACCCGGATCTCTTCGAGGGCGCCTCCCTCCAGGAACCGCCACTCGCGGGTGAAGACCGTGGCCACGTCGAGCTGCGCGGCGACGACGCGAAGGTGGGCGCGCAGCGCGTCGCGGATGCGGTCGACCGCGGTCGCGTCCTCGGCCACCGCGTCGAGCGCGTCGTGGAAGGCGGCCGCGCCCCCCCGCATCGCCTCCACGAGCAGCGCCTGCTTCGAGTCGGTGAGGGAGTAGAGCGACCCCTTCTGCACCCCCATCGCCGCGGCGATGTCCGCCATCGACGTCCCGTGGTACCCCCGCTCCGCGAACAGGCGGGCCGATGTCCGGACGAGCTCGTCGTGTCTCGCGCTCACCGCTACGATGCTACCGACCGTTCGGAAGGAGAGCTCGTGTCGGACACGCGAGAGCAGGAGTTCCTCGAGTACGTCCAGGGTGGCGGGCAGGTGGAGACCCACGACTGGATGCCGGAGGAGTACCGGAAGCGGCTGATCAAGTTCGTGGAGATGCACGCGAACTCCGAGCTGATGGGCGTGCTCCCCGAGCGGGACTGGATCCTGCGCGCGCCGACCCTGCAGCGGAAGCTCGCGCTGACCGCGAAGATCCAGGACGAGGTCGGCCATGCGCAGCTGATCTACCGGGTGGTCGAGGATCTCGGCAAGCCGCGCGACGACTGCCTCGACGACCTCCTCTCCGGCCGCTCGAAGTTCCACAACGTCTTCCACTACCCGACGCGCACCTGGGGCGACGTGGGCGTGATCGCCTGGCTCGTCGACGCGGCAGCGATCATCTCGCAGAAGGCGCTGCTCAAGTGCTCGTACGGGCCCTACGCCCGGATCATGAAGCGGATCTGCTGGGAGGAGTCCTTCCACGTCCTCCACGGCCGCGACGTGGTGCTCGCGCTCGTCAACGGCACCGACCTGCAGCGGGAGCTCGTGCAGGAAGCGCTCGACCGCTGGTGGGTGCCGCTGATGATGTTCCACGGCACCCCCCTCCCCGCCGAGGACGACCCCATGCTGCACTGGCGCATCAAGAGCCAGGCGAACGAGGGCGCCCGCCAGCAGTTCCTCGAGGGGTACGTGCCGCAGGTGCGCGAGCTCGGCCTGACCCTGCCCGACCCGAAGCTGCGCCGCCGCGAGGACGGCACCTGGGAGTACACGGAGCCCGACTGGGACGAGCTGATGTCGGTCGTCTCCGGACACGGGCCTGCCTCCGCGGAGCGGCTCGCCTTCCGGCGGCTGTCCCGGGCCGAGGTGGACTGGGTCTCCCGCGTCGTGCTCGCCGAGGCGGCCTGAGGCCAGGCCGATGCCCGACCGGATCTACGAGGTGTTCAGGATGGAGCGCAAGGGGCAGCCGCTGCAGCACGCCGGCTCCTTCCACGCGCCCGACGACCGCTTCGCCGAGGCGTACGCACGGGAGTTCTACGCGCGGCGCCACGAGTCGGCGGCCCTGTGGGTCGTGCCCCGGAGCGCCGTGACCACGATCGAGGACTTCGGCGACGAGCTGGACACGAGCTACCGTCGCGTCGACGGCTACTCCCTGAAGGTGCGACTGCGCGAGGCCCGGCGGCGGGTGGCGGAAGGCGGATGAGCGCGCGCGCCGACCTCCTCCTCGAGCTGGCCGACGACGAGCTGATCCTCGGCTGGCGGGACTCGGAGTGGACGGGGATCGCCCCCTTCCTGGAGGAGGACGTCGCCTTCTCGTCGATCGCGCAGAACGAGATCGGTCACGCCCGCGCCCTCTACGAGCTGGCGGCCGCCGAGCTCGGCACGACCGCCGACGAGCTCGCCTTCGACCGTGCCCCGGACGAGTACCGCTGCGCGCCGCTCGTCGAGCTGCGTCGGCTCGAGTGGGCGCGGACGATCGCCAGGCACTGGCTGTACGAGACCGCGGACGCGATCCGCCTGGAGGCGCTCAAGGGCTGCGACGACATCGAGCTGGCGGGGCTCGCCGCGAAGATCGACCGCGAGGAGCTCTACCACCGCATGCACGCGGAGATGTGGGTCGACCGGCTGCTCGGGTCGGACGAGGGGCGCGCCAAGCTCGACGAGGCTCTCGTCGAGCTGTGGCCGTACGCGCTCGGCGTGCTCGACGACGACCTGCGCCCCGAGCTCGTGCGCCGGGTCGAGGATCGGCTGGGGCGGACGATGCCCGCCGCCGAGCCGGTGCGGCGGGGCGACCACGTGGCCGAGCTCCGCGAGCTGCTCGAGGAGATGACCAGCGTGCGCCGCTCCGCTCCCGGGGCCGAGTGGTAACCGCCGACGCCGTCTGGCGGACGCTCGAGGAGATCCCCGACCCGGAGATCCCCGTGATCTCGCTCGTCGACCTCGGGGTCGTGAAGCGTGTCGACGTCTCCGACGAGGGAGTGCGGGTCGAGTTCACGCCGACGTTCATGGGCTGCCCCGCGCTCGACGCGATGACGCGGGCGATCCGCGAGCGGGTCGAGGCGCTCGGAGCACCGTGCGAGGTGCTCGTCGTCAACGACGACTCGTGGTCGACCGACCGCATCAGCGCCGTCGGGCGCGAGAAGCTCAGGGCAGCGGGCTTCGCTCCGCCGCCGCTCCGCTCCGAGGGGACGCCGAGCCTCGTGCAGCTCGAGCGCGGGCCGTTCCGCTGCCCCTGGTGCGGCTCGACCGAGACGCGGCTCGAGAACATCTTCGGGCCGACGGCGTGCCGCTCGATCCGCTACTGCACGTCCTGCAGCCAGCCGTTCGAGCAGTTCAAGACGATCTGAGCTACGGAGGCCCCGTGACCGCTCGCCACGGGCCGCCGCCGCGCCCGGGATAGGCTCCCGCACATGGCGCTCGTCCAGGCCCGCGGGCTGACGAAGACCTACGGCCCGGTTCGCGCCCTCGACGACGTCACGTTCGAGATCGGCGAGGGGATCACCGGCATGCTCGGCGCGAACGGTGCCGGCAAGTCGACCTCCTTGAAGTTGTTCATGGGGTTGCTCGAAGCGGACTCCGGCACGGTCGAGGTGCTGGGGCGAGACCCGCGCCGCTCACCCGACGGCCGAGCCCGCGTCGGCTACTCACCCGAGCACGACTGCCTGCCGCGCGCCGTGTCGGCGGCGGAGTTCCTCGGGTACATGGCCGAGGTCTCCGGTCTCCCGCGGACGGCTGCACGCCTTCGGGCATCCGACGTCCTGCGGCACGTCGGCCTGTTCGAGGAGCGCTACCGCCCCATGGGCACGTACTCGACGGGCATGAAGCAGCGCGTGAAGCTCGCGCAGGCGCTCGTGCACGACCCGGCGATCGCCTTCCTCGACGAGCCCACCGCGGGACTCGACCCGCTCGGACGGCGCGAGATGCTCGACCTGATCCGCCGCGTCGGGCACGAGTTCGGGATCAGCATCGTCGTCTCCACCCACCTGCTGGGCGACGTCGAGCGCACCTGCGACGCGGTGGTCGTGCTCGATGCCGGGCGCCTGCTGCGCACGGGAGCAGTCTCCGGCTTCATCGAGGAGACCGAGGCGATCCTCGTCGACGTGGCCGAGGGTGCGGATGCGCTCGCCGCAGCGCTCACGCGGCGCGGGCTCGCGCCGCGCGTCCACGGCAGCCGCCTCGTGCTCGAGGGGGCGTCCGGCGGTGACTACGACGAGTTGCGCGACGCGATCGTCGAGTCCGGGGCCCTCCTCTACCGGCTCGCCCCCGAGCGCCAGACGCTGGCGGACGTGTTCGCGCCGCCGGCGGCGGACGCAGAGGCGACGACGTGAGCGACGGCACCGCGGAGGTCTTCGACCTCGGCTACCAGCCCTACGAGGGTGAGCGCACCGGCCGTGGCGCCCGCCGTATCGCGATCTGGCGCGACGGCGTGCGGGTCTCGCTCGGCCTGGGGCGCGGGGCCTCGGCGAAGGTCGCGCCGTGGCTCCTGATCGCGCTCGCGCTGGTGCCGATGGTCGTGCTCGTCGTGATCTCGGCGTTCATGTCCCCCGCGCAGGAGGCGGCGGACGAGTTCGAGCTGCCGTCGTTCGCGGAGTACTACGAGTTCGCGATCGTCCCCATCGGGCTGTTCGCGGCCGTCGTCGGGCCGCAGCTGCTCTGCCCCGACCGCCGCGACGGGGTGCTGACCCTGTACGCCGCGCGCCCGATCACGTCGGCCGACTACCTCGGCTCCCGTTGGCTGGCCTTCTTCACCGTCTCCGCCGGCGCCGCCGTCCTCCCGGAGCTCGTCCTCTACGCGTGGAACGCGCTCGATGCCCGCAGCACCGGCTCGTTCCTGGCCGACTCCTGGGACGTGCCGCTGCGCGTCCTGCTCGCGGGCGGCATGGTGGCCGCGGCCTTCACCACCCTGTCGCTGCTGATGGCGACGTTCACCGGTCGCCGCGCGTACGCGGCGGTGGCGACCCTGGCCGTCGTGCTCGTCGGCTCGGCCGTCGGTGGGATCGCGGAGGACGACTTCTCGGGACGGGCCGCAGACGTGGCGTCACTGGTCGGGCTGCCACAGGTCGTGGTCGCAGCCGCGCGCTGGGTGCTCGCCGACGAGCAGTCCGGCCGGCCGTTCGGCGGCATCGTCTACGCCGGCTGGCTGGTGCTGCTCACCCTGGGCCTGGCCCTGGCGCTGCTGCGGCGGACACGGGGGCTGATGCTCGGATGAGCGCCGTGGCGCGCACGGCGCCGTCGATCGCCGTGGAGGGCGTGTCGCGCTGGTTCGGCGGCGTGGTCGCCGTCAGCGACGTCACGCTCTCGGTGGAGCCCGGCGTGACCGGGCTGCTCGGGCCGAACGGCGCGGGCAAGACGACGCTGCTCCGTGCGATCGCCGGCCTGATCGCCCCGTCGCGTGGGTCGGTGGCCGTCTTCGGCGAGCCGGTACGCGACAACCCGCGCCTCTACGCGCGCGTCGGCTACATGCCCGAGCATGAGGCCGTCTACGACTTCCTCACCGGCAGGCAGTTCGTGGGGCTGAGCGCGAGCCTGCAGCGGGTCCCGGATCGTGAGGCGGCGGTCCGGCGGGCGATCGACACGGTGGGGCTGGCGGACGCGCAGGACCGGCGGCTGCGCGGGTACTCGCGGGGGATGCGGCAGCGGATGCGGCTCGCGGCCACCCTCGTCCACGACCCGCAGCTCCTGCTGCTCGACGAGCCGCTCTCGGGCACGGACCCGGCGCAGCGGCTGCGCCTGGTGGAGGTGATCCGGGAGCTGGGCGCGGCGGGACGCACGATCGTCGTCTCCTCCCACGTCCTCGAGGAGGTGGCGGAGCTCGCCGACCGCATCCACCTGATGGTGGGCGGGAAGCTCGCGGCGAGCGGCGACTTCCGCGCGATCCGCATGCAGCTGAACGACCGGCCGTTCGTGGTGCGGATCGATGCCTCCGACCCTCGGGCGCTCGCCGCAGGGCTGGTCTCCGTGGAGGCGATCGAGTCGGTGGAGATCGACGCGGAAGGGCGGCTGCGCGTGCGCAGCCGCGACGTGACGTCGCTGCAGCGGTCGGTGCCCGAGGTCGCCCAGGCGCTCGGCGTGCGCCTGCTGCGTGTCGAGCCCCTCGACGACTCGCTGGAGAGCGTCTTCGAGTACCTGGCGCGGGGCTGACGCGTGGCGGCGATCCTCTCGCTCACGGTGCGCCAGCTCGTCGGGAGCCGGCGAGCCTGGCTCGTCGCGGCGCTCGTCGGCCTGCCGGTGCTGGTCGCCGCGCTCTCCCACCTGGCGGACAGCACCGCCAATGCCGGGGAGCTCGCCGACAACCTCACAGGAACGCTGATCGCCTCCGGGACGCTCCCGCTCGTGCTGCTCCTGCTGGGGACGGCCTCGTTGGGCAACGAGCTGAGCGACCGGACGCTCGTCTACCTGACGACGAAGCCGCTCGCGCGCTGGCACATCGTCGCGCCGAAGCTGCTCGCGCCGATGCTCGTGGGCGCCGTCCCGGTCGCGGTCGGCGGCGGGATCGCAGTCGCGCTGACCGGCGCCGGCGGCTTCCGCGGCGCCGCCGCGACCGGGATCGGGCTGCTCGCAGGCGGCGTCGCGTACGCGGCGGTGTTCACCTGGGCTGGGCTTGCGACCCGCCACGCGCTCCTGCTCGGGCTCGTCTACGTGTTCATCTGGGAGGCCGCGCTCGCCAGGTACCTCGACGGCATCCGCTACCTCAGCGTGCGCCGCTTCGCGCTCGGCGTGATCGAGGGCATCGACGGCACGCGGCTGACCACGCTCGAGCGCCCGCCCGGCGTGCTCCCCAGCGCGCTGCTCGCCGGTGGCGTGGTCGTCGTCTTCGCGTTGCTCGCGGTGCGGCGGCTGCGGCGGCTCGACGTGCCCTGACGGCAGCGCGGCGCGACGACGTGAGGGAATGAGGCAGTCACGATCGGGGCTTCACCCGATGCCCTTCCGGACCCCGGCGCGGAGCATGGAGGCGAACGAGGTGTGGAAGGAGGTGTGACGGTGTCGTCACCAGCCGGGAGTGGATCGGTCACCCTGCACGCGCACCGCGTCACCATCCTCCCCGCGACCCGGCTCGGGTGGTGGTCGGTGGCCCTCATGGTCGCGCACGTCGTGCTCGTGCTCGCCTGGAGCGTCTTGCCCGGCGGCGCGGGGCTCGGCTTCGCCTGTGGTGTCGCCGGTGGCAGCACGGCCCTCGTCGCAGTCCGTCGGAGGGGGGAGCGAGCGATCCTCGTGTACGCGGCGATCGTCCCGCTCGCGCTCGTGGTGCTGTTCGTGCTCGCCGAGCTGCTGATCGGGCACGGCTGAGCCCCAGGGCGCGGGTAGGCTCGCGGCGATGCGAATCGAGATCCTCTACTGCGGCATCTGAGAGGGCTACGACCGGGAGGCCGCGCGTGTCGCGGCCGAGCTGGCGGAGCTGGGGCACGAAGCGGTGGCCACGGTCGGCGGCCACGGCCAGTTCGACGTGCTTGCCGACGCCGACCTCCTGTTCTCGAGGCACGAGGCCGGGCGCTTCCCGGAGCCGGGCGAGGTAGCGCGCCTCCTGTCCACGCACGGGGTCTGACCCCCGTCGTCGGGCTCAACGGAGCAGGAAGCCGTCACCGAGCGGGTCGTCCGGGTCGAGCGCGAACGTCGCCGTCCCCGTCCGGTACGCGCTCCCCTCCACCTCCGTCACCACGGCCGGCACACCGGCGACCTCTGCGTCCCCGACCACGCGGCCGCGGAACTCGCTGCCGACGATGGAGAGGTGCCGGAGCTCGTCGCCGCGCGGCAGGCGTCCCTCGGCGTCGAGCAGCGCGAGCCGGGCGGAGGTGCCGCTCCCGCACGGCGAGCGGTCGACCTCACCGTCCGCGAACACGGTGACGTTGCGCTGGGTGAGCGGCTCGCCCGACTCCTCCTGCCAGAAGATCACGCCGTAGACGTCGCGGAGCTCCGGCTCGAGCGGGTGCACGACATCGTGCGCCGCCTCGAGCTCGCGCTTGACCTCCCTGCCGAGCCCGATCAGCCGCGGCAGCTCCGCCGGCTCGACCCGCTCCGGAAGCGACGCGTAGAAGGCGCCGCCGAAGGCGACGTCGACCTTCCGGCCGGCGGCGTGGAGGCCCCGGCCCCAGACGTACGACGGGACGTTGCGGAAGCGCACCGAGCGGACACGTCCCGCCTCGACGGTCGCCACCGTCTCCAGTCGCCCCGAGGGCACGTCGACGACGACGCCGCACTCTCCCTCGCGTCTCTCGACGATGCCCTCGTCGAGGGCCCACGTGACGAGGGCGATCGTGCCGTGGCCGCACGCGGTGGAGTAGCCGGCGTTGTGGAAGAAGACGACGCCGAGGTCGGCGCCGTCGTCGTTCGGCTCGACGACGTGGCACCCGTACATGTCCGCGTGGCCGCGCGGCTCGTGCACGAGCAGCCGCCGCACGTGGTCTTGGCGCTCCAGCGCGTCGCGGCGCTTGTCGAGGATCGTCGCCCCGCGGAGCGGCTCGACACCGCCGGTGACGATGCGGAACGGCTCCCCCGCCGTGTGGTAGTCGACGACGGTGATCGGGCCGCCGGCGTGCACGGCAGCGTCAGGAGCCGGTGAACCGGGGCGGCCGCTTCTCGAGGAAGGCGGCCACGCCCTCGGCGAAGTCGGCGGTGCCGGTCGCCACCTGCTGCAGCTCCGCCTCCAGCGCGAGTTGCGACTCGAGCGACGCGTCGTACGCGTGGTCGAACAGTCTCTTGGTCAAGCCGACGGCGCGCGTCGGCTGCTCTGCCCAGCGCGCCGCGCGCTCGGCGACGGCGTCGGCGAAGCCGTCGACCGGCAGCACCTCGGAGACGAGCCCCCAGGCGAGCGCGTCGTCGGCGCCGAGCCGCCGGTTGGTCGACATCCACTCGAAGGCGCGCGCGAACCCGAGCAGGCGGTGCAGGAACCACGTCCCGCCCGAGTCGGGCACGAGCCCGATCCCGACGAAGCCGGGCACGAACGACGCGCCCTCGGAGGCCAGCCGGACGTCGCACGCAACGGCCAGCGAGAGGCCCGCGCCGGCGCACGCCCCGTTGACCGCGGCGAGCACCGGCTTCTCGAGCCTGCGCAGGCGCCGGATGTTCGGGTGATAGGTCTCCTCCAGCTCGTCCTCGATCGAGCCGGGCATCGAGCTGAACTCCTTCAGGTCCTGGCCGGCGCAGAAGCCCTTGCCCGCCCCCGTGATCACGACGCAGCGCACGGACGGGTCGGCCGCCGCGTCGAGGGCGGAGGCGAGGCCCGCGTGGAGCGCCCGGTTGAACGCGTTGTAGACGTCGGGGCGGTTCAGCGTGATCGTGAGCACGCCGCCGTCGCGGCTCGTGAGCACCTCGCCGGCCATCGCGGTCAGCCTACGACGTCAGCGCCGAGGCCGCCACAGGAACGCGACGAGCGCAGCGAGCAGGAGCACGCGAGTGACGAGACGGGTGACGTCGACGGCCGGCTCGAAGGACACGCCCTCCTGCCCCACGACGAACACGCCCACCGGCCGCGCGTCGACGCCCAGGCCGCCGCCGCTCCCCTGCTCGTCGCCGCCGCCTCCTCCTCCGCCGCGGAGTGCCGCAACCGGGATCACGAGCGCGCCGTCGCGCTCGATCGGGTCGCCGTAGACGCGGCGTGCGGACAGCGCGTCTTGCACGCCGCGCATCAGCTTGCCGACGTTCACCGCTTCCTCCCTTCCAGGAAGCCGCGCACCGCCTCCTGTGTCTCGTCGGAGAGCATCGAGAGCGCGAGCCAGTCGCGCGCGTGACCGACGGTCTGGTGCCACGCGAGGTCGCGCCACACGTTCAGCTGCACCTTCGCGTACCGGGTCGCCTGCGGCAGCTTGCGGGCGAGGCTCTCCACCCACTCGTCCACCACCGCGTCGAGCTCGCCCGCGGGGACGGAGCGGTTGACGAGCCCCCACTCTGCTGCCTGCGCCGCCGGCACCTCGTCGCACAGCAACACGATCTCACGGGCGCGCCGGTCGCCCACCAGGAGCTGCAGCCACTGCGTGGCCCCACCCGCCGGAACGGACCCGTGCTCGAGCCCGACGTGCCGGATGTACGCGTCATCGACGATCACGGCGAGGTCGCACGCCATCTGCAGCTCGTTGCCGCCACCGACGGCAATGCCGTTGATGCGGGCGATCGTCGGCTTGCCGAGCTCGCGGAGGCGGTCGTGCATGTCCTTGAAGGCGCCGAACCACTTCCAGTACTCGTCCGGTCTGCCTAGGAGCTCCTCACCCCACGACGCGAGGTCGGCGCCGACGCAGAAGGCGCGACCGGTGCCGGTGACGACGACCACACGGATCTCGTCGTCCCACGACGCGTCCTCGCAGGCGCGCGCGATCTCGCGGAGCATGCGGAAGTCGAACGCGTTGAGCACCTCGGGCCGCGCGAGCCGGATGGTCGCCCGCGGCGGGGCCTTCTCGTAGACGATCGCCTCGAAGCCGAGGTCGCCAGGGTCACGCGGGGCCGCGTTCGTCGGCTCTGCCATCTGCCTGAGCGTATAGCGTCGCGTCGTGGGCTCGACGGGCGTCTCCACGACGATCGCGCTCGGCGCTGGAGTGGCCGGATCGATCCAGATCGCATTGCTCGGCCTGCTCGGCCAGCGCGTCGGGGAGCTGGAGACTGCGGCGTTCGCATTCGTGCTCACCGCCGTCGCCGGCGTCGTCATCCTGCTCGCGGCCCGGCGCAGCCTCGCGGGCATCGGCCAGGCCCTTCACGAGCCGGCATGGCTCTGGCTCGGTGGCCTCGCGGGCGTCTTCGTGGTCACGGCGATCATCGTCACCGGGCCGCGCATCGGCATCGTGGCGACGTCGGCGCTGCTGATCGCGGGACAGCTCGGGGCGGCCATGGTGATCGACCGCTTCGGGTGGCTGGGGGTGGAGAAGGTGTCGATCGGCTGGGAGCGGCTCGTCGGCCTCTCGCTCCTCGTCGCCGGGGCGCTGTTGACCCTGCGCCGCTAGAGGCGGCGGCTCGGGCCGGTCAGCGGAGCGCGATGTGCTCCGGCCGGACGGGCACCCGGTACAGCGGCAGACCCGTCGCGTCGCGGAGCGCGGCGGCGATCGCCGCCGTGGAGACGACGGTCGGTGGCTCGCCGACGCCCTTGACGCCATATGGCGCGTCGGGCTCGGGATCCTCGATCAGCTCGATCGCGACGGGTGGCATGTCGAGCGCGGTGGGGATCAGGTAGTCGGTGAAGCTCGCGTTGAGGATGCGGCCCTCGTGCGTGAGGATCTCCTCCATCAGCGCGAGCCCCAGGCCCTGCGCGATCCCGCCCTCGATCTGACCTTCGACCGCCGCCGGGTTGACGGCCCTGCCCACGTCCTGCACGGTGCCGATCCAGACGACACGGGACAGCCCGAGATCGACGTCGACCTCCACGACGACCCGCATCGCCGCGACGGCGAGCGCGACGTGTGCCCGCTCGCCCGTCACCTGGCCGGTCTCCGGGTCGAGCGGCGTCGTCGGCGGATGGCGGTGCACCCGCTCCACGTCGACGTCGGCGCCGCCCCTCCGGTCGCGCTCCGCCAGCGCAGCCCGGCAGGCGTCGCGCACCGCTCCTGCCGCCATCCACGTCATCCGTGACGCGGACGACGAGCCCGCGGAGCCGACCGAGGCGGTCGTGTGGGAGCCGAGCACGATGTCGTCCGTGCCGAGCTCCGTTCGCGCCACCTGGAGGATCACGCCCGCCACGCCCTGCCCCACCTCCGCGGCGGCGCAGTGCACCTCAGCGCCGCCGTCGGCGCGAAGGATCACGCGCGCGGCGCAGGAGTCGTCGAACCCCTCCGAGAAGCAGATGTTCTTGAAGCCGACCGCGAAGCCGACACCGCGGCGGACACCCTCGCCGCGGGTGGTGTTGCCTGCACCGCCCGGAAGCCGGATCGGCTCGCGCGGCAACGGCTCCGGATCGGGCACGGGGATCGCCGCGGCCCGCCGGATCACCTCCGCGGTCGGCAGCGAGCCGGTCAGCACCTGGCCCGTGGGCAGCGTGTCCCCGGGGCCCAGGGCATTCCGGAGCCGCAGCTCGACCGGATCGATGCCGAGCTCGGCGGCCAGCCGGTCCATCTGTGCCTCGGCGGCGAAGCACGTCTGCACTGCGCCGAACCCGCGCATCGCTCCACACGGCGGGTTGTTCGTGTACACGGCAGTGCCGTCGATCAGCGCATGGTCGACCCGGTAGGGGCCGGCAGCGAACGACGCCGCGTTCGAGATCACCGCGGCCGAGCTGGACGCGTACGCGCCGCCGTCGATGAGGATGCGCGCCCGGACGCAGACGAGCCGCCCCTCACGCGTCGCTCGATGCTCGAGCCAGATCTTCGCGGGATGCCGGTGCACGTGGCCGACGAACGACTCCTCGCGGTCGTAGACCATCTTCACCGGGCGCCCCGTGTGCAGCGCGAGCATCGCGCCGTGGATCTGCATCGACAGGTCCTCACGGCCGCCGAACGCCCCTCCCACCCCGCCGAGATGGATGCGCACCTGCTCGGGTGCCAGCCCGAGGCAGGGTGCGACCTGGTCGCGATCGACGTGCAGCCACTGCGTGGCCACGTACACGTCGACTCCGCCCTCCCCGTCGGGGACGGCGAGGCCGGACTCGGGGCCGAGGAACGCCTGATCCTGGCTGCCCAGCTCGTACACGCCCTCGACGCAGACGTCGCCCCTCGTCTCCGGGTCGCCGTGCCGGATCACGATGTGGCGGACGACGTTCGGGCGAGGGTCGTCGCGGAACCCGTGGCCCATCGTCGGGCGATCCGGGTGCAGCGGCGGCATCTCGGTCGCGCGCTCCGGATCGTCGATCGCGTCGAGAGGCTCGTACTCGACCGCGACCGCGGCGGCGGCACGCCGCGCCTGCTCGGGCTCCTCGGCGGCGACAACCGCGACCGCCTCTCCGTGGTACCGGGCCCGGTCACTCGCCAGTACCGGCTGATCCGGGAATTCCAGGCCGTACGTCTTGCGACCCGGCACGTCCTCGTGGAGCAGGACGGCGTGCACCCCCGGGAGCGCGAGCGCGGCGGCCACGTGGACCGAGCGGATGCGCGCGTGGGCGTGCGGGCTGCGAACGGTGTCGCCCCACAGCATCCCCGATGCGGAGAGGTCGCTGGCGTACGCGAACTCCCCGGTCACCTTCGGCACCGCGTCCTCCCGTCGGACGCTCTCGCCGATCTGGCCGCGTGCCAGCCGCCGTTCGACCAGCTGGCTCACTTCCGGCACACCTCCGACCGACATCTGTCGCCAATACGGGCAACTCTCGCGATATGATCGCAGCGGGTGGTGGGCTGGGGTGCCCCGGTGGCGCACATCCGACCGGACCCGTCCCGCCCGGTCACTCGGCCGCCATCCTCACCGCGTCGAAGATCTTCGCGTAGCCCGTGCAGCGGCAGAGATTGCCGGACAGGGCCTCCCGGATCTCGTCGTCGGTCGGGCTCGGCGACCGCTCGAGCAACGCCGCGGTCGCGACGACGAGGCCCGGCGTGCAGAAGCCGCACTGCACCGCGCCGGCGGCGACGAACGCCTCCTGCACCGGGTGGAGGCCGTCCGCGCCACCCAGCCCTTCGACGGTGACGACCTCGTGGCCGTCCGCCTGCGCGGCGAGCACCAGGCACGAGCAGACGAGCACGCCGTCGAGGAGCACGGAGCACGAGCCGCACTCGCCCTGCTCGCAGGCGTTCTTCGACCCCGGCAGATCGAGCCGCTCGCGGAGGAACGAGAGCAGGCTCTCGCCGCCCCAGGCATCGCCTGCGCGGCGCTCGCCGTTGACCGTGAGCCTGATCCTCATGCCGCGCACCGCTCGAGCGCCCGCGCGGTGAGCACGCGGAGCGCATGGCGCCGGTACTCGGCCGTGCCGCGCACGTCGTCGATCGGCCGGGCGGCGGCCGCAACGGCGTCGGCGAAGCTGTCGGCGTCGTCGAGGTTCGCCGTCACGAGCGTGGTCACGGGGGCCGCGGAGCCGAACGCGGCGCGCAGCTCGCCTCGCTCG
>Ga0224505_10001186_pt1 | contig 16785 bp, 11 predicted proteins | sample SF_Jan12_sed_USG_FD_169102 | JGI IMG/M metagenome (GOLD analysis project Ga0224505, IMG submission 169102) | Sediment microbial communities from San Francisco Bay, California, United States - SF_Jan12_sed_USGS_4_1 | ecosystem: Environmental > Aquatic > Marine > Sediment | place: USA: California... | reverse complement strand
ATACTCACAAGCCATTTTTTGAGCACATCGAATATATTAATCTTCACGTAATGATTATCGTTCACGTAAGCACCTCCTTCCTAATCGCTTTGGTTCATTACGAAAGAAAAAAGGACATAAGTCATTCAAAACTTTCCTTCCCCTCTGCCTAACCAAGCATCCACAAAGACCTCCCGTCTGCATCACCAACCCGGCTTATACCTCGCAAGATCTTCAATGCTTCAGTGATCAGGAGAATGCCGTCAGTGCACACACATGGAAGTGATCGTCCTTCCGAGACTGCCCTCTCAGCAAGCCAAGGCTCTTTTAGCGGGAGCCATTTATTTTTTGAATCAGGCAAACACGTCGCACTGAAGACGATGCTTCACTGACCTGCTCCCCTTTCCTCTCATTTCCTTTAGCCCTCAATTTTTGTATGGTGTAGACAAGGTTGGTTGATCGGATCCAGGTGAAGTTCCGTGCGCCATGTGCAGACCGAGGGAACTTGTTGGTATAAATGGGCAAAAAGGCATTTTTTTGAAAGGATCGTAACCGAGACTCTCACATACACTCAGCGATAGTGGAATTGCTGAAACGTGCCAGAAAGACCGGTGAGAAATTTGTCATGCATGAAATCATTTCTTTCTTGCCTCCAATCCAAGTCGGATATGAAATCTACTACGAAAACCTTGAAATCGAGGGGATTCAAGACCGGCAGGCTGCCGTCTTGCAATTTATCGAAGGGTCCAATCAACTGTTGGACTGGGAACAAGAACCCAGCAATCCCAAGGATCCTCATGCCATCAAGATATTCGGGGTATCGGAGCAGATGTTTTCTACGAAACATGAAATGTTGGGATACGTTCCAGGGGATGCGGCTAAACAGATTGTAACCAGTGGGCTTTGGCCATTTCTTCAACTCCGGTTGGATTGCATCCATGTTGCGACACAAGGGTTCATTGCGATTCGGTTTCAAATTCTTGGGCCAATCCGGAAGAAAAACGGTGACGAGAAACCGGCTGAAAGACCTCGCATGGAAAGGAGGCAAAAAGGTTCCGCAGCAATGACTCCGAAGCTGCTTCCCAACAGGGAAGTTAAAAGTCCACAAGGATATCGAAGCAATATAAAACGGGTCGTGTTCCTCGTCTTGAGGATTATCGCGGTAACAATTGGGACGGGACTCGCCTTGGTGGGCGGGAAAGTAGGCACGGCGGCCTGGCAGGCCAGTGAGAACGTTTTTTCAACGGAAATGATCTTCCCACTGATATTCGTCATCAGCGGCGGGCTGCTCATTTGGACCGGAATCAGGCCATCAAAATCAACAGCAACCACACCAACAAAACAACCGGATGAGCAATAGAGTATATTATGATCGGCACCCACCAGAACACCGTCCTTCAGACCTTATTCATCCGCAAGGTGAATGGCGATATCTTTACACTTCAGCACAATGGTGTGCATCGGGCGAGACATTTGCAAAGACATGAGAGGCGCTAGTGGCGACCACGTATCATCTCTGGCTTAAACCGTCCGGGAAGGTTTACGACATTCTTGCGAAGACTATTGCCGAACTAAGTAAAGCGTATCAAGCCCCTTTCTTCGAGCCCCATGTGACGCTACTGAGTTCTCTCCCAGGCACCGAAGAGGAGATTACCGGGCGATCTTCCCAACTTGGCACATCTCTTCGACCTTTTGACATCCAGCTAACCGAACCGGCCTATGGTGATCAGTACTTTCAATGCGTTTTCCTAAAGGTTCAAGAAACCCAGGCAATACTGAATGCGCATGAACAGGCAAAAAAACTGTTCGCGAAGGGTACCAGCCCCTACATGCCACATCTCAGTTTGCTCTATGGCCATTATTCCATTGAACGTAAAGACAAGATCGCGGCAACCTTACCCGAAATCCTGCGCCTCAGCTTCTTGGTCGACACCGTTGACCTTATCCGCGCCGGGAGTGAAGATCCCAAGGACTGGCTCCCCATTCTGTCAGTTCCCTTGAGCTGATAGAGTCCCTTTCCCTATACATAAACGTTAACAGGGGCATTGGATGTGGCCGCCTTGCAACACAATCCTCTTCTCCTCTGGTGGGTTTTCCCATCCCATTGCAAACACCCAGACCTGTACCGGTATTCTCCCCGTATTGGAAATGACATGCGCCAGTCCCTCCGCATGAGAATAGGCGCAGGAGGGAGAAGCCTTATGGAAAAAGATACAAAGCTGGAAGCGAACAACTCACCTAAGGGGTAGGGACGGGCTCGGGGATTTCGGGCTGAGAGACGCCCGTCACGACTTGCTCAAGACGGTCCAACACTTTTTGAATTTCTTCGGGTTTGCCTAAACTGATCTGGAAAAAGCTGGACATATCGGGAATTCCTTCAGCAATTTGCTTGGCGACTTCCACCACTCCATCCGGTTCAATGTCCAACAGTTCCTTTGAGGATTGAATAGCCGATTGAATGGCAGTATCCGGTTCTCGATGGCACCACATATCAGCCAGCCGACCCGACAACGCCACACACTTAACTGTTAACAGGGACACCTCATCACTACTGGACGCCAGGGAAGGATCATGACTGCCTTTGACGGATTGCCTTAATAACTCAGGCAATTCCCACGTCTCCGCCAACCACGCTCCGATCTCGCAATGATCGGTTTTCCATCGACCTTGTTCTAACGCCTCGAGTGTTTGATGATCCTGGTCGGCTTTTTTGTAGAGCAATCCGTATTCACTGCCTAAGGCTTCGCTCATCACCAACACCCCCAAGTCCTGCAATAACCCGGCAAGGAAAATTTCTTCTTCGTTTGTGACCCGCACGCGCTTGGCCAATATTTTCGCAGCCAAACTCGCCAGAATACATCGATGCCAAAAATGGGTGTGATCAAACGCTCCTCCACCTTTTTTTCGCAAATCTCGATATAACGAAAAACAAAATGCCAGGGTGGCAATGGAATTCATGCCCAACAACGTCACGGCATGCGTAACGGTGGTGACCTTATGCCGACTGCCTCCATAGAAACTGGAATTGGCTACATTCAACAGCTTGGCGACGAAGGAGGGGTCTTTGCTAATGACGTCCCCAATTTTTTTGGCACTCGTCCGCTCGTCCCGGCACAATTGCAGCACTTGCAGGGGCAAGGCCGGGATCGCTGGAAGCGTCTTGCAATTTTTAATACGTTGAAGAATCTGGGAATCCATTATCCGTCAGACCTGTCCCTTATTTCGCACTTGGCCCCTGTTGTATGCCTTCAAAAAACCGGTTACCAGCCCCCACCCAGACTTTTCACTGGGCTTCCTTAGTCCGGACCTTATGGATACTTCATTCGGGGAGGAATACCAGGTTTTGAAGCAAATCGGTTCCGCCATATGACCAGAAATTAACAGATATCCAAAGGTTTTATCGGACAATGAGCACCTGACTTGAGGTAAAGACCTGATCGCAAGACTACCGGCCACAGACTGGCAAAAATACGTAGATGGCCAAAAAGACTAGGCTTGAAAAGATACACGCAGGAGGAATGGCATAAAAAACGGAATGAATGGTAGAGAGGACGGGAGGGAAAAAGCCTCTAACGTCTGCGGAAACAAGAGGTCCGACAGGGATTAGACACGGCCATAGAGGGTGGAGGGTGAGGCATCCAGGACCATGACCGGCACCAGGTCTCCTGGCTGGCGGGCTAAGTCATCTTTGGGCCACACAACGGTCACATTGTGATCACTATGCCCCATCCATTGGAATTCGGATTTCTTCGAATCGCCCTCCAACATGACCTCCACCCTGGTACCAATGAGCTCTTTGTTTTTTGCCAGGGAAATTTCTTTTTGCAATTCGACGATCTGATTTGTCCGATATCCCTTCACCTGTTCAGGAACATCGTCAGCATATTTTCTGGCCGCGATGGTGTGCTTTCGTTCAGAATATTTAAACACAAACGCCGCCTGATACCCCACGTCTTGCACCAGGCGATAGGTATCCTGAAACTCTTCCTCGGTTTCACCGCAAAATCCGCAAATGAGATCGGTGGTCAAGACAATAGGGCCTTTTTTTCGAATGGCCTCAACCAGCTTGAGATACTCACGTCGAGTGTAACACCGGCCCATGCGCTCTAGAATGCGATCATTGGCCGATTGCAGTGGCAAGTGAATCGTCTTACAGATGGCGGGATGCTCCGCCACGGCTTCAAACAGGGCCGGAGGGAAATCCTTGGGATGAGGAGACATAAACCGCACACGCTGAATCCCAGAAACCTCCGCCACCGTCACTAATAATCGGGCAAAATCCCAATCACCCCAACGGTAGGAATTCACATTTTGTCCCAAAAGAGTGATTTGCCGAACTCCCTGGCTCACCAGCCGATTTGCTTCCTGGATAATCCCCTCAGGGTCTCGAGAACGTTCTCGTCCCCGCGTATACGGCACCACGCAAAATGAACAGAAGTTATCACATCCCCGCATCACGGCAATCCATCCATTGATGCCATCCGGCCGATCCGGAACGATGTGGGCATAGGTTTCATATTCAGACAGATCAACGGCCAACCCCCGTTTATGATGCTCCAGCGCATCCATGAGAAGATCAGGCAGTTGCCGGTACCCATCAGGACCGACCAGAACATCAATGAAGGATCGAGTATCCATCAGCTCTTGTTTCAGATTCTGAGCCATGCAACCCAACACCCCGATGACCAATCCACGCTCCTTTTTTCTGTTGGTATAACGGGCCAAATGGCCATACACGCGATTGTGGGCATTCTCTCTAATAGCGCAGGTATTAAACAGGATAACATCGGCTTCATCATCGTGGGGGGTAAATTGAAACCCGCGGCCCTTTAAAAGGGAACGAACGATTTCCGTATCATACTCATTCATCTGGCACCCGAACGTTTCCATATACACCTGATAGCCACTTCTGCCAGACGGACTGGTTGGAACTTTCAAACTGGTAGGGAGGAGTAAGGGGGTTCCGCTCACTAATAGATTCCCTCTATGGCTGGGACGAGTGAAGAGGCAGACACAAGGTCTTGTTCCGGCATCAGAAATTCAGAGGAAGGATCCAACAGGCCTAGCACTTTATCCGACATCATCCCCGTTACAACGACCGATTGAATGGTATTGTGCAACCGGCGAGGAGAACGAACCGCCACACGAAGGAAATTATCCGTCAGCCCCGGCCAATACCCTTCGACTTCCGCTGATTCAAACAACACCGAGACCCGTCGCCCCAGGAACCGCTGCTGAAACACCATTCGTTTTTGATCAGAAGCTTCGCGTAATGCCCGGCTCCGTTCTTTGATCAGTGCTGGAGACACCGGATGAGGTAGCTTTAACGCGGCCGTCCCGGGCCGGGGGGAGTAACTGAACACATGCAAATAGGCAAAGGGGAAATTCCGCACCACCGCTTGCGTGTTCGCAAATTCTCGTGGCCCCTCTCCAGGAAATCCCACCAGAACATCCGTGCCGAAACACACGTCAGGAATCCGTTGAAGAGCGGCGTCCATGGCCTCTTGATAGTCCCGAACCGAATACCGCCGGTTCATGGCTTGCAAAATACGATCATCCCCACTCTGTAATGGCACATGTAAATACCGGCAAAGCTTGCTGGAACTACTCATATAATCCAGAAGGCTCTCTGGAACCGTCGTGGGCTCAATAGAGGAAATGCGAATCCGCTCCAGGCCTTTAATGGCTTCAAGCCGTTGAATCAGCACCAACAGATCGGCCGCTCCATCCCGGTATTGCCCGATGTTCACCCCTGTCAGAACTAATTCCCGATGCCCGCCTTCTACCAACTCCTCGGCTTCACGAACCGCATCCTCTAAAAACCGACTCCGCTCCCGCCCTCTGGCAAAGGGGATCAGACAGAACGAGCACATAAATTGACACCCGTCCTGGATTTTCAAATTTGCGCGAGTGGTGCTATAGGTTCCAACGCCATCAATGAAGAAATTCTCTGGATCAATCCGCCCATGATGAACCATGGGCACGGGCTGCTTTTTGAGTCGGGAAAATGGAGGAAGAATATCAGGAAGCTGCATCTTGAATTGATTGCCCACAATGAGATCAATGCCTTCAATGCTTCGAAGCACGTCGAGGCCGGTCTGAGCATAACACCCGGTTACCGCCACGAAGGCCTCTGGGGAATGACGGAGGACTTGACGAACGATTCGACGGCATTCCACCTCAGCCCCTTCCGTGACCGTGCAGGAATTGATCACGAAGACATCCGTTTCCTGCCCAAACTCTACCGGAGCAAACCCGACCCGCTGAAACCCGTTGTTAAGTAAAGCCGTTTCAGCTTGATTGAGCCGGCACCCTAACGTATACAACATCACACGGGGTTGATGGAAATCATGCGAAATCATAGCCAGGTGATTATAAAGAAGCCCCTTCCACACAACAAGGCAGGTCGCAACGAGGTTCCCATTGCCCTCCGAACATGCTAGTATTTTTTCAGATCATCGAGTTCGACGAGGCCGCTTTCAAGGATTGGCCAAGAGCCATATTTTTGATCCTCTTTCCCACCTCATCCCTATTAATCCGACAGGAGGTCCGTGCTTGGAAATTGACCACATTCTGGCATCCGTGCTGTTTGCCTTTGGATGTCATATTTCTGCCCATCCCGATTCATTCTCAACAGAACACTCTTCCTTAACGCTATGAGAGACGGTTTCGGAAGACTCCTGATTTCCCGATTCATGGGCATTCGCCTACTTCCCGGTCAGGTGGTGGCCTTGGCTGCCCTCGGGCTGATTCTCTTCGGGGCCTGTCTGCTCATGCTCCCTTTTGCAACCCATCCCGAAGTACACGTCTCATTCCTTGACGCACTCTTTACCGCGACTTCGGCAGTCTGTGTCACCGGCCTTATCGTTATGGATACGCCACAAGATTTCACCTTGTTCGGGCAAGGAGTGATTCTCTTGTTGATTCAGATTGGAGGATTGGGATACGCCTTGATGGCCACGCTGATTTTACTCATGTTGGGCCGTCGCCTTGGCCTGCGAGACCGCATGATGCTCAGCGAATCGATGAACACCTTGGATTTGAAGGGGTTGGTCCGGTTCGTCAAACTGGTGGCGATGATTACTTTTGGATTGGAGGGCCTGGGAGCGGTGCTCCTGACGCTACGCTTTGCCGTCGATTTCCCTTGGGGGACTGCGGTCTATTACGGGATATTTCATGCTATTTCGGCATTTAACAACGCCGGGTTTGCCCTTTTTCCTGACAGCTTTAAATCCTTTCAAACAGACTGGACCATCAATGGGATCATCACCATTTTGGTGATCTTCGGGAGCATCGGCTTTTTGGTGTTTGAAGATCTTCTCGACAACCTTCGTGGACAACGCTTCCGGCTACAGACCCACACGAAATTAGTGATCGTGACGACCACCATTCTCATTTTGATCGGAACTCTGGGCATTACCGTTTTGGAGTGGAACAATCCCTCCACCTTTCAATCATCATCCATCGGAGAAAAGCTGACCATTTCCTACTTTCATGCGGTCTCCCGCACAGCCGGGTTCACGTCGATCGACATTGTCAATATGCGCGACGCCACACTCTATTTCCTGTTGTTACTGATGGCCATTGGAGGATCCCCCGGGAGTATGGCGGGAGGCCTAAAGACCACCACCGCGGCAATTGTGTTCTTGACCATCCTGAGCATGCTTCGTCGGGATAGTGACGTGGAAGTCTTTCACCGGCGAATTCCACAGGATCTCATTACTCGGGCGCTCTGCCTGACAGTCCTGGCCTTGGCGCTGATTACCGGCATGACGCTTCTGTTGGATTCCACCGAGTCGCAGCCGTTTTTATCCCTGATGTTCGAAGTCACCTCAGCCATGGGCATTGTGGGCATGTCATTAGGAAACGGCGAAACCCTGAGCTTATCCGCCTTGTTCACGGATTTTGGTAAAATAATGATTATGCTTTCCATGCTGGTAGGCCGGTTCGGCCCGTTGATGATCGGGTTGTTTGCCGTCAAAACCGCCGTGAGCAAACCCTATCGGTATGCCCAGGGTCGGGTGGTCATCGGGTAACGCGGGTCAGACCACACGCCGCTGTAGCCTGAGAATAAAAAATACCAGCGTCGGAAGAGGAAAGATGACGTAGGGCAATACCCACACCCACACATTTTTCCCTCTCACCCGGGCCTGGTCATACATCCAGACAAAGATCCAGATCATCAGCAACACATAATTGGCCATAATCCATTGAGTGGTCCGGACATGTAACTGACTTTCCCCTGCCCCACCTGTCATCAAGAAAAACACCCCCTCCAACATGACCAACGCCAACAGTAACCCAACGACTAACTGCTTACTCCACACATACATGATTCGGCTCCTTCTTGAAAAAAGAATGAATTCATCGGTTGCCATGGGATACGCCATGCCCTGCAGCCTCAGACCATAACGTGGCATAAGATCCCGCCTCAAATCAAAACGCTTTTACAAGAAAATTATTTACCATCTCTCTTTCATTGCTGCGCCTTCACCCGTTCTTCCTCTTTCCGCTTTATTGATTTTTGAACGTTTTTTCTCATTTCAATCATTCCCAGAGAGGCACGAGAGAAAGTTCCGAAAAATTTATTTTCAGAACTTTATTCTTCTTAATCCTCTTGCATGTGTATAACTGAAAACTTTGAGATTTCTGGTTGTTGATAAATTCAAAAATTTCATCAGAAACCCGCACGAAATATTGTGTTTTTTGAACTCACAAGTTCTTCACAGAAATCCCCATCCAGAATGCACAACTCACAACATTTAGTATTGACATTTTTTTTTATCCGCTATAGATTGTGGGCCATTGGTTTATACCAATTATTTCTTCCGGTCTTATATTTTCCTGTTTTTCTTTGTTATGCACAGGCATTTGGCTTAGGGCGAAACTTCCCAACTAGAGGCTGAACAATTTCATCGACAGACTGGAGTTTAATGGCTTCTGGTAAAATTGCTTGTCGTATGGCCCCTCCTAATAATTAAGGCCTTGTCGGAGGGCCAGAGCGAGACCACAAAGAGGCACCGCCCACAGGGGTCTCTTGGGAAGATCGCAATAACAGATTAGGCAGCCGGAACTGACTGGAGAAATACCCCACAGGTTTTCAGTGTCTTCCAAAGGAGCCCATTCATGAAAATTGAACGTCGATTCACAACAGCTGGTGAGAGCCCGTATCAGAACATTCCTTTTTCCACCCGATCCTCAGAAATCCGAAACCCCGATGGCTCGGCCGTGTTCAGTCAGAACAACATTCTGGCCCCTGAACATTGGTCTCAACTAGCGGTCGATATTCTGGCCCAAAAATATTTCCGCAAGGCCGGCGTTCCCCAATTTGACGACCAGGGACAGCCCCTCCTCAATGAGAAGGGCAGCCCTCTTCTTGGAGGCGAACGTGATGCCCGGCAAGTCTTCCACCGGCTCGCCGGCTGTTGGACTGAATGGGGGAAAACCCATCACTACTTTGATACTCCTGAAGATGCCGAAACCTTTAAGGACGAACTCAGCTTCATGTTGGCCTGGCAAATGGCGGCTCCGAACTCTCCGCAATGGTTTAATACCGGGCTGCACTTTGCCTACGGTCTGTCCGGCCCCTCACAAGGGCATTACTATGTTGATCCAAATACGCACCGGGTCAAACAGGCCCGCAATGCCTATGAGCGACCTCAAGTCCATGCCTGCTTCATTCAGTCGATCTCTGATGATTTGGTCAATGAAGGCGGAATTATGGACTTGTGGGTGCGGGAAGCCCGCCTCTTCAAATACGGGTCAGGTACCGGCACCAATTTTTCCCGTCTGCGAGCAGACGGAGAATCGTTATCCGGAGGCGGCCGCTCGTCAGGGCTGATGTCATTCCTGAAAATCGGCGACCGGGCCGCTGGTGCCATCAAATCCGGAGGAACGACCCGCCGGGCTGCCAAAATGGTGTGCCTGGATCTCGATCATCCCGACATTGAAGAATTCATTGATTGGAAAGTCATTGAAGAACAAAAAGTGGCGGCCATGGTCACCGGCTCAAAAGTCTGCGCACGCCATCTGAATGCCATTCTAAAAGCCTGTCACGTCTTACGCCCGGACGGCGGCTCTCAAGTCGAAATCAATCCTCGAGAAAATTCTTCCCTCCGTGATGCGATCCAAGCGGCACGGGAAGTGGCAGTCCCTGAACCCTATATTCAACGAATGTTCAACTATGCCCAGGAAGGATTTACCCATTTTGTATTTCATGAATATGACACGAATTGGGACAGCAAAGCCTACCAGACCGTGTCCGGGCAAAACTCCAACAATAGCATCAGGGTTCCCAACGAGTTTTTTGCCGCTCTTCAAGCAGGCGAAGACTGGAAGTTGACCAGACGCACGGACGGTTCCGTCTGCAAAACGATTCCTGCCAAAGATTTGTGGGATCGAATCGCCTGGGCGGCCTGGATCTGTGCGGATCCCGGGGTGCAATTCGATACCACCATTAATGAATGGCATACCTGCCCCAAGGATGGACGGATTAACGCCTCTAATCCTTGCAGCGAATATATGTTTTTAGATGATACGGCGTGCAATCTGGCCTCCCTTAATTTAGGCCGGTTTCTGACATCGGAAGGCCAGTTCGACATTGAAGGATTCCGACATGCCGTTCGGTTGTGGACGATTGTCCTGGAAATCAGCGTGCTGATGGCGGGATTCCCCAGTCGTGCAATTGCCGAAAAAAGCTTCTCCTTCCGGACCCTCGGTCTTGGCTATGCCAATCTGGGTTCCATTCTCATGAAACTCGGGATTCCCTACGATTCTCCACAGGCCTTGGCATGGTGTGGCGCCATTACCGCCCTAATGACCGGGGAGTCCTATGCCACTTCTGCGGAAATGGCCAAGGAATTAGGGCACTTTAACGCCTATCCGCGTAATGCCGAAGCCATGCTTCGAGTCATGCGCAACCATCAACGTGCAGCCTACAATGCTCAGCCTGATGAATATGAAGAGCTCACCATCCCGCCAAGGGGCATTCATCCTGACCAATGTCCTCAAGACCTTTTGAAAGCCGCGCAAACAGCCTGGGATCGTGCATTAGAACTTGGCGAGCAGTACGGATATCGCAATGCACAGGCCACGGTGATCGCGCCAACCGGCACGATTGGATTAGTCATGGATTGCGACACCACCGGCATCGAGCCCGATTTCGCCCTGGTGAAATTCAAAAAACTGGCCGGCGGTGGCTATTTCAAAATCATCAATCAAAGTCTTCCTCCGGCGTTACGGCATTTAGGATACAGTCCGAGCCAGATCCAAGACATTATCACCTATGCGACAGGAACCCGCACCCTCAAACATGCGCCCTTTATCAACCATGACACCTTGAAAGACAAGGGATTCGACCGTGCCGTGTTGGAACGCATGGAGGCGACGCTGGATGGAGCCTTTGATATTCATTTTGCGTTCAACAAATGGACCCTCACTGAAGAATTTTGTCGTGAAAAATTGAGCCTGACTGAATCTCAGCTTCAGAGTCCTCAATTAAATATTCTTAAAATTTTGGGCTTTACTCAGGAAGAAATTCTTGCCGCGACGGACTATTGCTGTGGCACCATGACTGTAGAAGGTGCGCCACATCTCAAACCGGAACACCTGTCGATTTTTGATTGTGCCAACCGGTGTGGGCGTCTAGGGCAACGATTCATTACTCCCACGGCCCACATTCGAATGATGGCGGCCGCCCAACCCTTCATCAGCGGGGCCATAAGCAAAACGATCAATATGCCTGCTGAGGCGTCCGTGGCTTCCGTCAAGGAAGCCTATATGCTGTCTTGGACGTCCATGGTCAAAGCTGTTGCCCTGTATCGGGATGGGTCAAAACTCAGCCAACCGCTGAATACCGTTAGTGAATGGGGCGATTTATCCGTCCAAAATGACCAAATCACTTCGGCCGCGAAACAAGCGGCCTCCCGGGTACTGGTCCGGTACCTGGCGAAACGTCGCCCCCTGCCGACCCGTCGAAGCGGCTATACCCAAAAGGCGATTGTCGGTGGTCACAAAATCTACCTTCGAACCGGCGAATACGAAGACGGAACCTTGGGAGAAATTTTCCTGGACATGCATAAAGAGGGAGCGGCATTTCGAAGTCTGATGAACTGTTTCGCCATCGCGATTTCCCTTGGCTTCCAACATGGTGTTCCTCTGGAAGAATTCGTGGACGCATTTTTGTTCACTCGCTTCGAGCCCAACGGGCCGGTCAAACTTAACGACCATATCAAAATGTCGACCTCGATCATCGACTACATTTTCCGGGAACTGGCAATCACCTATCTGGATCGGCACGATCTGCAACAGGTGGCCCCTGAAGATCTTCGAGTTGATGCGCTTAAGAAGGAAACGGATACCCCGGATGAAGGCGAAGAAGGCCTTGTGGACCCCCGATCACTCAGCTCCACCTCAATCAGTCCAGAAGTGTTTCCCTCCAGGAAGTCCGTAGGGAACGGGGTTGGCAAGAATGGGGAGCATGGGAAAGTAGCCAGAAAACTCGAAATGAAACGCGAGACCCTCACCATCACGGAGATGCAAGAGGCCAGGCAAAAAGGCTATGAAGGCGATCCCTGTCCGGAATGCAAACAGTTCAAGATGGTAAGAAACGGAACCTGTTTAAAGTGCGATAACTGCGGCGCAACAAACGGTTGTTCGTAAAACATTCCCTATAAAAGTTTTAACTTAAGGAAATGGAAATGATTGCTATGACAGAAAAAAAGAAGATATCGCTGGTCCTGTGGATTTGAGTTTTATCTTGTGCATGATAAATCCGCCTCAAATGTGAGAAGAAGGTTTAGAGATTTAAATGGGCAAGCTCTTGGAAATATTAAGGTTTGCACCAATGGTGGGAGAAAACTTTCATTAGATGACAACCCATTAAACATTGGGAAATAGGTTTCACCGTTCCCAATGCTTTCACCTTGAAGAGGCTCCCATGGGAGCCTCTTCCTTTATTGATCGATCAACCGTCGCGAAAGTTTGGAATAGCACGTAATTTTCTTGCGCGATGTGGTTTGACGACCATCCTTTTTCTCTATAATGAACCCAATCATTTAAATGACCGATCGCCAATAAAAGACCCCCGCCGCAAGCGGACGGGGTATTCAGTGGATATATGTTTTGCTTTGAGACACCACAGTTTCTCAAACTCTTCCCTTTGTTCGGTAACCCCGCGGCAAGCCACTGGGAATAGAGTTAATTTAAGTCTGTTTACATAGAGGAACGTACAGAGCTTTCAATTTTTTTTAAAAAACATTATCCCCAGTATCCACATTTGGAAATCCTTCATCGGAAAGGGGTTCCGAATTTCAGATGAAAGTTATCAACCACCTTTCACAACTTTTCCACAATTTGTGACATTGACACGAATGTTTCCCCGCTATATAAGAGCGCATTCAGAGAACAATTGGATTTTTTCAATTTCTTCTATTTTCCCCCATGGCTGCGCTGCTGATATCTCTCTATGACTTTCCTTCCCTAAGAATTGTCTGTGGGCTTCCCTTTCCTTCTCATCCATATCCGCCTTTCCTCCTCGGAAGCAGTCCAGGGCCAAATTTCGACTGGAACCCGTTTACTCTTCAGAAATTTTTATAAATCTTTTTCCTTCAAGAGGCCTATATTGGAGGGCTATTCCATTATTGATCGATCAACCGTCGCGAAAGATTGGCATGCTCGCGGATTTTCCTGCGGGGTGTGGATTGATCATGCCGGACGAGAGTGGAAAGGCGCCACCGATGAGACGGCTGAACTATTTATGGTCATGTCAGGAGAATTAGAACTGGAGATAGGAGAAGAGCGGTTTCAACCTTCTGTGGGAGAGGAAATTCATATTCCAGGGGCCGTGTCTTATAGGATTCGCAATATTGGAGGAACAACGGCTCGTTGGCTCTATGGCCAAAAACGAAAGCCTTCGGCTGCACTCCAGCCGATCGAACCCATGCGCGATCTCATCCGTTCCCCCCTGTAAGGTTTCGCTGGATGCGGCCACGGGTGAGAGTGGCCATACCCTTACTTCCCATCCTTCGCACAACGAAATCCGGTGGTGAGATCTTGAAAATCGACTTCCCCTTTCGAACGTGCGGTTACACGTAAGTTAACCGGTTGATCTTCCCACGATCCTCCTCGCAACACCTTAAAATCGCCGTCGGCAGGCCCTTGAGGGTTTTTCTTCGGACTCTCTTCGTAATAATAGCGGTCATACCAATCATTGACCCATTCGGCGGCATTCCCGGCCATATGATACAGGCCATAGGCGCTTTTTCCCCCTTCTTTTAACCCATGACGAATGCTCATCCCCCTGGTTCCGCTGGTGACCGGAGAAAGGGTAATTTTATAACTGACCCAGCCCGTCGTGCCCTGGTTATAATTGGCAATATCCACAAACGGCTGCATATGCCCCCAGGGATATCTTCGCCCGTCCATGCCACGGGCGGCTTTCTCCCACTCGGCTTCCGTTGGCAAACGTTTCTCCACCCACTGACAATATCGTTTGGCATCATTCCAGGAAATACCCACGGCCGGTCGATCTCCGAACTCTCCCGAAGCAATTCCATCATCCCACAACGGTGGCGGTTCAATGCTGTAATCCTTATCCAATAATTTCTGGTATTCCGCCATGGTCACTTCGTACCGATCGATATAATAGGCGTCCAGCCATACGGTATGTTCCGGGCGTTCGTTTCGAGATCCTTCATTATCCCCCATCAGAAATTCCCCTTCAGGAATAAGAATCATCGATCCCGGAGGCCCATCATCCTGCACCGGCGCATCCAACCAAGAATTTCCTTTTGGGGATTCTTGAGCCCAGGAAAGCTGGCTCAGACCATTTATCATGCAAAATACTCCGATAATTCCCAATAACCCCATACGTGTCATAATACCCTCGCTAGATAAATGAATAATTACGAGTGCAATAAATTTCCGTCAGCGACCATCCAGGACTCTCTGTCACCCAGAGAAGGGCGGCCTTCTCACCCTTGCGGGATGCACAGGTAGGCACTTTTGCTGAACCTTCTGTCCGCCGAAGAACACGCCAACCTCTTGAACGGCCATTCTGAAGGCTTCTTTTTTACTCAGTCGTTTTTTGATCTAAGGGAAACCCTGATTCTCAATCAATAGGTGAATGATTCGAAAATTTCCTCAAAAAGAAGCTCTCTTGTTTTACCATATCGAACTTAACTGAACGAGTGAAGAGGTTATTTTTACGAGACCGAATATCCCGCATAAAAAACAAAAGCCGTTGAAGAAATCTTCAACGGCTTAAGTCATGGCGTCCCCAACGGGATTCGAACCCGTGTTGCCGGCTTGAAAGGCCGGCGTCCTAGGCCAGGCTAGACGATGGGGACGTTGTTATTTTGAATTATTTTCGCAGGCCTTTTGTGAAAATGCAGAAGTGATCAAACAATCATTTTATCAATGCAGAAAACACGAGTCAAACCAAGAAGTTTTCATTAAGACTCTGGCATGAAACCAGGAGAATACCAGGGAAAATTCATCCTCTTTCCCCTCCTCAGTCCAACTCGTGAGGCAACTCATTGTCCCTTTACGTTGGAACAAGAGAAACCAATGCAATCTTTGGCGCCAACCGGATGGCAAAATGCAACAGCAAAACCGGATAAAAGATGGTGGAGGAGTGGGCCTGTAAGCCGGATTCTGTACTGGATGAAACGCATTTCATCCAGTGGTGACCATTTCTCTGGAACCTAAGTTACCCTAGGCTTCAAGCAACCTACCCGGGAACCTCGACCGGGCCAGTCTCTCTCCCGATCCGTAGAGGATGGGTTCCCCTGACAAACCGGGGATCGTCCCCCTATTTGGTTTTGCTCCAGGTGACGCTTACCCTGCCACCTGTGTTACCACAGGCGCGGTGGGCTCTTACCCCACCATTTCACCCTTACCTGGCAAAAACCTGAGCTTTTGCCGTCGGCGGTATATTTTCTGTGGCGCTGGTGTCGGATTACTCCGCCTGGGCGTTACCCAGCACCTTGCCCTTTGGAGTCCGGACTTTCCTCTCACGAAAAGTTCCGTGAGCAGTCACCCGGCCCACTCACACCATCAGTTTTTATCCTAGGTTGACCAAAAGGGGAAAGCAAGAGGAGCGGAAGACCTGCAAGAGGCTATTCAGTCGTTTCCGCTTCAAGGTGGTGAGCCATATAGAGGATTCGGTGGCAATACGAGCAATCCATCAATTCGTTCCCTCGCTTCACCTCGGCGACCAGTTGAGGAGGAAGCTGTAGCTGACAGCCCCCGCAAGCCCCATCACGAAGCTGCGCGACGGCATACCCTTTCCTCATGATCTTTAATCGGTTGTAGCGAGCCAAGAGGGGTTTTTCCACCATCTCGGCAAGAGTCTTTTGCTGTTGCTCCAAATCAGCTAACTCATTCGCCAAAGTGGCAAGTTGAGTCTCTATTCTCGCTTTTTCGGCATCAAAGTTCTGTTGCGCTTCTTTGGCTTGCTCTTCCAGCTCTTTGACAGCTTGCTCGTTCTGCTCCACCCGCTCCATCGTTTCCAGAACATTTTCCTCAATGGAATCTTTTTTCTTTCGAGCTAACTCAATTTCAAACAGGTGCGCCTGGTATTCTTTATTGGTTTTTAATTCGGAGAGCCGGTTTCTGATTTTCTGGAGTTGATCCTCCTGAGTGGCAAGTTCCCGTTCCGCACTTCGTCGTTGTTTGACGAGAGATTCTCCGGTATTTTTGAGGGCTTGCAACCTGGTGAGAACGTCATGGAGAGGTGCTTCAGCAGATTTGAGAAGTTCAGGGGCCTTCCGCAGCTGGTCTTGAATCTGAAAAATTCGAAGATCA
>Ga0224505_10001185_pt1 | contig 16803 bp, 21 predicted proteins | sample SF_Jan12_sed_USG_FD_169102 | JGI IMG/M metagenome (GOLD analysis project Ga0224505, IMG submission 169102) | Sediment microbial communities from San Francisco Bay, California, United States - SF_Jan12_sed_USGS_4_1 | ecosystem: Environmental > Aquatic > Marine > Sediment | place: USA: California... | reverse complement strand
AGAAGACCATTCCGGCCGAGGCGGGAATCGTCGAGCGGTCGGTGAGTTTCACCAAGGGCTGCTTCACCGGTCAGGAGTTGGTGGCCCGCATCGACAGTCGGGGCAACAACACCCCGCGCCGGCTGTGTCGCCTGGTGGGTGTCCACGACCAGCTCGTCGAGGTCGGCGACACCGTCACGTTCGACGGGAAGGACGTGGGTGTGGTCTCGTCGGCGGTGGCCGGAGACGGGGCCCGGCCAGCGGTGGCCTTGGCCTATCTCCATCGCTCGGTGGCGCTGCCGGCTGAGGTCGTGGTGCCGAGCGGCACGATGGCGGTGGTGGCGCCGTGAGCCTCGATCCGGCGATCTGAGCTGGCCATCGAGCGCAGTGCCCGCCGCGGAAGGGGTTCGTGGCCGACCGGGTGCGGCCGATCGACCGTGTCGGTCGCGCGGTGGTCGTTCAGGACAGGCGACCCGAGCGGCCGGCGGGAGCTGAGCGGTCGGCCCGCGCGGTCGCTCGGCAGACGAACCGCCGGCGCCTCCGGCCGGAGACCCCGGGCGAGGTCAACGCTCACCGCGCTGGGACGAGGTGAGCGCCACGAGGGGCACCACGATGAAGAGCACCACGCTGGCCGCGAAGCTGGCCATGCCCAACGCGAGAAGTGGCGCCAGCCGGGTGACGGCCCCCACGACGAGAGAACCGAGGGCCAGGGCCAACAACAGCACGGGTGCCAAGCTGAGTCCTCGTGGGTGGGTCTGTCGGCCGTCGGCGTCGATGTCGGGCATCGGCGGATCGTCATCGAGGTCGAAGGGCACGAAGCGGTAGGGGTCTTCTCCGTTCGACGCCGTACGGGTCTTCGAGCCGGCGGTTGCCGAGGGTGGGCGTCGCGTCAGGTCATAGGCCCGCCGGCGATCGGCGTTTCCCAGCACCGCCCAGGCGGCGGTCACCTGCTGCATCCGCAGCTCGTTGCGCTTGCGGGTGCGGTCGTCGGCCCCTGGGTGACCGTCGGGATGGTACCGGCGGGCCAACCGGAGGTACGCGACTCGGATCTCGGCCGCCTCGGCCGAAGGCGCCAGTTCGAGCGCGTCGTAGTGGTCCACCGACGTCACGTTACGGCGCCCGCCGGGCCAACGACACGTCTCCTGGCGCGGGTCGGGGCCGAAAACCCCGTCACCGGGAAAACCGCGCGCCGATAGAGTCGACCCATGGCCCCGGCGTACCTCGATCCGATCGTGGCCGCTCACCGCGCCGGCGCATTGGCCGACCACCGGTCCCTGGATTCCCTGCTCGAGCAGGTGGCGGCGCTGCCACCCTGCCGCGGCTTTCGGCGTGCGCTCGCTGCGGCCGATGGACTCGGCGTCATCGCCGAGATCAAGCGGCGGTCGCCGTCCAAGGGCGACCTGGCCGTCGAGCTGGATCCGGCCGAGGTGGCACGCCAGTACGCCGAGGGTGGCGCCACGTGCCTGTCGGTGCTCACCGATGCGGACCACTTCGGTGGCAGCGCACAGGATCTGGCCGCGGCCCGTGAGGCGGTCGGCCTCCCGGTGCTGCGCAAGGACTTCACCGTGGCCGCCAACGATGTGGTGGATGCCCGCATCATGGGAGCCGACGCCGTGCTCTTGATCGTGGCCGCCCTCGACGATGTCGAGCTGGCCGACTTCGCCACTCTGGCCGGCGAGATCGGCCTCGACGTGCTGGTCGAGGCGCACGACGAGGGGGAGATCGATCGGGCCATGGCAGTCGGCGCCACCTTGATCGGTGTCAACCAGCGCGATCTCCACACCTTCGAAGTGGACACCGATCGGGCCGTGCGGGTGGCCCATCGGATGCCCGCCTCGGTGATCCGGGTGGCCGAGTCCGGTGTGCGGGGTCCCGACGATGGCGCTCGCCTGGCGGCGGCGGGGTATGACGCGGTGCTGGTCGGCGAGAGCGTCGTCACCGCCGGAGACCGACGCGCCGCAGTGGCGGCACTGCGATCGGTTCCCGTGCGCACCGTTCCCGACCGGCTCTCCCGGTAGCGTCGGCACCGTGTTCGTCAAGATCTGTGGCATCACCACGGAAGCCGATGCGCTGTTGGCGGTGGCGATGGGCGCTGATGCCGTGGGGTTCGTCTTCGCGCCCTCGCCTCGGCAGATGGCCGTCCAGGCCGTGCACGACATCGTTCGCCGACTCCCGGCCGATGTGCTCACGGTGGGGGTGTTCCGCAACGACGCCCCCGACCGGGTGATCAAAGTGGTCGACCAGGCCGGGTTGAAGGCGGCGCAGCTCCACGGCAACGAGACCGCCGATGACACCAGGACGGTGCGGGCACGGGTGCCGATCGTCTTCAAGGCCTTCCCGGCCGGCGACCCGGCCATCGACCGATTCGACCAGTTCGGGGCCGATGCCCTGCTGATCGACGCCAAGCAGCCGGGCTCGGGACAGGTCTTCGACTGGTCGCTCACCGCCGCGGCGCCGGTCGGGGCCCGCGTGTTGCTGGCCGGCGGGCTCCATGCCGGCAACGTCGCCCGGGCCATCGAGCAGGTCCAACCGTGGGGCGTCGATGTGTCGACCGGCGTCGAACGGTCCCCGGGCCAGAAGGACCCGGTGCGAGTGAAGGCATTCGTGACCAATGCCAAGATCGCCGAGCCGGTGCGCTACGAAGGCGCCGGCAAGGGTCCCTACGACTGGATGATCGACGAGTGATCGCCGCAGCCTGGAGACGACCGCCATGGTGATGCAGGAGCCGAGCCCCGAGGGGCGCTTCGGAGAGTTCGGTGGGCGCTTCGTGCCGGAGACGCTGGTGCCGGCCTGTCAGGCGCTCGAGGCGGCCTTTCGGACGGCTTGGGCCGACGACGCCTACCGGAAGCGCCTCGACGGGCTGCTCAACGACTACGCCGGCCGTCCCAGCCCGCTGACGGAATGCGGGCGGCTCAGCGAGGAGTTGGGGCTGCGCCTGCTGCTCAAACGGGAGGACCTCAATCACACCGGCTCCCACAAGATCAACAACGTGCTCGGCCAGGCCCTGTTGGCCGAACGGATGGGCAAGACGCGTCTGGTGGCCGAGACCGGTGCCGGCCAACACGGTGTGGCCACGGCCACCGCCGCGGCCCTGCTGGGCCTGGAGTGCGTCGTGTACATGGGCGAGGTCGACATCGAACGGCAGGCCCTCAACGTGTTCAAGATGCGGCTGCTCGGCGCCGACGTCCGAGCGGCCGCATCGGGCAGCCGCACCCTGAAAGACGCCATCAACGAGGCCATGCGCGACTGGGTGGCCACCGTCGAGACCTCGCACTACTGCCTGGGTTCGGTGATGGGGCCCCATCCCTATCCGTGGATGGTGCGCGAGTTCCACCGGGTCATCGGCGAGGAAGCGCGGTCACAGTGCCTCCAACTGCTCGGAGGCGATCCCGACACGGTCGTGGCCTGCGTGGGCGGTGGATCCAATGCCGCCGGGATCTTCTCCGGCTTCGCCGACACCGACACCGCCCTGGTCGGGGTGGAACCGGCAGGCGGCGCCGCCGTCGGGCGCGGCGTGCCCGGGGTGGTCCACGGGTCGAAGTCCTACCTGATGCAGGACGAGTTCGGGCAGGTACAGGAGGCCGAATCGATCTCCGCCGGCCTCGACTATCCGGGCGTGGGTCCCGAGCACTCGCATCTGGCTGCCATCGGTCGGGCACGCTACGAGGCCGTCACCGACGACGAGGTGATCCAGGCCTTCCAACTCCTGGCCCGCACCGAGGGCATCATTCCTGCGCTCGAGCCGGCCCACGCCCTGGCGTGGATCAGCCGAGCTCGGGCCGAGCTGTCCGGACAGACCGTCCTGCTCAACCTCTCGGGTCGGGGCGACAAGGACGTTCCCCAGATGATGGAGATCCTGTCGTGACCGGTCCCTTCGAGGGCCATCTCCGCGCCCGACGCGACGCCGGCCGCAAGCTCCTGATTCCCTACATCACCGGCGGGCTGGGCGAGAACTGGACCGAAGCGGTCGAGGCCGCGGTGGCTGCCGGGGCCGACGCGGTCGAGATCGGTATTCCCTTCAGCGATCCGGTGATGGACGGGCCCACCATCCAGGAGGCCTCGGATCGGGCTCTGACCGCCGGGGCCACACCGGTGTCGGTGCTCGATGAGGTCCGCCAGCTCCAGGTCGAGATCCCGCTGGCGGTGATGACTTACTACAACCTGGCGTTCAAGGCCGGTCTGCACCGGTTCGCCTCGTCGCTGCACGACGCCGGTGTGAGTGCCGCCATCCTCCCGGACATGCCCCTGGAGGAGTGCGAACCGTGGGCCGAGGCGGCGGGCGAAGCCGGAGTGGAGATGGTCCTGCTCGCCGCGCCGACGGCGCCGGACGAGCGGTTGGTGCGGATCTGCGAGCGAGCCCAGGGCTTCGTGTACGGCGTAGGCCTGCTGGGTGTCACCGGCGAGCGGGCTGCTCTGGCCGCCAGCGCCAGTGAGATCGCCGTGCGGCTCAAGCAGGTGACCGACATGCCGGTTCTGGTCGGCGTCGGGGTCTCCACGCCCGAGCAGGCGGTGGAGGTCTGTCGTCATGCCGATGGCGTGATCGTGGGGTCGGCCATCGTCCGGCAGCTGCTCGACGGTCACGGCCCCGACGGCGTCGGTGACCTGGTCAGGCGTTTCCGGGAAGCCCTCGACGGCTGATGCACGATTGCTGAACGACGCACTTCTCGACCTGGCTCTGCCGCGAACCGATGCCGGGGTGGCCGTGCAGTGGGCGGTGATGGTACCGGTGTGGATCGTCGCGCTGGTGTGGGCCCCACGGCTCTCGGCCGAGGCTCGCCGGTTGGTGATCGGGCTGGTGTCGGTGAACCTGGCCTGGTTCGTGGTGCGCATGCTGCACTGACCCATGCCCGTCCACGAAGCCTGCATCGACCAAGATCAGGGAATGCCCGAGACTTCTGTGGGTTTCCTCGTCGGTGAGTGACTACGACGTGATCGCCATCGGAGGCGGCGCCGGTGGCCTGAGCGTGGCTCGGTCGGCCCGGTGGGCCGGCCGGTCCGTGTGCCTCGTCACGGACGGCGAGCCGGGCGGCGACTGCACCTTCACGGGATGCGTGCCGTCGAAGGCGATGATCAGCGTCGCGGCCGGCGGAGGGACCTTCGCCCAGGCCATGGAGCGGGTCCGAACGAGCATCGCGACGATTGCGGCCACCGAATCGTCGGCCCGGCTCCGAGAGGACGGCGTCGACGTGCAGTGCGGTCGCGGCCGCCTGCTCGATTCCAACACGGTCGACGTGGACGGCACTCGCCTGTCCGCTAGGCGGGTGGTGATCGCCACCGGCGCCGCACCCGTCGTGCCGCCGATAACGGGACTCGCCGAGATCGACGCCCTCACCAACGAGTCCGTCTTCGAGCTGGCCGATGCCCCGGCCAGTCTCGCCGTTCTGGGTGGCGGTCCCGTCGGCTGCGAGTTGGCGCAGGCCATGGCCCGACTCGGGGTCCGGGTCTTCCTCTACGAGGCGCTCGATCGCGTCCTGTCGCGAGAGGAGCCGCTGGCATCGGCCGTGGTGCACGCCGCCCTCGATGCCGACGGGGTATCGGTTCGGGTCGGCCAGCGGGTCGCCCGCTTCGAGCCCATCGGCGCGAACGTCAGAGTGATCACCGACGACGGGGCCGTCGACGAGGTCGAGCGGGTGTTGGTGTCGGTCGGTCGACGCCCTGTCACCGACGGCCTCGGCCTCGACCAGGTCGGCGTCCAGCGCGACCGAGGCGGCCACATCGTGGTGAACGACCGGCTCGAGACGTCGGTGAAGGGCATCTTCGCGGTGGGCGACGTCACCGGACGCCTCCCGTTCACCCACGCGGCCGATGAGATGGGGCGGGTGGCCGCCGGACACGCGTTGGGTCTTCGTCCGCGGTGGAGATTCGATGCAACCGCCATCCCCTGGACCACGTTCACCGATCCCGAAGTGGCCCGGATCGGCCCGACCGAGGCCGAAGCCGCGTCGATGGGGGCCATGGTGGCCGAACTGCCGATGACCGAGTTCGATCGGGCCATCGTCGATGGCCGCACGGAGGGCTTCGTGAAGATCATCGCCGGTCCCAAACGCTGGACCCGCCGAGCCTTCGGGGGCCAGATCATCGGTGCCACCATCGTCGGTCCTCGTGCCGGTGAGCTCATCAACGAGTTGGCCCTGGCGGTGCGCACCGGGATGTTCACCGGCCGTCTCGGACAGACGGTGCACGCCTATCCCACCTGGGGTTCCGCCATCCCCAAGACGGTGGCCCAGTTCTTCTACGAGATCGAGGGGCGAAAGGCCCGTCCGGCCCGAGGGAACTGAGCGGTCGGGAACATCGTCGGCCACGACAGGGTTCTCGGTGCATGCACCGTTCCCGCTCCCGGTTCCTGGCGATTCTGTTGCTCATCGGCATCGGCGCGGCCGCCTGTGGCTCGGCCACCGTCGGCGATGCCGGTCCGGCCGCTCCGGGTCAACCGCTGGAGGGCGGGAGCACCGATCACGTGGCGTGCACCGTGCCGGCCGAGGACGGTCCCGACGGACAGTTGGCCGAACAGGTCGCGTCTTCCCCGGCCGAGGACGTGCCATCGGCGCTGTTCGATCGACGCAATGCGCTCTTCCCCGAGCCGCTGGTCGACCTGGACCGCATCATCTCGGGTGGACCTCCTCCCGACGGCATCCGGCCCATCGACGAGCCCCACTTCGTCCCGGTTGCCCAGGCGTCGCACGTCGCGGCCTGCGAGCCGGTGGTGGTGCTCGAGCTCGACGGACAGGCCCGCGCCTATCCCATCCACGTGATGACCCGCCACGAGATCGTCAACGATGCGTTCGGTGAGGTCCCCGTAGCCGTCACCTACTGCCCGTTGTGCAGCTCCGCCATCGCCTATGACCGACGGGTGGACGGCCGGGTGCTCGACTTCGGCACGTCGGGTTCGCTCTACAACTCGGCCCTGGTGATGTACGACCGCCAGACCGAGAGCTTGTGGAGCCATTTCAACGGTCAGGCGGTGGTCGGCCACCTCACGGGGGCCGAGCTGGAGGTCTTCCCGATGGCCACCGTGTCGTTCAGCTCCTTCGCCGAGGCCCACCCCGAGGGGTTGGTGCTGACCCGGAACACCGGCGTCGATCTGCCCTACGGTTCCAATCCGTACGTCGGCTACGACACGGTCGGTAGCCAGCCGTTCCTCTTCGACGGGGTGGCGCCCGATGACTTCGCGGCCAAGGAGCGGTTCATCGGTGTGGAGCTCGACGGCGAGGCCGTCGCTCTGCGGCACCAGCCTGTCATGGCCGAGGGCGTGATGCCCTTCACCGTCGGTGAGCAGGACCTGGTCGCCTGGATCCTGCCTGGCACGCCGTCCCCATTGGTCTCGGACACGGTGAGCGATGGCCCCGACATCGGTGCGTCGGGCGTGTTCGTTCCCGAGGTCGACGGCCAGCAGCTCACGTTCACCCGGTCCACCGAAGGCTTCGTCGACGAGCAGACGGGCACGGCCTGGGACGTGCTCGGGCGCGGGGTCAGTGGGGAGCTGTCCGGCCGACAGCTCGAGGCGATCGCCCACGTCGACACCTTCTGGTTCGCATGGACCGCGTTTCACCCCGAGACCGCGGTGGTGGGCTGAGGCTCACGGATCCGTTTCGACTTCGCCGGCGGCCAATCGGGCTCCGAAATCTCGGAGCCGGGCCAGCTCGGGGCTGTCGAGGGGTGCTGCCGAGCGGGCGATGGCCCGTTGGACGGCCCGGTAGGTCTCGGCTTCGAGCCCGCAGTCCCGGCAGGCGTCGAGATGCCCTTGCAGACGGGCGGCGTGGTCCGGATCGTGCACCTCGTTGTCGAGGAACGCTTGGAGCGATCGACCGACCTGGCGGCACGACAGCTGGCGACGGATCATGGTGCGTCCTCCGGGAGGTCGTGGGGTGTGTGGATACCCGCGGCCTCGAGTTGCTTCCGCATGCGGCGTCGGGCCCGGTGGAGCCGGCTCATCACCGTGCCGACCGGCACATCGAGGGCGTCGGCGGTCTCCTGGTAGCTCAGGCCGTTCAGGTCGACCATCTCCACCACCACGCGGAAGCGGTCGCTCAGGTCGGCGAAGGCGGCGCCCACTGCGGTCTCGAACGTGGCTTCCAGGACAGGGACGTCGGCACTGGCGCCGCCAGGCGCCGTGTCGGCCACGGTGGGCATGGTGCGGTCGGGATCGGCCAGCAGCTCGGGCCGCCGCCGCCGCACCCGGTTGAGCTGGGCATTGCGCAAGATCGTGAGCAGCCAGGCTCGGGGATGACGCCCGTCGAAGCGATCCACGGCGCGGTAGGCACGCAGGAGCGTGTCCTGCACCAGATCCTCGGCATCGGCCGGGTTTCGGGTGATGGAGAGACCGACCCGGTAGAGCACGTCGACCTCGGGCAGCACGTAGTGCTCGAAGGCTTGGCGCCGCGCCTCATCGGATCCGGAGTCCACGGGGGATGCAACCATCGGTCGGTCAACATGCTTCCGGGACGGGTCACAAAGGTGCATCGCCGCCGCACGCGACGAGGCACGGGAATTGTTGGTCGGGTGGCGGAGTTCCCAGCCATGGTGAGATACCTGCGCCACCTCCACGCCGGGCGTTGGCTGAGCGCCTACGCCGACGGCGAGGCTCCGGTCCGACGTCGACGGAGCGTCCGACGCCATGTGGCCGAATGCCCCGACTGCGCGTCGGTCCTGGAGTTCATCCTGGCCAGCAAGCAGGCGCTGGGGCGGGCCGGTCAGGGTGGGTCCCGCCCACGCCGCGCCGTCCACGAGGCGATGCATGGGTGAATCGGCGAGTTCTCGGGCATGCCGCTCGTGGTGAACTTCTATGCCAATTGGTGTACCGCGTGTGATGCCGAGCTGCCCCACTTCCGCGATGTTTCGGCGCAGACCCAGGGACAAGTGCAATTCGTGGGCGTGCACACCCAGGAGGACGGGGGCAGCCTCGATCTCCCCGATGAACATGGTGTCAATTGGTGGCCGCTCGCGCGCGACATCAACGGCACCCGCTCGGGCGGCAGCGGGCTGTACGACTCGCTGGCCCGCACCCCGGGCATGCCGATCACGGCGTTCTACGGCCCGGACGGTCAGCTGCTGGACGTCACCAACGCGCTCGATGGCGCGCGGCGGCCATCGAGCGCCTGTACGGCCTATCGGTGCCCTGAGCTCGACCGGCGGGTTTGATGTGATGGGTCGGCGACGCACACTGGCGTGGTGAGCGAGGGAGCGACGTTGTACGAGGTGGTGGGCGGACAGCAGTGGTTCGTGGACCTGGTCGACGACTTCTACGACCGAGTGGCCGTCGACGAGACCCTGCGCCCGATGTACCCCGAAGACCTGGCCGGGGCCCGGGCGCGACTCACCGGCTTCCTGGTGCAGTACTGGGGCGGGCCGACCACCTACAGCGACGAGCGGGGTCATCCTCGCCTCCGGATGCGGCACCAACCGTTCGTGATCGGTGCTCGCCAGCGCGACGCCTGGTACTCCCACATGGAGGGTGCCGTGCGGGCCCGCGGCCTGGACGCGCCGGTCGAGGACGTGGTGCTCGAGTACTTCGATCGGGCGGCCACGGCCATGATCAACCACCCCGGCTGAAGCCGGATGGCGGCCACGTGTAATTTGGCGGAGGCCCCCGAGCACCGCTGCGTCCCCTGCAATTCCAACGGCCCGCCGAGGGTGGAAAGGCGGAAATGCTTGACTTTGGGTCGGATTTCGAGTCGCGTGTCATTTGCGAGCCCGGGCTCACCCAACCAACTCGGGCAATCAGGAGGAGAAATCCATGACGAAGAGTGAATTGGTCGCCGCCATCGCCGAGAAGGCCGGAACCACACAGGCTGCTGCTGGCGAGTGCGTCGACGCACTCGCCGACATCGTCTGTGCTCAGGTTCGCGCCGGCGGCGAAGTCAACCTGCCCGGGTTCATCAAGTTCTCCCGGAAGGACACCAAGGCCCGGACGGGCCGCAACCCCCAGACCGGGGCCACCATTCAGGTGCCGGCGGGGACGGCGGTCAAGATCCAGGCCGGTTCCAAGCTGAAGGCGGCTGGCAAGGGCGCCTGAGGCCCCTCGTTGGCCCGCCCGGGCCCGCAATCAACCGACAGGACGGCGTTCCCCGGACGCCGTCCTGTCACGTTTTCGCCGCCGCTCTCGAACCGGTCGGTGGCCTCACGGCCGGCCCCGAACTGCTAGGCCTTGTGGCGAACGCTGGCGGGGCGCGGATGCGGGCTGCGCCGAGCGTGGCCGAGAGGAGATCGGAACACGATGGACGACCTACCCGAGCCAGCCGCCGTGTTGCCGCACCGGCCGCCGTTCCTGTTCGTGGACGAGCTGGTGGCCCTTTCGCCGGGCGAGCGGGCCGTGGGCCGATGGCACCTCACCGGCGACGAAGCGTTCTTCGCCGGGCACTTCCCCGGACGACCGACCCTGCCCGGGGTGCTCATGGCCGAGGCCGTGGCCCAGGTGGGTGCCATCGGTATCTTGACCGCCGAGCGCTACCGGGGCCGCCTCCCTCTGTTCGGCGGGGTCGACAAGGCGAGGTTCCGGCGCCAGGTCGTGCCCGGTGACACGCTGGAGCTGACGGTCGATCTCGGACGGCTATCGGCCCGGGCCGGCCGAGGCCACGGTGTGGCCACGGTGGATGGCGTGGTGGCCTGTGAGGTTGATCTGATGTTCGTGTTGGCCGACCCCGACGCGCTGGGCCCGGTGTGACTCGCGAGCAACGGCCGGTTGGGGAGCGACCCTGCGTCGGCCGGCTGCGGCCGGCGCCGACGCGAGCGGATCAACCGTCGTCGGAGCCGGGACCGAAGACCACGGTGCCGTTGTGCCCGCCGAAACCGAAGCTGTTCGACAACGACGGGCCGGGTTGCCACGAAGCGGGTGATCCGGTGACCAGGTTGATGGGCGGGAGCTCGGGGTCGACGCTGCTGGTGCCCACGGTGGGCGGCACCAGCCGTTTGGCCATGGCCAGGACGACAGCCACGGCTTCGAGCGCTCCGGCTGCGCCCAGGGCGTGGCCGGTGATGCCCTTGGTGGAGGTGACCAGGGGCCCGGGCGTCCCGAACAGTTTGGCCATGGCCTCGGCCTCGGCCGCGTCGTTGAGCGGCGTTGAGGTGCCGTGGGCGTTGACATGCACGATGTCGTCGGCTCGGAGTCCCGCGTCGGACAGCGCCAACTCCATGCAGTGTACGGCGCCGGATCCGCCGGGAGCGGGAGCGGTGATGTGATGGGCATCGGCGGTGGACGCCGACCCCAACACCTCGCCCAGGATGGTCGCCCCCCGCTGTCGGGCCCCTTCCCAGTCCTCGAGCACCAGCAGACCGGCCCCTTCGGCCATGACGAACCCGTCGCGGTCGGCGCTGAACGGACGTGACCGGCCCTCCCGTGACAGGGCGGTCATGTTGGTGAACCCGGCGATGGCGGTCTCGGTGAACGGAGCTTCGGATCCACCGGCCATCACCACGTCGCAGCGGCCCGAGCTGACCAGGCGGGCTGCGTTCCCGATGGCGTGGGTGGCGGCCGCGCACGCCGTGCAGGTGTTCTCGACCGGGCCCTGCCAGCCGTAGCGCATCGACACGCTGGCGGCGGCGGCGTTGGGCATCATCATCGGGACGAGGAAGGGCGACACCCGACGGCTGCCCTTCTCGGCCCGAATCAGGATCTGTTCCTCCAGCGTGGCCACGCCGCCGATACCGGTTCCGATCCAGACCCCTCGCCGGGTGGGGTCGTAGGGCAGCTCACCGGCCATCTCCAGGGCCTGGGCCGCCGCCGCGAGGGCGAACTGGGTGAAGCGGTCGGCGCGGCGGGCCTGCTTGGGGTTGTCGAACCACGGAGACGGGTCCCAGTCGTCGATGCGGCGATCATCGTCGGGGGCGTCGCCGCAGAGGCCGGCGAAGAAGGCCTCCGGTCCCAGTCCGGCCCGGGCAACGACGCCGAGACCGGTGACCGCCACCCGCCGGCGCGACATCAGAGCTTCGCCGAGATCAGGTCATACGCGGCCTTCACGGTCTCGACCCCTTCGAGCTCCTCTTCTTCGACGCTGACATCGAACTCCTCTTCGAGGGCCATGACCAGCTCGACCAGATCGAGGCTGTCGGCATCGAGGTCCTCGGCGAAGCGGGCATCGGGCACGATCTGCTCGGCCTCGACGGACAGTACCTCGACCGAACACTTGCGGAATCGTTCGAAGTTCTCGTCGCTCACTGTTTCTCCCTTGGGGTTGGTTGGGTTTGGTTGATCATCGGGTCCGACCGGGTGTCGTCATGGGCCCATCGCCATACCGCCGTCCACGGGAAGGACGGCACCGGTGATGTAGCCGGCGGCATCGGAGGTGAGGAACCGTACCGCAGCAGCCACTTCGTCGACCCGCCCGAGTCTTCCGAGCGGCACGGCGGCGGTGATGGCGGCCTGGCGGTCCTCGGGCAGCGATGCGATCATGTCGGTGGCGATGGGCCCAGGGGCCACGAGGTTGACCGTGATGTTGCGCGACGCGAACTCCTTGGCCAGCGAGCGGCCGAGTCCGACCAGCCCGGCCTTGGAGGCGGCGTAGTTGGCCTGCCCGGCCTGACCGCCGGTGCCGACCACCGAGCTGATGAAGACGATGCGGCCCCATCGACCGCGCATCATGGCCTTGACGGCGCGTCGCGCCACCCGGAACGCGCCCGTGAGGTTGGTGTCGAGGACCGCCTGGAAGTCGTCGTCGGTCATGCGCAGCACCAGTCCGTCACGGGTGATGCCGGCGTTCGAGACCACGATCTCGACCGGCCCGAGCGATTGCTCGATGTGGCCGAACGCCGCGTCGACCTGCTCGGTGTCGGTGATGTCGCAGGGGACCACGTGCAGTCCTGCCTCGGTGGCTGCGGAGGGAGCCTCCCCGCGGCAGGTGATGGCCACCCGGTGACCGGCGGCGGCCAGATCGAGGGCGATCCCCAGACCGATACCGCGGTTGCCGCCGGTCACCAGGGCAACCCGATCGCTCATGGCTGCCACCGCAGGACGGCGGACGCCCACGTCATGCCGGCCCCGAAGCCGGTGAGCAGGAGGATGTCGCCGGGCTGGATGCGACCGGAGTCGACCCCCTCCACCAGAGCCAGGGGAATCGAGGCCGCCGATGTGTTGCCGGTGCGGTGCAGCACATTGATGGTGCGCTCGAGCGAGAGGCCGAGCTTGTCCACCGCGCTCTCGATGATGCGGAGATTGGCCTGATGGGGCACGACCCAATCGACGTCCTCCGTGCCGAGACCGGCACGGTCCAGCGCCGCCCTGCTGGAGGACACCATCGCCCGCACCGCTCGGCGGAATATCTCGCGACCCTCCATCGTGATCTTCGCGCCGTGGTCGGTGTACAGCAGGTGACGGGTGGTGCCGTCACAGCCGAGGTCGAACCCGAGCAGGGCGTCATCGTCGCACCCTTCGACCACGACCGCGCCCCCGCCGTCGGCGAACAGGATGGCCGTGCCTCGGTCGGTCTGGTCGGTCCAGCCCCACAGCGAGTCGGCCCCGATGACGAGCACCCGGCGGTAGGCCAGCTCGATCATGCCGGCCGCCTGGACCAGGGCATAGACGAAACCCGAACAGGCGGCGTTGACATCGATGGCGCCACACCGGAGTCCCAGCTCGGCCTGCACGGTAGCGGCGGTGCTGGGCATGACCTGGTCGGTGGAGGTGGTGGCCAGGATGAGGAGATCGATCTCGTCCGGGCCGACATCGGCCGATTGCAGGGCCTTGCGCCCGGCGGCGATGGCCATGGTCGACGTCGGCTCACCCACCCGGCGTTCGTGGATCCCCGTGCGTTCGACGATCCAGTCGTGCGAGGTGTCCATGACCGCGGCCAGATCGTGGTTGGTGATGATCTTCTCGGGGAGGTGTGACCCCCAGCCGGCGATGTGGACGCCCATCAGCCGAGCCGCAGCCAGGCGATGGGCTCGCGGGGTCCGACTCGCTCGCCGTCGAGCGCGAGCAGCCCCATCAGCTGACCCGTGAACGGTGACCGGACGTCCACCTGGCCCACCTGTCCGAGAATGTCGCCCGTTTCGATGCTGAGGCCGGCCGCCAGCCCATCGGCGGGGGAGAACACCCCCGCCGATGGGCTGACGACCAGGCGCTCGGTGGCGAAGAGGTGCTCGCCCTCGAGCTGTCCGACCGGGCCGGGCAGAGGGCCGTGCAGCACCTCGAGCATGTGGTCGATGTCGTCGGGGCTCGACACCGACAGGGTGCGGGCGCCGGAGATGGTGCGCTTGGTCATGCCGGTGAGCACCGTGCCGGGGCCGAGCTCGACGAAGGTGGTGAAACCGATGTCGGCCATGGTGTGCAGGCTCTGTCGCCATCGAACCGGGCTGGTGAGCTGGGCCCGGAGCAGCTCGGGCCAGTCATCGGCGACGTCATGGCCCGCACCGTCGACGTTGGCCACCACCACACCGTCGGGATGACGGAATTCGGTGCCGTCGATGGCCTTGCGGAGCCGGTCACGGGCGGCGGCCATGAGTGGTGTGTGGAACGCGCCACCGACGGGCAGTGCCATCACGCGTTTGGCCCCCAGCTCCTTGGCGACCTCGCCGGCCCGCTGGACGGCGTCGGCCGTGCCCGCGATGACCACCTGACCCGGCGCGTTGTAATTGGCCACCCACACATCGTCGGCCGTGCGGTGACACGCGATCTCCACCTCGCCGTCGTCGAGGCCGAGCACGGCGGCCATGGTGCCGGGATCTTCGTCGGCGGCGGCCTGCATGGCGTCGCCCCGCTCGCCGACGAGGCGGACGCCGTCGACGAAGTCGATGACACCGGCGGCGGTGAGTGCGCTGTACTCGCCCAGGCTGTGGCCGGCGTGGCCGGCGGCGTCGGCGCCCACCCGGCTGACGGCGTCGAGCACGACCAGAGACAGGATGTAGGTGGCCATCTGAGCATTGCGGGTCTGCTTCAGCTCGTCGGCGTCGGCCCGCACGAGCAGTGCTTCGAGGTCGCGCCCGGATGCTTCGGCCGCCTCGATCACCAACTCCCATGACGGATGGTCGGTCCACGGGGCACCCATGCCCGGCTTCTGGGAGCCTTGGCCGGGATAGGTGAACACGATCATCGAAGCGGTTCCAGAGGTCGGGGGCTCGTGCCGGAGGGCCCAATTGGGTCGCGGCGACAGACGGGAGGCGCGCTGAACTCTGACCGCGCCCGCACCGGATCCGTTTCACCGACTCGGTGTGACATGTGCGATCGGGAGCTCACGACCAGAGGCTACGCTGCCAACCTCGCCCGGGTGGCGGAATGGCAGACGCGGAGGACTCAAAATCCTTTGCCCTTCGGGGCGTGTGGGTTCGAATCCCACCCCGGGCACAGTTGTGATCAAGGCGCTCGGTCCCACCGGTGGATTCGGCAGGGCCGGTCACCGGCGATCGTCCATTCGGTCTCGGCGCTCGGGTGGTCAGGAAGGTGGGGAGACGTCGGAGCCGGGGGCGGTCTGGATTCGGGCGTCGGCGAAGTCGGCGATGGCGGTCGCGGATTCGTCGCCGCCATCGGCACACGTCATCTTCCACGTCCAGGCGGTGACCACGACCGGCTCGGGAAGGTCGGGATTGGGTGCCACCACCACCAACTCGTCCGCCAGGGCGGCCAGCACGGCCACGTCCTGTGCGGGAACGGCGTCGGTGTATTGCACCAGCGCTCGACCGGCCTCGAGGATGGCGACCTGGGTGGAGCGGCTGATGGGTGTCGGCAACGCTCCTTCGGGGATGGCGGCTGTTCCGTGGGGCCCCGAGGTCGGCGGATCGGTGAGATAGTCGACCTCGGCGTCTCCCAGGACGTGCAGTTCGCTGGCCGGGTCCAACTGCTCCTGGAACGCGGTATCGCAGCCGGCAGCGCTACTTCCACCGCCGCAGCCAACGGCGAACAGTGCCAGGGCGGGCACGGCGGGCAGGATTCGACGCAGCACGGTCCCATCATGCCGTGACCCACCGGGGTCGCGTCGTACACTGCTCGTCATGTCGAAGGAGCTGATCGAGCGTCGCCTGCGGGAGGTCACCGGTCGCCTGCGCCGTCTGCGCGAAGACCTCGGCGTGGCCGACGAGCAGCTGGCTCACTTCTCCGGAGAAGCCGACGAGGCCCGTATCCGGGCCCTGGTGTCGGAGACCCCCGGATCGGACCGCGAGCATCGAGATGCGCAACGGCATGCTGCGGCGATGACCCGCCACCGTGACGAGGTGCGGGCCGAGATCGAATCGCTGGAACGCAGCCAGGACGAGCTGCTCGACCAGCTCCAGGAGCAGGGGTGAGCGAAGGCAGTCCCAATCGCGCCCCGATCCGTGTGGTTCTGGCCGAGGACGAGGCCATCATCCGCCTCGATGTCAAGGAGACCCTCGAAGACGAGGGCTACGAGGTTGTCGGCGAGACCGGTCGGGGTGACGAGGCGGTCGAGCTGGTGCGACGGTTGCAGCCCGATGTCGCCATTCTCGACATCAAGATGCCGGGGCAGGACGGTATCGAGACCGCTCGCCAGATCTCGGCCGACCATGCCGCGGCGGTGGTGCTGCTCACGGCCTACAGCCAGCGCGATCTCATCGAACAGGCCCGGGACGCCGGCGCCCTCACCTACCTGGTCAAGCCCTTCCAACGCTCCGACCTGGTGCCTGCGGTCGAGATGGCCATCGCCCGGCATCGCGAGTACGTGGCCCTGCTCGACGAGAACCGTCGTCTGGGGGAACAGCTCGAGGCCCGCAAGCTGATCGATCGGGCCAAGGGCCGGCTCATGGACGAGCGCAAGCTCAGCGAGTCCGACGCCTTCGGATTCCTGCAGAAGACGGCCATGCATCAGCGCCGCACCATGGCCGAGGTGGCCGCCGAGGTGCTGGCCGGCGCACTCGACGACGGCGCCGGCTGAGAGTGCGTCAACC
>Ga0224505_10001184_pt1 | contig 16805 bp, 17 predicted proteins | sample SF_Jan12_sed_USG_FD_169102 | JGI IMG/M metagenome (GOLD analysis project Ga0224505, IMG submission 169102) | Sediment microbial communities from San Francisco Bay, California, United States - SF_Jan12_sed_USGS_4_1 | ecosystem: Environmental > Aquatic > Marine > Sediment | place: USA: California... | reverse complement strand
AGTGTGAAGAATTCGCATGAATTGGTGGTGACGGGAAGGAGCGGAGGCAGCATTCGACAGAGCCATTCGAAGGTTTCCAATATTACACGAGATGCTCTTGAGGTCTATCTTTTTGAATTTCCCACAACTTGGCGTATTTCACAAAGGTGTAATAAGCGTACAATATAGACAAAATTAACCCCGGCTTTCGATCAAAAATTCCCCCGCGAAAGACATACATCTTGAGGAAGGTAAATAACGGGCGAACAATCAACTGATGAACATGAAAGGTCCGACCCTCCCGATTCATGGCTTCCGCCCGCAAGGCGGTATACCGATCCATTTTGCGCCAATAGTGATCAATATCTCGAAAGGGGATCTGTTCCAGACTCGCATGAAGATACCCAAGGCTCCCCTTCAGCTCATACCCCTCATGAACCAAATCCTCTCGATACCGCATGTGTCCCTTATGAAAAAACTGAGGTTGCCGGTAATCAGGATACCAACCGCAATGCTTGATCCATCGCCCAAGAAAATAGTTTCTTCTGGGAACCAGATAGGCCTGCGCCGATGGCCCTTCCACAAGCAACCGTTCGATTTCTTCCTGTACCCCTGGAGTCACCCGCTCATCCGTATCCAGACTTAACACCCAATCATTCGTGGCATGAGTTAAGGCCTGGTTACGAAGAACCCCAAAACCCTGGAAGGCATAGTGAAAAACAGAGGACGTAAACTCACGGCAAATGTCCGTCGTCCCATCCGTGCTATGAGAATCGATCACAACTAATTCATCAACCCAATGAAGACTTTCCAGACATTTCCGCATATTGGGGGCATCATTATACGCAATCACCACAGCCGAAACTTTTTCTCGCGTTTTCTTTTCCGCCATACCGCTCTCTACCTCGACAGGCTCAAGGATCTATGATCCCATTCTTGAATGATGTTTCGAAAAAGAGATGTCGTCCTTTCGGCCTGATAAGCCCCTCAGTTTTATTTCGACCTCCCGCAGAAGATCCTCAACAGATATAGACTGCAAGCATTCCAGATAGTTGGGGTTCCGGCACCTGCGACTTCCACAGGGGCTACAGGGCAAATCCGTACGCAAGACCGTGTGGTGCTCCAATGGATAGGGACCGGTAGCTTGGGGATGAGTGGGACCAAAAATGGCGATCACAGAAGTCCCCACTCCCACCGCAAGGTGAAGGGGGGCAGAATCATTGCCAATGAACAATTGCATCCGTTTCAAGAGAAGAGGTAATTGCCGAAGAGGCAATCTTCCCACCAGATTGATAAGACCGCGAGAGGCGAGGAGATTAAATTCTTTGGCGGAAGAGATCTCTGATGGCCCACCCACTAACACAACCCGAACATTCGGCCACTGCGTCAATTCTGTGGCCAAATCCACAAACCGTTCAGGAGGCCAGGATTTAATCGCAGACCGTGTCCAGGGCGCCAGGGCGATGAGTTGTTCGTGGTCTTTGACCGCAGCGGCCTGAAGCATTGCATCAACGGCTAGACGATCAGCCGTTAAATGAGGCAGATGAAACACCGGGACTGAGGATTTTGCACCCAAAAATTCCGTTATCGCCAAATTTCGATCCACGGCATGGATTTCCAATAAGCGCCAGGCGCAAGGTTTATCCTCAGGAAGCGGCACGTAATCTGTATAGAACCATGTCGCCCCTTCCCTGGCTCGCGCAAAACCCACACGGGTCGTACCCCCCGTGATGGCCCCTAAGAGTCCAGACCGGAACAGCCCCTGGAAATCAACAACCAGATCAAACTGCCCGCTCCGGAGAGTCCGGATTATCTTCGGCCAATTCCTCAAGGAAAGATTCACAGCCAGGACTTCATCGATATCAGGGTTATCCTCTAAAATCGGGGCCCAGGCCTCTTTCACCAACCAGGTCAACCTGGCATGCGGGAACCGTTGACGCAGGGCCGCCACCGCTGGAAGGGCGTGGACAATATCACCCAACGAACTCAATTTAATCACCAGTATTCGCTGAGGAGTGATTTCCAAAAATGCCCCTAAAGACACACTAGCCCATCCACAAGACAAAGCATCCCAACCTCGCGCATCTTCTTTTCTTCATCATCATCCCGGCCCGATTCAGGTTACGCCCTTCATCAAATGTTGTTCAATCCAGTCCACTGCCTGAGCAAAGGTCTCTGCAACATGCTCGATTGCCACCTGTCCCTCATCTCTGGCCTGTAAGGCACCCTTACTATACGGACTCGTCATGACCAGCACCCCTGGAACCGCAACTTTTTGGGCTACCTCTAAATCACTTCGCTTATCTCCCACCAGATAACATTTAGACAAATCGAGAGAGAAGCGGTCAACGGCCTGATCAATCAATCCTCTTTTCGGTTTTCGACATCCACAATCATCCTGAGGAAGATGGGGACAAGAAAAAATGCCATCAATTCTAGCCCCGTAAGGCCGAATGAGCGCGGCCAACCGCCCATGAATGTTCGTCAAATCCTCCATGGTCATCATGCCACGACCGATTGCGGATTGATTGGTAACCATAAGCACCAGGACCCCTAATTGATTTAACCGGGCGATGGCCTGAGGGACTCCAGGAAACAAGACTAATTGGTCAGGAGAGGTGACGTACCCACTATCCTGGTTCAACGTGCCATCCCGGTCCACAAAGACGGCCGACCCTGGCCGGATGGAAAGACCTTTCATCCGACATGCCCTCTGATACGACCTGTTTGCAAATATCCTGGCGTAATCCTGATTTGAGACAGGGCGACCTCCACAACCTGCTCAACAGAAACTTGGGTCATACAACGATGATCAATGGGACATGCCCGTAATAAACAAGGGGCGCACCGGACGGCAGACTTGACCACTCCCTTTGATTGCCCATGGGGACCTGTCGTACATGGATCAGTCGATCCAAAAACCGCCGCGACCGGCACGCCAAGAGCCTGTGCCACATGCATGGGACCCGTGTCATTAGTCACTAACACCGAGCAGCACGACAAGACGCCCATTAATTCTTGAATTGTGGTCTTTCCCGACAAGACAATCGGCTTAAACCGCATCCGCCGGGCAATAGTCTGCCCGAGAACCTCTTCACCTTTTCCTCCAATCAGCACACACCGGGCAGGAGGAGCTCCAGAACGTTCTCCTGTAATCCGTTCTACCAACGTATCCCCAACCTCAGCAAAGCGTTCAGGCATCCACCGCTTGGCGGATCCATAGACAGAACCTGGATTGATCCCAATTAACATGTTATCGGACGAAACACATACGTCGGGAAACTTTCTGGCACACGCGGTTTTCACTTCAGGAGAAAGAAAGAGTTGTGGTCCACAATTTTCACCGGCAGAGTGGGTCATAGCCATCACAAGGCGTTGATAATACCGGGTATGATGCAAAGCAGTCAGATCCGGCCTCGGAACACACTCGGACAGAAGGTAACTCCGTCCATCCGATGCATATCCAATGCGGGAAGGAATCCCCGCTGCCCAGGCAATGACTGCGGCTTCAAACGCATTTTGGAATAACACGGCCCGATCAAATTGCTTTCTCCTCACCAACCGAACAAGATTCAAAAGCCCAATGAGGCCCTTATGCTCAGATTGATGAGCATATATCATCACCTCATCCACTCCGGGATGGCCACTCAACATTTCCCCAATGATCGGCCGGGCCAGGATCGTCACCCTGGCATGAGGAAAATGGTTCCGCAAATCCATGAGAGCCGGAAGGCACATCACGGCATCACCGATCCAGTTGGGCACCCGAATAAGTATATTAGTGGGAGAAGACCTTTCCATAGCACTATGACTAATCATCCAGAGCATGCCTGAGCTGCCACGCGTCTATCTTAATGACAGATGCCATGAAGCCGTTCTCGTATCTGTGCCTCGCCTTGTGTCATGTTGGCTTGCACTTCCAGCGCCCACAGAGGGTCATCGCTTCGAAGAAACTCTCGAAGTTTCAGTGCATCTTTTTCTGTCGTGACGACAAGATCGCTCCCAAATTTTTTCATTTTCCGACAAATCTCTTCCACATCCTTTTCAGAATAGGCGAAATGATCAGGGTACCGTATCTCAGCACCTACCTCCAAACCACAAGAGATGACACTGAACCGAAAGGAAGAGGGATTACCTATTCCGCTCACGAGCAAAAGAGATTTATTCTTGAAGGAATCAATTCCTTTGGTCATACCCGTAGGAATATGAATCAAGCATGTCGGTGCGATTTCCATAAGTAAGGGGGTAATGGACTTTCCAAGGCATTGCTCGATTCGTGTCTGAAGAGGTTCTACAGATAAAACACTTTCAGTTCGACTGAAAACAATCGTCGTGGCCCATTGGGCGGCAGACAGAGGTTCTCTCATCCGGCCGGCCGGCAATACCTTCGTCAATCCCTCAATATCGGTGGCATCAAACAAGAGAATATCCTGATCTCGATGCAGCGGGAGATGCTGAAAACCATCATCAAGAAGAAAGCAGTCGCACGCAGCTTGTTCCAGCACCCAGCATCCAAGGCGATAACGATCCTTTCCAACTGCCACGATGGCCCAGGGGCACTTTTGAGCCATCAACACGGCCTCATCTCCCGCTGTACGCCAATCGGCTTTCAGGGACATTCCATCCGACACCAACATGTTCACTGCCGAGCCTTGCCTTCCATACCCACGGCTTAAAATAGCAACCTGTTTTCCCTGCTCATTGAGCCGGGATGCCAGCCAGATCACCAAAGGGGTTTTACCCGTCCCCCCCACGGTCATGTTGCCCACGCTGATCACCGGTTTCGGCAACCTGTGTTGAGGAAGCCAGCCACGTTGGTATCCAATCCTTCGTAATCCAGCGATCGCTCCATAAGGAACGGCACACCACAGGAGAATCCATGGACAACGCCGGTTCAACCAACCCCAGAGTCGTACAAGAAAAGAATCGCACGAAGGAGAAGTCGCATTCACGAAAGACACGTCAAGCGGGCCATAGTCTAACACTCATTCCAGCCCTCTAGGGAGATTGAGGGTTATCGGAGAATTTCTTGCGATTTAACTGAAGAAGACCCCGGCACGGGCAAGGAAAGAGAGGCTGAATTCTCATTTTCCAATAACCGGTCAATCCATTGGAGATTTCTGGTCATCACCCCACGATGGGTCTGGACCACTTCAAACCCTCTCCTTCCCATGTCCTCGGCTTCTGAGGGATGAGTGAGCAACCGAGTCATCTCCGACGCAAGATCATCTTGATTCTGTATTTGTATTCCTCCACCGGCTTCCAGGAGCAGGCTGGCTATGTCCAGGCAATGATCGACATAGGGGCCAAATATTACCGGCCTGCCCCATTGCGAAGGCTCAAGAAGGTTATGTCCTCCAACCGGAACCAGTGTGCCTCCCACAAATGTCAAAAAGCCCGCTCGATAGACAAAAGGCAATTCCCCTCTGGTGTCTAACAGGATAACGCGAGGACCATGATTGCGGGCTTGGTCTCCGGAATCCTGGCTGGACCGGCTGCGCCGAACACATGTGAACCCATAGTGTCGAATGACCTGTTCAAGTCTTGAGGCCCGCTCGATATGCCGTGGAGCCATCAACAACACCACTTGTGGATGCCGATTACTCACTTCTCGATAGGCTTCTAAGAGACATTCTTCTTCCTCAGCATGGGTGCTGCCGGCCACGATTAAGCGTTCAGCAGAATCAAGCGTCAAGGTTGTCCTGAGAGAGGCATGATCGTGATTTGAGTTGCTTTCGGCGAGATCCTGATCAAATTTCATATTTCCAGTGATATGGACGGTATCCGGTATGGCCCCTAACTCCCCGATCCGCTTGGCATCATGCGCTGACTGCATCAAGGCGAGATCAAGGCAGTTCAGCACCTGCTTCATCATCCCCTTCACCCAGCAATACCGGCCAAAAGATCGTGAAGAAATTCTCCCGTTGACGAGACATATAGGCACCTGATGTCGATGTAGACATTTGAGCAGATTAGGCCAGAATTCTGACTCGACTAAAATAAAGAGACGTGGTTGGAGTGTTCGAACATACCGGTCAACCGCCCACCAGAAATCGACGGGAGCATAACAATGCACAGCCACGCCCTCCAACCGCTTGACCACCACCTCACGGCCGGTCTCCGTCACGGTAGACACGACCAACGGCCATTGAGGATAGCGTTCCTTCATGACATGAAGCAGCGGAACGATCGTGGCGACTTCTCCCAAGGACACGGCATGGATCCAAATGACGGGCTTCCGAAGATTTCGCAATTCAACAGGGATCAAGCCAAGCCTGGACCATAGTCCTCGCTGAGAGCGTTTTTTTGTCAGCAAGAGTCCCACAATAATTGGAGAGACCAGCACAAGTATCAAATTATAAATCACATAATACATGAAATGGTCATACTCCGAATGTCTCGTCCGTATCAATCATGTTATGGGAAGATTGTGAGCGAAGAAAATACTGAACGGGATCAGAATTCTGCACAGCTAATTCAGCCTGTGCGGTGAGCCGGTTTAACGAACGCTCCAGCTCCAGTCGCGGCTCGAACAGCTTATCGTTAGCGAGTTCCGCTTTCACCCATATGGGTTGGCCCCACACAAATAATCCCTTCCCACCGGGATAGGGAATTTGAAAGTGATCCCAACTCGAAAAGACTTTTTTTTTGAGCAGGCAAAGGTCAGAGGGATAATCGGGAATCCGGTCGCTTTAGCCAAATAAACTACCCCTGATTGCACCTTGCAGGCTGGCCCCTTGGGCCCATCGGGTGTCACAACCAGATCTCCTCCATCCCGTCCCGCCTTCACCAATTGCCTGATGGCCCGAAGTCCTCCCCGAGTACTCGACCCGCGAATGGCCTTGAATCCAAAATATTGCATGATTCGGGCAATGATTTCTCCATCCCGATGCTGGCTAATCAAGATTGAGGCCAGCTGCCCGCGGTATGCCAAGGGCATCATCAATTGACGGCCATGCCAAAACGCAATAATGATACGCTTGCCTTGGCCGTACAACTCATCCACTGTTTCCCCGCCGATGGTGGACACGCGCATGGTATGTCCCAAAAGGCGAATAGTTCGTGCCGCCAATGGAGGAGCGACAGACAGTTTCATCCAATTCAGCATCAGGATTGATCCGGCCGACTCATAAGAGTGTGGAAAGAGGTTCTGATTGAGTCAGTTGAAATTGGGTTTGATACAATCGAGTATACAATCCCCCTTGCTTGAGCAATTCAGCATGGGTGCCCATCTCTTCAATTCTTCCCCGATTCATCACCACAATACGATCGGCATGTTGAACCGTGGATAACCGGTGGGCAATGATCAACGTCGTTCTCGCTTTCACTAAATTCGCCAGAGCTTTCTGTACCAGCTTCTCAGATTCCGAGTCCAGGGAGGAAGTCGCTTCATCCAAAATCAGTATCGGGGGATCCCGCAAAATAGCCCGAGCAATTGCGAGCCGCTGACGTTGTCCACCCGATAGTCTCAACCCGTTCTCACCGACAAGCGTGTCCAATCCTTGCGGCAGTCGTTCAATAAACTCCCAGGCAAAGGCCGCGCGGGCCGCCTCAATGATAGCATCTTCCGTCGCATCCGAACGACCATAGGCGATATTATTTCTGATGGTATCATCGAATAACACCGTTTCCTGGGCAACGATACCAATCTGCCGCCTCAAGGAGGATCGATCCACCAATCGAATATCTTCGCCATCTATTTTTACCGCGCCTTCCGTTGGACGATAAAACCGTGGGACCAAACTCACTAACGTCGTTTTTCCACTTCCACTGGCTCCGACAAAGGCTACGACCTCCCCAACATGGATTGTTAAATTAATATTGTGCAACGCCGGCTCTTCGGAACCTTCATACAAAAATTTCACTCCGGAAAATTCTAAATTTTTGGCAATCGGCGGAAGCGATTTTTTCCCCTCATCTTTCGCCAATTCGCTGTCCAAATCAAGAACATGAAACACCCGCTGAGCCCCGGCAAGGGCCCGCTGAACCGACTCGTTGGCCCCGGACATTTTTCGCACCGGGGCATAGGCCATGAACATGGCGGCAAGGAATGAAAAGAATTCTCCAGGCTTCATCTCACCGGCAATCACCAATCCCCCGCCATACCAAATAATAAATGCCACCCCGCAAACCCCGATCACTTCAAGAAGCGGAGAAGACATCGCAGAGGTTTGTGACGATTTAATTTTTGCAGAACGAAAGGATTGATTTGTGAGAGAAAACCGTTGGGCCTCCTTTTCCTCCTGCCCATAGGCCTTGACGATCTTGATACCTGAAAAGGCCTCTTTTAGGACGGAGGCCATTCTCCCAATCGACTCCTGGCCTCTTTTTGAAAGTTTTCGAATCCGTCGGCCAACGCGGACCAACACAAACGAAGAAAGGGGCAAAACGATCAAGACAATCGTCGCGAGTTTCCAATTTTGATAAAAAACGACGGCCAACATGGCCGCAAACGTCAATCCCTGCTGAAAAATATCCTTCAGCACACTGGGAATAGCATTGGCCATTTCATTCACATCGCTAATTACTCTGGCCATCAACCTTCCTGAGCTATTCGCATCATGAAAGCGAATGGGAAGCCGAACAATATGGACAAACAATTGTTGGCGAACATCGGATACGAGCCAGTGGCCGACATAACTCATCAGATAGCCTTGACCATACGCAAACAGCGCTTTGAGAAGTGCGACACCCAAGACTGCCAAAGGAAGGATTAATAACAAGTCCCGATTGCGGTCAATGAAAATTCCATCCAGGACAGGCTGTACTAACCAGGCATAGACGGCTGATAACCCTGCCACTCCGGCTGAACAGACAAACGCTCCAGCCAGCCGGAGGCGGTAATCCCGCAGATAAAACATAATTCGCCAGAGGGTTTTCATGAAATAGCCTCGGCAAGGATGATTTCGGCAGCCCGTTTCGACGCCCCGGGGCCTCCCAGGGAGGTCCGAATCGATTGAAAGGCGTGCTTCATCGCATCTCGACGGCCAGTATCTCTTAAAATCTCTAAGGCTTCTTCAGCAATACAATCCGGGGTCATGCGGTTCTGAATCAGCTCCGGAACAATTTCCTTCCCGGCCAGAAGATTCACTAAGCTAATATAGGGAATTTTAACCAGACATTTGGCAATTTGATAGGTCAGAGGGGAGGTCCGATAGAGAACGACCATCGGCGTCCCGATAAGAGCGGCTTGCAGTGTGGCCGTACCAGAAGTCACCAAAAGAATATCTGAGGCCGCGATCACCTCATTGGTCTGACCTTTCACAACCTTCACCTGCTGGCCGGAATGGCCAAGGAACTCATGAATCACTGAATCGGACAGTGAGTGCGCCTGAGCAAGGAGCACCTGAAGCATGGGATACCGGTCTTGAATTTGTTGAACAGTCTTCATTAAGGTCGGCAACATATCCTGGACCTCCTTTACCCGACTTCCGGGAAGAAGGCCGATGACCATGTTTTCTGGATCCAATCCAAATCGTTGGCGCTCATGCGCTTTATCGTATGAAGGCCTCAGTTCATCTAATAATGGATGCCCAACGTAGGTGCAGGCGATGCCAGCCTTTTGAAAAAACTTCTCTTCAAAGGGAAGAATGGCTAACACATGTTTGATGACTTTTCGAATGAGTTTCAATCGACGACTTCCCCATGCCCACACCTGTGGGGCAATATAATAGATAATGTTGTGCGACATTTTTGAGGCAACTTTGGCCAATCGAAGATTCAGTCCAGGGCTGTCAATTAAAATGATGGCATCAAAGTGCTCCTGTTGCACTAAACGGGAAAGGGTTCGTAAGGTCTTCCACCCTTTCATCAGTTGCCGGATGCCGGGAATTCCCATTGCATCAACCCGATCCACATCAGGGAGAAGCGACACACCGGCTGCCAACATCCTACTGCCACCCACCCCGATTAGTTCAACAGCAGGATTCAATTTCCGAAGTGCCAGGGCTAGGTGTGCTCCATGAATATCACCAGAAGCTTCACCGGTTACTAAGAGAATTTTAGGCATCGGGAATATGACATACTGCTTATGACTGGAAACCTGTTTCGCGTTTATGAGGGTGACGGGGATCCTGTATGGGTTTGAATAAGAGACACGACTTGTGTTGCAACCCGCAGGGCTTCCACCCCTTCTTCTCCAGAGACTCCCTGGCACGAAGCATTCCCTAAAATCGATTGCGCAAAGCAGGCTAATTCACGAGTCAGGGCATCGCCTTCCTCGCCTTTGATATGTTGCGAATCAATTTCAAATTTTCCCCCTTCCAAACTTTTTCGAGTGTTAATCACGGCCTCTTTGCCTCCAAAATCAACCGAAATATAGCGCTCTCGTTGATAGACCCTGATTTTTCGAAGCCGCCCGGTGGAGATCCGACTCGCTGTCAAATTCGCCAAACACCCAGTTTCAAATAAAATCCGTACATTGGCAATATCCGGAAGATCGGTAAATACGGGCAACCCTCTCGCCTCAACTTGCAGAATCGGGCCCAATCCCAACGATAACAAGAGATCTAAATCATGAATCATTAAATCTCGTACCACATCGACATCCGTTCCTCGCGGCTGAAAAGGACTCAGCCGGTGACATTCGATAAAGCCAGGCTGGCTCACCAATGGACGCATGAGTTCCACAATGGGATTAAACCGTTCAATATGCCCGACTTGAAGGATTTTCCCTCGGGCTTTGGCCAGTTCAACTAACTGCTCTCCTTCCCACACATGGCTGGCAATGGGCTTTTCGACGAGAACATGACAACCGTGCTGTAAACTTGCTGTGACAACCGCAAAATGGGCTGAGGTGGGAACCGCCACACTCACGGCATCCACTAAAGAAAGAAGCTCGCCAAGATTGGTAAAAAATGACACCCCGCATTCATCAGCCACCTCTTGCCCGCGGGAAACATCGGTATCGCACACTCCGACCAAAGACACGGAAGGCAGAGTCGTATAAATGCGGGCATGATGCCGGCCCAAATGTCCAACACCAATCACCCCGACTCGTAAGGAATGTGTCATGTAAGAATGCGTATTGGCTGTATACGGAAATAGAGACAGGAAATCCGACCACACAAACCGAACCACCCCGGATAGGAAATCATACCCTTAGATATGGGGGCCATTAGGAGAAGCAGAATGGTTCAGGGAACCGGGGGAAGCCATCCCAACAATAGCGATTCCTGCTGATTGGGCGTTAGCGAACATCTCTTCTCGATCAAGGACCACTGTTCTCCCTGCTTCAACGGCCAGCACGGAAGCGTTGACAGCAACCATGGCCTGAATAGTTTTTGGGCCAATAGCCGGTAAATCAAACCGAAGGTCCTGATGGGGTTTGGTCCGCTTAACCACGACCGTTCCCTTTCCCCCTAACGTTCCACCACGAGTAATCGTCCCATCGGTTCCTTCAACGGCTTCAACAGCGACAATCACGCGATTTTTCACCACCACACATTGCCCAATATCCAAAGTCCCCAAAATTTTTAACGTATCCCAACCGAATTGAATGTCTTCCCACTCTTTTTTCGTTGGTTTTCGGGAGGTCAGCTTTCCCTCTTCAGCCAGAATCCCTTCAAGGCCAAACGTTGACTCCCGAATTTGAATACCTTCCCGCTCTAATTCTCCAGCGACCGCCCTGAGAATCGCATCATCTTTCCAGTGTTTCAATCGGCTAAAGATGGCTAATGCCCGGAGGTCAGGTCGAAGCGCCGTAAAAACATGGGTCTTGTGAATCCCACCTAACATGACGGCCTGACGAATTCCGTCAGCCTTCAATGCCGATAAGGCCTTGCTAAATTGCCCGACTTTAAGCCAATGGATTCGATCAACATGGGATTCGAGTTCTGGCAGGGTCTCACCCACATGGGCAATCGCGGAGACCGTAAAGCCTAAACGGCGGACATTATCCGCGAAAATAATCGGAAACCGGCCGTTTCCGGCGATCAAGCCAATCCGCTCATCCCGGTCAGGATGAATCACGGCGTTCGCACCCTACAGACGGCTTGCTCACTCCTCTTCATCATCCAACTCCCGAGAAGAAACCTGGCAGATCCCCCGACTGGTACTTTCAAGAAAGGTGAGTAACGTCAGCACATCCGTGCTTTCACCATACTCATTACGAGCCAGCTTAATGGCTTCTTGAAGACGATGCCCATGCCGGAATAAGAGTTCAAATGCCGCTTTCAATGTGTTCATACGCGCGCCGGAAAATCCATGCCGCCTCAACGCAATGGTATTGAGTCCAAACATTTGAGCTCGATAGCCTCCAGCCGCACGAACAAACGGCGGGACATCCCTTCCCAGAGCCGAGCACCCTCCAACCATGGCATACTCGCCAATCCGGACATATTGGTGAACCCCCACCAATCCTCCAATCACAACAGAGTTCCCTACGGAGACATGCCCGGCTAGATTCGCGGCATTCGCCATGACAATATGATTACCCAGTTCACAATCATGAGCCACATGGGTGTAAGCCATGAGAAAATTATGATGACCAACCCGGGTGATGCCGCTTCCAAATGCCGTACCACGATTAATGGTCACATTTTCACGAACAATATTATGATCCCCAATACAGACTTTAGTGGGCTCATCTTTATATTGTAAATGTTGGGGTGGAGTCCCAATAGACACAAACGAAAAAAACCGGCAACGCCGGCCAATTTCCGTATGCCCCTCCACATACACGTGAGACACCAATTCAGTTTGGTCTCCTATCGTGGCATGTTCGCCCACGACACAATAGGGCCCAATGATGACATCTTCTCCTAATTTAGCTTTGGGATGGACAATGGCTGTGGGATGAATGTTCATCAAATTCTCACTTTATGCGTTGAAAGTGTCTCCAAGGCCAGACTGAACCAGCAACTCTTTCTTATCGGTGCCTACTCTTCAGCTCCCTCGTCTCTGACCATGGCCGTCATTTCGGCTTCACACACTAAGGATGATTCTACCAAAATCTTCCCCGTCATCTTCCAAAATGGACCTTTTCGCCGAATCACTTCGACTTCAATCCGCAATTGATCCCCCGGAACCACTGGTCGACGAAATTTCGCTTTTTCAATTCCGGTAAGAAATACAGTGGGACGCCCCTTCCCCGTCGCCGTTTTTCTGGCCAACACTCCACCAACCTGCGCCATCACCTCCAGGAGTAACACGCCAGGCATAATAGGCTGTCCCGGGAAATGCCCTTGAAAAAACTGTTCATTGGCCGTAACATTTTTAATCCCTACAATCCGCTTCGCGTCATCAATGTCAAGAATCCGATCTACCAATAAGAAGGGATATCTGTGCGGAAGCAACGCCTGAATTTGAAGAATATCCAATTCCCCTTCAGCCATATCAGGTCCCCTTTCTCTGTTACTGCGCTAAACGAACTGGTCGTCAATGCGATGGCAAACCTTGGTATTAGGGCATACCCGCTTCACCACGTTCTTGATTCATGGCCTGAATGATATCAGTGGAAATATCCAAGCCCGGCCGATAAAACAAGGTTCCCGAATTGGCTCCCTCCTCTAACACCAACCCCAAGCCGCGTCGACCGGCAATGTCTGATACCACTTTTTGCACGTGACGTCGAAACTCGTTTTGCAACTCACGCTGTTTTTCCTGAACCTCCCGGTTCAAATCGGCGACTTTCTGCTGATACTCGGCCATTTTCTGCCTGAATTGCTCTTCCTTTCGTTGCCGCGCCTCCTGGCTCAACACGGTACTCTGCGCCATGAGTTCACCTTCCAACTTCCGTAATTCTTTCTGCTCTAATTCCACAAGCGCCTGTCGATCTTTCATGAACGCATTCAATGTGTCCGATAGCCGTTGTCCTTTGACCGTTTCCTGCAATATTCGTTGTGGATCGACAACACCAATCGGGAGATCCGACAGGTTCTGAGAACCCACGGAGGTACACCCCCAGACTAGACTCAGAACCATGGAACCAAGAGCCACCAAGCCACGAACGCCCCTCACAGCTACCTCGCTCATCTGATTCTCTTTCCTGCTTTTCAACCCCATCCTGTTCCTTTTCCAAAATCCATCTAAAAGACCGAACCCACGGAGAATTCAAATACCCACTTTTGGTCCTTCGATGGCCCATCCAGAGGACGGCCAAACGATGCCCGAAGAGGCCCAAAGGGAGAAATCCATCTGACTTCCATGCCGGCAGCCATTCGAAGATCCAAACTTAAGCTTTGTCCCTGAGAAAACCCCTTTCCATAGTCGAAAAAAAGCACACCGTTCAACTTGGCATCGGGCAATACTGGAAAAATTAAATCATTATTAAGAACGATTTGTTTATTACCCCCTTCAGGATCGTTACCATCGGTCACTGGTCCGGCACGGCCAAATTTAAATCCCCGCACGGTGTTAATGCCTCCCACGTAAAAAAATTCAGGAATCGGGAATCTAGACCCATGAAATCCGTCTCCGTATCCAAAACGCCCACGAATGGCATGTCGGAAATCCCAAAAAGGTAGTGGCGTATATTTCATCGCATCAAACGATACACTATAAAAATTATTTGACCCCCCAAGGGCATCTGTTCCAAAACTCGTGCGGACACCAACTCGAGTGCCCCGTCTGGGGTCTAAATAATAATCGCGGGAGTCCCTGAATAAAGAGGCACGAAATCCAGTCGTGGATTGAGTGCCTTTCTGATCCTTGATGAGATCGTTGGCATCAGAATCCACATTAGTAATCTTGATTTTTTCTGCTACAAGGGTAAAGGTCCCGGTCAAGTATTCGGAAAACCCCCGACCAAAGGTCAAATTCGCACCCTGCTTTTTTTCTAGATACGTCAAGTAATTCGTGCGCGAGCTGAACAAATCTGCTTGGGCCGAGGTTAACGTATCAAAAATGGCCGGATTTCGAAAGGTGATAGTCCCAAGAGTTCGTCGTCCTCCCACCTGACCCCGGATCCGTGCCAGATACCCTCGCCCAAATAAATTCCCCTCGGTGATATCCGCAATCAACGTAAATTGGTCCAAGGTGCTAAAGCCGCCACCAATACTGAAGGAGCCGGTGGGTTTTTCCTTCACTTTGACGTCTAAATCCACTTCACCCGGAGCAATTTGCTTCGGAAGAATTTCTACCGTTTCGAAAAAATTCAAGTTATTGAGCCGCTCGAAACTTCGTTTGATCGCGGGGGAATCAATCATGTCCCGTTCAACGACACGCAATTCACGCCGGATCACATTGTCACGGGTCTTATCATTTCCAGTAATACGGATATCACGAATCCGTACCATTTCCCCTTCCTGAATGGCAAAACCAATACGAGTGCTCCGGGTTGGGGGATCCGGCTCCACTGAAGGGTTGACCTCGGCAAACGCATAGCCACGACTGCCATATAAATCAGTTACCCGAGTAATCTCATCACGGATTTTTGCCCGTTGAAACACTTCGCCTGCTTCGATCGTGAGACCTTCCCGCAATTCCGCCTCAGAGAAAAGCGTATTTCCCGCATACTGTATTTGACTCACAATATATGGCTCGCCTTCTACAATCGAAAAAACTAGCGTAAACCACTCCTTCGTCTCATCCAAATCAACTCGAGGCATCCCGACCTGAACATCCAAATAGCCTTTATTGAGGTACACTTCTTTAATCCGTTCCACATCGTTGGGAAGTTCATCCCGATGAAGAATGCCCGCATCTGAAAAAATCGACCATGGCCAGGAATATTCTCGATTGGCCATAAAAGCCAACAATTCTTTCTTCTTCAGGACATTTCGGCCTTCAAACTCAATGGTGCGTATATGTGCTTGACGACCTTCTTCGATGTAAAACGTCAATCGAGCTTGATTGTTCTCCACCATATCAATAATGGGAACAATTCGGGCATGGTAAAAGCCCTTCTCTTGATACAACTTCCGAAAATTTTCCACCGAGACTTTCACCTGCTCCATATCCAGAAACACCTGATTTTTAACGGTATTTTTTTCGTTGAGCTTGTCATCCGACAACTCATCATTTCCGTCAAATACCACTTCCACGGTAAACGGCTTCTCCTTCACGCGAAATACCACCAACACTCCATTCGCCTTCGCCTCGGTCGAAACATCCACCTCTTTAAAAAATCCCATCCCATACATTCGTTGAATTTGCTCACGAATAGCCTCTTGGGAAAGCGGGTCTCCGGCTTTGATCGACAACTTTCCCAATATGGCCTGAAGTTCAATATGCCGGTTGCCTTCCACCTCAATGGCGTAAATACGGTCTTCGGGGGATTGCGCAGAGGCGGACCTCTCAAGAAAAAGAGCCCCCGTTACAAGAAAAATGAGAAAGAGGAATATTCTGACATAGGGGAAGGAACATACTTGATCGCTCCCTATTTTATGGACAAAACCCAGTGACCCCAAAATAGCTAGGTCCATGGATAATTCCTGAAACGATGGGAAGAGCAAGAGGGATGTATCACAGAGAAATCATGGGGCAGCGAAACGCCAGACTGGATTTTCCTAATGTATCCCCCAACGTTAAAACTTGGAGATTACGATGAAATGAGGGAGGAAGCCAGAAATTAGAAGGCAAACATTCTTGAGCACCAAGGTGCTCGATTATATTCGTGAACTGGATTCCTTGTAAAGGCAACATCCTGTAAACACTCCATTTTCATGAACCCCATCTGGCTGAACCCTGTTATACCTTGACAACATTTTTCACCTTCTCCTAGTATCGAAAACTATGAGAATCATCAGCTTGTCCCCAATCTAATGATAAGACTTTCGCATTACACGGGTTTCTTCCAAACCCTAGTCAATACTCGGCAGAAGGTGTGCTACGCATGCCATGGCCACTCTCAAATTCTGCGTGAGATGATCCTCCGGTCGCTCATA
>Ga0224505_10001183_pt1 | contig 16806 bp, 13 predicted proteins | sample SF_Jan12_sed_USG_FD_169102 | JGI IMG/M metagenome (GOLD analysis project Ga0224505, IMG submission 169102) | Sediment microbial communities from San Francisco Bay, California, United States - SF_Jan12_sed_USGS_4_1 | ecosystem: Environmental > Aquatic > Marine > Sediment | place: USA: California... | reverse complement strand
GCCATCTTGGATGGATCCGTTGGCAATGCCTTCGAGGGCGAAGACAATGACGTGTTCCGCGTCCGTTTCTGGTAATGGCCGTGGGGTGTTACTCCAAGTTTCTACCGGGGGGGTGGAGGAGGCAGACTCTGGACCGATGGCCCACCCATAAGGCGCACCAGTCACTCCAAAAAGAATGATGGAAAGAATTAAATTTTTTGGTGCGGGAATCCTAAGTTCTAGAAAAGCATTCATGAATCTGTAAACCTTAAGGTTTTAATGGAACGGGTTTATTTTGTTGACTCATTCCTAATGCCGAGGACAGACTGCAAACGCGGTTCCATCTGGATCTACTCAAAGCTGATTGGCCTGGAATCGGTCTCAACCCCTTGCGAAATATGGAATTTTTCAAAATAGAGAATTTGTGGAATTCAGAAAGCTTCCTAAATTCTTTGCTGATCGCATGTAAGTTTCGTGCGGCTGCGCACGTTGCCTGCAGCTAGTGGTGCACCAGTGCACGTTGCTAAAGAGTCTTTTCTGCTTTAGTTTTGTTGGAGGAAATCAGAAAAAAGGGGGGCGAACACAATAAGGAAGAGGAGGGAGAACCGATGGCGGTCAGGACTGACGCCGACGGTCGAGCATCCAGCGAGTAATACCGAGCTGCTTCGCCGCCAGAGTTTTATTGCCCTTACAGTGGGCCAACACCTGTTGAATCACCGAATCTTCTATTTCGGTGAGCGTGTGTTCCCCGACACGAAAGGAAAGTGATATCTGGCTGGAGTCCTCAAAGGCGGATGGAGGTTGGATATTTTCTTCTGATCCCTGGAGTTTTGCCCCGCCACTTTCTTTCAGGTCTGAGGGAAAATGCGAGGCTTCTATTGTCGATCCCTGGCAGAACAACACGGCCCGTTCAAGCAAGTTGCCGAGCTCTCGAACATTGCCGGGAAACGCATAGTTTTGGAGAAGCATTTTGGCGGAATCTCCTAAGGTGCGAACGGGTTTTTTTAAGGCCATGGCGTATTGAACCAGGAGCCGCTCCGCCAACGGAATGATATCCTCCGGCCTCTTCCGCAGAGGCGGAACGGTGAGCTTGACGACATTCAATCGAAAATAGAGATCCTCTCGAAATTCTCCTCTGGCCACTGCCTCCTGCAAGTTCCGATTGGTGGCTGCCATGAAACGCACATCGACCGAAATAGGATTCTGGCCACCAATACGCCGCAGACGACGATCCTCGAGAACCTTTAAAAGTTTGGATTGCAGGATGAGGGGGAGATCCCCGATTTCGTCGAACAGAATGGTTCCTCCATCACCCATCTCAATCAGTCCACATTTACGCCCCGTTGCGCCGGTAAAGGCTCCCTTTTCGTGGCCGAATAATTCACTTTCAAATAGATCATGGGGAATAGCCGGGCAATCGATCTCGATGTACGGTTTTTGTGCGCGGGAGCTGTTGAAATGGATCACGCGTCCCATGAACTGTTTGCCTGTTCCGGTTTCGCCCTGAAGCAACACGGTGACCTGCTCATTCCTGGTCAATTCCTGAACCTGTTGCATGAATGGTTTCATGGCCGCACTCGCGGCAATCACGCCGTTCAGGGCGTATCGCTCTGAATCCCGGCCACTTTGCACCTGGACTTGTCGGGTGACGGCAAGGAATTCCGTGACTCGCTGCAGGGCGAGTTGTAAGTCGTCCATGTCAATCGTTTTGGCGACAAAATCATACGCCCCTAATCTCATAGCCTCGACTGCATCGCGGACCGTACCTCGAGCGGTGAGCATGATGACCGGCAGATCTCTTCCCGCTTTACGGACGCGGGCCAATATCTCCAACCCGGTCATGTGTGGCATCACCAGGTCCAGGACCATGAGGTCTGGCTGGATACTGTCCAGTAAGGCCAAGGCTTCTTCCCCCGATGCGGCGGTATGCACCACATAGCCCAGGTCCGTCAGATGTAAGGCATAGGCTTCACGAACGGACGCTTGATCTTCCACCAAGAGAATGGTCCATGCCATGTTAGGCCTGCTGCGAGAGGGGGAGCCAGAGGGTAATGACCGCACCTTGCCCTGGAGGACTCGTAATGAGAAATTGTCCACCGTGCCGCTCAATAATGTCCCGGCTGATCGTCAGTCCTAAGCCAACGCCTTTGGCTTTGCCACTTGTAAAGAAGGGTTCAGACATTCGCTGTAAATCACCGGGGCTGATGCCGGGACCGGAATCTTGAAAGGTGACAGAGACGCCATCCTTTCCGATAGTTGCCGGATGCATGGTGATGGTTAACCGTCCACCGTGCTCCATCGCCTCGATTGCATTGATGACCACATTCAACCACACCTGCTGGAGATGTCCCTGTGAGGCCTCGACCATGGGAAGATGTTGAGCTAACTCTGTGGAAACATCAATGGTGCTCGATTTCAACTTTGGACTCAACAAGGTGAGTGTATCGTCAAGCAATGCCAGCAAATCGCAAGGGCGAAAGTCAAAGGTACGAGGCGGAATTTGGCCTAGGTAGGACTCAAGCACATCATCGATGCGGTTGGCTTCCTGCGCAATCAATCGGCATCGGTTACGAACGGTTTCATCCAGGGTGGACTGATCACGCAAATAGGTAGCCAGACTCCCGATCCCAATGAGGGGATTGCGGATTTCATGTAAAATACCACCAGCCAATTGTCCCACCAATTTGATTTGTTCGGCATGGCGGAGAATGCCCAGCATTCTCTCGCGTTCTGTCAGATCAGTGAGGATGGCGAGATAAAAACGAACCGTCCCATCCGGGTCTTTGACGGGGCTGATACTCTCCCAAACCAACAATTCCGAGGCATCTTTCCGCCGATTCACAAAACGACTCACAAATGCCTGGCCGGAGCCCAACGTGGACCAGATCCGCTCATAAAATTCTGGTGGATGCTTATTCGATTTCAGGAACGAGGGTGTGCGTCCGATGACCTCTTCGGCTTTCCATCCAGTCATTTGCTCGAGGGCCGGATTCCATTCTATCAGACGTCCTTTGGTATCGGTCAGCATGATGCCGTCCTGGGCCAGTTCAAACAGCCGATGAAAGAGTTGGAGTTGTGTTTCTTCGCGACGCCAACGTTCCAAGACCGTGGCAATGACATTGCCGACCGATAACAAAAATTCCTGCTCTTGTTCGGTAAAGTCGCGAACGGTTTTACAATGCGCGCCCATGACCCCATACACGCGGTCTTGAACCATCATCGGGACACTCATGCCTGCGATCACGTCGTGGTCGGAAAGAAGTTTGGAAGGGGTAAACCGGGTTTCGATTCGGAGATCTCGCACCACCACGGGCCGGCGTTCCCTAATCGCATATCCGGCTTGGGAATGAGTCCCACCTTCGACGGTTAAACTCCCAATCAAACCCGGTCGCCAGCCAAAACCCGCCACTAGATATAAAAATTCATGAGAGTCCCGTGGAATAAGAATTTTACAGAGTTCGACTCTTAAGGCTTCCGCCGTCAGTTGAACCGCCTCATTCATGATACTCTGAACGGGCACTTCGCTAACTGCCAGTTCGCCGATTCGAGCAAAGACGGCCTGAAACCGACTGGAGACATCGACTTCGGATGCGAGTCGCATGTGGTCGGTCAGATCCTGAAGCACAATGAGGACCGCCTGGTTTTGGCGAAGGGGCACAAGGGTAAAGGTGCCTTCATAGAAACACTCCCGACCGGCCACATCGATTCCGTGGTACCGGCGAGTCCATCGGGTTCCCAGCGGTTGATCGTTCCAGGCCGCAGCATCGCTGAGAATCCGTTCCCTGGTTGGAAGAGGGGAAGAAGTCACCTTCAAATGTTGACGAGAAGTTTCGGCGGTGGTGGCCACAGCGTTGATAAGATGACGGAACCGATCATTTTCCAGGATCATCCGATCTTGAAAGATGACGGCAAGCCCATCGGAAATCCCGTTCGTCAGCCACCCGAGCAAATCAGTGGACAAAAAGGTTTGTGGGCTCGCCTTTCCTTCTTTTGCTGGATACGTGTCTTTGGAAGGGGAGTGATTCTTCATGCGTAAAATTTTCCTTAAACAAGCACTGAATGGTGTTGCCTGGGGTTATTGGCACACTCGCCTAATCTCGCAGAACCTCAGATAGGCCTACTCTAGCTCACGAGTCCACATGCTTGAAAGGCCGGCATCTTTATCGCACCATTATCTATCCTTTCTCCATCCTACGGCAGGTATAACCCAGGCAAGCATTCAAGGGTTTTCCTGTGTCTACGAGAATCTATTTATGTGGTTTTTATGGAACGGTACCCGCCGCCAATTTCTTTCTATCACAAAGGCGAATGAGGGAAATTGATCGGTTTTGAGATTTCTTGTCATCTTTGTCGATTAGGCATGGAAACGCCAAAGGAACCTGAGATGGATTCCCGATACAATATGGTGCGAGTGACTATAGATGCGATGGACTCGTGTACTAGATGTCATCCTGAGTGAAAGAAGGATCTCGCTCGCTGAGCCGTGGCTTCGTCAACCTTGGCACAGATCCTTCGATGCTGGCACAGTATGACAGACTCTTTTGTCATCCCCGCAAGTAGCAAGCGGGGATTTATCCGTACGATCCGTCCTTGATAGTTCGTCTTTTTCTCTGGATATGCCTGACGAGGCAAAGCTCTTTTATGTGGCTTTGCGGCTACGGAGTCTTGCTTTTTTCTAGCCGGGCGAATTCTTCCAGCAATGTGCGCTGTTGGGGTGTGAGGTGTGTGGGTGTGCGAACTTCCACGATGACAAACAGGTCACCCTTGCCTTTGGTGTCGAGCCGGGGCATGCCGCGTCCATGAAGCCGCAAAGACGTTCCACTCTGGGTTCCGGGTGGAACCGTGACCATCAGCGAGTTTCCCCCTAATCCCTTAATCGGGACTTTGGTTCCCAGTGCGGCATCGACAAAGGACAAGGAGGTCATGGTGAATAAGTCGCTTCCCTGTCGCTGGAGTGTGGGATGCGGACGAAGGTGTGGCCGGATTAGGAGGTCACCGGCTGGACTACCTTTTGTTTGGGGTTCGCCTTGCCCGGCCAACCGGATGATCATGCCGTCATCAATGCCCGGAGGGATGTGAACCTTGAGCGTGTGAGGAGTGAAGAGGTGGCCGGTCCCATGACAGGTCTCACACGGCGACTCAATCCAATGGCCTTGCCCCTGACATTTGGGACAGGTGGTGAGGGTGACCATCCGCACTCCCTTTCCCGCTTTGACCTGTTGTTTCTGCCCGGACCCTTCGCATTCCGTGCATGTGGTGGGCGTAGTGCCGGGCTTGGCTCCCGTGGCCTGACATGTTCCACAGTTCTCTGAACGGGTAATGTGAATTTCCCGGTCGCCGCCTTTAGCCGCTTCCTCTAGTGTGAGATCCAAATCGTATCGCAGGTCCAGGCCACGGTTGATGTGAGGCCCCGGTCTGGTCCGTCGCCCTAAGAAGTCGCCGAATATATTTGAAAGATCATCGAAGCGGCCGCCGAAAAAATCTCCAAACTGGAAATCCCGCATCAGGTCTTCGGAAGACCAACGCTCACTGACCCCGATGTGGCCGCTGGTGTCGTATTCCCGGCGTTTCACATCGTCCGACAACACCGCGTAGGCTTCGGCGATTTCTCTGAATTTTTCTTCCGCATCCGGGGCGTGGTTCCGGTCTGGGTGGTATTTCAGCGCGAGTTGCCGGTAGGCTTGTTTGATCTGGTCGCGGCTGGCAGACCGGTCCACCCCCAGGACTTCGTAGTAATCACGTTTTGGCTTGTTGGCTGGCATGATCGTTTGTGCGGATGGAACGAACGTTCCGATGAAATAAAGGGGGTGAGAGTCGTTCCCCCGATCAGACTCTTGTCTCGAAAAGCAGGACTTTCTCCAAAAGGGTGCGACTATTCAGGATGTGCACACGTGCGGCCACGTTGGGAGGTTTTTTCAAAAAAGATAATAAAAACTGCGTTAACTTTTCGAGCTGGTTCTCGCAATAAAGCTTGTGATCAGTTGCTCTAAATCCTTGCTCCCGCATGAAGGACACGTGGCGGCTTTGTTTTCATGTTCCTTCAGTGTTAGGGCCAGAAGGCATTCCTTGCCACATTTGAGACATTTGTAATCGTACAGAGGCATCACATGCCCTCCTTCTTGGGTTCTCCGGCAAATCGGGAGAAGTTCATTTAGGGTGTTCGGACATTTCTGTTCATCCAGACTCATTTTCCCGTCTTGGGTAATAGATGCTTGGAGCCGTCGGTGGTTTCAAGGGAACGGCGGTCGCCCCATTCTGCGGCAATTTTAGCCATTTCCGTTAGGCGTTGCGCGGCGCGTTCAAAAATGGTGTTTGGTGGATATTGCCCATCCGGCTGGATTTCTCCCGCAGGTATTCCAGTGAGTAACTCAAGAACTTCTTCAATGGTATGCACGCCATACACGGTAAATTTGCCTGCTTCGACTGCATCCACCACCTCATGATTCAGAGCCAAATGCCGGATGTTCTTTGCGGGAATCAGCACCCCTTGTTTTCCTGTAAATCCCCGTTTTTTGCATGATTCAAAAAAGCCTTCGATCTTTTCGTTTACGCCTCCAATAGGTTGAATTTCCCCCAATTGGTTGACCGACCCTGTGACGGCGAGAAACTGGCGAACAGGCACATTTGCAAGGCTCGATACAATCGCGACTAATTCGGCAACCGCAGCGCTGTCTCCCTCCACTTCCGAATAGGTTTGTTCGAATGTGAGGGATGCACTCAAGGCGAATGGCTGAAATTCGGCAAATTTCCCACCAAGAAATCCGGCGAGGGTCATGACCCCCTTGCTGTGGATATCGCCGGCCAATTCGGCTTCGCGTTGGATATCGATGACTCCTTCATTTCCCACAAAGGTCCTGGCGGTAATCCGGCAGGGGCGACCGAATGCATAGTCCCCCAGAAGATGGATGGACAAGCCATTGACCTGCCCAACGGTCTCGCCTTCCAGGTCGACCATGAGCGTGCCTTCCTGAATTTCCTCCTGGATCCTTTCTTCCAACAGATTGGTGCGGTGCCGCTTTTTGTTAATGGCTGTTTCCACGTGAGTTTTCGACACCAGTGCCCGGGCATCCTGTTTGGCCCAATAGGCCGCTTCGCGAATCACATCACTGATCCAACTGAGGCGCAATGACAGGCGATCTCGGCGCTCAGCAAGACGAAGGCTGTGCCGGATCACTTCCCCTACCGCGTCAGCCCCAAAAGGGGGAAGTTCTTCCTCGCGACAGAGTTGGGCGATGAAGCGGGCATAGAGTTGTTCCTGGCGGGTATCACGCGGGATATCCACCTCGAAGTCGGCTTTAACCTTGAACAGTTTAGAAAAATCATTTTCATAGATTTGCAGGAGGGAAAAAATGTGGGGAGGACCTAATAAGATGACTTTGATATCAGTGGGAATCGGTTGAGGCTTGAGTCCCGTGGTGGAAAAACTCAAGAACTCGCCCGGATCTTCAATGTTGACCGAGCGGGTTTTAATGACCCGCTTGAGTGCTTCCCAGGAAAAGGGCTGACGGAGAAGGTCTAACACATTCATAATCAAAAAACCGCCGCTGGCACGCAGGCAGGAACCGGCTTTGATCTCCGTAAAATCGGTATAGACCACGCCCAAATGAGCTTTTCGCTCAATTTTTCCAATTAAATTCGCATAGGTCGGATGGGGCTCATCGATAATGGGAGCTCCGGAATGTTGCGCATGTTCAATGAGAAGGTTGACTTCATATCGGGTCAGATTCGGTTTGCGATCGCGCACATCCCAACCCAGGAGAGCTAATTGCGGTCCCTCTCGCGGCAAAAAATCCTTGTAGTTCGTGACGATGTCTTCTTCGACTTTTTGGAGATACTCTAACACCTCCGGAAACGATTGGTGATGGTCACGAAGGACCGCAAACCGGTTGTGCATGACCGCCCGAACGACCTGGCGATCCATTTCACTGAGTTGATGTTCGCCTTCATGGTCCAAGGCGTGGATCTTGGCTTGAAATTCACGGATTTTCCCTTCAAGGATTTTTGCCTGTTCGGAGATGGCATCTTTTTCGGCCTCGGTTAAGGTTTCCCGGTCTTTTCCCCGTATCGGTTTCCCGTCCCGCATGGGAACGAGACTAAACCCTACCGGATCTTCTTTGAAGCCAAATCCACGTGTGCGAGCTTCTTCATTGATCTCTTTAAAGAGGGCTTCTTTCTTTTGGTCACGGTCCTCGATGATTTTTGCCCTGGCATCTAAATACTTCGTGCTTTCAAACGCCAGGGGAAGGTCCCGCTGAAGACTTTGAATCACAAAGCTCAGGGCTTGTTTAAACTCCCGTCCCTTGGAGGCAGGAAATGAAAGACAGAGAGGAGAAGACGGTTCCAGAAAATTATGCACATAACACCAATCAGAGGGATCAGGCATGGATGCGGCCACTTGTTTGACCCGCTTTTGAATAATGGCCCATTTGCCGATACCAATTGGCCCCGAGGCGTAAATGTTAAATCCGTGGCTTTTCATATGAAGCCCGAACTCCAAGGCTTCTATGGCCCGGGCTTGCCCGAGGGGTTCTTCCAGGGGTGGAAGCTCATTGGTGTCGCTAAAACCCAGGTGATCCACGTCGATGGCTGGCGCTAACAGTGAAAGTGGAATTTTTAATTCGTCCATGTGGCGTCGCTTTTACAAGTGAAAGTGAAAAAGGTGGTCTTTCAAAGTTGTTTTTATGGATCTTGGTACCTTAGATCCGGGGTTGGTAAGGGGCTAATTGCCTGATATAGCTAATCACTGCACGAATTTCCTCTGAACTCAACCGGTCCCACCAACCATGCATCGGGCTAAAGACCAATCCCCAAATGATGATCGCACGAAGGTCTAATTCGCTTTTGGCTGTGGATTCCGGGGTGTGAAAATCTCTCGGAGGTACCATTAACGTGAATGAATCCGGGCCCTTGCCGTCGCCCATCTTACCGTGACACCGGAGGCAATGTATACGATAAATCATTTCCCCAGCGGAGGTTGCATTGATTGGGTCCTGTGCCGGAATTCCTTGAATAGAGAGCAAGACACAGACACAACTGATGACGGGGATGAGGAGATATTTACCTATTTTCCATCGGGTGAAGCCATCGAATCTCATGACCATACGTTTGGACCATTAGCACAACCGGTGGGAAAGGAATAGCTTGAACTGATGTGACGTGACCCAGGCAATGGAAGGACGATTATTGATTACATGCCTGAGAAATGGGGGAATGGGAGGTATCTGCTGGAAAAAGTTGCCTTTCATTATCGAGCATGATTTTGTTGCATTTTGCAACATCTCTCCATCCTGCCATGGCCCCATTTTGCTACACTTAAATGTTGGAATGACTAGATGACCGATCACTTGTCCCTCCATATTAGACTTTTTCACCTAATCCCAATCCCACCCAGGCTCGCAAAAGATCCTGACGGGTAATGCAGCCTATCACCACGCCATTCTGTTCAACTGGAAGCACCAGGAAATGTTTTTCCTTCATCAGTTTGACGGCCTCCGATAATGTGGTGGAAATATGAATGGCGACATGATCGTGAACCATGATTTCCTCGGCGGTTAATTGGCTGATATCTCGTCCCGCTTCCAGGACACTCAGGACATCAAATTGGCTAATGAAGCCAATAAAGCGTCCCTTCGCATCTACCACGGGAGCCCCAGGGAGGGAAGAGGTGAGGAGTTCTACCGTAATCGCCAACCCATTCTGGTCGTGATGAAAGCGGAAATCATGGAGTTTGGCGATTTGCTGGATTGATCTGAGGCCGACTGTGGCAACGGCGTGAAGACTCATGTGCTTCCCCCCTCTTTCTTTCACCTATAAAAAATCCAGACGGCTTTTCACCAGGATGGAATGGATCCAATCCTCCTGCTTCCAGAACTGTCCCCTCATCCAGGGTTATGGACACACACTCTTGATTCTTCATCAGAGATTTGACTTCCCCTCACCACCTGGATGGCTGAAATGAGACTGTTTTTTTTACCACAAATTTTGACCTTTAACAGCACTATAGTTTCGGGTTTCATGACCTGATCGTTGTTTTTTAACGGGTAAAAAGGGTAAACGGAATTTTTACCGTGGGCACAAGAGAAAATAAAATTTGTCTCAAAATATATATTAAAGCAAGCCCTATGCCTTTAAGGACAAAACCCGGAGTGACTGACGGTGAGCTGTAAAAATCTGAACTTCGCAGATCAGGCAATGCCTGATAAATGCTGAACTTTTAACGCGCGAGGGCTATCGTCTCCCTAAGTGTCGGAAGCCAGGATTCCTCCGAAATAAAGAAAAATGGATGCCCGATTACACATGTCGGGCAGACCGCAATGGGGATGGATTCCCGCTGTCTGTCATCCTGAGAGAAGCGAAGGATCTGGCTGAGCTGTGGCATCGTCAATTTGGGCACAGATTCTTCGCCGTTGGCTTAAGAGGACAGGCTGGTTAAGCGCTACGGCAGTCACTATGTGGTTGTCCAATGTCTGAATCCTGAAATATAAGTTTCTATGGGTATATAAGTTGCATTTTCATCCTTAGGAGAAATTGGGTTCCATTTTTATCATCTTTTAATACCAGGAGGTATGTGATGGCTCAAGAAGAGGGTAAAAAAGAAAAAAAGGAAGTCGTTCCGGTTCAGAAAGGGGAAGTGGTGCGTCGGGGAGAAGTGGATCGGATGGTTGACCGTTTTGATCAAATGATGGCTGAAATGTGGGCGCGTCCTTTCTCAGGCCTATTCCCTTCTTTTCCGAGTCTTTTGCGACCGTCCCGAGCATTGCTTGGGGAACCATTAACCTTACGGGTTCCTGCCGTCGACTTGTATGAGGGAAAAGAGGAAGTGGTCCTGAAGGCCGAAGTGCCCGGTCTCTCCAAAGAGGACATCAAGATTGATTTGACGGATTCCATGGTCACGATCTCGGGAGAAAAGAAAAAAGAGGAGGAGGTTAAAGAGGAAGCCTATACCTATTCCGAGCGGTCCTACGGGTCCTTTTCCAGGAGTTTGCAATTGCCTTGTGCCGTCAAAGCAGACAAAGCGAAGGCTACTTTTAAGAATGGAATTCTGGAAGTCAAACTGCCCAAGACCGAGGATGCCAAAAAGCGGCATGTCAGGGTAAAAATTGATTAGGCTGAATGCCCTTCCTCTGCCCTAGTTCGAAAGGGTGAGAAACGGTTTGGCAAGGGGTCCGGTGGGGGCTTTGACCATGATAGGGGCGAAGCCCTCCTCTGGTGAGTGTCTATGTCGAAGCATAGCGAATAGGTCTTGGTTCAATGTTATAGTTTGGCCCTTTGGGGGTTCATGAATTGCTCTTTTACCCAACAAGCAACAGAAAGAGGTTTAGTGTGTTCGGACACTTACAGGTTTCCCCTGTAAGCACCAGATGTTTCCTGGTGAAGGCAATTTCTCTGCTCGCCGTTCTTGCTTTAGGAGGACTCAGTTTGGCGAGCCTGGTCATAGGGCTGGAAGCTCCAACCGTGGTGGTCAGAGGCACCATCGATGAGGTCCTCCGTCTGGTTACCGACGAAGGCCTCAAGAAGCCGGACCAAGAGGCTCATCGACGAAAACTGTTGGAAGAGACCATTGGGCAACATTTTGATTTTGAGGAAATGGCGAAACGATCCTTGGCGGCACATTGGAGAAACCGAAGTGAAGCGGAACATCGAGAGTTTGTGCAATTGTTCCAAGCCCTTCTTTCGAAAACGTATGCTGGGAAAATTGAAAATTATTCCGGTGAAAAGGTCGAGTATCTCAAGGAACGGCTCAGAGATTCTTATGCAGAAGTGCAAACCACGATTGTTTCGCAAAAAACAGAAATCTCTCTCGATTACCGGCTTTTACTGAAGGATGGGAACTGGCTTGTGTACGATGTCGTGGTCGATGGAGTGAGTCTCGTGAAAAATTACCGGGTGCAATTCGATCGCATCATCCGGGATTCCTCGTACGAAGAGTTGGTGAAGACCTTGCGAGAAAAGTCCAGCGACCTTACCGCTCCCTGAGGCATTCTTACTGATGAAGACGCGCATTCTGATTCACCAGTCACCGGCTGTTCCGGTAGACGCGCAACCTCTGGAAATTGTCGAACGGAAAGGCAAGGGACATCCCGATACTATTTGTGATGCCATTGCTGAAGCGGTTTCCATTCAACTATCCAAGGCGTACCAGGATTCCTTCGGCCATATTCTGCACCATAATATCGATAAATGTTTGCTGGTGGCGGGCCAGGTGAAATTTCATCTGGGAGGCGGTCGGGTGACACACCCCATGCGCCTGATCCTGGGTGACCGTGCTTCCTTCGGCCACGCAAGAAAAAACATTCCCGTGTCCGACATCGCGATTGAGACGGCGCGAAGTTGGATCAAGAGCCATTTGCCCAATGTGAACCCCGATAGGCACATGAAGTATCAAATTGAGTTGCAACCCACCTCCGCCGAACTTGGGGCTATTTTTGAGCATGGCCCGGGTATGCTTCCCGCGAACGATACTTCAGCGGGGGTCGGCTATGCTCCGCTCACTCCCACCGAGCAATTGGTGGTGGACGTTGAACACTATTTAAACGGGCCCCGGTTCAAGCGCACATTTCCCGAAACCGGTGAGGATGTCAAAGTCATGGCCGTTCGAATGGACCGGGCTCTGTCACTGACGGTGGCCATGCCTTTTCTTGCCAAACGGATTGCCACCGAAAAAGCCTATTTTGCTTTGAAGACGAGGGTCCTGCAGAATGTGCAGCGCTTTATTCATGAACAACCTCATCGCTGCAAACGGGTGGAAGTGGTTATGAATGCTCTTGATTCCCCTGGGCAAGGCCTGAAGGGCATGTATCTGACGCTGTTAGGAACCTCTGCGGAGCAGGGAGATTCCGGACAGGTGGGACGGGGTAACCGGATCTGCGGGGTCATCGCCCTGAATCGACCGATGAGCGGGGAGGCGGCAGCCGGCAAAAACCCCGTGAGCCATGTTGGAAAAATTTATAATGTGTGGGCTCGTGAACTCGCCCTGCGGGCGTATGCACAGATACCCGGAGTCCGTGATGCCACGGTGTGGATGGTCAGTAGGATCGGGGCACCGGTGAATCAACCATTGGTGGTGTCGGCTCAGGTTGGCGTGAACAAGGGATATTCATTGAAGCGAATATCCGGAGAGGTTCAAGAACTGATCAAGCACGAACTGGCTCAAATGGAAGGTTTTTGCGAGTCATTGGCCAAAGGGCAATTCGGAGTCTTTTGAGCGGAGTTATTGAAAAAGTCCGTCAGCGGCGTTCTCGGCCCTTTGTCGTGCTCACGTACTTAATGTACGCTCCGCTCGCCAAAATGCCTGCGGCCTTACTGGACGGATCTTTTTGAACGGCTCAGCGAGTAGGGGAATCATTGAAGAGAGTGTGAGATTTTCTTTTCTGTTATTCCGGTCCGTCATGTCCGCAAGTTTTTAGAAGGTATTCATCCTTCGCTTTTGTCATCCCCGCCGGTGGTTAGCGGGGAACCATCTGAAATACAACCAGGATGGATGCCCGATAACACATGTCGGGAATGACGTCGATGCTAATGATGATTACCGATGCCTAATGTCGGGCATGCAAAGAGAGAGTCCGTATCATAGTGGTGCTCGTTCGGTGTGGTCCTATCATGAGGGGCTAGTAGATGACCTACAGGTTTTTTATTGGACAAGAACTTGACTGAGGATTCCCACAGGAAGAACGTGTCCCCGGAAAGTGCACGTCGGATTAGCGGGTTTACGGCCACTTGTGTGCTGGTCAGCAGTGTAGTTGGCACCGGGATTTTCACCTCGACGGGTTTTATGGCCCGCGACATAGGAGATCCATGGGTGATTCTTCTCTTGTGGGGCGGGGGCGCGTTGCTGGCTCTCATGGGGGCCATGTGTTACAGCGAGCTGGGAGCGGCATTCCCCTGGGTGGGGGGAGACTATGTGTATCTTCGTGAAGCCTATCACCCCTTTGCTGCGTTCCTGAGTGGTTGGGCTTCATTTACCGTCGGCTTTGGTGCGGCCATTGCCGCTGGTGCTATGGGGTTTGCCTCCTATGTGCTTCAACTTCTCCCAAGTGAAGTGGACATTACTCTTCAGGTAAAGGGGTTTGCCCTGGCATTGATTTGGAGTCTAACTGTGGTTCACGTGGCAGGGGTTGGTCCGGGCGGATTTCTTCAACAGATTCTCACCGTCTTAAAAATTGGAGCGATTCTTCTACTCATAGTCGGAGCCTTCACCGTTGGAAATGGTGATTGGCAACATCTGGTCACAACCTCAAGGCAACCGGATGTTGGACCGGGAGCTCTGGTGGTGTCTTTTATTTTTGTGACGTATGCTTACTCAGGATGGAATGCCGCAGGATACATTGCCGGAGAAATCATTAACCCGACCCGTTCCATCCCACGAACGATGATAGGGGGAACCCTGCTGGTAGGCGCGTTATATGCGATTCTTAACCTCGTTTATTTCTATGCGCTGCCCGTTCACACTCTGGCCACACCTCCGCTTATGCCTGTGGCGGAAAAAGCCGCAGTGGAAATGTTCGGTCCTCGGGCCGCTCATTTTGTGACCATCCTGTTGTGCATTTCAATCGCGGGTGCCGTCAGTGCGATGATATGGACCGGACCGCGGGTCTACTATGCGATGGCCCGCGACGGGTTCCTGCCGGGCTTCTTTTTGGACACCGAACACAGTCATGGCACCCCGGTCCGGTCTATTATTCTCCAAAGCCTGTGGGTGACTGTCTTAGTGCTTTCAGGATCCTTTGAGCAGTTGGTCGTGTATAGTGGACTGATTATCACTTTATTTACCGCGCTCACGGTTGGGGCCGTCATCGTTCTTCGGCAAAAGCGCCCGCAATTAGTCCGTCCCTATCAGGTACCATTCTATCCTGTGTTGCCGGTCTGTTATGTCCTCGTTGCCGGAGTGATCATGATTTTTCTCAGTGTGGAAAAACCGGCTGAAACATTCTGGGCCTGCTTGACCCTGAGTGCTGGGATTCCCCTGTACTTCCTTATGAGAAAAAATATTCGCCAATCCGGAGTCACATGAGAATCTCAATCAAAGAGAAAAGGGAGAATAATCCGCTTGCCTTCTTTGTGATAGTTATTGGAGTATGGTGTATCTTGTCAGGATGCGGAAATGAAAATCAGGCTATGACGCAGGGAAACAATCACACACGACAGGCTGAACGGGACTGGATGGTGGATACCCAAATTGTGGCGGGGGGTGTTACCGATCAAGCGGTTGTCGCGGCCATGCGGCGGGTTCCCCGGCACCGGTTTATGCCTGATTCAGATTCCGAGGATGCCTATGGAGATTTTCCTCTGCCAATCGGCTATGGGCAGACGATTTCACAGCCCTTCATTGTGGCGTATATGACGCAAGCCCTTAAGCTGAAACCGGATGAGAAGGTGTTGGAAATAGGAACGGGGTCTGGCTATCAGGCCGCAATCCTGGCTGAATTAGTGTCCAAAGTGTTGACCATTGAAATAGTCGAGCCACTTGCCCGGAGAGCAGAAGAGACGCTGAGGGAACTTGGCTATAGCAATGTGATCGTACGGGCCGGTGATGGATATAAAGGCTGGCCGGACGAAAGCCCGTTTGATGCGATCATTCTGACGGCGGCGCCGAACCATATTCCCCCGCCATTGTTAGAGCAACTGGCAATTGGGGGACGCCTTATTCTTCCCGTCGGAGACTATCCGCAAAGTCTGGTGATGATCCGTCGCACGAAGGAGGGATACAAGGAAACTGAATTATTGCCGGTGGCGTTTGTTCCGATGACAGGCCAAGCGTTGAAAGGTCCTCCTTCAAGCGAACCCTGACACGCCATGTTGTCGTTGACCACACGATTTATTCATAGATAACCAATCCGCCGGGTGGGAGGGTGAGCACGACGGCTTTTCCATTTCTCGCCTCAACGGTCGTCTCCTGACCGATCTGCACCGCATTCGTTGAATACAAACAGGTGAGTGTGTGGGCGGCTTGATGCAGGCCGTCATCGATGGTCACCCAGGCGCTTCGGGGTGAAGCATAGTCGGTATTGATGGCCAGGAGAATTTCCTGGTCATTGAAAATCCGTGACCAGGGAATCACGGAGCGAATCCGGCCTCCCAGCATGCGCGGCAGTCCAAAGTCGATCCCGTTTCCGGAAATTTCTCTCAAGTATTGTCGACCCCGCCGTAAAGCCAGCTTGTCACGACGGAGACCTAACATGATGGCAAGCTGCTGGTAGGCCGGACTCTCTTCATTGAAAAAATGCCGTTGACGGCTCTGAAAGGCGCCAAATTCTCCACCGAACATACACTCGCGGATAAATTGATCGCTCTCCCCGTGCCCGTCAAAATACTGTTCGCTGCCATAGTACATGCAGGGAATGCCCATGGTGAGCGCGTTCAGCGCGAGCACATTGAAGAGCCCGGCCGGCCCATCCGGATCCGCACAAAACCGGGCTTTGTGCGGTCCTTTTCTCACTTGATCATGATCGTCGAACAGGGTGATCACCCGATTGCGAAACCAGACGTGGGATTCTTTCTGAACCAGGATGGAATTACGGAATAACTGAAAATAATCCTCCGGGTTTCGGTAGCCCTTCACCAGGTATTCCATTTTGTCCGGGATGTCGTCGACGCCGAGTGCGGCGTCCAAGCCGGTAGTTTCTAATGTTTGAAAAGCCCGGGTTCGTCCTCCGGTAATTTCGCCAATGAGGTAAAAGTTTTCTTTGCCGATGGATTGGGCAAATTCGTGGATCACCGAGGCGAAGTACCGGCTCGCTCCCAGGTCCATATGCTTCACGGTATCAACCCGGTACCCATCGATGTCCGCAAAGGCCATCCAGAATTTATACACCTCCGCCAGCGCTTTGA
>Ga0224505_10001182_pt1 | contig 16811 bp, 13 predicted proteins | sample SF_Jan12_sed_USG_FD_169102 | JGI IMG/M metagenome (GOLD analysis project Ga0224505, IMG submission 169102) | Sediment microbial communities from San Francisco Bay, California, United States - SF_Jan12_sed_USGS_4_1 | ecosystem: Environmental > Aquatic > Marine > Sediment | place: USA: California... | reverse complement strand
GTCGGCGGCGCCGCGGACACGAGCGAGATCATGCCCGGGGTGCGCGTCCCCACCGTGGCGCACACCGTGGGGCGGCTGCGCCCGTCCGTCGTCCGGGAGCTGGACCTCAAGCGTCACGGCCTGGAGCTGATCGCCCCGGAGGTCCGAGCGTTCGCGCCGCAGCCGGACGGACGCGCGGTGACGTTGTGGCGCGACGTGGCCGAGACGCAGGCATCGCTGCGGCCATGGTCCGAGAATGACGCGCGCGCCTATGCGCCGTTCGATGCGCGCGTCCGAGGCCTGGCGAAGTTCCTGGCGGACCTCGGCGACGAGGTCCCGCCAGACGTCCGCGAGCCGGGGTTCGGCGATGCTCTCATGGGCCTGCGCCTCGGCCGGACCTTCCGGGGACTCGGTCGCGACGACGGCCGGACGATCCTGCGGGTCCTGGCGATGTCGGTCGCGGACTTCGTTGCCGAATCGTTCGAGAGCGATGCGATCCGGGCGGCGCTCGCCTGGCGCGGCGTGCGTCACACGGCGATGGGCCCGTGGTCGGCCGGGACGACGAAGGTGCTCCTGGATGATTCCGCGGCCAGCGACGGCGGCGCCTCCGGGGAGACGGTCTACGCGACCGGCGGACCCGGCGCCCTGGCGGAAGCGCTCGTATCGGCGGTCCGTGCCGCGGGGGGCGAGATACGGACCGGCGTGGAAGTCGTGGCGGTGACCTCGATGGACGGGCGCGCCACCGGTGTCGCGCTCGCGACCGGCGAGGAGATCGGCGCGCGGGCCGTCGTCAGCGGCCTCGATCCGAAGCGGCTCCTGACGACGCTCGTGGATCCCGTCGCGATCGGACCGTCGCTACGCTGGCGCGCCAACAATATCCGGACGCCGGGACGCTCGGCCAAGGTCAACCTGGTCGTCGATGGCCTGCCGGGATTCCCGGCTGCGGCCAGCGACCCGCGCCTGCTGCGTGGCCGGATCCTCGTCGGGATGACCGGGATCGATCAGGTGGAGCGCGTGTTCGACGCGACCAAGTACGGCACGTTCGCGGACGAACTCGTGGTCGAGGCGACGATCCCATCACTCGTCGATCCATCGCTGATCGCCCCGTCCGCGGACGGAGCGCACGTGCTGTCCGCCGACGTCCAGTGGGTGCCGACCACGCCGCGCGACGGCACGTGGGACGACCGGCGCGAGGCCCTCGGCGACGCCGTGGTGCGTACCCTCGAGACGGTCGCCCCCGGCCTGGGCGGCCGCGTCCGAGCCCGGCAGGTCATCACACCGGCGGATCTCGAGCGCGACTTCGGCCTGACCGGCGGTCATCCGCTCCATGCCGAGCCGGCGCTCGACTCGTTCTTCGCCTGGCGGCCCCTGCTTGGCTGGGCCCGTTACCGGATGCCGCTCGAGGGGTTGTACCTGGCGGGATCCGGCGCGCACCCGGGTGGCGGGGTCACCGGCGCTCCGGGTCGCAATGCGGCCCGCGAGGTGCTGGCGGACCTCAAGCGACGCCGCTGAACAGCGGTCCCCGGAAGAAGATCTCGTCCGGGAGCGGCCGGTAACCGAGCCGCGCGTTCACCGCGCGCATCGGGCCATTGGCCTCGTCGTTGCCGGTCTCGAGGGCGGTCAGGCCGGAACGTATCGCCCACGCGATGGTCCGCTGCTTGAGGACGGTCGCGATGCCACGACCCCGCCACGAGCGGCGCACCGCCGTCATGTCGTGCCAGGCCACCGTGGTGGAGCCCGGCACCAGCATCAGGCTCGCGTACCCGACGACCTCGCCGGTCAGCGCGTCGAGCGCGACCATGAACGCGTCGGCGGGAATGCCCGGCCGATCCACGTCACGGGCGCGGAACTCGGCCAGGTCTCCGGCTTCATCCGGTTCGGCGCCGCCCGGGATGTCCGCGAAGGCCTCGAGCGCGACGGCGTGGATGGCGGACACGAGGTCGGGCCGGTCGGCGAGGGTCGTCAGGCTGATCCCGGGCGGCGCCTCGGCTCGTGGGACTTCAAGCCCGGCGAGTTCCAGGCGAACGGTCTTCGAGCGCTCGATCTCGCGGAAGCCGCGGTGTTCCAGGAAGCGGATCCCCTCCGGCCGGGCCTCGGACGTCCGCAGCTGCAGGCCGGTCTTGCCCGCCGACCGGGCCCGTTCCGACACGGCGACCAGCAGCGACTCACCGATCCCCTGACGGCGAGCCTCCGGCTTGACGGCGATCGTCGCCCACAGGTCCGGGTGGTCGGGCGGATGCACGTAGATCCGCCCGACCGTCGCGACGCCGACCGCTCGAGCATCGAGCTCGGCAAGGAACCGGGTGGCCCCCGGGTACGTGGCGTCGGACCAACGGATCTCCTCGAGCGAGGTCGGGTTGTCCGGCGTGATCGTATTCATGAGGGTCACCAGGGACGCCAGATCCGCCTCGTCTGTGATCTCGCGGATGGTCGCCGGCGTCGACCGCCCGTGGCGCGGTTCCGTCATGCCCCGATCAGGTCTCGGAGCGGCATCGCGATGTCGCGGACCACGTCGTCCACGCCCGCGGCGCCGAGCCTGGCCGGCATCCCAAGGATGACCGTGGTGGCGCCGCGTCGAACGGCCTCGTGCGCCTGGTCCACGGCACGCCGACGATGCTCCGGGCTCGTTCCCGTGGGGACCTGCGCGGCGATGTCGAAATCGGCCGGATCCCGGCCGGCGGCCTCGAGGGCGACCAGGATCGCGTCGCGTCGCTCACTGAAGTAGGCGAGATCCGATGGGCGGCCCGGACCGGACGCGGCCGGCAGCACGGCCGGGAGCAGCCAGCCATCCGCCACGGCGGCGGCCAACGCGATCCCGCGGCGCTTCTGACCGCCGAGCCAGAGCGGGGGCCCGCCCGGCGTCAGCGGTGCCGGCTCGTTGGTCGCCTCGACGAGCGGGTAGTAGGGATCGGGGCGGGTCACACCGGGCGGCCGTGCAGCGGGATCCGACCATAGCGCCCGCAGGACGTGGACCGCCGATTCGAAGCGGTCGAACCGCTCCGGCATGTCCGGCATCGGGATGGCGTACGGCCGGTGCTCGCCCTCGTGCCATCCGGCCCCCAGCCCCACGATGAATCGGCCACCGGTGGCGTGGTCCAGGACCGTCGCCGACTTCGCGAGAACGGCCGGATGGCGGAAGGTCGCGGACAGCACGCCATGGCCCAGCCACTTGCCGGGGACGCGATGGGCGAGGGCCGCCATCGCCGTGAGCGCCTCGAAGCTCGGGCCATGCTGCTCCCGCGACACGTCCGTCAGGTGATCGTTCATCCACACCGAGTCGAAGACATCGGTCTCGCCGATCCGGGCCCAGGCGGCCTCCAGCGTCGGCCAGTCCACCGACTGGGGCGAGGTCTTGATGCCGATCGGGATCCTGCGAGTCACACGCGGGCTCGGTGGCGGATGGCGCAGGATCGGATCATCGGCTCGCTGAGAGGTTCGCAGCCATGCGCGGTCCGGTCGTCACCGCGCCTGTCGACGCCGAGCCGACAAGGGCGGCGTACTTGGCCAGGACGCCACCGGTGTAATTGGGCGATGGTGGCGTCCAGCGCGCGAGGCGAGCCGCGACCACGTCCGCCGGGACGTCCAGATCCAGCGCCTTCCGATCGACATCGATGACGATGGGATCGCCCTCCTCGACGATGGCGATCGGCCCGCCGAGCGCGGCCTCCGGCGCGACGTGACCGATCATCAGTCCGTGGGTCCCGCCGCTGAAACGCCCGTCCGTGAGGAGGGCGACCTCATCGCCAAGGCCTTCGCCGACCAGTGCCGCGGTGACGCTCAGCATCTCCTGCATGCCCGGGCCGCCGACCGGTCCTTCGTAGCGGATGACCACGACATCGCCGGGCACGATCCGCCGTTCGCTGACGGCCTCGAAGCAGGCCGCCTCGGAATCGAACACCCGCGCCGGACCGCGGTGGAGCCGCCGCTCGTGACCGGCGAGCTTGACGACACATCCGTCGGGGGCCAGCGTGCCGTGGAGGATGGCCAGCCCCCCGGTCTGCTTGAGCGGCGTCTCGATCGGGAGGACGACCTGCTGATCCGGCGTCTCCACCGCCGTCGCAGCGATGTGGGCGATCGTCTGTCCGTCAACGGTCGGAGCCTCACCGTGCAGCAGGCCGGGGCGCTTCAGGAGTTCACGCATGACCAGGCCGGTGCCTCCCGCGTCGTACATGTCCGCGGCCGTGTAGCGTCCTCCGGGGCGCATGTCCGCGACGACCGGGGTCCGCTCGGCGATCGCCCCGAACTCGTCGATGTCCAGGGGGATACCGAATTCGTGGGCGATGGCCAGGAGGTGGAGGACCCCGTTCGTGGAGCCGCCCGTGGCCGCGACGCTGGCGATCCCGTTCTCGAGCGATGCGCGGGTCACGAATCGCGACGGGCGGACGTCGTGCCGTACGAGGGTCATCGCGAGTTCGCCCACTTGGCGCGCTGCGTCGTCCTTCCGTGGGTCCTCGGCCGGGATGCCGTTGAGTCCGGCTGGGGAGAGGCCCATGAACTCCATCACCGTCGCCATCGTGTTGGCCGTGTACTGACCGCCGCAGGCCCCCGGCCCGGGGCACGACACGTTCTCGACCTCGTACAGCTCGTCGAGCGTGATCTTGCCCGCCCGGTAGGCTCCGATCGCTTCGAACACGGTCACGACGGTCGCGTTCCGGGCGCCCTTGTAGGTCCCGGGGTAGATCGTGCCGTTGTAGAGCACGAGCCCCGGGACGTCGAGCCGTCCGAGGGCCATCGCCGCCCCCGGGATCGTCTTGTCGCACCCGACCAGGCAGACCACGCCGTCGAGCAGATGCCCGCGGACCACGAGCTCGATGGAATCGGCCACGACCTCGCGGCTCACGAGCGAGGCCTTCATCCCCTCGGTGCCCATCGAGACCCCGTCGCTGACGCTGATGGTGTTGAACTCCATCGGCGTCCCGCCGGCCGCCCGGATCCCCTCCTTGACGAACTCAGCCAGGCGACGCTGGTTGTAGTTGCAGGGCATCGTCTCGATCCAGGTCGTCGCAACCCCGACAAGCGGCTTGGCGAGGTCGTCGTCCGAGAACCCGATGGCCTTGAGCATCGCGCGAGCAGCCGCTCGGTCGGGCCCATCCGTCAGGGCGGCGGAGTGGCGCTTGGCCGGATCGCTCGGTCGATCGTAGGGGTGGTGGGGCAGAGGGTCGGGCATCTGGCGCTGGTCTCCGGTTGCAGGGCGTCGGGCGACCAGTGTATGGCTCCGGCGTGGCGAGGGGTCAGATCCGCCGCTCATCGACGAGGCCCCGCGGCGATCGGTTCGAGGCTCAGGCTGCGGACCCCTCGAGCCGTTCCTTCACGAGTGCCTGCGCCAGCAGCTCGCTGGCACCGTGGCCGGTCACCGCCTCGATGAAGGACGTGCGATCGAGCGTGAAGGCGTCGATCGGCTCGAGGGCTCGCACGGAGGCCGTCCGCGGCACGTTCCGCAGCAGTGCGATCTCCCCGACGCCGGATCCGGGTCCCTCCGTCCGGATGACGACGCCCCCTCTGGACACTTCGATCCGTCCCCGCTCGATGAGCACGTAGTGATCGCCGACCCCGCCCTCACGCATCAGCCACTCGCCCTCGGGAACATGGAGCGGCTGGAGCCTGTCTGCGATGTGCTCCACGGATGCCAGCGACAGCGGTGCGAGCAGCGGCACCTCTCGGATGAGCGCCGAGCGCCGGACGAGTTCCGGCCCGCCCTCCTGGACCGCCCGGAACGAGACCCACACGAGGACGGCGGCGACGGGCAGGATCGCCCCCGTCACGACCAGGGCTCCGCGGATCCCAAGCCAGGTGATGAGGATCGGTGCCGCAAGCCCCCCGAGCGCGACGGCGACGTTGGTCACGCTGTCCACGATGCCGAGGACCGCGACCCGGCTGTCGTTGGTGGACGTTCGCTGGAGGAGGGTGAACCCGGAGATGTCCAGGAAGGCGTTGCTCAGCCCGACCGCGAGCATGGCGACCAGGGCAGCGCCCGGGGCGGCGACCAGTCCGACCACGGCGATCGGGAGTCCCCAGGCGGCGAGAGCGGTCACGAAGGTCGGCGCCATGCGCTCCCTCCCGGCAAGGGTGATCGCCAGGAACGCCCCGACGAAGCTGCCAAGGCCGATGGCCGCCGCGAGCGTCCCGACCCCTTGTTCGCCCATGCCCAGGAGCTCGATTGCGGCGACGACGATCAGGACGGTCAGCAGGCCGCGGACGAACGTCTGGAGCACGAGGCCGACGGTGACCAGCCGCGGACCACGCAGCCGCCACAGGGCGCGGACCCCGGCCGACAACTGTCCGACCACGGCCTGCACCGAACCATCCCCTCGCCCGACGCGGGGCGCCCGCACTCCGGCGAGCGCGATGACCGCGACGACGTAGATCGCGACCACCGCGACCACCGCCCCAAGGGGACCGACCGTCACGAGCATCAGGCCGCCGAGCGCCGGCCCGACCGTCGAGCCGACGCCCTCCGCCGCGGTCGACGTCACGTTCGCGCCGACGAGCTGCGCCGGCGTACGGGCAAGGCTCGGGAGCAGCGCCATGTGGAGCGGCCACGTGAAGGCACCCGCGGCCGCTTCCAGGGTCACGGCGACGTACAGCCATTCGATCGGGACGTCGATGGCGAGCACCAGGACCGCGAGCGTCGCAGCCATGACCCGGACGACGTTCGTGGCCAGCAGGACGCGCTCCGCGGCCCAGCGAGCCGTGGGAATCCCGGCAAAGGGTGCCAGGATCGCATGCGGCAGATAGCTGACGAGGCCGACGATCGCGGCCGCTATTGGGCCGCCTGCCTGGTACGCGATGACGAGGATGGCGACCAGGAGCGCGCCCTTGCCGGTCCACACGGCAAGCCAACCCAGCGTCAGCCGGCGCAGATCAGGGTCGTCGGCGGTCGAGCGCAGCGCTCCGAAGGCGGCGCGGAGGTTGGCCAGGACGAAACGCACCGGGGCAGGATAGCGATTGCGCGACCGTCGGCGGGCTTCAAGGTGGGGAATGTGCTGCCCTAGCGCACGCAGTCGCCCGTCGTCACGGCGCTCGTCCGGCCGAGGCCGGCGGCGATCCTGGTCGCGACGGCGGTCGGGGCAAGTGCGTAGCCGACGTCGTCGCTGGTGCGAGCCTCGGCAAAGACCAGCCCGCCGACCGTGCCGTCCGGGAGGATGAACGGCCCGCCGCTGTCACCCCGGTTGATCTCGGCACGCAGCTCCAGGACCTCGCGTCGGATGGGATCGCGTCCGTAGATGTCGCGGCCGGTGGCCGCGTAGACACCGGTCACGGCTGCCGGGATGACCTTGAGGCCTCCGCCGCCGGGATAGCCGAGGGCTGCCCCCACATCGCCGCGTTCCGGGTCCGTGCTGGCGAACCTGAGTGGCGTTGCGGCGATCCGGTCCGTGTGGAGCAGGGCGACGTCGAAGTCCGGGTCGAACAGGACGACCGTCGCGTCCGCCAGCGTGCCGTCGGCCGTCGAGACCCGGATCCCGTCGCCGTGAGCGCCGGCGATGACATGGGCGTTCGTGACCACGTAGCGGTCCGCGACGAGGATCCCGCTTCCGGACGAGACCAGCCCGCAGGCTGCCGCAGTGACCCGCATCGTGCTCGCGGCCGCGCTCGCGGCGAACGCCTGGACGGCGGCGCTGGTGGGTCGATCGACCGCCGGTCTCGGCAGCGGCTCGAACCCCACGAAGACCTCCGGCAGGTAGGTCGTGTCCAGGAGTTCGCCGAGTCCGGCCGCGACCTCCGTCGGCGGCGGCAGCACGGCGTCGAGGCCGCGGACGACCTCGGAGGTGCGGGCGGTATCGGTCAGGCGCGGCACGGACCCGATGGCGAGCAGGCCCCCGGCCAGCCAGACGATGAGCAGCGCCTGAGCCGCACCGACGAACGCCCCGGCCGCGCGGTCCGCTGAGCTCAGCGCTCCCGTACCGAGCGCGCGCGCGAACCGTCGCCCGATGGCCGAGCCGATCCACTCGCCGAGGATCACCGCGACGAGGAGGCCGGCCAGCACGACGAACGGCCGGAATCCCGGCGGGATGTCGCCGATCGGTTCGGCCAGCAGCGGGAGGGCAAGGATCGCGAGTGCCCCTCCCGCCACGGCACCGAGCAGCCCGCTCAACTGTGGCAGGGCTCCCGACCGGTAGCCGAGCAGGACCGCCAGGATGACGAGCAGGATGGCGATCACGTCGATGGGGTTCACGACGCGATCGTCGCACAGGTCGAGCGAGGGGGCCGCCGGCGAGAACGCGGACGCCGCCGGCGCGCGACCGAACCGCCGGAGGCGACCGCGAGTCGGTCAGCGCACTCCGGCGACGGTGTCGATCCGGGGGCTGTGCGCGGCCTCCCAGGCCGCCATCTCGTGCTCCTTGGAGAGCAGGTACCCGAGTTCGTCGGTCCCGGCGAGCAGCATCTGCTTGGCGAAGGGGTCGATCCTGAAATCGATCGTGGAGCCGTCCGGCAGCAGGATGCCCTCCTCGGCGAGATCGATCGTGAGTTCGGCGTCCGGGTCTTCGTCCAGGAGCGCCCACAGACGCGCGTGGACTTGCGGCGGGACCACGATCGGCAGCACGCCGTTCTTGAGGCTGTTGCTGCGGAAGATGTCGGCGTACGAGGTGGACAGGATCGCGCGGACACCCCAGGCGGTCAGTGCCCACGGCGCGTGCTCGCGCGACGAGCCACAGCCGAAGTTGTCCCCCACGAGCATGATCCCGCGCCCGCCCATGCCCGGTCGGTCGAGGATGAAGGGCGGATCCTTCAGCGATCCGTCCTCGTCGAAGCGCCAGTCGCGGAAGAGGGCATCGGCCAGCCCCGCCTTGTCCGTCACCTTGAGGTAGCGAGCGGGGACGATCTGATCCGTGTCCACGTTCTCAGCGGGCAGTGGCACGACCTTGCTGGTGAAGACCCGGAACGGCTCTGCCATGGTCAGCGACCCCCGACCGCGGCGAGGCTCTCGATGCCGGGCAGTTGCCGCGGATCGCTCACGACGCCGTTGATGGCCGATGCCGCAGCGGTCAGCGGCGAGGCCAGGAACGTCCTGCCGCCCTTGCCCTGGCGCCCCTCGAAGTTCCGGTTGCTCGTGCTGACCGCATATTGGCCCGGGCTGAGCTGGTCGCCGTTCATCGCGATGCACATGGAGCATCCCGACTCACGCCAGTCGGCGCCGGCAGCCCGGAAGATGTCGGCCAGTCCCTCGCGTTCCGCCTCGCGCTTCACCTCGTCGCTGCCCGGAGTGACCATCAGCCGAACGCCGTCAGCGACCCGGCGATCCTTGAGTGCGGCCGCGGCGAGGCGCAGGTCGCTGATGCGGCCGTTGGTGCAGCTCCCGACGAAGACGACGTCCACCTTCTGGCCGAGGATCGGTTGCCCTGGTCGCAGGTCCATGTATTCGAGTGCGCGCTCCAGGGCCCGGCGGGCCGAGGGATCCGCTTCGTCGTCCGGCGCCGGAACGGCGGCGGAGATGGGGATCCCCATCCCGGGATTCGTCCCGTAGGTGACCATCGGCTCGAGGGTGTTCGCGTCGATCGTGATCGACTTGTCGAACATCGCGCCGTCGTCGGTCGGCAGCCCGCGCCAGCGCGCCACCGCGGCATCCCAACCCACACCGTGCGGCACGTGATCGCGCCCGTGCATGTACTCGAACGTCGTGTCGTCCGGCGCGATCAGTCCGGCCCGGGCACCGCCCTCGATGCTCATGTTGCAGATGGTCATCCGCTGCTCCATCGTCAGGGCCCGGATGGCCTCCCCGCGGTACTCGAAGACGTGGCCGGTCCCGCCGCCCACGCCGATCCGGGAGATCAGGGCGAGGATGATGTCCTTGCTGCTGACGCCGGGTGCCAGGCGGCCGTCCACGCGGACCTCGTACGTCTTCGGGTCGCGCTGCAGCAGGGTCTGGGTGGCCAGGACCATCTCCACCTCGCTCGTCCCGATCCCGAACGCGAGGGCCCCGAAGGCGCCGTGGGTGCTCGTGTGGGAATCCCCGCACACGATCGTCATGCCCGGCTGCGTCAGACCCAGCTGCGGGCCGATGACATGGACGATGCCCTGGTGCGGCGACCCGATCCCGTGCAGTGGGATCCCGAATTCCGCGCAGTTCTGCTCGAGCTGGCCGATCTGCGCGGCGGCCTGGAGATCGAGCATCGGGAGGTTGCGTGGCGTCGTCGGGATCGAGTGGTCCGCGGTCGCGACCGTCTGCGACGGGCGCCGGACGCGCAGCCCGCGCTGGCGCAGGCCGGTGAACGCCTGCGGCGACGTCACCTCATGGATGAGGTGGAGATCGATGGCCAGGACCGCCGGGGCTCCCGGGTCCTGCGTGACGACATGGTCGGTCCAGATCTTGTCCACGATCGTGCGGGGCTGCGGTGCGGGGTGCGGCATCTGACGCGGTGTTCCTGAGTGGCGGTGAAGGGGATCGACAGCGTAGCAGTCCTCCGCCGTGAGGACCTGCGCGAGGCCTTCAGACACGCCGATGGTCACCCCGGGACCCGGTACGTCAGGCGTGGTGCTGTCCTGACGACTCCGGGGTACAAACGTCACGTACCTCCATCCCCGAGGAAGGATCTCGGTTTGTCCGTCAGCACCCACGGGCCCGTCCTGCCGGCCGAGCACCGCCACGCGCGATCCCCGACGTGGCTCCGCCGGCGCGGCTCCACGGTGTCCGCATGGCTGGTCGCCAGGATCGCGCCGGTCCCGCCACCGGTCCGCGTGTGGACGCTGACCGGGATCCTGACGATCCTGGCCGTGCTCATCTACGTCGTCGCCCTGCACGGACAGCCAGACCACGCAACCCCGATCCGGATCCCGTGGCCGGTCATCGCCTTCGGCTTCATGATCGCCGAGCTCAAGGTCGTGGAAGTCCACTTCCGGCGCGAGACGCACTCGTTCTCGCTGAGCGAGTTCCCGGCCGTGATCGGCCTGTTCTTCCTGGCGCCGTCCGAGTACATCCTCGCGGCCCTCATCGGGTCCGGGGCGGCGATGCTGCTGGGCCCCCGCCAGCGGCCGATCAAGACGGCATTCAACCTCGCCAACTACGGACTTGTCGCCGTGATCTCGCTCGGGATCGTCTACGCCGTCACGTCGCTCGACGGTCAGCCGGGCCTGCGCGAGTGGATCGCCGCATTCGCGGCCACGGCGTCCGCCACCGTCGTCTCGTCGCTGACGATCGCCCTCGTGATCACGCTGTCCGGCGGCGCCCCGCAGTTCGAGAAGCTGCCGGAGATGATCCAGTTCGGGAGCATGGTCGCGCTCGCCAACACGAGTCTCGCCCTCCTTGCCGTCACGGTGCTGTGGCTGGACGCGAGCCTCCTGTGGCTTCTGATCCTGCCCCTCGTGATGGTGTTCATCGCCTACCAGGCGTACGTCTCCGAACGCGAGAAGCACGAGCGCCTGGAGCTTCTCTACCAGTCTTCGCGCATCCTGCAGCACTCGCCCGAGCTCGATTCCACGCTGGTCGCCCTGCTGAGCCATGCGCGCACGATGTTCCGCGCCGAACTCGCCGAGGTGGTGCTGTACCCGCGGTCCGAGGACGACGACGCGCTACGCACCCAGTCCTGGCACGATCGGGATCCGGAAATCATGCAGCCGTACGGCGGGTACGCCGCAAGCCCGTTGCACGAGCGCATCCGCTCGTTCCCCACCCCGTTCATCCTCGAGGATCGGGATCCAGACGGGCATCCCTCCACGCGCATGGTCAGTGCCCTGCGCGGTGAGTCGGAGACGATCGGAGCGCTGATCATCACGAACCGTCTGACCGAGGGCACGACCTTCAGCGAGGACGACCTGCGCCTGCTCGAGACCCTGGCGAACCAGGCAGCCGTGGCCCTGGAGAACGGCCACCTCGAGCAATCGCTCGCCGAGCTGTCCCGACTCAAGGAGCAACTCCGCCACCAGGCCTACCACGATCCATTGACGGGGCTGCCCAACCGCAGCCTCTTCCTCGAGACCATCGCCGATCGACTGGCCGGGGGGGCAGACCGCGCCGACCGGTCGGGCGATGGCATGCCGGTCGTCCTGTTCATGGATCTCGACGATTTCAAGGTGGTCAACGACACCTTGGGCCACGCAGCCGGCGATCGCCTGCTGGCCGACGTCGGCGGACGGCTCCGGCAAGCCCTCCGCCCCGGCGATGTCGCGGCTCGTCTCGGCGGTGACGAGTTCGCGATCCTGCTCGATGGGGATCCCGAGCTCGGCGAGGCCGTCAGCGTGGCGGCGCGCATCATCGAGGTGGTCCACGGGGCCTTCGACATCGACACCGAGGAAGTCAGGATCGGCGCCAGCATCGGCATCGCAACCGGGAAGGTCGGCGCCGTCCGCGCGGACGAACTGCTGCGCAACGCGGATGTCGCGATGTACACGGCGAAGGCCGCCGGCAAGGGCCGGGTCTCCGTCTTCGAGCCGACCATGCACGCCGAAATCGTCGCTCGTCACGAATTCAGCGGCGAGCTCTCCCGAAGCCTGGGCCGTGGCGAACTCCTCGTCTTCTATCAGCCCGTCGTCGAGCTCTCGTCACGCACGGTCGTGGGCGTGGAGGCGCTCGTCCGCTGGCGCCATCCGGTCCGCGGCCTCATCGGCCCCAGCGAATTCGTCCACATCGCCGAGGAGACCGGCACGATCCTTCCACTCGGGCGCTGGGTCCTCGGCGAAGCATGCCGCCAGGCGATCGCCTGGTCAGGATCGGGACAGACCGATGACCGGTTCGCGATGTCCGTGAACCTCTCGGCCCAGCAGCTCCAGGACCCCGGCTTCGTCGACGACCTGCGGAACATCCTGGACGAAACCGGGCTCCCGCCGGAGCGCCTCGTCCTGGAGATGACCGAGACGGTCATGTTCCACGACACCAGCACCACCCTGTCGCGACTGGAGGCGATCCGAGATCTCGGGGTCAAGATCGCCATCGACGACTTCGGGACCGGGTACTCGTCACTGGGCTACCTGCGCCGCTTCCGGGTGGACATCCTCAAGATCGCGCGGGAGTTCATCGGCTCGGCCGACCAGGAAGACGAATGGGCGTTCGCCAGCGCGATCGTGGCCCTGGGGCGCACCCTTGGGGTCACGATCATCGCCGAGGGCATCGAGGAGCCGGGTCAGCTGCAGCGGTTGCGCGATCTTGGCTGCGAGTACGGCCAGGGCTTCCTGTTCGCCCATCCCGGGCACGCGGACGCGATCGCCACGATCCTTCTCGCCTCGTCGTCCGCCGACGGCGCCACGTCGAGTGGAGAGGCGACTGATCCAGTCCGACGCCCGCGATCTGCCGGCCGACGCTGGACCATCGGCCCCGAACCCGGCCCATCCATGAGCCATCCGACCTGATCCCCGAACAGCCTGCCTGAAGGGAGCGACGTGTTCATCCTCTATGCCATCCTGATCGGCCTGATCCTGGGGTTCCTCGTGGGCGGTCGGCCCGCCGGCCTGGCCGAACTCCAGCTGCGCTGGGCGTGGGTGATCATGGCCGGACTCCTGGTCCAGGTCGTGCTCTTCTCCGAGGCGGTGAGCGAGCGAGTCGGGGACCTGGGGCCGCCGATCTACGTGGCCTCGACGGCCGCCGTGCTGGCGGCGGTCGTGGCCAATCGCGCGATCCCCGGGATGGCGGTGCTGGCCCTCGGCGCGGCGAGCAATCTCGCGGCGATCGTCGCGAACGGCGGCTACATGCCGGCGGATCCGGCCGCCATGGCCTCGCTTGGCAAGGCGGATCCAACGACGTATTCGAACAGTGCCGTCATGCCGGATCCGGCCCTCGCGCCGCTGACCGACATCTTCGCCCTGCCCACCTGGGTGCCATTCGCCAACGTGTTCAGCGTCGGCGACGTCCTGATCGGGATCGGCGTGGTGCTGACCATCGTGCTGGCGATGCGATCGGCCGGGGCGCCGGACGTGAAGCCACCCGGCGTGGCCGCGCCCGCTGCGCGGTCCTGACCCGGACGGTTCCGTCAGGCACGGAGCGCGAGCGCGCTTCGCGGTGCGGCCGTGCGTGCAGGCACCGGCCGGTGCTTCCTGGAACCTCCCCCGAACGACGCTCGCTCGTGGTACCTCCGTGCCATCGGCAGCGCCGCCGACGGCCTCCATATTCCTGAGACGGGACATTCGTCCCTCGCTCGGCCGATCGTCCAGGGCAAACCCGTCGCGAGGCGGGGACGCAAAGCCAGGGATCTCCGCAGGGAGACCGCCCGGCTGCCGATCCAAGAGTGTCGGACCTTCATCGAGAAGGAGCACATCGTGAAGGCGAACCTGGCGCGCTTCACCTGGGCGCTGATGCTGCTGGCGTCACTGGCCCTCACCGTTGGCGCAGGAATGCGCTGGTACTAGCCATGAAGACCCCCTTCATGGCCCAGCTCCGCGCCCTGTCCATCGGGACTCGCGGCGACACGGATGTCGTGATCGACTCCGGTCATCGCTGGTAGTGACTCCGGCTCCGCCGGAGCGTTCTGATCGGAAGCCGTCGGCCCTGCCGGCGGCTTTCATCATGGCCCAGCCTCGGATCACTCCGGTCGCTCCCCGGTCTCGCGCGGGGGTCGCTACGCAGATCGCGACGTGGTCGGCGCTTCGCCCGGCTCCGTCGCTGCCTCGCCCGGCTCACCCGACATCCGCATGGCAACCACCTCCACCGGCTCGGTGCGGCCGCGTGCCTCGAGGGTGCGGCGCTCGAGTCCTGACGTATCGACGCCGGCCGCCGTGGCGGCCTGGACCGAGACGAGGAGCTCTCCGGCGACCGCCTGGCTGGCGAGACGGGCCGTGGTATTGACGGGATCCCCGAGCGCCGTGAAGTCGCTGACGACATCACCGGTCGCCGTGGAGCCGACGAACGCGACCCCCGTGTGTACGGCGGCGCCAACGGGGATCGGGCCGTTCGGCGTCGCATCCGGCCGCCCGGCGCGGGCCAGGAGGCTCCGGCCGGCCTCAACCGCCGCGGCCACATGGCGCTCGCCACTGACTCCGCCGAAGAACAGCCCGATGACCTCGTCGCCCACGAACTTGTCGACGATGCCGTCGCTGGCCAGGACCGCCTGCGACGAGATCCGGTAGAAGCGGTCGAGGAAGCCCCGGAACTCGGTCGGCGAAAGGCGCTCGCCGATCGCGGTGGAGCCGCGGATGTCCGCGAAGAGGAGAGTCACCGGGATCTCGGCGCCCTGGACGCCCATCTTCTGGAGATCCTTGATGCACCAGCCGCAGAATGAGGGGTTGCCCGCGTATCGGCCGAAGCCGAGGTGTCGGAGGACGGCTCCACCGGGCCCACCGAAGGGAGCCGCGCACATCTTGCAGTTGGGTCCGCTGGGCACCCGTCGGAAGACCCGTCGCAGCGTGGCGCTCGCCGGGTTATGGCCGGTCAGGAGCTGGTGCATCTGCTCTTCGGGCGTGTGCTTGCCCATGGGCGCAGACTCTAGTGGCACGAGGCCGGTCCGGCAATCCGGCGGCGTCCGGCCGACCGCGCGTCCCGCCCGCGCGAACGCGATCCGGCCCAGCAGGGACAGCACGATCGCTCCCGACTTCGGTCCGTCTGGCTCTGGCCAGACCGAACGGCGACCGACGACGATGACCCCATCGAGCGCGAGCGGGACGATGGATCGAGCGAGGTCGACCGATGGAACACGAGGTCAACGTCGGGCGGCGTGAGGCCACCTTCGTCATGTCCAGCCGCCGACCGGTCAGGTTGTCGGAGATCGGCAGCGTGATCGGGGTCGCGTTCGGAGAGATCTACGGGTACCTGGGCGCCCGCGGCGGGGAGCCGCAAGGACCGCCCTTCGTCATCTACCACGGCATGCCCCAGGCTGATGAGCCGTTCGACGTGGAGATCTGTGCGCCGGTGGCTCGGGCGATGGACGCCCCTTCAGGCTGGCGGGTCCGGGAGTTGCCCGCCGGGACGTTCGCGACGCTCCTGCACATCGGGCCGTACGACACGGTGGCGGCTGCCCACGGAGCGTTGACGGCCTGGCTCGGTGCCCACGACTTCGTCGTGACGGGACCGCCGCGCGAGGTCTACCTGAGCCCGGGCGACACGCCGCCGGAGCAGATCAGGACGATCGTCGAGTTGCCCGTCGCCCACGCGCCGACGCCGGTCGCCACGACGTAGGCCGCCCGGCGAGAAGCGCGCCATCGGCGTACACTCCGCGCCCGCATCCGGGGATTCGCCGGGCGGACGACGAGAGGGTGAGAATGGCTGCTCGGTATCACTTCCTGAGCGAATACGTCCTGACGAGCGATCGAGAAGCTGTATGGGCGACGCTCAGCGCCGTGGAGCAGTGGCCGGCGTGGTGGCGGTGGCTGAAGAGCCTCGACGTCGTCCGCGAGGCCGGGTCGGACGACGGCGCCGGGGCCAGGTACCTGCTGCACACGACGTCGCCGACCGGATACGGCTTCTCGTACACGACCGAGGTAGCCGAGGTCGATCGCCCGCGCCGGATCGACGTGCTCTCGTCCGGCGACATCGTCGGTCGCGGTAGGTTCCTCCTCACCGATGCCCCGTCCGGAGGCACGGAGGTGTCGTACGTGTGGCTCGTCGAAACGCCCAAGTGGTGGATGAACCTGCTCGCGCCGATCGCGCGGCCGGGGTTCACCTGGAATCACGACAAGTTGATGACTGATTTCGGGCGAGGGCTCGCGAAGGCGTCGGGCGGCGAGCTCACCATGGTCCACAACGCCACGCTGAAGCCGGCCGCCCCCGGCTTCTACGAGATGCCTGCCCTCGAAGGCTGACGCGGGGGCGCATCGCGGGGCGCTGGAGCCCGGGCCGATCGCCGAGGGCGCGTACGTCGTCCTGCGGGTTGCGGTCTCGGGTACCCATGACTCCGCTCCATTTGCTGGCAGACCGCCGTCGGGCAGGCGGCTGCGATGGGAGTCGATTCGGATCTTCCGATTCGAAGCGGGGAGGA
>Ga0224505_10001180_pt1 | contig 16816 bp, 17 predicted proteins | sample SF_Jan12_sed_USG_FD_169102 | JGI IMG/M metagenome (GOLD analysis project Ga0224505, IMG submission 169102) | Sediment microbial communities from San Francisco Bay, California, United States - SF_Jan12_sed_USGS_4_1 | ecosystem: Environmental > Aquatic > Marine > Sediment | place: USA: California... | reverse complement strand
CCGATGCCAAGCTCGAAGAGTTGAAGAAGGAACTTGGACTGACGGATGAGGGCCCCGATGCCGGGGAAACCGAGGTGACCCCGGTCTGAGCCCGATGCTGGACCAACTCCTGGCCCACCCCCTCGTGTCCGAAGAGATGCGGCTGGGTGGGCCGGTTGGCGTCATGGCCATCCACGGCGGGATCGAGGCCGAAACCGCCGAGATGGCTCGTGAGGTCGCCGACGCCACGGGCGCGTCGATCTACGTGGTCGAACAGCCCGAAGAGCTGTCGTGGCACCTGCCTTCGATTCGGTATGACCCTTCGCACAGTAAGAGGCTGGCCGCGTTCCTTGGCCACGTCCGGACGGTGGTCAGCCTCCACGGCTTCGGCAGAGCCCACCTTCCCCGAACCGTGCTCGTCGGCGGTGGCAACGATCATTTCCGGTCGGGGATGGCACGATCGCTTCGGGAACACACCGACCTCCGGGTGGTCGACGATCTCGATCGGATCCCGAGACAGCTGCGCGGACGCCATCCGGCAAACCCTGTGAACCTGGCCCCCGAATCCGGTGTGCAGCTGGAGATGTCGGCGTCGGCGCGTTGGGATCCGCAGCGTGCGAAGGTGGTGGCGGCGGTCGTCGCCGCACTCGGACTGTGAAAGGCGTGGTCGATGCAACTCGGGATGGTCGGCTTGGGTCGGATGGGTTCGAACCTCGTCCGGCGACTGATGCGAGACGGGCACGAGCTCGTTGTGTACGACCTCGACGAAGCCGTCGTCGAGCAGGCGGCGGCCGAAGGAGCGAGGGCCGCGAGGTCCCTGGAAGAGATGGCGGATGCACTAGCGCCGCCCCGGGCCGTCTGGATCATGGTTCCGGCCGGTGTGACCGGCGCGGTCATCAACGACGTCTCGGTGGTTCTCGCGGCCGGAGATGTTGTCATCGACGGGGGCAACTCGTATTACCAGGATGACATGGATCGGGCGGCCGAACTCGAATCGAGCGGCATCACGTTCATCGACGTCGGGACGAGCGGTGGTGTCTACGGACTCGACCGCGGCTTCTGTCTCATGATCGGAGGTGACCGGGCGACGGTCGAGCGCCTGGACCCGATCTTCCGAACGCTGGCACCGGGAATGGATGCCGCTCCTCGAACGCCCGATCGAACGGGTCCACCCGCTCCAGCAGAGTTCGGCTACTTCCACTGCGGTCCGGCCGGCGCAGGTCACTTCGTCAAGATGGTCCACAACGGAATCGAGTACGGGATGATGGCGGCGATCGCTGAAGGATTGAACATCCTCCGGCACGCCGATATCGGGACCGCTGAGCATCAAGCCGACGCCGAGACTGCGCCGCTGCGTGACCCCGAGCATTACCAATACGACTTCGCGATCCCTGAGATCGCCGAGGTGTGGCGCCGGGGAAGTGTCGTCTCGTCCTGGCTCGTCGACCTCACCGCCAACGCTCTGGCCGCCAGTCCCGAGCTGATCGAATACGAGGGGATGGTTTCCGATTCTGGCGAAGGAAGGTGGACCATCCTGAGTGCGGTCGCAGAGGGCGTTCCGGCGCCGGTGCTGTCGGCGGCGCTCTACGGGCGGTTCGACAGCCGCGGACGCGACGACTTCGCCAACCAGGTGTTGTCGGCCATGCGCGACCAGTTCGGCGGGCACAAGGAGAAACCACGATGATGTCTGAGGCCCTGGTTCTGTTCGGGATCAGCGGTGACCTGGCACGCAAGAAGCTCTTCTCTGCGCTCTATGACCTCACCGCCGCCGGGCAACTCGACATGCCGGTCGTGGGAGTGGCGTCGAGCGAGTGGAGCGATGATGACCTGAAGGCGAACGCGCGCGCCGCTCTGGTGGAAGCGGGGGAGCAGGTCGACCCGGCAGTCTTCGACCGCCTGGCCGCCAATCTGTGTTACGTCGCCGGCGATTACAGGGATTCCACCGTGTACGACGACATCGTGACGCGTCTCGGGGACCGCCGCCGGGCGGTCTTCTACCTGGCGATTCCGCCCAGGCTCTTCGACGACGTCGTCGAAGGGATCGCCCGCGTCGGGTTGAACGAGGGCAGCCGTGTGGTGCTGGAGAAGCCTTTCGGCAGGGACACGAACTCGGCCGCCGAGTTGAACGAGATCGTTCATCGGCACTTCCCGGAGGAGAGGGTCTATCGGATCGACCACTTCCTCGGCAAGGAGGCAGTGCAGAACATCATGGTCTATCGCTTCGCCAACACTGTGCTCGAGCCGGTGTGGAACCGCCACTTCGTGCGTGGGGTCCAACTCACCATGGCCGAGGACTTCGGGATCGAAGGGCGTGGCCGGTTCTACGACTCCGTCGGAGCGATCCGGGACGTGTTCCAGAATCACCTCTTGCAGATGATCTCTCTGCTGGCGATGGAGCCGCCGGTGTCCCAGGATCCTGATGCCCTGAGAGACGAGCGGGCCAAGGTCCTGAAGGCGATCCGCACGCTCGGACCGGCAGACGTCGTGCGCGGTCAGTACGACGGCTATCTCGCCGAGGGCGGTGTCACATCGCCGTCGGACACCGAGACGTACGCTGCGATCCGTTTCGAGATCGACTCGTGGCGGTGGGCGGGGGTGCCATGGATCGTGAGAGCCGGGAAGGGGATGGCGCGGACCGTCACGGAAGCAGTCGTCGAGTTCCAGCAGCCACCTCGACCGCTGTTCACCGATGCCCACTGCGAACCCGGTCCGAACATGCTGCGGTTCCGCACGAAACCGGGGGACACGATCACTCTGTCGATGCAGGCCAAGAGACCGGGCAACGATCTGGTCAGCAGCCCGGTGGACCTCCAAGTCGACCACGAGGCCGCTCACGGACCGGGACGCGAGGCATACGACCGATTGATAGGCGACGCGCTGAGAGGCGATCCGCGTCTCTTCGCCCGCCAGGATGGTGTGATGGAGGCCTGGCGCATCGTCGAACCGGTTCTGACCAAGGACGAACCGGCCACCCCCTATCGAAGAGGAAGTTGGGGACCCCGGGGCGCCGATGTCTTGTTGGGGGCCGATTGGAACTGGCTCACCACGTGAATCGGCCGGACGTGAGCGAGCCGTCACCTACGCTCGGGTCGAGAACCGAGGAGAACGACGTGGTGGATCGCATCGAGACGACGCCGGAATGGAATGAGCTGACACAACTGGCCGGACGCCGACTGAGCATTCGAGACTTGTTCGACTCCGACCCGGGTCGGGCGGACAGTTTGACGATCGCGGCCGGGGACCTCCGGGTCGACTTCAGCAAGCACCTCGTGGACGAGGACGTGATGGCCGCTCTCGCAGGGCTGGCCCACCGCTCCGAGCTGAGCGACCGGGCGGAGGCGATGTTCTCGGGTGCTGCGATCAACACTACCGAAGGCAGGGCCGTGCTTCACACCGCTCTCCGTGCCCACCGGGGCGACAGATTCTTGGTCGACGGTGTCGACGTGGTTCCCGATGTACACGAGGTACTCCGTCGTATGGCCTCGTTCGCCGAACGGGTGCGGTCCGGGGAGTGGACCGGGTACACGGGACGTCCGATCCGCACCGTCATCAACATCGGAATCGGCGGGTCCGACCTCGGGCCGGCGATGGCGTGCCGCGCTCTCAGGTCGTACATCGATCCAAACCTGGACATCCGGTTCGTCTCGAACATCGATCCCGCGCATCTGGCTGCAGCCCTCACGGGCGTCGACCCGGAGACGACGTTGTTCGTGGTCGCTTCCAAGACCTTCACCACACTCGAGACGTTGAGCAACGCCCGTAATGCCCGGGCATGGCTCGTGGAATCGCTCGGCGACGAGCGGGCGGTTTCGCGTCACTTCGTTGCCGTGTCAACCAACGCGGACGAGGTGGAGTCGTTCGGGATCGACACTGACAACATGTTCGGGTTCTGGGATTGGGTAGGTGGCCGCTACTCGATGGACTCCGCGATCGGACTCTCTCTCATGATCGGTATCGGTCCCGACGCCTTCGGTGAGATGCTCACCGGGTTCCACACCATCGATCAGCACTTTCGGACAGAGCCGTTCGAGACGAACGTCCCGGTGTTGATGGCGCTCATCGGCGTGTGGTACCGCAACTTCCTCGGCTTCCCGACCCATGCCGTGCTGCCGTACAGCCAGGATCTGGACAGGTTTCCCGCGTATCTCCAGCAGCTCGACATGGAGTCGAACGGAAAGCGTGTCCGTCTGGACGGCACTGTGGTGGGGACCGACACCGGTCCGATCCTGTGGGGTGAACCCGGCACGAACGGCCAGCACGCCTTCTATCAATTACTCCACCAGGGAACCACCGTGGTACCGGCAGACCTCATCGGGTTCGTGGAGCCGAACGAGGACATCGGTGGACAGCACGACCTGTTGATGGGGAACATGTTCGCGCAGGCGGAGGCTCTGGCGTTCGGCCGCTCATCTGACGAGGTGGCGGCCTCGGGCGTCGATCCGGCGTTGGTGGCGCATCGCACATTCCCTGGCAATCGTCCGACCACGATGATCCTGGCGCCCCGCCTCACCCCGTCCACGCTGGGTCAACTCGTGGCTCTGTACGAGCACAAGGTGTTCGCCCAGGGTGTCGTGTGGGGCATCAACTCGTTCGACCAGTGGGGTGTGGAGCTGGGCAAGGTGCTCGCCACCCGGATCATCGACGAGTTGACGGCGATGGAGCATCGCGACCTCGCCCACGACGCATCAACCAACGCCCTGATCGAGCACTATCGGCAAGCTCGCAATCGTTGAGGCGTCCCGTGATCAGTGGTGGTGGTGCCCGCCGCCGTGGTCATGTCCGCTGGACCCCGAACCGGGGTCCTGGGGGCCCACTCAACAGCCGACTTCGCCGTAGTTTCCGCAGCAGTCGGATCGGTTCTTCACCTTGATGGCGGTGTTCTTCCTGAGCATCCGGAGTTTTTCGGCGATCGTCGCATCAGATGTGCGCCAGTTGGAGACGAAGTCCCTTGGGTTGGGCAGGGGTCTGGGCATGAGCGGAGGCTACTGCAGCGCCGACCGGATACGCTGACGGAATGCCTTTCCGGTGTCCTCACTGTGGGAACAAAACGCGGTTCGACGTGATCGAGACGATCCACCGCAAGCGATTCCATCACTACTCCCTGGGTGGTGATCTCGAGATCGAGTCGGAGGAGATCCTCGACCGGGTGATCGAGGAGGTCAGATGCCGGTGGTGTGATCGCTCCGACGGCATCGAAGTGGTCGGGCCGGAATCGATCGCGTAGCGACCGCCGTCAGCGCCGGAGGTTCTTGACGGTCAGCGTCAGGAAGAAGGCGACGATGGGCACTACGGCCATGGTCGCCGAACCCGAGGTGTTGGCGTGGAAGCTGATGACCAGGCCGAGTGCAACCGATGCCACGCCGATGGCGGATGCCAGCAGCATGATCATGGGTACGCGGTTCACGAGGAGCGTCGCGGTGGCGGCGGGCCCGACGAGGAGACCGAACACGAGCAGCGTCCCCACCGTCTGGAACGAGCCGACGATGGCCAGCGTCACGAGTCCGAGGAGGGCCCAATGGGCCATGCGCGGACGCATCCCCAGCATTCGGGCTTTCTGCTCGTTGAAGGCGAGTACGAGGAACGGGCGGTATCCGATGACCGTGGCACCAACTGCCACCACCGTGATGAGCGCCAGGAGCACGATGTCCGATGAGGTGACGCCCAACGCGTCCCCGAAGAGGATCCCCGTGAGACTTCCCGTATAGGAGTCGGTTCTCGAGATGAGGATCACGCCCAAACCGAGCATGCCAACGAACAGCAACCCGATCCCCGTGTCCTCGGAGAACGTCTGCTGTCGGTGGACGAGGTTGATCCCGGCAATCATCACCACGGCCGCACACGCGGCGCCCAGAAGTGCGCTGAAGTCGAGGAGCACGGCGAGGGCGACACCCGGGATGATTCCGTGCACGAGGGCGTCACCGAGGAACACCATCCCTCTGATGATCACCCACGTCCCGACGACGGCAAGGGTGATGGCCGCCAAGGAACCCCCGACGAGCGCCCGCTGCTGAAAGGCGAGCTCGAACGGCTCGATCAACCAGGACACGATTGGCACCTCCGGTTCCGATCAGCTCGACAGGGCATCCGCGATCCTCGAAGCGTTCGTAATCAGAAGACTGATGAGCGTGTCGGCTCCGGAACCCGGTTCGCCGAGTGAGTCGCTGAACAACTCGACCACCTCGATCGGCCGGCCGATTTCGGCGGCGACGGATTCGGCAAGGTCGGTTCCGGAGATGTTCTCGACGAAGATGGCGGGGGCGTCGTACTCCTCGATGGTGTCCACGAGCGCCGCCAGCTCGGCCGAGCTGGGCGAGGCCAGGGTGGAGCCTCCTGGTATCACCGATCCGATCACGTCGAAATCGTATCTCGCGGCCAGGTATCCGAATGCTTCGTGGTTCGTGACGAGGTAGCGGCGCTCCGGGGCCACCGCGCCGAGGATGGCGGCGATCTCGGCGTCCGCCGTTTCCAGCTGCTGGGCGTACTCGTTGGCCCGTTGCGGCCAGTCCACGTCGGGTGAGATGGATGTGAGCCGTTCGCCGACGGCACGAGCTGCGGCAGCCATACGGATGGGGTCCATCCAGAGGTGGGGGTCCCCGTCGGCATGGTTCTCTTCTGATCCTTGGTGTTCCTCGCCTTCCTCGTGGGTCCCGGAGAAGGGGATGGGATCGACGAACTCGGCGATTCGGATCACCGTGACGCCATCGGCCTCGGCGGCCGTGAGGATGTCACCGAGTGCTTCCTCGAGGCCGAGGCCGTTTGCGATCACGACGTCTGCCGCCCTGAGTGCCGCTCCTTGCTGGGCCGAGGGTTGATATTCATGCGGATCAGCTCCCACGGGCATCAACACCTCCACGATTCCTTGGTCGCCGACGATCTGGGAGGCGACATCACCGAGGATGGTGGTGGTTGCAACGACCCGAAGTGAGCTGTCCGGGCCATCTGACGACGTGCCGCATGCGGCGACAACGATGACGGCGATGCTCGCGAGGAGGCGCGACGCCGGCCCGACTCTCACGGCGTTCTCGACTTGCCCGCAATAATGAGAATCGTTATCATAATCGAACGGTACCCATGCCGGAGGCGAAATGACAAGTCAGACGAGGGATCGTGAGGTCGAGTCTCGGCTCCGAGCCCGCGACGTGCGCTACACGTCCGGTCGCAAGAGGGTCGTGGCAGCCCTGGCGTCGGCCCATGGACCTCGATCGGCTGCCGAGCTCAACGCCGAACTCCTTCCCGACGTGCCCCTGTCGTCGCTCTATCGGACGCTGGCCGTGCTCGAAGACGCCGGGATCGTGTCACCCCATTTCGGGGCGCGCGGCGTGACCCGGTACGAGCTGGCAGAGTGGCTCCGCGGACATCACCACCATCTCATCTGCGTCGACTGTGGGTCGGTCGACGATGTGGCAGTGCCATCCGATCTCGAAACCGAGGTACGCCGTCTCGTAGACGACATCGGCATGCTCGCCGAGTTTGCCCCTGTCAATCACGCTCTCGAGATCGAGGGTCGGTGCGCGCGGTGCGCATGACCGACCTTGCAGTCGAAGCCTCGGACCTCGAACTGGGCTACGGGGCCGGGCTCGTCCTGGCCGCCTCCAGCTTCGTCGTGCCGATGGGAGGGATCACCGCGGTGATCGGTCCCAACGGCTCCGGCAAGTCAACGCTCCTCAACGCCATTGCGGGACTCATCGAGCCACTCGCCGGCCACCTCCGTGTGCCGGCGCACGCCAAGGGGCTGCATCGGATCTCCTATGTTCTCCAGTCCACCAAAGTCAGCGATCATCTTCCGATCTCGGTCGGTGAGGTGGTGGCCATGGGCCGCTACGCCCACCTCGGCCCGCTTGGCCGACTGGGCCAGAAGGACCGCGATGCGATCGCAGATGCGATGGAGCGCACAGGAATAGTGGCGATCAGGGATCGTCAGATACAAGAACTCTCCGGTGGCCAGCGCCAGCGCGCGTTCGTGGCCCAGGGCCTGGCCCAAGAGCACGATCTGCTCCTCCTCGATGAACCTCTCAGCGCGGTGGACATCACGACGGCCCATGCCATCGACGAAGTGATTCACGAGGAGAAGCAGCGGGGCTGCACGGTGATTCTCACCACCCACGACCTATCGGAGGCGAGCGTCGCGGATCACGTGCTTCTTCTGGCGGGCAGAGTGATTGCCTCCGGCCCGCCGCACGAGGTCCTCACAGGCCCCAATCTCGCCGCTGCCTACGGTCCGGCCGTCCTCCACCTCAATCAGTCCGGCATGTTCATCGACGACCATGCACACCGTCCAGCCGCCAGCCGCCACGTTCACGGCGAACGGTCGATCCACCCCGAAGCGGCGCCGGGCGACCTCCACGTCGACTGATCACCGAAGAACGGCTCGGGTCGGGTCGAAGGCGATACACTCGCCGCCATGGCCACGGTGACACACGAGCCCCAGAACGACGAGGATCGTCCAAGATTCCGCCCCCCGACCGCGTCGCAGGCCCTCATGGTGTTGGCGGTACTCGCCACCGTGGGCACGCTTGCTCTGTGGCCGCTCGGAAAGCTTCCCGGGCACTTCGAGCCCGAGGTCGGCAGGGAAGTGTTCGGCAACATCCCCGGCGCGCTCGAGGCGGCCTTCTACGTGGCGACCGCCACGTTCCTCGGTATCAGCCTCTATCTCTTCTCGTTGAGGGCCCGCAACTGGCAGCGGGGGCAGTCCGAGAACCGGACCGGTGATTGGGGCGCCCGATACAAACGCCTCGAGCAGGGCCTGCGCATGAAGACTTTGCTTCGGGACAGACAGGCGGGCCTCATGCACGCCATGGTCTATTACGGGTTCGTGGTCTTGTTCCTCGGGACAGTCACGTTGGAGATCGACCATTTGCTGCCAACGGGCGCGAAGTTCCTCCAGGGTGGGGTGTATCAGTTCTACAGCTTCGTCCTCGACCTGGCGGCACTCGTCTTCCTGGGCGGGCTGAGTTGGGCCTTCGTCCGTCGGTACATTCAACGTCCATGGCGGCTCCGTTCGAAGACCAAGCCGGAGGATGCCTGGATTCTCACACTCCTCGCCGTGATCGGTGTGACGGGACTGCTCACGGAAGCGGCCCGCATTTCGCTGATGGGACGGCCCGACTTCGAGGTGTTTTCGTTCATCGGCTACCCGCTGTCGCAGTTGTTCGCCGAATCCGGTGCGGGTGACTGGCACCGGGTGTTCTGGGTGGCGCACGCCGGGGCGTTCCTGGCTTTTCTCGTGATGCTCCCCACCACCAAGCTGCGCCACATGGTGACCTCGCCCGCCAACATGTTCCTCGCCGAGAAGGACCGGCCGAAGGGGGCGATGAAGCCCATGCCCAACCTCATGGAGGTGGAGGACATCGAGGTCATCGGAGCCGCCGAGATCACCGAGTTCACCTGGAAGCAACTCTTCGACACCGACGCCTGCACTATCTGCGGACGCTGCACGTCGGTGTGCCCGGCCAACCTGACCGGAAAGCCCCTCGATCCTCGGGAGATCGTCCTCAAGACGGGTGAGGTGATGTCTGCGACAGGGTCCCCCGCAGTGTCGACTCCCGTCAGCTTGGCGCAAGGGATCGTCATCGATTCCGAGCGAGTTCTCGACCGTGTCCAACCGGAAGAGGTGTGGAGCTGTACGTCGTGCAAGGCGTGCGACGAGATCTGTCCGGTGAACATCGAGATCCTCGACAAGATCCTCGACATGCGGCGGTATCTGTCGCTCATGGAATCGAACTTTCCTTCTGAACTCGGCAAGGCGTACGTCGCGATGGAGAACCAGGGCAACCCGTGGGGAATGGGTCAGCAGGGCCGAGCCGACTGGACCAAGAAGCTCGACTTCGAGGTCAAGATTCTCGGTGAGGATGGCGTGACGTCCGCGGAGTACCTCTGGTACGTGGGATGCGCCGGTAGCTTCGACGACCGCAACCAGGCCGTGACGCTCTCGCTCGCCAAGCTGCTGCACGAGGCAGGGATCGATTTCGCCATCCTCGGTCCACGCGAGATGTGCAACGGTGACCCCGCACGCCGCTCCGGCAACGAGTACGTGTGGCAACAACTCGCACTCCAGAACATCGAGACCTTCGACGATCTTGGCGTCAAGAAGGTCATCACCCAGTGTCCCCACTGCTTCAACACGCTCGCCAACGAATACCCGCAGATGGGCGGTGACTACGAGGTGGTGCACCACACCGAGCTGCTGGCGGAGCTGCTCCGGTCCCAGCAAGTCAGCGGACGAGACGCCGCGTCGATGCCGCGCAAGAAGGTGACCTACCACGACCCCTGCTATCTAGGTCGCCACAACGACATCTACATCGCTCCACGTGAGGTGGTGGCCGCCACCGGCAACGTGGACATGGTCGAGATGCCCAGGCACGGAACACGCGGCCTGTGTTGTGGCGCCGGCGGTGCCCGCTTCTGGATGGAAGAGCACACGGGCAAGAAGATCAACATCGAGCGGGCCGAAGAGGCCCTCGCCACTGGTGCCTCCGAGATCGCCGTGTCCTGTCCGTACTGCTACGTCATGATCGACGACGGTGTGAAGGAACTCGGTAGGGGCGACGACGTCCGGGTCCGAGATGTTGCCCAACTCCTCGTCGACGGCTACGAGTAGCGCGAATTCTCGGCTTGGTCGGGATTTCGATGTCGGCCAGGCCGCGATAGTCTTGCCTTGGGCAATCAACACAGGGCAGGGGCAATGGACGCTTTGGAAGGCGCTCCGGAGGCAGCGCACAGGACGCCTTCGGCGGTGGTCGTCGGCTTCGACGACGACCTCGTTCGTGCAATAGAGACTCTCGGATGGGACGCCACCCGGGTCGATGATCTCACCGAGGTTTCGCTCGACTCGACCGTCATGATCATCGCCGGCGGCCACGTCGAACTCGCCGACGACGGCCCGTACCTCCTTTTGATCGGAGACTCGCTACACGATGGGCGTGACGGCGTGGGGCGGGTCTCGTCGCTTGCCCAAGTCGAGCTGTCTCGTCTCGACATCGAGGATGACGCTCCTCAGGCGTTCACATCCGCGATCAATGGCCTGCAGCTGTCGACCGTCGACGAAACGGCCTGGTTTTCGGGTCTCACTTTCACCGAACACACCGTCGCCCGCCCCCTCGTCACATCGGGTGGCACGACGGTGGTCGCTCTCTACGACCGCGGGGAGGGCGTCGGACTCGCCGTGCCTGCCGCCGCAGATCCGATCGAGTGGTTTCGGGCGTTCGCCGAGCACATCCACAACCTCGACCCCGATCGGGTCCCGTATTCCCCGCCACGGGTGGCCCGCCCCGACGAGTGGCGCACGGCGTCCGAGCTGGAGGTCATGGCCCAGCTTCAACGTATCGACGAGGAGATCGCCGAACTCGCCCGCTGGCGGGAAGAGGCCGCTGCCTCGTTGCTCGAAGCGACCCAGGATGCCGAACTCGGTGAACGGTGGCTGCTGTGGGCCGACAGCGACGAACTGGTCGGGTCGGTCCGCATGACCCTCGAGGAGCTCGGGTTCCGGGTCGAGGAGATCGAGCGGGACGACCGTGAACAGCTGCAGGTCCTCTCCGATGAACATCCCGATTGGGTCGGGATCGTGGATACGTCGGCTTGCGATGGCGCGGTGAGCGTCTCGGAGCTCCGGAGGGTCAACCAGCACCTCCTTGCGTACGTCGCCGAGTGCGGTAGCCAGCCCGATTCCGTGTGGTGGGTCGTCAACGACCATCGCCGTCTCGATCCCAGCCGCCGGCCGGACTCCTTCGTGGATCTGTCCGACGCCCTCGGTCTCGTGGACGTGATGGCCGTGTCGACCCGCGATCTGTTCCGTTTGGGCCGGGACGTGGCACGGGAGCGCCTCGACCCCGAGGCAGCCCGCAAGCTCCTGACGTCGCCGGGTCCGGGTGTCTTCGCCCATCCCCAACAGGCACACGAGGACGGGGTCTGAACGGGTCGATCGCCGGAGCGAGTCCCACGACGACCGAGGGTCTCGGCCCCGTTGAACCTCGCCGGCGTCCGGCCACCTGGACTAGTCCTTCCGGGTCGGTCGGAACTGGGTCTTAAGACCTACTCGGGGTCAGATACCTTGATGAGCGGGCAACAACGGGACTATCCAATGTCACGCAGAAACGAATGCAGGAATGGACAGCACCAGTACACCTACTGTGCGAGCGAGATCGCTGGGATCAAGCGCAGCGTGTGTAATGGGTGCGGCTCGGTATCGATCGACCTCACGGCGGTCGACACGGTGACGAAGGTGAGCGAGCGTCTCACATCTGTCCGCAGGGCCGGCCTTTTCGGAGGCGTCGGCGAAACCGACCTCCTGGTCGCCTCCGGACGGGGCTGAGTATTCGAGACTGAGGGACATCGCTGGGGAGAGGAAGTGGGGCGGCCGGCTCGGTCGCCTCACTTCGCGTCCACGGTACGATCAGGAGCGATGCGCAAGCTCACTCTGATCACGGCGGCACTCGTCGTCGTCGCCTGCAGCTCCCAGGAGACAACTCCAACGATTCCCGGGTCCGACGACGTGGTGGCGGTTCCCTCGACCTCGCAGGAGACCTCTACGACGGTCGGTCGAGTGTCGTTCGAACAGGCTTCTCTCGAGTTCACCGAGTGCATGCGAGAAGCGGGGCTCGACTTTCCCGACATCCGCCTCGATTCGGAGGGCCGACCGCAACTGGGCGAGCTCCTCGACGAGTTGGACACGGAGACCACCGAATTCCGAACCGCGCTCACGGCCTGTGCACCGATTCTGACCCAGGCAGGCGCGTTGGAGTTGTCGTCGGATCCGGAGCTGCAGGCCGTCATCATCGATCAGCTCGCATCGTTCTCCGAATGCATGCGCACGAACGGTGTCGCGGGCTTCCCCGACCCGGTACCCGGTTTCAACGGCACCGGGTCGCCCTACTTGCTGGGCCAGATCCCATTCGACGACCCGGATTTCGAGACCGCCGCCCAAGAGTGTCAGGGTCAGCTCGGCGACATCGGATTGCAGGGTTGACGTGCGCAGAGTCGCGAGCTTCGGCTTTGTGACGTTGCTCGTGGCGGCGGCGGCCATCGCCGGCTACGCCGTCAAGTCGTCCCAGCCCTCCGACTCCCAGCCTGTGGTGTCGGTGCCAACTGAAACCGTCGCCGTGGTTCGAACCGATCTGGTCCAGGTCGAAACCCTCCAGGGCAGGCTCGAATACGGAGACCGCCGGGTCGTCAGATCGGGTCGGGCCGGGACGATCACCTGGATGCCAGGTGAGGCAACCCGGCTCGAGCGTGGTTCGATGGCGTTCGAGGTCGACGGAGTGCCTGTTGTCGTCATGATCGGAGACCGTCCCGCGTGGAGGTCGCTGGCGGACGGTGTCGACGACGGCCAGGACATCCGTCAACTCGAGGAGAATCTCGTCGCCCTCGGTTTCGGCCCCGAGGACTGGGAGCCGGACGAGGAATTCGACGCCGACACCGGCGACGCGGTCGAGGACTGGCGCGCCGAACTGGGACTTCCCGAGAGCGACGGAGTGGAACTCGGCGAAGTGCTGTTCACTCCTGACCCGATTCGAGTCGGGTCCCACATCGCGGCCGTGGGCGACCCTGTGAGCCTCGGTGGACCCGTGTTCGATGGCTCGGGACTGGCGCAACAGGTCGTCTTGGACCTCGATCCGACCGATCTGGAACTCGTTGCAGAAGGTATGGCCGCCACCGTCGTCCTTCCCACCGATGAACGGATCGACGGCACCATCACTCGAGTCGGTCGGGTCGTCCGACAGTCGGGGCCGGAACCCGATGCCGCCGGCGTGATCGAGGTGGTCATCGATGTCGGTCCGACACGTCTCGATCTCGATGGATCGCCGGTCGACGTCGAGATCGAAAGCGAGCGGGCTGCCGGGGTGTTGGCCGTTCCGGTGCGGGCGCTGATCGCCCTCTCCGACGGAGGCTACGCGGTCGAAGTCGGCGACAACCTCATAGGCGTCGAAACCGGTGATTTCGCGGGCGGTCTGGTGGAGATACGAGGAGCCATCGACGAGGGCGACCTCGTGATTGTCCCGAGGTGAGCATGCCCGTGCTTCGGCTTCGCCAGGTACACAAGACGTATCCCGGCCCACCTCCCGTCGAAGCGATCAGGGGTGTGGACCTCGACATCGACCCCGGGGAGATGGTGGCGATCGTCGGACCGTCCGGTTCCGGCAAGACGACGCTCCTGCATCTCATGGGTGGCCTGGACCGGCCCAGTTCGGGTCTCGTCGAGATAAACGGGGTAGATGTGTCCAGAGTCTCGGACCGTGAACTGTCGGGCCTCCGGGCCGCCAAATTGGGGTTCGTCTTTCAGGAGTTCTTCCTTCTGGCCGGTGTCACGGCCCTCGACAATGTCGCTCAGGGTCTGGTGTATCGAGCGGTACCTCCAAGGGATCGGCGGAAGCTGGCCGCGGTAGCGCTCGAGAAGGTGGGCCTCGGTGATCGGATGACCCATCTCTCGACCCGACTCTCCGGTGGCGAACGTCAGCGGGTCGGAATCGCTCGCGCCATCGTGGGAGACCCGGCGATCGTCTTCGCCGACGAACCGACCGGCAACCTCGACTCTGTCACGTCCGAGGAGATCGTCAGGCTCCTGCTCGACCTGAATGCGGGCGGATCGACGATCGTGGTGATCACTCACGACCTCGACCTGGCTTCCCGGTTTCCCCGCAGAGTCTCGATGCGAGATGGGAATCTCCTGTGACCAGGCTTCGCTCCCGATTGCGTATCGGCGACGCGTTCGGTCTTGCCTGGCTTGGTCTGAAGGCGAGGCCGGGGCGGTCCGTGCTCACCGCGCTGGGGATCGCCATCGGAATCGCGGCGATCGTTGCAGTGGTCGGGATTTCCGCCTCCGGTCGTGCCGACCTCCTCGATCAACTCGACCGGCTCGGAACCAACCTCATCAGGGTGGGCCCGGGGCAGGGCATCCTGGGAGGGCCCGCCGAGCTTCCGGAAGACGCCCCCTCCATGGCGGCCCGCATCGGACCGGTGGAGAACGTGAGCGCTGCCGGTCTCGTCGACGTCACCATCCGTCGGACCGATCTGATTCCGGAACTCGAGACGGGAGGGCTGTCGCTCGTGGCGGTCGATCCCAACCTGATCGAGGTACTCGGCGCGAGCATGGGGATGGGCCGTTTCGTCGACAGTGGGCTGGCCGAGATGCCCGTGGTGGTTCTCGGTGAGGTGGCGGCAGAACGCCTTGGTATTCGAAACCTCGAGAACGAGCGGCTCATCTATGCCGACGGGTGGTGGCTTTCGGTCGTCGGTATCGCAAGCGATCTCGACCTCCACCCCGACCTCGAGCGCTCGGCGATGGTCGGATTTCCGGCGGCCGAGGCGATGTTCGGTGAGGTCCATCCGACGGCGCTCTACCTGCGAGTGATACCGGAAGCGGTCGATGACATCACAGAGGTCTTGCCTTCGACCGTGAACCCCGAGAACCCGGATCGCGTCGAGATCACCCGCCCCGCCGATGCGCTGGCCGCCCGTGAGGCCGCCGACTCGGCTCTCACCCAGCTGCTCATCGCCCTCGGATCGGTGGCGCTTCTCGTGGGCGGAGTCGCCATCGCCAATGTGATGGTCATGTCGGTGCTCGAGCGGCGGATGGAGATCGGGGTACGCCGGGCTCTCGGCGCCACCCGGAGGCATGTCCGAAGCCAGTTTCTTCTCGAATCGATCATGCTGGCCGGGTCAGGCGGGCTGGTCGGTGCCGGGCTCGGCGCCGGAATCACCCTTGGCTACGCGACCCTACGAGGTCTTCGGCTCGATGTTCCGGTCGAGGCCTTGGGCGGGGCCGTGGCGGCCGCCCTCGGTATCGGGGCCATCGCCGGGCTCTATCCGGCGTCCCGGGCTTCTCGGATCCCCCCGTCGGAAGCGGTCCGGGGAAGCCGCTGAAACGCTGGGTGCCACCCGGTCAATCCTCTGCGGATGGCTTGAACATGCCGAGCGCCGCACTCGATTCCTGAAGCCGGCCGCCGACGCTCACGAGGTCGACGGCGGTTTTGGTCGGCGTCGCCAGCCTGATGCCATCGAGCGGTCGTATCAGACCGCCTCGCCCACCTTCTCAAAGTCGAGACCCTCTCGATGTACTTGTCGAACGCGTGTCTCTTTGGGAAACGTGACGAGAGGCGGACAGCGACTCGCGCCTACAACAGGTTGGCGGCCACCTGGCCGAGGACGGCCAGGATCACGAACGTGAGGAGCCCCCGGACGAGACGCTGCCGGCGGCTCGCGTTCGACACGAGGATGCCGCCTGCCGTCGTCGCTTGGACGATCAACACTCCGATGCCGGCCACCACGAAGAGGCCGCTGATGTCGAGGGCGGTCCACAATGCGCCGAGCCCCAGGATCCCGACCGTGGCACCTGATCCGGCCGACCGGAGCAGGGCATGGCGGCCGGTGGAGCCCGTTTTGTCCAGCATCCAGGCGAGGGCGACGACCCCGACCCCCAGTGCCAGATACGCGGCCGGAATCCGCCGGAACAGGAGGTCATCGGGGAGCAGAGAGGGTTCCTTGTCCTGATCGAACAGCCCCGCGAACAGCCCGGCGTTGAAGAAGAGATCGACCCCGATCACCACCAGCCATGCCAGAGCAATCCGACCCGCCGTCAGGGGGCGAGGCCGTGACGCAAACGTAACATCCGTGGTTTGCCAGCGCCGTGTGGCCACGTCTCGATGCTAGTGGTGAGCGCTACGTTCCCGCCGCCCTTTGCGAATCAGGTTGCGGGATCGCCGTGGCGGTGGGTCGCCGCTTCGCCGGCGGCTGCCCCCTGCGATCGCCACTTGCCGTGCTGTGTGCCGCGGCTCTCGACCATCGTTGGTAGCGGGACAACAACGCCTGTCACGGCACGATGACCGTACGCGCTGGGCCTCCGTTG
>Ga0224505_10001179_pt1 | contig 16832 bp, 17 predicted proteins | sample SF_Jan12_sed_USG_FD_169102 | JGI IMG/M metagenome (GOLD analysis project Ga0224505, IMG submission 169102) | Sediment microbial communities from San Francisco Bay, California, United States - SF_Jan12_sed_USGS_4_1 | ecosystem: Environmental > Aquatic > Marine > Sediment | place: USA: California... | reverse complement strand
CAGCGCGATCGCCTTGCCCTCTTCAAATGTCGTGCGCCCCGCCCAGGTGTGGCTGATTGCAACCGCCGGCCTCGGCCCGGCCAGGGAGTCATCCCAGGCGAGGAAACCTTCCAGGGTGAGATTGTCATGCTTGTATTCAACGAACCGTGTCTGTATAGCCATAGATATCGCGCCTTTGTTTTGTATGAAACGGGTTATTTGGGCTGGACCGCCGCCTTCATTTCCACCATGTGGAGGTAGCCGAATAAAAAAACCTGCAACAGGTGTCCGGGCAGTGATCCGCCGGCCTGCCGGCACAGCTTGAAATATAAGGCCAACTCGACCAGGTGAGCCACGGCGAATGCGGCCAGGGTCCACACGGCCACCGTGGCGGCCGCACTGCCGGCCTGGGTAACAGCCACCGCTGCAAGCACTGCATAAAGCACCAGGCAGCCAATTTTTCCTGCGGACATAGTCATACTCCTGCGTTGGGTTTTGGGTATGCATCCGGGTCCAGGCGATGCATTTCGGCCTCGATCCATTGCTCTATCTCGTCCATCAGCTCCCCCGGCTCCCGGCCCTGGGCACTCACCGGCCGGCCGATCGAGACATCGATTACCCCGGGGATAAAGGAAAACGATCGCCGCGGCCAGCAGCGCCCCGAAGTGACCGCGATGGGAATGACACAGGCACCGGTGGCGACAGCCAGGCGCGTGGCCCCCGCCTTGTAACTGCCCTTGCCGCCGCGCTCGGTGCGGGTGCCCTCGGGAAACATGATCATCCACTTGCCCTGGTCCATCAGCACCCTGCCCTGCTCCGCGACCTTGTTCCAGGCCTCCTTGCCCTTGCTGCGGTCGATATGGATCATGTTGAGCGCACCGATACTCCAGCCAAAAAACGGTATCCGCAACAGCTCTTTCTTGAACACGTAAGCCAGGGGGTGCGAGGTCATGCTGGGAAAGAAAAATGTTTCCCAGGTGGACTGGTGCTTCGGGCACAGGATCACGCGCCGCATGTCACTGGCAGCGGGCAGGTTTTCGACGCCCTGCAGCCGGTACTTCACCCCGCCGATCAGGCGCGCCGCTTCCACCACTCCCTTGAGCCAGGGCACTGCGAACCACCACCAGACCTTTTTGTCATCGAGAAACACGGAAGCGATAAGCAGGGCGATTCCACAGGGGATCAGCGACAGCACGAGCCAGGTAAAAACCAGCGTTGAGCGAATGGCGTTCATGCTTAGCTTCCAGCGATATCGGGACCGGTATTAAAACAGATTGTGAACCCGGGAGAAAACCTTGCCCATGTATTCACGGGTAAATGTGCGTAATATTGGCCCGGGTATATCGCGCGGAGCAGTATTATGGCAACGATGGCCGGACACGGATTGCGGGAGTTGGCGGATGGCGCCTACGCCTGGCTGGCACCCCGGGGAACCTGGGGCTGGAGCAACGCGGGCCTGATCGCCGACGGGGAGGAATCCCTGTTGGTTGATACCCTGTACGACCTGGCCCTCACCGACGAGATGCTGCGGGCGATGCGGCGTGCGGAGCCCCGCGCAGGAACCATCGACACCCTGGTCAACACCCACGCCAATGGCGATCACTGCCACGGCAATGAACTGGTGGCAGGAGCCCGCATCATCGCCTCATCCGCCTCCGCGGCGGAGATGAATGAACTCCCGCCCCAGGCCATGGCGGCCATCATGGAGATGGCCGGCACCATGGGCAAGGTGGGAGAGTATTTCCTGCACTGCTTCGGGCAGTTCAAGTTCACGGGCATCACCCACACCCCGCCTAACAGCACTTTCGACGGCCACCTCGACCTGCGCGTTGGCGACAAACCGGTGCACCTGATCGAAGTAGGCCCGGCCCACACCCGGGGCGACGTGCTGGTGCATTCGCCCAGGGACCGAACGGTCTTCACCGGGGACATACTGTTCATCGAAGGCACGCCAATCATGTGGCAGGGGCCCGTCGCCAACTGGATCAAGGCCTGCCGACTGATCGAGGCTATGGATGTGGAACATATCGTCCCCGGCCATGGCCCGGTAACCGACAAGAAGGGCGTGGCTGGGGTGCGGCAATACCTGGAGTATGTCCGCGACCAGGCCAGGTCGCGGTTTGATGCCGGTATGGACGCCTTTGAAGCGGCCAGGGACATCGAATTGCGCGAATATTCAGCCTGGTCGGACCCGGAGCGCATCGCCGTCAACGTCGATTCGCTCTACCGCGAATTCAAGGGCGATGCAGCGACGACCGACGTGTTCGAGCTGTTCTCCCGGATGGCGGAACTCGCCGGGTTCGGCGGGTCGGGCCGGCCCGGGGCAAACGGGTCCTGAACGGTTTGAAACACAGCGCCAGCGCCCTGCTGCTTATCGCGCTGCTGTCCCCGGCGTCCCTGGCATCGCCGGCGACGACAGCGGATGAAACAACGCGCTACCTGCGCGTCCAGGACGGGCGCCAGCTTGAAGTGCTTATCAGCAACCAGTTCAAGCCCGCGATGCGCGACAACCTGATGCAGTGGGTCGACTACATTGCGGCGGCCCTGGGCGGGGTCTACGGCCACTGGCCCACCCGGCACTGGCAGATAAGCATCGCACCCACCGCCGCCAGCTCCTCCGAGCCTATCCCCTGGGCGCAGGTGCGGCGCGAAGATATCACCAGGGTCGAGTTTTTTACCGCGGCCTTTGCCTCGGCGGACGAGTTACAGCGGGCCTGGACCAGCTATCACGAACTCGCCCACCTGCTGATTCCCTACCAGGGTTCGGGTGACGCCTGGTTCAGCGAGGGCCTGGCGAGTTACTACCAGAACATCCTGCAGGCCAGGGCCGGGCTGATCAGCGAGCGCGAAATGTGGCAGCGGCTGTACAACGGCTTCCAGCGAGGCCTCGCGGAAACCCAATTCGATGGCCAGGCCCTGCAGGCGGTCAGTGACAGGCTGCGGGAGGACGGCGGCTTCATGCGTGTCTACTGGAGCGGGGCCTGGTATTTCCTGGCCGCCGACACCCGCCTGAGACTCCAGTCCGGTGGCAAGCTGAGCCTCGACAAGGCGCTGGAACGGCTCAACCAGTGCTGCGCCGAGGAGCGCCTCCCGGTACCGGAGATCGTGGCGCGACTGGATCAGCTGAACCGCGTGGTGCTGTTCAGCATCCTGTATGACGAAGTCGCCAACTCCACTGCGGTTCCGCCCTTTGCCGCCATCTTCGCGAGCCTGGGTATCGATATCGAGGATGGGCAGATACGGTTGCAGGAAACCGGCCCGGGCGCTCGCCTGCGCAGGGGAATCGTCGCGGTTCCGGCGCCCGCTCTGTAATTGTTGCGAAGCGGCGTTATACTACGCCGTTTGGGCAACCGGACCTGGAGCAGGTTATCTTGAAAAAACCTGTATCAAAAGCGGACGTGAGGGCGGAGCTGCAGCTGGAAGTCGAGCGGTTCCTGAACCGGGGCGGCGAGGTGGAAAGCGTTCCGCGCGGCGTCAGCGGCAAAGATCCGGGCGACCCCCCGCTGTTCCTGAACCGCAGGCTGTTCACCGAGCCGCCGCTGCCGCGCACACCGGTACCGGAAGTGGTTGCGGCCATAGACGCCAGGCGGATGCTGAACCTGCGACGGCGCCCGGTCCGCAAGCGCAGCCGGCTGCCCCAGCCGAGGCGCAAGATTATCTACGATGACTTCGGCGAGCCCCTGCGCAGGGTGTGGGTAGAGGAAGACTGAACCGCTCAGTCTGCCGCCGGCTCTATGTCCTTGGTTTTGCTGTCATTACTGCCGATGACACTGAGCGCGAAGCGGTCCTGGGGCAGGAAAATGTCGAGTTGCTGGCCCTCGACCAGGTCGGTGAGCCGGTACTCGCGGCCGCCGATATTGACCCGCCATTGGCTGTCCAGTGTCACGCTGCGGCGCTTGCCCAGGCTGCCGTCGGTAAGCCGGGTGCGAAAGCGCAGGGTATTGCCCACAACCTTCACCACCTCGATGGTCGCTTTCGCATACAGGATGCCATCTTTTTCGTACACCCCCTGGCAGGCCAGGGCTATATCCGGATTCACCGCCAGCACCTGCGCCGACCATTGCAGATCGGCGCAGCGGACCGCGCCGCGAGGTTTTTCGGCCACTGCCGGCCCCGGGGCCATAACTGCCAGAGTCACCACGGTTGTGCTCACCAACTTGCCGATCATCTGAAATCCCCTGCAACTGCTATATTTAACGGGTGCTGACAGTATCAAACCCGCGTGTGGGAACGATGCTGGCTCACTGCAGTTTTGTCAAATGCTGCCAATAGCACGGGCAGAGTGAGCCATCCGAGACCGGGCTGCGTAAACAGGTTATCGACACAACCGGGAATTGAGCACCATGATCACACTGCACGAGAAAATTGACGTAAACCGGCCGGTCGCCGAGGCCTTCGCCTACGTGGCCGACTTTCGCACCACCGAGCAGTGGGACAGCACCGTCATCTCCGCGCGCAAGCTCAGCGGCGGCCCCATCGGCGCCGGCACCCTGTTCGAGGTGGTGTGCCGGCAGCCCCTTGGCAGTGTCACGCTGGCGTACACCCTGACCCACCACGAACCCGGTGCTTTGCTCAGGTTGCACGGCAGCAGCCGCTTTTTCGAGGTGGACGATGAAATCCGTTTTACCGGGACAGCCACCGGTACACGCATAGATTACCGCGCCACGTTTACCTTCCAAAAGCCGCTGGCGGCTATCGCGGCGCGTTTCCAGGACGGCCTGGAGCGGATGGGTCACGAGTCGGTGCAGGGACTCAAGCGCGCGCTGGATGACAACTTCCCGGCGCCGGCGCTGCCGGATTCAGCGCGCTGGGCGGATAGACTGGTTGTTCCGGCCCTCGCGCAATTCACCCGGGCGGGCTACAACAAGGGCAAGAAGAACTGGCACCCGGTATCCGGCTGGATGGGTGACAAACACGTGGTTATCACCGGCGCCAGTGCCGGGCTTGGCCTTGCGGCTGCACACCGGCTGGCCGAACTCGGCGCCGAACTCACCCTGGTCATCCGCAACGAAAGCAAGGCACTCGAGCTGAAACAGGCGATTGAGCGCGAGTCGGGGAACAACCGCGTACGTATCGAGATAGCCGACCTCAGCCTGATGTCAGAAGTGGACAGGCTGGTGCGCCGCCTCAAGCGCATAGGCAAACCCATCGACGTCCTGGTAAACAACGCCGGGGCCCTGTTCAACCCCCGCCGGGAGACGGCAGAGGGCCTGGAGGAGAGTTTCGCCCTGTTACTGCTGAGCCCATACCGCCTGACCGAGGGCCTGAAACCGCTGCTGGCCGGGGCTGGCAGCGCCCGGGTGATCAATGTGGTCTCCGGGGGTATGTACAGCCAGCGGCTGGACCTCGAGCGCCTCGAGGCGCCGCTAGAGAACTACTCCGGCAGCGTCGCCTATGCCAGGGCCAAGCGCGGCCTGATGATCGTCACCGAGGAGTGGGCAAAGGCCTGGGCCGGTGAGAACATCGTGGTAAACGCGATGCACCCGGGCTGGGCAAGGACCCCGGGGGTGAAATCGTCCCTGCCGACCTTCCATCGCCTGACCCGGCCGGTGCTGCGCACCCCCGAACAGGGGGCGGACACTATCGTCTGGCTGGCGACAGCCACCGAGGCGGCAAAAACCAGCGGCAAGCTGTTCCTCGACCGGGAACCCAGGACCACCCACCTGATAGCCTCTACCCGGGAGACCGAGCAGGAGCGCAGCGCCCTGCTGGAGGCGCTGGCGTGCTACCGGCCCGGGATGACGGCAGGGGCTTACCGGGCCCTGGCCGGCTGAACTATCGACCGGGCCCCGCTTGCATTGCTGCCTCGGCCTGCCGTAGGGTTGCAGCGACCCTTTACCACAGCGACCAGGCCCACCTGCAATGAACCCGGACCTTTCACCCTTCACCGTAGCCATCGCCGAGGCCCAACTCCAGGACCTGCGGCAGCGGCTCGCCCTCACCCGCTGGCCCGACCGGGAAACCTGCCAGGACTGGAGCCAGGGCATGCCGCTGCAATACACCCGCGAGCTGGCGGATTACTGGGCGCAGGAGTATGACTGGCGCCGGATCGAGCGGCGCCTGAATCAGTGGCCGCAGTTCATCGCGAACATCGACGGCATCGACATCCATTGCATCCACCGCCGCAGCCCCGAACCGACAGCGCTGCCGATTATCCTGTCCCACGGCTGGCCGGGCTCGGTGGTGGAATTCCACAAAATCATCGACGCCCTGGCAGATCCTGTCGCCCACGGCGGCAGGGCGGAGGACGCCTTTCACGTGGTCGTGCCCTCCCTGCCGGGCTACGGTTTTTCCGGCAAGCCGGAAACCACGGGCACCTCCGTACAGAAAATCGGCGGGATGTGGGGCCGCCTGATGTCCCGCCTGGGCTACGATCGCTACGTGGCCCAGGGTGGCGATTGGGGCGCCATCATCACCCAGAGTATGGGGCAGACCGAAACGCGCCACTGCGCGGGGATACACATCACCATGCCCATCGTAGCGCCCGACCCGGCAACCATGGAGGACCTGACGCCCCGGGAGCAGTCGGCCCTGGAGGCGGTGAAATTCTATAGCCGGTGGGACTCCGGCTACTCCAGGCAGCAATCCACCCGTCCCCAGACACTGGCTTACGGCCTGGCGGATTCGCCGGTCGGCCAGATGGCCTGGATCGTGGAAAAGTTTTACGCGTGGACCGATTGCGAGAGGGACGGCGTCAAACACCCGGAGCATGCAGTGAGCCGGGACGAGTTGCTGGATAACGTGATGCTCTACTGGCTGACCAATTCCGCCGGCAGCTCAGCCCGCCTGTACTGGGAGAGCTTCAATGCGACGGGCATGGAGCCCATCGCCATGCCGGTGGGATGTTCCATTTTCCCGAAAGAGATATTTCGCACCAGCCGACGCTGGGCCGAGCGTCGCTTCAGCAATCTCATCTACTGGAACGAACTGGACCGGGGCGGGCATTTTGCGGCGCTGGAGCAGCCGCAGCTGTTCCTGGCGGAACTGCGAGACTGCTTCCGCAACCTGCGGGCCTGATTGGCCGCGAGCCCGGGCTGGCGGGCAGCGGACCGCTGCTCAGCTGTCGTAGTTATCGCTGGTGATCAGGCTGTCACTGAAGCCGCCGCCTGCGGGCTCTGCCTCAGGGAACGTTCCGTCAGTGAAAATACTGTCTCCGAAGGGGCGCTGGCGGGGGGCCCGGTGTTGCTCGATCGCGGCCTGGCCGAAGCCGTGCCTGATCTCCTGGACCTCAAAACCGATCTCCGCCGCCAGCTCGGCACCGGCCGTGGCCAGCGCGGCTGGCGGCGATGCGAGATGGGTACCATCCATGTCGATGGCGGACTGTTCGCTGCCCTGGGGTCGCACCGGCTCTGCCGGCGGCGCAGAGGCCAAAGGCAGAACCTGCATCTCTTCCTCATCCATCCCGGGCGGCAGGCCCCAGGACGGCGCCTTGCCCAGTATGGGTTCGGGTGCCGCGACCGGGATAAGGCTATCCCGGGCCGGCAACCGGGTGCGCGGATCGCGCAGGCTGGGGGCCGGGGCCGCGCCAGCCAAGGGCGGACGCAACGGTTCCGGCGCGGTGTAGATGCCGGGGCCGGGAACCTGCGCGGCACTGCCGATGAATTCAAGGTTCTGCAGGGCGGCGTCCGATGCGCGCCGATTGTACCTGGGCTTGTCGGCGGCGGGCGCTGCTGCCGCCGGTTGCGGGGGCGTATAAGCGACCTGCTCCGGCGGTTTCACCGGCGCGGGCGGCGCCTCCACCGGGTCCTGCACCTGCGGCGGTGCGCCACGGGGACGCCCTATACGGTAGACTCCCGGGCCGGGCTTGTAGGTGCCGGGTTTCAGCATCCGCGCCTGCTCCGCCAGGGTAAAACTGCCCGCGGCAGCGAGGCTGTCGCGGGCCTCTGGGCCCGCCGGCGCCAGTGCCACCGCCGCAGGGTCCGCCCGGTTCAGCCCGGGCTGGGTGATATCGTCCCGGTCATAGGAGCTGGCGCCGCCGGTTGCGATGGCGCCCACCGCCTTGCGCAACGGCTCCGCGAATGGTTCATCGGCCGCGTCCGCCGCCGGGTGGTCCTCGCGCAGCAGGCGCTGCTTCAGCACCTCGTGGGCACAATCCGACCAGCGACCGAAATGGGCGGATTCCGCCGGATCCGGCATTCGATGCTTGCGAAAACTGCGCATGGCTTCCATGAAGCGCTGCTTGACCGCCCGGTAGTGGTAAATATGGCTGTCAGTCTGCATCGGCACCAGGTCGTCACCGCCGCGAATGATCAGCATCTGCGGTGGCAGCTGCCCCTGCAGGCTGTGCAACAGGTCCGCCAGGAAACAGAGCCGGAACGCCGAGTGCAGCGTGCTCCTGGCCTGGGTCTCACAGGGAATGTAGAGGAAATCGCCGAACTCTGAATAGCCACTGGTGCGCACCAGCAGATTGGCCGCACCGGACAGTGGCCCCAGCGCGAGCTGGCCGTTGACGATGAAATCGGCGCCCCTGCGCATCGCATCGAGGGTGGCGGCGCGACGATCCGGCTCATCCGCCTCCCAGTCGATCAGGCGGACGTCCTTGCCCTCGGCGCGCAGGGTGTCGGCCATATCGTCCTGCGGCTCTATGCTGTCCCCGGGGGGCAGGCTGCCGACGTCCGGCGGGATACCGTGGTCGGGGTTTTCGAGGGTCAGCCGCTCCATCCAGCAGGCGAAGGGTGATTCCCTGAAGAGGACGAAATCTTCCGACGTGTACGTTACAGCGTTATCGACAATATAGCGGTACATGATTACGGCTCGTTCCCCTGACAGCTGAAAACAGCGTAAGCCTGATTTTCACTTAAGCCGTTTGGGTATTTATATCGGAATGACCGCCGGGTGTCCACGCCGGCGGCGAGAAAGTCCTCAGGGTTTGCGGTAAACCGTGGCGCCGCCGATAACCGTCTGCTCCACTTCCAGCTCGCGCATTGCCATGGGGTCATCCAGGGGATTGCCGGACAGCACCACCAGGTCGGCGTATTTACCCGGCTCCAGGGAGCCGCGATTGCCGTCCTGGAACACCTGCCAGGCCGCATCGATGGTCACCGCGCGCAGTGCCTGCATCACGCCGATACGCTGCCCGGGACCCAGCGTATCGCCGCCGTAGGTGATACGCTCCACCTGGCTCCACACCGCCTGCAGCGGCAGCATGGGCGTCACCGGGGTATCCAGGTGGGAGCTGAAGCGCAGGCCGTAGTCCTGGGCCCACCTGGCGGGGCTGATCACCGCGGCCCGCTCCGGGCCGAGGAAGATATCCCGGTGGCGATCGCCCCAGTACCAGGTGTGGGCGCTGAAAAAACTCGGGGTTACGCCCAGCGCCTTCATCCTGGCGACCTGGTCCTGCCGCGCCATCTGGGCGTGAATCAGGATCATGCGGGGATCCGCCACGGGATGCTCTTTCTGGGCCGCCTCGAACGCGTCGAGGATGTCCTCGATCGCGGCATCGCCATTGCCGTGGATCGCTATCTGGTAGCCCGCCTTGTGCAGGGCGGCCACCTGCTCGAACAGTTTGTCCCTGGGGATGGAGGGATAGCCGCGATAAGTTGCGTCGCCGTGGTAGGGGGTGTAATACGGCTGGCTCAGGTAGCCGGTGTAGCCCTGGATACTGCCGTCGGCAACAAGCTTGACCGCGCCCATCTGCAGGCGGTCGCTATTGTAATCCGCCGGGTCATAATCGCCGTTGAGCAAGGCCTCGCCAAACTCGCTCTCAGCCGGAAATACAATCAGGCGCTGCGGTATGACGCCGAGCTTGCTGAACACGGATAGCCCGGTGGCGATTTTCCTGCTCACCCAGCCCGACTGCGCCGTGGTCACCCCGCGGGCGGCATACTCGATGGCCGCCGCCTTCATCATGCGATACGCATCCATCACACCGATGTCCTGCAGTTCCGTCATGACGCCGAGCCTGGCGGTCTCCTCCAGCAGGCCATTGGGCTCCTGTGAACCCGGCAGCCGACCGATGACACCTCCCTCCGGATCAGGGGTGCTGGCATCGATGCCCACCGCCGCCAGTGCCAGGCTGTTGGCGACCAGCAGATGGCCGGATACATGCATCGCCACCACGGGATGCTCACTGGAGACCGCGTCGAGTTCGGCGCGGGTGGGGTGGCGCTTCTCGGCCAGCAGGGTATCGTCGTAGTTGAATCCCGAGACCCATTTTCCGGCGGGTGTGGTGGCGGCCCGCTGCCTCAGGGCGGCAAGCACGTCGCTCATGGTGGTGGCAGTACCGACCGGCGGACTGCTCAGGTCCGCCGCGATTACCTTCTGGCCGGAACCGGGAAAGTGCCCGTGGGCATCGATGAAACCGGGTAGCAGTGTGCGTCCGCCCAGGTCCACCACCTCGGCGCCCTCCTGCGCCAGCGCCATGATTTCCTCAGTGCTGCCCACTGCCTCTATGCGGTCATCCCGCGTCGCCAGGGCCTCGACGATGCGGTTGTCGGCGTCCATCGTCAGCACGTTGCCGTTGATGAACAATTGCTGGGCCGGCGGCTCGGGCGGACGGGTGGCAATGCGAATCAATACACCGAACCCAACCACCAGGGCCGCGATGACGACCAGTATGCTTTTCCAATTCATGACTTCCCCACCCTCTCCTGCCGCTTCAAGCGCCGGCTCGCGCCAGCGGGCCGATCACAATATCCGCGAGCTGCGCCCGGTGCCATGCGGCGTCACCCCAAAGCATCTGGCTGTGTTTCTGCCGCTTGAAGTACAGGTGCACGAAACACTCCCAGGTAAACCCGATCCCCCCGTGCAACTGCACCGAGCGGCCTGAGGCAAATGCGGCGGCATCGCTGGCAGAGGCCTTGGCCATGTGGGCATATTGCGCGGCCCTGGCGGGCTCGCTGTCGATAGCGCAGGCGGCGTTGTACACCAGGGACTTGGCCTGGTCGATCTGCAGCATCACATTCACCAGGGGATGCTTGACCGCCTGGAAAAAGCCCAGCGGGCGGTCGAACTGCTGCCGGGTTCCCACGTACTCAACCGTGGTCTGCAGCTGCCACTCTGCGGCCCCCACGATATCCGCCGCCAGCACCGTCCAGATGGCCGGCATGGCCTGGCCCAGCGCGGCAAGGCCATTGGCGCTGACCTCGGTTGCCGCCACGTCGTCGAAGCTGACATGGGCCTGGTCCCGGGTGAGGTCGACAATCACATCGGGATGGACCGTGACCCCCGCCGCGTCGGTCGCCACCCAGTACAGGCCCAGCCCCGCCGGCGTACGGGCACTTACCAGCAGGCGGTCCGCCTTGCGCGCGTCCTGCACATACCAGGCGGTGCCGTTCAGCTTGCCCCCGGACCAGGACACATCGGTATCCCCCGGTGACCAGGAGCCGGCCCGGTTGGTGATCGCCAGGCTGGCGGATTTGCCCGCGGCGATATCGGCCAGCGCCTGTGCACCGCCACTGCCGCAGGCTGCCAGCACATAGGTGGCGTTGATGGTGCCCAGCAGCGGGCAGGGAAACGCGGCCCGGCCCAGCTCCTCGACCAGGCCCGCCACCGCCACCGCCGGCATGCCGACACCACCGGCGGACTCTGGCACCGCCAGCATGGTCCAGCCCAGGCCCACCATCTCCCGCCAGAGATCCGGGTCCCACAGGCATTCGCTTGCGCGTTCCGGGCGGTGATCTCCCGCCACCAGGGCGTGCAGGGTCGCGGTGGGGAACTTGTCGGAAAAAAACTTGCGGGCAGAGGCCTTGAGCAGTGCCGCCTCCTCGCCAAATCCAAAATTGTCCGGCTGCGCCATGTCTTTCCCCTTACTTGGATTTCGCCAGGCCGAGCACGCGCTCGCCCAGGATGTTGCGCTGCACCTCGCTGGTGCCGGCGGCAATGGTCATGCCGTAGGAATTCATATACGCCAGGTGCCACTGGCCGCCGGCCGGCGCGTTTTCATCGCCGAGATACAGGGACGCACTGGCACCGGCAACCTCCAGCGCGAGTGCGGCGGTATCCTGGCTGATCTCACTGCCCAGCAACTTGTTCTGCAACTGCAGCCGCATCGGGTGATCCAGCAGCGCCGGCACCCGCGAGCGACGCTGGCTCTGGGTCCACCCGACCTCGCGGATAAGCTGCTGCATCATCCGGTCGCGCAGCAGCGGATCCTCAGCCGCCGCCCGGCCATCGCGCTCGGCAGTGCGGGCAAACTCGATCAGGCTGCTCGCGCTGGTGACATGGCCGCCCTTGTTCCTGAGGCCGCCGGCCCGGGGTGTTTGCAACTCCCCCGCCCCGCGCTCGTGCAGCAGGGTGGTCATCGCCACCTGCCAGCCCTTGCCAAGTTCATCCAGGCGGTAACTGTCATCCACCTCCAGGTTGTCAAAAATCACCTCGTTGAACCCGGTCTCGCCGGTGATCTTGATCAGCGGGCGCACGGTCACGCCGCTGCCGAGGGCGGCACGAATGGGGACGACAAAATAGGTCAGGCCATCGTACTTGTGGGATTTGTCGGTGCGCAGCAGCAGAATCATCCACTCGGCGAAATGCGCCAGCGAGGTCCACACCTTGTGGCCATTGATCACCCACTTGTCACCCTTGCGCTCGGCGAAAGTCTGCACGCTGGCCAGGTCCGAACCCGCACCGGGCTCGCTGAAACCCTGGCACCAGATATCCTCTCCCGAGAACAGCCGCGGCAACAGGCGCTGCTTCAGCGCCTCCTGGGCGTGGTAGAACACGGTGGGCGCGGCCATGCCCAGGCCGATGACATTGGGGAAATACGGTGTCCTGGCGGAGAGCATTTCCTCGTTGGCGACGCGCTGGCAATCCTTGCGGCCGCCGCCGCCCACCTCGCGGGGATAATCGCAACCCACCAGGCCGGCATCGTAGGCCGCTTTCTGCCAGGCCTGCAGGTAGCTCAATTGCTCCGTGGTCATGATTTCCAGCGGACTCAGGGGCAGCCGTACCTGCGGGTCGGGGGGCCTGTTCGCTGCCAGCCAGGTGCGGCAATACTGGCGAAACTCGGCCTGTTCCGGGCTGTCCTTGCTTGCACTTTCCGACATGGTTGTCTCCGTTGTACCGTGAACCGATTCAGGGGCGGAGTTGAATTCTACCGGCGGGGCCGGGGGAGGCAAGCAAAAGCGGTCACCCGACCCCGCCCGGTTCAGCATGGTTACCGCCGGGCCGACAATTCAATAGTGTGGCGGTTTTTCCTCGAGCGGGCCGGCTGTGGCGGGACCCGTGCCCTGTTCATCCTGCCGCTGCTTGAGCAGCTGCAATTGCCGCCGCAACACCAGGATCTCCTGCTGCTGGCGTGACAGTGCTTCATTCAGTTCCCGCACCGTATCCTCCTGGTAGGCCAGCTGGGTCTGGACATCGACCAGTTGTTGCCTTATGCCGTCAATTTCTGCCAAAGCCGGTTCTCCCGCTGCCGTCGCTGTTCCCGTCGAGTGAGCTGGCTAATATACTGCCGACACGCCAGAAAAACACGAACCGATCATGAACAAGCACAAAAACAGTCGCCCGGTCTATTCCACCGAAACAGGTCGCCTCTGCCCGCAATGCCATCGCCCGGTGGCAGGCTGTGTCTGCGGCAAGGACAGGCCCGCCGCGACCGGAGACGGTATCGTCCGCCTGCACCGGGAAACGAAAGGCCGCGGCGGCAAAGCCGTGACGGTCATCAAGGGCCTTTGCCTGCCGGAGCGGGAGCTGCAGGACCTGGCGCGGGCACTCAAGCAAAAATGCGGCGTGGGCGGCTCACTGAAAGACGGCCAGATCGAAATCCAGGGTGACCAGCGCCCCGCTATCAAGACAGAGCTGGAAAAGCGCGGGTTCAGCGTCAGGATTGCGGGCGGCTGACGGCGGTCGCGTCGAGCGGCCAGCAACTGGCCCGGCGCGCGGAAATTGCGTTATCGCGCCGATGGTCTACGCTTCAGGCACCGTGTTCACCCTGCGTTGCACACCGGGTGTACCCCGTTTTCAATCCAAACTTCAGAGGTGACAAGAATGCGACTTCTTCCAGGAACCCTGGTACTACTTTCGCTCGGTTTGTCCTTCTCCGGTGCAGGCCTTGCCGAACAGGACCTCGCGGCGAGGGTAGCGCTGGCGAAATCCGCGGCCCCGGCGTCAATCAGCGACAAGGCCACCATCGTCGTGGACGGCAAGGTCGTGGCCGAGGGCAGCAATGGCTGGACCTGCATGCCCGACACGATGCCGGGAGACGGCGCGGCGATGTGCAATGATGCCGAGTGGATGCGAATGATGCAGGCGGTCGGCAGCAAGGCCGACTTCGTAGCGAACGGTGTCGGAATTTCCTATATGTTGCACGGCGACATCGGTGCCGGCGTAAGCAACGCGACGCCCTACCATCCCGACCCGAAGAGCGCGGATGACTATACGGAAACAGGGCCACACCTGATGATTATCGTACCCCGGGAATTGCTCAAGGGCATCACCACTGACCCGGCTTCAGGTGGGCCCTACGTGATGTGGGGCGAAACGCCCTACGCGCATATCATGGTTCCGCTCGGCGCTCCCCATTAAACCTGCGATTTGAATCCGCTGCGCCCCGGCGCAGCGACGCCCACCGGCTTTTCGCCGGGCAAAAAAAAGGCCACTCGATGTGGCCTTCCTTCGTCGCTGACCAGGGCTAGAGGTCGTAGCCGCGCTCGTCGTGCAGCACCAGGTCCAGGCCCTGGGTTTCCTCGTCGCCGTCCACCCTCAGGCCAACCAGCGCGCCCACCACCTTGAGCAGGATAAAGGTGACCAGGCCGGTGTAAACCAGGGTTGCGCCGACGCCGGTGGCCTGCACCAGCAGCTGGCCGCCAATGCTGGTGATGCCGTCGGAAAAACCGTTGCCGCTGAAGATACCCAGCTGGGTTGAACAGAAGACACCCGCCAGCAGGGTGCCGAGGATACCGCCCACCCCGTGCACCGGGAACACGTCCAGGCTGTCATCAACCCGCAGCTTGTTCTTGAGGTAGTTGGTGGCGAAGTAACACACCACCCCCGCGGTCAGGCCGATCACTACCGCGGCCGCCGGGCCAACCGAGCCGGAAGCCGGGGTGATGGTGCCGAGGCCCGCCACCATGCCGGTGACGGTACCCAGCATCGAGGGCTTGCCATGGCGCACCCATTCCATTGTCATCCAGGCCAGCGCCCCCGCCGAGGCGGACAGGTGGGTGACGAGCATGGCCATCGCGGCACTGCCATTGGCAGCCACCGCGGAGCCCGCATTGAACCCGAACCAGCCCACCCACAGCATGCCCGCGCCCGCCACCGTGAGGGTGAGGTTGTGGGGTGGCATGGCCACGGTGCCAAAACCGCGGCGCGGCCCGATCATCAGCGCGGCGACCAGCGCCGCCACCGCCGCCGTGATGTGGACCACGGTACCGCCGGCGAAATCCTGCAGGCCCATGCCGCCGAGCCAGCCACCACCCCATACCCAGTGGCATACGGGTGAGTAGACGAAGACCAACCACAGCGTGCTGAACAACAGCATCGCCGAAAACCGCATGCGCTCGGCGAAGCCGCCCACGATCAGCGCCGGGGTGATAATGGCGAACGTCATCTGGAAAATCGCGAACAGGCTTGCCGGCACAGTGCCGTTCACCGAATCGACGCCGATATTGGCGAAGAACATATTGCCGAAATCGCCAATCCACTTGCCCTGCTCCACACCGTCACTGCCGAAGGCGATGGTATAACCCACCGCGAACCAGACCAGCGACATCAGGCAGGTGAGCGCAAAGCATTGCATCAGCACCGACAGCACGTTTTTTGAGCGCACCAGGCCAGCGTAGAACAGTGAGAGCCCGGGTATGGTCATGAACAGCACCAGGGCCGTGGACGTCAGAATCCAGGCCGTGTCAGCCCCGTCTATCTCCTGCGCGCTCGCGGCCGAGGACACCAGCATGGTCGCGGCCAGCAGCGCCAGTGTTTTAATTGTTTTCATAGCTGTCTCCATCATCAAAGGGCGTCTTCACCGGTTTCGCCGGTACGAATACGGATGCTCTGCTCCAGGGGGCTGACAAATATCTTGCCGTCGCCGATCTTGCCGGTATTGGCGGCCTTGCAAATGGCCTCTATCGCCGCTTCCAGCCCGGTGTCGCTGATGGCCAGCATCAGCTTGATCTTGGGCTGGAATTCCACCACGTATTCAGCGCCCCGGTAGAGTTCGGTGTGTCCCTTCTGGCGCCCGTAGCCCTTGACTTCCTCCACCGTCATGCCGCTGACGCCAATCTGGTTGAGCGCATCGCGAACGTCATCGAGCTTGAACGGCTTGATGACCGCTGTAATCAATTTCATCGGATTTTCCTTGAACTGTTCTTATCGCATTTATTGCACCAGGCGCCTGCCCTGACGGGCGGGACAGGTCTCCCCTGGCTGTTGGCCGGCGCTTGCGGATCACCGGAGCGCAAATCCTGCCACACTGCGCCGCAAAGGTTAAGGCATAGCGGCTTTTTTTGGGGGCCAACAGCCGCGGTGGAATGAATTACCGGGAAACGCGGCGCGCCGGGACGCCCTACAGGTTGACCCAGCTGTTGAGGGCGCGCAGGCGGAAACGGCTGCCCTGGTATTCAAGCACCACCGAGTCCGGCAGGATTTCTTCCACCTTCACCCCGCCGACGGAGCCACCGGCGTGCAGGGTCTTGCCGTTGATCACCACTGTGGAGGCGGCCGGGTTTCCGGAGTAATCGTGGCGCAGGTACATCAGGGTGGGCACGGCATCCTTCGATTGCTGGGACAGTGTCGAGAGAAAGGGCACATCGCTGTCCGACAGGCGGGCATCGGCCAGCTCATCCCTCGCCTTCGCCACCAGCCGCTCGATGTCGACCGGCTCTTCCCGGGGGCGGGCGCCGCCCGACTCTTCGGTTTGCACCTGTCGCGCCGTCGCTGCCGGCTGTTGTCGGCCGACCGGCGCCCGGGCGGGC
>Ga0224505_10001178_pt1 | contig 16834 bp, 17 predicted proteins | sample SF_Jan12_sed_USG_FD_169102 | JGI IMG/M metagenome (GOLD analysis project Ga0224505, IMG submission 169102) | Sediment microbial communities from San Francisco Bay, California, United States - SF_Jan12_sed_USGS_4_1 | ecosystem: Environmental > Aquatic > Marine > Sediment | place: USA: California... | reverse complement strand
GGACTCGGCCGAGGCGACACCGACGACGAGATCGAACTCGCCGTCGACGCGGCGGTCTGGGACCCGGTGTACGCATCGTGACGGGACGGGCCGGCCGCCTCACGGAGCGGCAAGTCACTCGGCGTGCGCGGCCACCCAAGTCTTGAGGTTCACGACGTGCGATCTCGCCTCGGCTGCATACTCGCAGCTGCCGGGGTGCTCGCAGAGCGCGTTCCCTTCACCCGTCATGAAGTTGAATCTGCAGTTGGGGCAGAATACGTCGAGTTCTTCGGGGAGGTACGGGCAGTCGCCCCACGAGCAGGATCGCTCGCCCTCACCGGTCGCCAAGTCGTACCCACACCCCGGGCACTTCACGAAGCCCTCCCACTTGGCCATGAAGTCTCGCCTCCTGAGGCCACGGTGGGACTTCGGTGGCGCAGCGCCAAGTGCCGCACGACCCGGCGCGCTCGGGACTACGGGACCACGCGATCTCCGCGGTCAGCTCTCGGGTGGAAGACCGGTGAATCGAGGGACGTTCGAGCTCGTGACCGGGTCGGTTCGGCCAGAGACAGGCTGCATGGCGTATCCTTGAGACTGACCGCGCCGATCTCGGATGAGACGCGCGCGCGACGATGTCTCGCGACACTTCGCACGATCCGCCCTTTCCTGGGCGTTCCCTGCGCAGAGGCGCCTGCCCTCGACGCGCATCGAACATGACAGGAGAGGACGTACTTGCCCGTGCGAACCAACGAAGCAACCGCGAGACCACTCGATCACGAGCAACGAAGCTTCCGATCACTCGGCGTCTCTGAGCCCATCGCCCAAGCGCTGCGCATGCGCGGCATCGAGCGACCCTTCGCGATCCAGACGCTCGTGCTCCCGGATGCTCTCGCCGGGCGCGACGTACTGGCGCGTTCGCGAACGGGCTCGGGCAAGACACTGGCCTTCGCCGTGCCGTTGGTCGAGCGGCTGCACCCTAGCGGCAAGAGCCCGACCGGCCTGATCCTGGCGCCGACCCGGGAGCTCGCGAGTCAAGTCACCGAAGAGTTCCGAGCGATCGCCGATGTCCGCCATCTGCAGGTGGCGGCCGTGTACGGCGGGGTGGGCATCGGACCACAAGCCAAGCGAGCGCGCCACGCGGACATCGTGATCGCCACGCCCGGAAGGCTGCTCGACCTCGTCGCCCGAAAACTTCTGCGCCTCGATCGCGTGCGTGCATGTGTGCTCGATGAGGCCGACCGCATGTTGGACATGGGCTTCCTGCCCGACGTGACTCGCATCCTCGAGATGCTGCGGCCAGACCGTCAGACGATGTTGTTCTCCGCGACCCTCGACGGCGAGGTCGGGCGGCTCGCCAAGCGGTTCACGCGCGACGCGGTGCTGCATGAGAACGGCGACGCTGGGCCCAACATCACGCACGCTACCCACCGCTTCATCGCCGTGGACCAGCCGCAGAAGACCAGGGCGCTCGTGCGCGAGCTCGCGGCCGATCGCGGCCTCGCGTTGATCTTCGTCCGAACACAGCGTGGCGCCGACCGCCTCGCGCGCACCCTTCGCAAGGAGGGGTTCAGCGCCGGAGAGCTGCACGGCGGCATGTCGCAGCCTCAGCGCGAGCGGGCGCTCGGTCGCTTCGCGGGGGGAGCCAACGATGTCTTGGTCGCGACCGATGTGGCCGCCCGTGGTCTCGATCTCGACGACATCACACACGTGATCAACTTCGATGCCCCGGCCGACGACAAAGCCTACGTGCACCGGGTCGGTCGCACGGCGCGGGCCGGCCGCGGCGGCGAGGGCGTGACGTTCGTGACCCCCGACCAGCGCCTGGACGTGGGGCGCATCGCGAAGCAACTCGACCTGCACGCCGAGTTCGTGCAGGCTGGACTGTCGAAGGCTGCGCCGCACCGGAACAACCCCGGGAAGGGCCGCGCCCCGAAGGGAGGGAACACCCATCGACGTCGCCAAGATCGAAGAGGCACTCCGGCTGGTCGAGCACGATCAGCTCGGTGAGGCCGCTCAGCTTCTCGGCCCACTCGTTCGCGGGAAACGGTTCACACGACCGAGTCGCATGAACGCGGAGTCTGTGGAGGTCGACGAGGTGAAGAGCTGGCTGCGCGAGGCGATCGCCGACCCTTCATCGCCCGATTCGCGTTTCATGGTTGAACGCGCGTACTACAAGCTCCGCACCCAGGCGACGGCCTGACCGCACGGGCACTCGGCCTCCCCTGGACCCCTCGGGACCGAGGACCTTCGGCGAGCGATCAGCGTCGAACAGACGATGCGGACGAGGACGGCCGTGGCACACAATCGGCCAATGGATGCTCTGGGTTCCACTTGTCAGTACGTCGACGTTGCCTTGGTGATGCAGCAGATCATCCGGGAACGCGACAGCGCCGAGAGCGGCGGCCCGGCGACGATGACGATCGGCGATGCGTGCGGAAAACCGTCGATCGGTTCGATCGAACTCGACGGCCTGCACCATCGATTCTGCGCCGCCCACGTTGTGGAGGCTCGCGTCCTCCGAGACTAGGGAGGTGGACGAGCTGACATCCTCGCAGCACGGCGACAGCACCGCCGGGGAACGCTCTCCCGGCGGTGCTGCACGCCCTGCGTGTACCGAGTGGGTCAGGATGCCGGCGGTAGCAGCACCGCGTCGATCACATGGATGACACCGTTCGAGGCGACGATGTCGGTGGTGACCACCTGCGCCTGGTTGCCCTCACCGTCGGTGATGACGACGCCGGCGTCAGAGACGTCGATGGAGAAGGTTGCACCGTTCACGGTCGTGACCTCGCCTGACTCAACGTCGGCCGCCATGACCTCGGCGGGCACCACGTGGTAGGTCAAGACCGCGGCGAGCTGATCCTTGTTCTCGGGCAGGAGCAGCGTGTCGAGGATGCCCTCCGGCAGTGCGGCGAAAGCCTCGTCGGTCGGTGCGAACACCGTGAACGGACCCTCACCGGCGAGCGTGTCGCCCAGATCGGAGGCCTGTACGGCAGCGAGCAGTGTCGAGAAGTCAGCGTCGGCCGCAACGATGTCGGTGATGGTCTCGCTCGCTTCCGCCGAAGCCGGGCTCTCTGGGCTCGTGGTCGAGCTCGAGGTCGAGTCGTCACTGCTGCACGCAGCTCCCACGAGTGAAAGCGACGCGATCACCGCCAGCATCGTGAGGAACTTCCTGTTCCTTCGCATCAGTTGGCTCCTTCCTTAGTGGATCCGAATGTGGGCCCGGGATCGGTGCCCGTTACCAGCTCTTCGAGACCCATGCGCCAGTGGATGAGAAGGGTGACCTTCTGCATAGCTTTGGGCGATGGTCTCCCGGGTGAGCGTCGCTCGGGCCGGCCGGAGGGTTGCCGCGAGGTTCCGGCCGTGCCGATACGCTGACCGGGTCATGCCGGACCTGGTCGACATCGTCGAACTCCGAGTGCTCGACGGCCCGAACCTCTACTTCCCGCGACCGGCCGTGAAACTCACGCTCGCCGTGCCCGGATGGCTCCGCGCCACCGAGCCCAGACTTACCCGGCTGGCGACCGCGATGGGCCTTCCGGGCAACGCCACGCCCGGTGCGAGGTCGAGTGAGCACCGACGACGGTTCACTTCCAGGGTCGGAGCGCACGTCACGCGATCTCTGGCTCGCGCATCAGGGGTACGACTGGGCGTGCGCGGTCGCGCAGGGCCGGGCGAGGATCGCATCGTGCTGGCCTTCCCGTGGCGGCGCCGTGACGCGGCCGAGGCGCTCGCCCGCGAGGTCGCCGCCGTGATGCGCGATCTGCTCGGCACCCGCCGCTCCCTCGACCGCCTGGTCTCCGAGGCTGCCGCGCGTGTCGTTGCCGTCGATCCGGGCCCGGCTCCGACCGTGGCCGATCCGCAGATCCCGGTGATCGCGATCACCGGAACCAACGGCAAGACCACCACGGTCCGCCTGCTCGCCCACATCGTTCGTGCCGCCGGCTGCAGCGTGGCGTACTCATCGACCGACGGCGTGTTCCGCGATGGTGAACTCGTCGAGGCGGGCGACTACTCCGGCTTCGGCGGAGCGCAGATGGCGCTCGCACAGCCGGACATCGACTTCGCGATCCTCGAGTCCGCGCGTGGAGGCATCCTGCTCCGCGGCATCGGCACGAGCCACAACGATGTCTCCGTGGTGACGAACATCTCGGCCGATCACCTCGGCTTGCAGGGGGTCGACACGCTCGACCAGCTCGCCGAGGTCAAAGCCACGGTCACCACGATCACGCGCGCCGACGGCTGGCACGTGTTGAACGCCGACGACCCGCGGGTGCTGGCGATGCGCCGGCGGGCAGGCGGGCGGCCATTCATGTGCTCGCTCGATCCCCATCACCCCGCGCTGCGCGATGCGCTTTCCGACGGTGGTCGCGCTCTCACTGTGCTCGACGGCAGCATCAGCGAGCTCGGGCGGGGCGGGGCCCGGGCGCTGGTCGACCTCGAGCACATCCCGATGGCTCTTGCCGGCATCGCCTCGCAGCACGTTCAGAACGCCATGTCGGCCACGGCCGCTGCACTGGCGATCGGGCTGCCTCGGAAAGCGATCGCACGAGGTCTTCGGACCTTCATGCCCGACGCGGAGTCCAACCCGGGGCGGGCCAACATCTACACGCTCGGCGAGCGAGTCATCGTGATCGACTATGCCCACAACGAGGCCGGCATCGAGGGGCTCGCCCAGATCGCCGACGGCTTCCGGCCGTCCGGCGCAGCCACGTGGATCGCCTTTGGGACAGCCGGCGATCGAGACGACGCGATCCTGCATGCGCTCGGGTATCGGGCTGCGCGAGGCGCCGACCACGTGTGCGTCGCCGAGCTCCACAGATATCTGCGCGGCCGCGACCCCGAGGACCTGATCGCGCGCCTGCGCTCTGGCGCCCTCGAGGGCGGAGCCGACGACGTTCCTTCGATGCCGGACGAGGTCACGGCCTTGAGGTTCATGCTCGAGCGCGCAGGCCCGCGCGACGTGCTCGCGATCACCGTGCTGGCCCAACGCACGGAGATGTTTCGACTGCTCGATACCGAGGTGGGTGCGGCACGCGCCGACCCGGCCACGGTACGACGCCTCGTGAGGAACGCCCGGCGCGACTAACTGATCGGCTCAGCGAGCGGCGGAACGGCGGATCTCGATCTCGTCCCATACGTCGCTTGCCCGGTCGACACAGAGCACCACGAGGTCGCCGGGCCGGCTGCGATCGAGCGCCGAGCGGCAGGCTTCCAGCTCGTCGGTGACGAGCTCGGCATGGCCGACCCGGGCGCCCTCACGCCTAGCTTCGTCGATCCCCTGCATCACGAGCGAGCCCGTCTCGCCTCGCTCCCGCCCTCGCGTGTGAACGTCTTCACGAACGATCACCTCGTCGAAGTACCGGGCGGCGACTCGGCCGAGTTCCAACATATCCTCGTCACGCCGATCTCCCGCCGTGGCCACGACCGCCACCCGCAGGTTCGCCGACCACGAGGGCGCGCTCGGATGCGATGGAGGCGGCTCCGAGGTCATCCGCTCGACGAAATCGCCGACCATCCGCAGTCCCGCGGCGTTGTGTGCGTAGTCGAGCAGCACGGTGACACCGGTGAGCTCCACGAGGTTCAGGCGCCCCGGCGCCTGGAAGAAGTCCGTCGTGAACGTGCGCAGTCCGTGGCGGATGTCGTGCAAATGCGCGCCCGACACATGCGCCGCGGCCACGGCAGCGAGCAGGTTCTGCACGTTCATGCGCGCACGCCCGTCGAACGTAGAGGGGAACTGGTGGGTGTACCCGACCGGCATCGAACGGCGGCCATCGCGCAGCACGATCAGCTCACCACCCGGGTCGCGCTGCAGGACGACCGCCTTCCGCCCGCGACGAACCCAGCGCTCGATCAACTCATGGTGTTCGTTCATCGTGAACAAGATCACGTTGCCCGAGCAGTGCTTGCGCATCTCGAGCACGAGCTCATCGTCCGCGTTCAACACCGCGTACCCGTCGCGCGGCACGGCTTCCACGATCACCCGCTTGACGGCCGCGAGCTGTTCGATCGTGTCGATGTCACGCAAGCCGAGGTGATCACCCGTTACGTTGAGCACGACCGCGACGTCGTTGCGGCCGTACCCCAGCCCTTCTCGGAGGATGCCGCCGCGAGCCACCTCGAACACCGCGAAGTCGACACGAGGGTTCTGCAGCACGGTCTGGGCCGACCGGGGGCCGCTCGCGTCGACCCGCTTCGTGAGCCGCCCGTCGATGTAGACCCCATCGGTGGAGGTCAGCCCGACCTTGCGCCCCATGTTCTTCATCACGTGCGCGATCATGCGGACCGTCGTCGTCTTCCCGTTGGAACCGGTCACCGCGACGATCGGGATGCGCGAGGGCGTGCCCGCCGGGAAGAGCAGGTCGATGACGGGGCGCGCCACGTACTGCGGCTCCCCTTCGGTTGGATGGGTGTGCATGCGGAACCCCGGTGCAGCGTTCACCTCGACGATCGCGCCGCCGGTCTCGCGAACCGGCACCGTGATATCGGGTGCGATGAAGTCGATGCCCGCGACGTCGAGGCCCACGACGCGCGCGGCTTCCTCGGCGATCTCGACGTTGTCCTCGTGCGCTTCCCACGTTCGATCGATGGCGCTGCCGCCCGTCGACATATTGCCCGTCGCCGCCAGCTTCACCATCGCATCGGCGTCGGGCACGTCGTCGAGGTCGAAACCCTGGGAGCACACCAGCGCCTCGGCGACCTCATCGATGCGGATGCGCGTGAGCACCTTCTCGTGACCGATCCCACGTCGTGGGTCGCTGTTCGCCGTCTCGACGAGTTCGACGACCGAGTGCTCCCCGTCGCCGATGACATGGGCCGGCACGCGCTCGGCGACCGCTACCATCTGGCCGCCGATGACCAGCAGTCTGTAGTCGCGGCCGGTCATCATGCCCTCGACGACGACCCACCCACCGCGGCTCTGCTTCAACGCCCGCGAGAACGCACCTCGCACCGCCCGCATCGACGTGAGGTCGAGCCCGACCCCCCGGCCGTGGTTGCCGTCGAGCGGCTTCACGACGACCGGGAACCCGATGCGCTTGGCGACCTCGACAGCATCGTCGGCCGAACGGACGATCTTGCCCGGTGGCACGGGTAACCCGGCCGACTCGAGCAGCTGTCGCGTCAGCTGCTTGTCACCAGCGATGTCGACGGCGAGCGCCGAAGTGTGCGAGGTCATCGTCGCCCTGATGCGTTGTTGGTACTTCCCCTGGCCGAGTTGCACGAGCGACTGGTCGTTGAGCCGGATATACGGCACGTCGCGGCTCGCCGCCTCATCGAGGATCGCCTGCGTGGACGGGCCGAACGCGCGGCGTTCCGCGAGCAGGATCAGCCGCTCGAGCTCCCGGGAGAAGTCGAAGTCCTTCTCCACCTTGACGAGGTGGTTCACGAGCCGCACCGCGAGACGTCCCGCGGCGAGGCCCACCTGCTCCTCCCAGTAGCCGAACGTCACGTTGTACTGGCCGGGCGTGCCCGTGCCACGCGTCTTCCCTCGGTAGACCTGGGCGCCGGACTCGCGCTGCAGCTCGATCGCGATGTGCTCGGCTACGTGGCCGGCCCAGGTTCCCTCTTCGAGCCGTTCCCTGAACCCGCCCGCATGACCGCGCGAGCAGGAGTGCTCTCCGACCCTCGGCAGCAGTTCGAGGAGCTGCTCGTTGAAACGCGGGATCGTGTTCGAGGGCCACGACTCGAGCGAACCGAGGTCGACAACGAGCCGGATCGCAGGGTCGTAGGAGAAATAGTTCGGTCCACGGAAGACCTGCGTCTGAAGGATCTGCAGGTCGGGCTCGGCCGGTGGTGCGCCTGGTACCGGCTTTCGCTTCGCCCGCTTGGACTTCGGCGATCCCTTCGCCGTCACTCCGAGGCCTCGCGCTCGGCAGCGCCCGATCCCTCATCGTGGAACAGCGCTCGCGCCCGCAGGTCGAACCAGTACCCGGCCGGGATGGAATGCAGGTGCGCTCCCGACACCATCATCGGGCGCCGTCCCCGTAGCCGATACGCGTCGGTTTCCATCTGGGAGCCGTCGACGATCGTCACGGCACCGCGCCCGATGACCTCCATCGCGTGGTTCGAGTGCACGATCGCGCACGTGTCCTCATCGAGCCCGAGGCCGATCAACGACGGCGACTGAGCGATGGCCGAGAGCAGCCGCCCAAGCCGCGTGCGCTGCTCGAAGTGCTGGTCGACGATCGTGCCGTCGACGAGCCCGAGACCGGCCGTGGTCTGAACGTTGCCGTGGCGAGGGGTCGCCCCTGGTTGCCCGAAGGCCATCATGTGCGACGCGAGGGCGCTCGCTCCGGCCGATGTGCCGGCGATCACGGCGCCGCGGTCGTGCGCGAGATGCAGGGCCTGGTGCAACCTGGTTCCCGCCACGATCGAGGTGAGACGAAGTTGGTTCCCGCCGGTGAGGAAGACGCCCGTCGCGTCACTGAGCTCCGCCGTCGACTCGGGCCGATCCGCCTGGCCGCGCTCTGTGGGATGCAGGCCCGTCACGTAGGCGGCACCGAGCTCGAGGAACACCCCCTCGTAGAGTCGCAGCGCTTCCTCGCCGATCTCCGAGGCGGTCGCGATCACCGTCACGCGTGCCTCGGGGCCTCCCGCGGCCTTCACGAAGCGCTTGAGGATCTGCCGGCCCCGAAGCTTGTCCTCTGCACCCCCGATCAGCATGATGGGACCTGCGCCTCCGAGGACCGGCGCGAGGCTTGTACGTCGACGACTCTGCGACATCGCAGGCAAGTCTAGACCCGCGACAGCGCGAAACCGGTGGCTCGCGAGCGACGCTCAGACCGAGCGCGCGTTCCGGGAACCTCACCCGGGCTTGAAGCTCGGCAAGCCGTCGTCGGGGGTCGAGATCGTCACGGGCTCGGCGCCGGTGAGCCGAGCCAGCGTCGCGGCCGCGCGGTTGAACCCGTCCCGGTCCCACGCGCCGACCGACTCGATCACTCGCCCCTCGTCGTCGACCACGTAGAGGGTGGGCACCGACTCGATCGCGTACGCGTCGGAGACCGCATACGGCGGCGGGTCGGCGATCGAGCTGATGCTCATGCCGTACTTCTCGGTGAACCGGGCGAGCTCGGGCTCCGGATCCTGGCCGATGCCGACCACGCGCCCGGGGAACGCTCGCTCGAACTGCCGCATCGGCGGCGCCGAGAGTTGGCAGGTCGGACACGTGACCTTGTAGAAGAACAATCCGGTCGGACCGTCGCCGAACCGCACCCCGGGCACTTCAGGCGCGACGTCGCCGACCTTGAGAGGACTCATGAGCGCAGCCTACGACCCGGTCTTGTTCTTGGACGGTCTCTTCGCCTTCGGCGTCGTCTTCAGCTTGGGTGGCAGCGACGAGGCGAAGGCGACGCCCCGCGAGACCCAGCGGTCGAGCGCGTGGTCGGCCGCGTACCCGTCGGGACCGACGAAGAGGAAGCCGCGCATCGGGCGACCGGTGAAGTCCATCGGGCGAGCGCCCGGCTCGGAGAGCGCCTGGTCGCCATCGTCCGGAGCGAGCCGCACCATGAGGTTGTCGGCGTTCACACCCACAGCCATGTTTCCACCGACGGTGAAGCAGATCCCCCCGAACATCTTGATCTCGGTGACGCCGGGCACAGGCCCCATCGCGGTGCGGACCCGTTCCGCGAGCTCCTCGTCGTAGGCCATCACCGGCGAGCCTACCGCCCTGCCCACGACGACGGCCCGACGCCGTCGATAGACTGCGGCCGGCCACCCAGCGGAAAGCAGGAGACCTTTGGCCGAGACGATCACGATCGACGGACAGCCGTTCCGCAGACGGAACCCGCTGGGCGTGCTCGGGCTCTCGTTCATCACGCTCGGCATCTACTTCCTCTACTGGTACTACACCGTCAACGACGAGCTCCGCCGATTCGAGCACGACGAGTCGATCAGTCCGGTTCGGTCGCTGATGGCGATGCTGTTCGGCTGGATCATCATCGTGCCGCCATTCATCGCCGTCTACAACACCGCGACGCACATCCAGACCGCCGAGCAGCGCGCCGGCGTCCACCAGCAGATCGAACCCGGCATCGTGTTGCTGATCCAGCTGCTGGTCTCGATCGCGAACCCCCCGTACATGCAGGATCACCTGAACCGCATCTGGGACCGGAGTTCCTCCTCTCCGCCGCTGCCCGGATCGCCGGGCGGCGAGCTGCCGCCTCCTCCCACCGGCTGATCAGGTTACGGTCCGGCCGAATCGGCGTCGACGATCCGGTAGATGCCGCTCCGGCCGTTCTTGCAGGTGAGTCGGTCGAAGTACACCGTCGTCGAGCCGTCCATCTCGTCGAACCCGAACGTCGCCAACGCGTCCAGACCGTCCGGTAGCGTCGCGATCACCGTCTGTCCTCCGCCGACCGGCATCCTGACGAGCTTGCTGTGACTCCCGCACCGCCACTGGTTCCGGTTCCTCGTGCGCACGAGGTACACGGTGCCGTCGTCCGACAAGGCGCCTGCGTATTGTTGCACACCGGGGTTCGGCATCTGGACGAGCTCGTCGGTGGAGATCTGGTAGCGCCATACCTGGCAGTCGAAGAATCGTCCTCGGCGGAACTCACACGACTCGTAGGTTGCCCAGTCGCCCTTCACCTGGTCGCTGATGAGGTAGCTCGACTTGGTCCGCAGCCTCTCGAGCACGATCGTGGTGCTGTCCATCAGGTTGAACAGCACGACCTTCGTCCTCGAGCGCCGGAAGGGAACGCGATTCCAGTTCTCCCGGGTGAAAAGCACCCAGTTCCCCGACAGGCTCGGCCGGTGCTCTATCTGAGGGGTGTTGACGCCGTCGGGCGTCGCCGATCGCACCTGCGTCTGCGCATCGTAGAACCACAGGTCGGAGTCCTCGGCGGTGGCCTCCTCGTAGACGATCGTGGTGCCGTCGATCGCGGCGCCGTGGCTGGTGGTGCCGGGTGGGCTTATGCGCACCGGCCCCCCGCCATCGGCCATCACGTAGCTGTGCTCGCGGCGAGGCTTCGCCACGCTGTTCGCATTCCACACTAGGTACCCATCCGAGACCGACGGAACCCGTTCGTTCACGCCTTGCTCGTCCATCACGACCTCGGGCGTCGCCGCCTGGGCGGCGTTCGTGAGCATCATGAGCGCGATCGCGGTCACCAAGCCGATGAACCGTCGCACGGTGCCTCCCCCCCTCTCGAGCGGACAGCGAGGTGGAGACCGTCCGCGAGCCGGTGCGGGCACTTCCTTTCACTGTGTGCCTTTCACGAAACCCCTGTCAAGTCAGTCGCCTGGCCGAGCGACGACTCGCCGCGCTCAGGCCGATGGGTCATTACGATGCGAGGAAGGACCATTGCATCGAACCCCGACGAGCGAGGGAGCCGAGACGCCATGACCATCGTGAAGGCAGCACTGCTGCAGACCGACTGGGCAGGTTCACAGGAGGCGATGACCGACAAGCACGAGGAAGCCGCGCGAGAGGCAGCGAGCCAGGGCGCGCAGGTGATGTGCTTCCAGGAGCTCTTCTACGGACCCTACTTCTGCCAGGTGCAGGACGCCGAGTATTACAGCTACACCGAGCCGATCCCCGACGGGCCGACCACGCAGCGGTTCCAGAGTCTCGCCAAGGAGCTCGGCACGGTGCTCGTGCTTCCGATGTACGAGGTGGTGCAGCCCGGGCTCTATCACAACACCGCCGCCGTGATCGACGCCGACGGAAGCTACCTCGGCAGGTACCGCAAGCAACACATCCCTCAGGTGCAGGGCTTCTGGGAGAAGTTCTACTTCGCGCCCGGCACCGGGGGCTATCCCGTCTTCGAGACAGCCGTCGGCAAGATAGGCGTGTACATCTGCTACGACCGCCATTTCCCGGAGGGCTGGCGCGTGCTCGGATTGAACGGCGCCGAGATCGTCTTCAATCCCAGCGCCACGCATCGCGGACTGAGCGAGTACCTCTGGCGGCTCGAGCAACCCGCGGCGGCCGTCGCCAACATGTACTTCGTGGGAGCGATCAACCGGGTCGGTATCGAACCGCTCGGCGACAACGACTTCTACGGGCAGAGCTACTTCGTCGATCCGGAGGGCCAGTTCGTCGGCGACGTCGGCGACGCGTACAAGCCGGAGCTCATCGTGCGCGACCTCGACCTCGGGAAGATCCGCGAGGTGCGCGACCGGTGGGCCTTCTATCGCGACCGCCGGCCGGACGCCTACAGCGAGATCGTCGAGCGCTAGGAGGTCCACCTCATGTCGCACACCTTGATCCTGAACGGCCGCGTCGTCTCCCCGACCGGCGTCGAGGCCGCCGACGTGCTGATCGACGGCGAGACGATCGCGGCCGTCGGCACCCCTGGATTCTTCACCGAGGCCGCCCCGACGGCCGAGGTGGTGATCGACGCGACAGGGAAGTACGTGATCCCCGGTGGCATCGACGTGCACACCCATATGGAACTGCCGTTCGGCGGCACGTTCGCCTCCGACACCTTCGAGACGGGCACCGTTGCTGCGGCATGGGGTGGAGTCACGACGATCGTCGACATGGCCGTGCAGCGCACTGGCGAGAGCGTGCAGGAGGGCCTCGCCGATTGGCACCGCAAGGCCGACGGCGAGTGCGCGATCGATTACGGGTTCCACCAGATCATCGGCGGGGTCGACGATGAGTCGTTGAAGGCGATGCGCTACCTCACCGAGCACGAAGGGGTGACGAGCTTCAAGCTCTTCATGGCCTATCCGGGCGTGTTCTACAGCGACGACGGGCAGATCCTGCGAGCGATGCAGACCGCGTCGGAGTGCGGCGCGATGATCATGATGCACGCCGAGAACGGCATCGCCATCGATGTGCTGGTCGCACAAGCCCTCGCGCGGGGCGAGACCGACCCGCGCTACCACGCCGAGACGCGGCCCTCCGATCTCGAGGCTGAAGCGACCCACCGTGCCATCGTGCTCGCGAAGGTGGCGGGCAACGTCCCGCTGTACGTCGTGCACATGTCGGCCGGCGACGCTCTCGAGGAGATCGCGGCGGCCCGCCACATGGGCCGAAACGTGTTCGCCGAGACGTGCCCGCAGTACCTCTGGTTGACCGTCGAGGAGACGCTCCAGCGGCCGGGGTTCGAGGGCGCGAAGTGGGTCTGCTCGACGCCCCTGCGCTCGCCCGACGACGAACATCGCCACCACGAGAACCTGTGGAAGGGCCTGCGTATGAACGAGCTGGCGATCGTCTCGACCGACCACTGCCCCTTCTGCATGAAGGACCAGAAGGAGTTGGGCCTCGGGGACTTCTCGAAGATCCCGAACGGCATCGGCGGGGTCGAGCACCGGATGGAGCTGCTCTATCAAGGGGTCGTGTCGGGCCAGCTCAGCTTGGAGCGATGGGTCGAGACCTGCTGCACGACGCCGGCTCGGATGTTCGGCATGTACCCACGGAAGGGCATCGTCGCACCGGGAGCCGACGCGGACATCGTCGTCTGGGATCCGGACCGGCAGACGACGATCGGGGTCAACGACAAACACCACATGAACATGGACTACTCCGCGTACGAGGGGTTCGTGGTCGACGGCAAGGTCGACACGGTCCTGTCACGCGGAACGGTCGTGATCGCCGACGACGCCTACGTGGGCCGCAAGGGGCACGGCCGCTTCATAGAGCGAGAGCTTTCTCAGTACCTCGTGTAGGGAGGAACCGGACATGGACATGGGCGTGGTGCTGCAGACGACGCCACCCAGCGCGCGGGTGGTCGATCTCGCGACCAGGGCCGAGACGTACGGGTTCAGCCACGTATGGACGTTCGACAGCCACATCCTTTGGCAGGAGCCGTTCCCCATCTACACCCAGATCCTGGCGAGCACACGCAACGTCACGGTCGGACCGATGGTCACGAATCCGCTCACACGAGACTGGACCGTCACCGCGAGTTTGTTCGCGACGTTGAACGAGATGTTCGGCAACCGCACGGTGATCGGCATGGGTCGCGGCGATTCCGCGGTCCGGGTGATCAACGGGAAACCCTCGACGCTGGCCGCGCTCGGCCAGGCCGTGCACGTGATCCGAGAGCTCGCCAACGGGCGCGAGGTCGAGCATCGGGGGTCGACGATCCGCTTCCCGTGGGCATCGAAGAGCCGAGCCGAGGTCTGGATCGCGGGCTACGGGCCGAAGGCCCTGCGGCTCGCCGGCGAGGTGGGTGACGGCTTCATCCTCCAGCTCGCCGACCCCGACATCACCGCGTGGACGATCGAGGCGGTCCGCAACGCCGCCACCGGCGCCGGGCGCGACCCCGACTCGTTCACGATCTGCGTCGCCGCCCCGGCATACGTGAGCGACGACGTGGTCCATGCTCGCGAGCAGTGCCGGTGGTTCGGAGGCATGGTGGGCAACCATGTGGCCGACATCGTGGACCGGTACGGAGCCGGAGGCGGGGTGCCAGCGGCGCTCACCGACTACATCGCCGGACGCGAAGGCTACGACTACAACGAACACGGTCAGGCCGGGAACGTGCACACGGCGTTCGTACCCGACGCGATCGTCGATCGCTTCTGTGTGCTGGGGCCGATCGACGAGCACGTCCGCCGTGTGAAGGAGCTGGAAGCGCTCGGCGTCGACCAGTTCGCGCTCTACCTGCAACACGACGCGAAGGATGAGACGTTGCAGGCGTACGGCGAGAAGGTGATCCCGGCGATCACCGAACACGTGCTGGCGAAGTCGTAACGCGGGCTCCTCCTCTCTCGAGGTCACACCCCCCGGTGCCCTCGAAGTCTGGGCCCTTCGTCCCCTGCCGGCGCGCGTCGGCGCAGGTAGGAAGGCGTCATGGACCCATCGCTGGTGCTGGAGTGCGAAGGACTTCGCAAGACGTTCGGCGACCGCGTCGCAGTCGACGACGTGGGCTTTTCGATCGCGCCGGGCGAGACCTACGGGCTGCTGGGCCCGAACGGCGCCGGCAAGACCACGACGATATCCATGATCTGCGGCTTGCTCACGCGCGACACAGGTCGCGTGTCGCTTCACGGCCGGAACCTCGACACAGGCACGGTTGAGGTCAAGGCTGACGTTGGGTTCGTGCCGCAGGAGATCGCGATCTATCCCGATCTCACAGCTCGGGAGAATCTGCGCTTCTTCGGCAAGCTCTACGACCTCTCCAAGCCTGAGCTCGACGTGCGGATCGATCGCATCCTCGACATGATCGGCCTTGCCGACCGAGAGAACGAACGGACCGACGACTTCTCCGGCGGCATGAAGCGCAGGCTGAACATCGGCCTCGGCATGCTGAACGACCCGAAGCTGCTCGTCCTGGACGAGCCGACCGTGGGTGTCGACCCGCAGAGCCGCAACGCGATCCTCGACTCGGTCGAGGCGCTCGCCGGCGAGGGCATGGCGGTGCTCTACACCACTCACTACATGGAGGAGGCCGAGCGCCTGTGCGACCGCGTGGGCATCCTCGACGAGGGAACCCTGAAAGCCGAGGGCACGCGCCGTGAGCTCATCTCGCTCGTGGGCGAGCACGATCGGCTGCGGGTCGAGGCCCACGGCAACGTCGGCGCGGCGGCTGCGGCTGCGGCTGCCGTCGCCGGCGTCGACGAGGCGATCCCGCACGATGGCAGTATCGAACTGCTCGCGCGTGACGTTCGTGGTTCCCTGGCCCAGATCGTGCGAGCGATCGACGAGACCGGCACCGGTATCACATCGATCGAAGTGCGAGAGCCGAACCTCGAGGCGGTGTTCCTGCATCTGACCGGGAGGGCCCTGAGGGACGAGGGACCAGCCGAAGCGTGAGGGATCCGATGCGAGACGCGTGGACGATCGCGACGAAGGATCTGCGGCGGCGCCTCCGTGACCGGACAGCGATACTCGTCGCCCTCGTGCTGCCCTTCGGGCTCGCCTACATCTTCAGCCTCACCCTCGGCGATATCGAGACCAGGTCGTTCGAAGCCACGTTCGCGGTCGTCAGCCTCGACAGCGGGCATCTGCCCGACGAGTTCACATCGCTGCTCGAGAGCCTGGACTTCGTGTCCCTCCGCGACGCGGCGACCGAGACCGCGGCGGAGACGCTCGCCTCCGATGGCGACGTCGACGCGGCGATGATCTTCCCCCAAGGGTTCACGGCCGATGTGCAGACGGGCCGAGGCTCGGCGATCCACGTGATCACCGCGCCGAACGCACGGATCGCGGGGCTCGTCGCCGAGTCGCTCGCGACATCGTTCGCCTCGAACCTCGACGCGACCGGGCTCTCGATCGCCACGGTGGCCGACTCGGGGGCACCGGTCGCCGACACGCTCACCGCTCGCGCGCAGGCTGTGACCCCCGGTGCCGAGATCCGGGCGGCCGGTGCCGAAGACAAGTCGGGCTCGCAGTCCACGTTCTTCGCGATCGGCATGGCCGTGTTCTTCCTCTTCTTCGCGGTCGAATTCGGTGTTCGAGGAGTGCTCGAGGAACGTGAGGAGGGCACGCTGTCACGCTTGCTCGTGGCCCCGATACTGCCGAGCTCGGTGATCGGAGGGAAGGCGCTCGCAAGTTTCGCGGTGGGCCTCACCAGCACGGTGCTGCTCGTGATCGCGACGACCTGGCTGCTCGAAGCGCGATGGGGAGACCCGCTCGGCGTCGCCCTGCTCGTGCTCTTCGGCGTGCTCGCGGCCGTCGGTGTGACCGCCCTCGTCGCAACCCTGGCGAAGAGCACCGCGCAGGCATCCGCCTACGTCTCGATCGTCGCGGTCGTGGGAGGACTGCTCGGGGGAACGTTCTTCCCGATCTCCCAAGCTGGCTTCCTCAGCACGATCCGGTTCCTGTCGCCTCAAGGCTGGCTGATGGAAGGCTTCCAGGAGTTGTCCTACGGCGGCTCGGCTCACGACATCGTCCGCCCACTGAGTGGTGTTCTGACCATCGCCCTCGTCTCGGGAACCCTCGCATAGATCGGAAGAGCGT
>Ga0224505_10001177_pt1 | contig 16838 bp, 15 predicted proteins | sample SF_Jan12_sed_USG_FD_169102 | JGI IMG/M metagenome (GOLD analysis project Ga0224505, IMG submission 169102) | Sediment microbial communities from San Francisco Bay, California, United States - SF_Jan12_sed_USGS_4_1 | ecosystem: Environmental > Aquatic > Marine > Sediment | place: USA: California... | reverse complement strand
TACAGTCTGTCGCCATCGGGGTCCTCCGTCGCTGCCTGTAGAAGTTGCTTGGTCGCCGCTCCTATAGCACAGTGTGGAGCCTCGATGGCTTTTTTTCTTGGCCGAGTCGTGAATTATCCGGGCTAGGTCCTTCACGTTCTGCGGCAACCACGGAAACATGCTTGAGCGGCGGAGCAGTTTGGGACTTTCGATCGACCCGGCGGCGAGCACAACCGTCCCTGCCGTGAAAAACCTGGCTTGGCCAGTCCGAGTATTGCGGGCAACAATCGTCAGATGGCTGCCGTGATTCTGCACATCTTCGACGTAATGGTTGAGGAGCAGGTGCAAACCTGGTCCGTCCCCGTGACTAATGCCCGGGGTAAGCCCAACCTGGTTCACGAGGAGCTCAGCTGTATTGAAGACGCCGGTGCCTTCCGTGAAGAAGTCGTCCTTTGGTGTGCCATCAGGTTTCAGATAAGGCTGGTGCAAGGCACGTGGCGTTTGCTCGATGACAAAGTCGTTGTTGAGCGAGGACTCCCGTAACCGGTCGACCACATCCTTGGCGGTGGCTCCCATCGATCTCGACTCATTCATAGTCTGCCCGGCTTGATCCAACAGCCCGTCCGCTAAGTCTTGCCGAACCCGAGACGGAAAGTAGTCCAGCTCCCACCCCTGAATGCTCGGGATCAATCCGGACCAAAAGATCGACCGGCCGCCGAAGTTGAGCTGCTGCTTTTCGCCGATGTAGTTCTGCGTGCCGCTATGTCCGTCCTGCCAGAAGGTGTCGCAACCGAAATGTCTGGCAAGGCTGCTGTTCGGGATGCGGGAGATGTTGTACACATGAGTGGGATAGAGAAAAGAGCCGGCTTCCAATACGAGAATTCGTTTCTGTGAGCCAAGTCTGTCTGCCAGATCATCTGCCAGCATCCCGCCGCCGATTCCTGAGCCAACGATGATGATGTCAAAGTCTTCGCGCCACCCAATATACTCAAGAAAGAGGCGCTCCCGGGCTGCTGAGTCTTCCGAGACAAAGTTCACATAAGTCGAAGGGGTAAAGGTCATGGTGTCCTCCCATCGTTGGAGTTGGCTGGCGTAGGCGCGGAGCGTCCTTCGGCGTGCTCAACGTCAATCTGAAGAGTGTCTATTGGAAAGGATAGGGCAATCGGACAAGAAATGCGACCGTTTCCGCCTCATGACGGAGCTCGGTACAGGTAATGGATTTGTCTATGGGTGGGATCTTGGCGGGCGTACCATAGAGGCAGCGCACTGTCGATGTGATGGCGCGCTACAGTATGCCGGCCAGTCGGTTGATGCCCAAGGTTGCTTGGGCGAAGAACAGTTGAAAGGCTTGATAGTCCAGAGGCTGCACCGGTTGACTGCCTGCTGATCGGTCACAGTAGATGAGCCCAATCGGTTTCGCCCCAACCCGCAACGGCGCCACGATCGCCGATGTCGGTTTCCAGACTTCGAGAAAGTCCTGCTTCAAAGTCTCGGCCTTCTGGTCGGAAAAGTTAGGAACAAGGAGTGGATCGACTCGCTTGAGAACCATGAGGAAAAACTGGTGCTCGCGGCTGAGTGAACCTGAAAGGGAGCGGAGGTAGGGTGCCGGAGGATTCCCACCGAGCACCAATCTTCCAACAAGGAGATCACTATCGTTTAGGTTCAGGAGTGCCAGGCCGACACGGTGAAACCCTGCATTCTGATGGAGGGATTGGACACATGCCCCGAGTAGACTGTTGAGATCTTTCGCAGCGTGCAGTGAGTTCTGAAAAGCGAGGAGTGTTTCAAGCGGCTTGGTCTGAATGGGGGCAGCAGGTTCGTCTCTCGGTGGTACCACCGCTTGTTCGTTACCAACCGGCTGGTTGTTGATGGGGAACGGATCCGGGATCGATCCGGTGGCATCCGGCTCGGTTGATGGTGGTATAGGTTCTTCGGAGGAATCGATTGACAACCCCATGGAGCGGATGAGTTGACGCCCCCGATCCATGGCTCGTATCGTCAAGTCTGTGAACAGGGCCGAAGAGAGTCCGCTTCCGTCTTGGAGCGTTTTCTTGACTTCCTCACAAGCCGTCCGCGGGGCAGGACCGGTCAGCTCCTCGACCAACCGAATGGAGCCGACGACGATACCTCGGTAGGTCTGAAACTCGCTGTTCCAACGCCCCATCGGCAGTTCCTCGGCATGACGGAAGAGTTCGATCAACTCATCCGGTAGCTTCCACATGTGGGCCAATGCTTGGGCCAAGGTCAGCCGCGGTACACCAATCAGGCGTGTCTCTTCAAGAGCACATTCCGACGGGCGCTTGGTTTTCTTGGAAATAGTCTGGAGGGCAAGAAAGAGGTCAGGGTCCTCGTAGGCGATGGCCAAGTCGCCGATCGAGTATAGGAGGGTGCCGGTAAACAATTGCCCCGGCTGTGGATAGCCAATGGCTACCCCCAGTTCGCTTGCGTAGGTGGCGGAGATCAGGGACTTGGCGATCAAGGTTCGGAACTCTTGTTGGCGAACCGGCCAATGCTGCAGCTGTTCGACCAGATGGGCTGCCGCTACGAGGGAGCGGACGGTGTCGAGTCCGAGCCAACTGACGGCATGGGGGATCGACACGATCGTCTGTTGAGGGCTGTAGGCAATGCTGTTCGCCACTTGCAGGACTTTGCACGTCAGTCCATGATCGTGGCTGATCACTCGGGCCAGACTCACGGCGCTGGACTGAGGCCCCACATGGTTCAGGATTTGCTGACAGGTTGACTGTAAAATCGGAAGACAGCGGCTAGACTCGTTGAAGAGAGGTCTGAGCTTGTGATGGAGACGGGGGCGGATTCTGTCGATCAATGCTGATTCTGTAGCCGCGCCTGATGAAGTCATGGGGGGGTCCTGGTTGGGGATCAAGAGCTCTATCGGTCAGAATCCTACCAAGCTTAAGGGCACGACATTTGGGAGAACTGCGGCGAACGATCGAACTCTCCCAAATTCAATTGGAGATGTTTCACCGGTCCAATCTCTACCTCTTCGCAGGCTCAAGGGGAACTTGCAAGACTCAACGAGGTAAAGAGATCGGTGATCATGGCTCTCCGGTCGCGACACCGGCAGCGAGCCAATTGCGAAAAGACGGCAGCCGGAACGACAGGACCGACTGAATCTTCTCGCAGTTGAGGGAAAGGTCCGGCGGACGAGTCGGCCCGACATAGTCACACAGGGAGCCTGAAACCATCTTGGCGTCAAGTTCCGGCCAACGCCGGGCCAGCAATTGCCCGATCTCCCAACGGGAGAACGCTTCCGCTCCTGCAAGATGGTAGAGCCCCGCCCGCCCCTTCTGCACCAGCTCCCACACGGCACGGGTCGTGGCCGAGACGGGGATCGGACAGCGCACCTCGTCGGTGAACAAGGTCAGGGTACGACCAGCTTCCCATGCCTGCCTCGTTTCTTCGACGAAACTCCGGTCACGCGTCGGGGATCGGCCGGCAGTCAACGACGGTCTGATCACCGTATGCTTCGGGTTGGCCAGCACCACACGCTCGGCCGCGGCCTTGGTTTCCGCGTACACGTTCAGCGGGTTGACCGGATCGGTTTCGACGTAGTGTCCCTTCTTCCCGTCGAAGACGAGATCCGTAGAAAAGAACACGAAGGGGATTTCACGGGCGAGCTCGGCCAAATAGGCGGTGACCTCAACGTTGAGTCGACGGGCCAGGGCGGGATCGCGTTCACAGTGGGCGGGCCGGGTCAGCCCAGCACAGTGAATCACGAGTTGAGGCCTACGGTTGTGCCAGAACGCCCGCACCTGATCGATCTGGGTGAGATCGATGTCGTCACGCGTGACGCCCCAGACCTCCCAGTCGGGTGCCCATCGTGACGCGTCGGCCACGAGTGCGTGCCCGATGAGCCCTGCGGCACCGGTGACGAGGGCGAGCGGTCTGACAGTGGTCGGTCGGTCAGACATTACGCGCGTGTCTCGAGAACCCTACAGATGGATCAGTACGAATCATACGGCAACGCCGCCGTGCGATCACCTGAGGGATCACACGCGAGCAGCATCCTCAAGACGCATCTCGGAAACGGCGAGCTCGTAGATCGACTCAAAAAAACCTCACGCCAAAATACAACCCAGGCATCACGTTTGTGTGAAAGTCGACTTCTCGCCCTGCGACCCGGACGTCCCGTCCGAGCGCGGTGATGTTAACCAGAAAATCGGCCGTCACAGAGACCCGTTCATTCACCGCATGATCGACTCCGATGCCAAGAGGAATCAAGAAGGAGCTGAAGGTATCACCATAGCCGATCTCAGGTTCCCTCACGCCGGCACGCACGAAGCCAATCCCGCCTTGTAAGACCAGCTTGGTCTGGTTGTTCGTGTCCGGAATGGCCCACCAATACTTACCCTGGACCGTGAGCCCAAAGAGAAAATCGTCGCCCGCGCCAGCATACTGGGCTAAGGGACCAATGGAGATGTCCTCCGCTATGAAATAGTCCAGGTGCCCATTGACGGCGAACTCCACCCCGTCAGGCGTGCCCCCCAGGAAGCCGATCCCAGTCCCCCCAGACCATCGTCCCATTCCACCATCGGTGGGGTCATGAGCTGACACCAGCCCGGTGGGCATCATGAAGAGCACGGTGAGTAGCAATGGAAGAATCGCTGGTCGACGCGAAATGTAGAGGTGTGTCATGTTGGTCTCCTTCCATGATGGCCGAAAGAATCTGTCTCATCGATGACTGATCATTGAATGCGCCTTAGTACGTTCACACACTGTGGCCCCGCCAGGCCTTTCCTGGTCATAACAGCCTTCCCTGGTCTTAAACAAGGGAATTGAACGAGAAGTCGATAATTGGGCAGATTATTCTTGGGTGCGGAAGGAGTGCTGGTAGGGACGGTTCTTTGACGGTGTGGATTGAGAACGGCGCACTGGCGTGGATGAGGAGACAGTATCTTAGCCGAGCTAAAGTACCTCTAGAAGCGCGGCCACTGTCGGACTAGAAATTCGAAAACCATCCCTTGTTATTGAGGTTGTTCTCACATCGTGCCAACTGCGCACGGTAGCGAGCCGCGTTACGCTCGACCTTTTTGGCCACCGCCATGAGCCAGCGTTTCCTCTTGTAGGTTTGACGCTGATAGCCACCATGACCTTCGTGGTAGGCCAGGTACTGGTTGCGGGCATCCCACTTGCTGATACCCAGCGTTGTGTGGCTCATGCTGCCGTACCAGCCGATAAAATCCACGACATCGGCAAAGTCATCTCGGTGTGCGCGCCAGTTGCCGGTCTTCTTCTTGTACCAGTTCCAGGTACCCTTCATGACCTGCGCATAGCCGTAGGCTGACGACTGGCGCCCCCACGGGATAAATCCAAGAAGATAATCCTTGGGAGCTTTTGCGTTGTACCGAAAGCGCGATTCCTGATGAATGATGGCCAGCTGCACGTGGATGGGAACCCCCCATTTCTTATAGCTAGACGTGGCGTGGCCATACCAATTGCCTTTGTCGTAGAAGATGGCGCAAGAGTTCGTGATGTTGCGTGGGGGAATGGTGGCGCAGGCGGTGAACCACAGCATTCCCATGATGACAAAGAGGGAAGAAGTAATGGAAATGTGTCGGTAGGGTCTAGGAATTACGCCCCTCCATGCGGCGAATTATTCCGGCGTTGTATTGTCGGGAGCGGCTTGTATCGCGGCAACGGAGTCATTTGAATGATCATCCCAACTACGCGTTGTCATATCTGCTGAGGACTGGATACGACCAAGTTCAGCCAAGAGAGGCTCAACCTGCACCATGAAATCTTTCATCGCGTTTGCCGGAATGCCAGTAGCCTTGGGTACCTTCACGGTCAGCGGATTATGATGAACTCCATTGACGCGAAATTCATAATGAAGATGGGGACCAGTGGCAAGACCGGTCATCCCAACATAGCCGATAATTTGCCCTTGTTTGACCCGTTGTCCGGTTCGCAGTCCTTTCCTGTAGCCGGACAGGTGTGCATAAACCGTATCATACCGACCACCATGTTTAAGAATGATGGCGTTCCCCAATCCGCCTTTTCTCCCTAGATAGGTGACGGTCCCGTCGCCTGTGGCCTTCACAGGGGTTCTGCTGGGCGCAGCATAATCCACCCCACGATGGGCACGGAGTCTGTTGAGGATGGGGTGTCTACGCTTCACGCTGAATCTGGAGCTGATACGGGTGAACTTCACGGGTGTGCGCAGAAAGGCTTTGCGCATGCTGCGGCCGGTATCGGAATAATATTCCGAGTGGCCATCTTCATGGGTGAATCGTACGGTGCGATAGGGCGTTCCCCGGTTGACAAACTCTGCGGCCGTGATCGGTCCTTCGCGTACTTTCCTGCCGTTCTTGAAATGCTCTTCATAAATTATGGAAAAGCGATCACCGCTTCTAATATCAAGGGCAAAATCAATATCCCACCCGTAAATGGCGACCAGCTGCATGACCAGATTCTCTGAGAGGCCTGCTGCGACACCAGACAGGAACAGGGAATCTGTGATCGTGACAGAGGCGTGATTAATACGGGTCTCAAGTTCTTCGGTGATAGTCGTGGCCTGAATGCCATCATCCTTTTTTGCAACATGCAGAGTCGTGACCAAGTCCACCGGGTACTTCAGAGCTATGAACTGATTATCGACCACCTGAAACAACACGACCTGGCCCGGTTTCAGTCGCTTTAAGACCGAGGTTTCTTTTCCCAGGGTCATGATCGTGTGCAGGTCCTGAGGACTCAGTTGGAGCCGTTTGAAAATATGGGCAAGACTGTCTCCCTTAGTGACCGTTATTTCCTGCCAGTTGGAGGCATCCAATTGTTCGGCGGATTGTTCTGATAAGGTTGGTGTGTTGGGTATGTCATGCTCAGCGGTTTCGTAGATTTCGTCGTTTGGCAGGGTGGAACTGTCGGTGATTGGAATCGGGTCTACACGTGATGATTCTTCTGATCTGTCATAGTGAGAGACAGGTGGCGGGCTTGCCGTCACGTCCTGTGCAAGCACGGGTGACTCCATGCCCGGCGATGCCCCTGGAAAAACGAGGAGACCCGCAAGGATTGATAATCGCACAAGGCAAGCCATGATCGGGTGACTCAGCCGTTGCGCGATCTCGATACCATGATGCTTCTCTGTACGAACGCCGTGAGTCGTCATGTCACCTCATTTTTTTCGCTGACAATAGCTCTTGCGTAGGAGTCAGTCAATACATTCCGTCCTTCGGTAGATCCTCCGCGGGCCGACTAGTCGACCGCGTGTCCTTCCAGGAAGACGGCTTGTTCCAGGGTGCGGAAGAACTGTTGATAGGGCACAGGATCTTCCACGGCGCGGAGATAGAACTGTACGCTGGCGCGGACGATGAGCTGCGACTCATTGCGGTCACGGACGGTGACGGTCAGTCGCACGAGGTCGCTGCGGTGGTAGAAGGGGCCCCAGGCTCGGAAGTTTCTGGTAAGAAACAGAAGCGTGTCGGGCCGGTACAGGATATAGGACGGATCGAAAAAGGTCGGTCGCTCGAGATCGACGTATTTCTTAGCGGACACGATTCCCAGTTCCTCATCGAGCACGTCGATCTTGCAGTTCAGGTCCTGCAAGGTCGTGACGATCGCCTGGAGCATCTTGTGCCTATCTGGAGTGTCGAACACGCGTGTCTGCGCGGCCCGAACCTTGACCTGACTTTCTTCAGACAACCAGATCTGTGCCCTGGCGTCCGATTGATTGTCGTGTCGCATTTCGTAGGGTGTACAGGCCGAGAGCAGGGCGGCTCCGACGAGCGCGGTCGGCATCAGCCATCGTGATAGCGTCCGAGAACTCAGCGGTTGTTCGACAATCATGACGATGGTGTCGACTCCTGAGAAAGAAACAGGGCTCGTTGCAGAGCGGCGAAGAAGTTCTGATATACCTTCGGGTCGTCGATGGGTTTGTTGTTATAAATGGCGTTGGCACGAAAGCTCATCTTCCCAGCAGTTTCCTGCCGCACGGTCACAGTGATCGTGACGACGTCGTAGTAGTTCGGTTCGGCGAATCGTGCCGCGGTGACGAGACCCAGACCTTCATTGGCCCGTTCAATGATGAAACCTAAGTCCTGCAGAGAGGCGATAACACCGCGAATGGCAGCGTTTCGGTCTGTGAGGTCGAAACTCCTGGTTTGGAGGCTCCGGATCTTCATCTGGGCTTCGGTCGGGGCCAACAAGTCCGGCTTCACCTCGGGTGCGGCGCAGCCCTGCAGAGAAAGAATTCCGGCGAGCAGAAGGCCAGCGCCGAACAATGGGATATGCATCGTGAATGTATTCATGCCACGTCCTCAGATTCGATGGGCTTCTAAAAACACCGCCTTGGAAAGTTTGGCGAAAAATTGCTGGTAGATCTCCGGATCTCGGATCATTTCCATATATTGCTCACCCGGAGGGATGTATTGATTGTCCACTTGCCCGTCCCCCTTCCACACGACCCGATAGAACATGACGCGGACTTCCTGGCGGGTCGCTTCGGGATTGAGCGGACGGGCGATGAGTGAGGCGGCGATCTTCTGATGGAGGTCAACCGGCTGCATGACCTTTCCAAGGGAGAGCAGCAATACCAGCACTTGCTTGACATACTGGCCATACTCTCGAGCGCTGCGTTCTTTGGTAGCTCGGAGGAAACCGACCTCTCGCTGGCTTTCTTCGACCTGAAAGCCCAAGTCTTGGAGAACGGCGGCTGAGGCAGAGAGGAGTTCTCGGTCGTTTGGGGTTTCAAACATCCGGGTTTGCATCGCCCGGTTCTTCGGGATGTCCGGCGTCAGCGCGAAGAGCTCGGCTGGCTCGGTATGGGCGACGCAGCCACTCAGCAACGCAGGTGCCAGGATCGCCATGACCAGACTACCCCTTCCCCTCGTGGGGAGAATCCGTCTCACTGGCGGATCAGAACTGGGTATAGTTGTAGGCAAAGTCACGGACCTTCTTCTCTTCGTCGTATTTGATGATGATAGTGAGGGTCCGTTGGCGCTGTGAGCTCGAACTGTCGCGTGAGGTGGCTCCCAGAATGATGATGCTCGCGAAGGACGAGCTGGCCGTGTCCACGCGATCGGTCGAGACCTTGTCGTAGATCCAGACCTCGCGCCGTTTCTCATCGGTGGTCACGATATTGGGACTCCCGAGGAGCTCGGCCACCTGGGAGGCGGCCATTCCCACCTTGATTTCTCCCTGTACCTTGCCGACGGTGAGGCGGTCTTCTTGGATTTCGGCCTTGTTTCCGCCACAGCCTGCGGCGGTAACGAGCAGACACAGGCTTAGGATGCTCCAGATCGATTTCATCGCGAGGTTCCCCTTTCTCTGGTCTCGGTGTAGACGTGAGGCCTATGGATGGTGACAGGCTACTGTTCCTCTGTAACTGTGTCAACTTTACCGAAGAAACAGACCCTTCACTCTCGGGGATCAGGTACAGTACACTCCACCGATTATGCCGCCAGCCCTCCTGCTCAGCTGCGAGTCTCTTGAGAAGAGTTACGGAGTCAAACCGTTGTTCACCGGTCTATCGATCGGACTCTGCGACGGCGATCATGTTGGATTGATCGGCCCCAACGGTTCCGGGAAATCCACGTTGCTCAAGATTTTGGCCGGCCTTGAAGAACCTGATAGCGGGACGCGATCCGTCAGGCGTCAGGTTCGTATCGGCTATGTTCCGCAGGAGCCCACGTTTGCCGAGCAGCATTCAGTCGAAGACGCACTGGCACAGGTCCTCCTTGACGAAGGTCTTGATCCGCATGAACAGGGCGGTCGAATAGCCAAGGCGCTGAGCCTCGGTGGATTTGTCCGCTCCGATCAAGCCGTCTCGACGTTATCCGGAGGGTGGAGAAAGCGGCTGGCGATCGCGCGATCGCTCATGCTGGAACCCGACGTACTGCTCCTGGACGAGCCGACCAACCATCTGGACGTCGAAGGGATCCTGTGGCTCGAAGCCCTGCTGAAGGCTGAGCCCCATGCGTTTATCGTGATCAGCCACGATCGTCGGTTCTTGGAGTCGGTGACGACGCGGATCTGGGAATTGAACCGAAGCTATGCCGATGGCGTCTTTCAGGCAAACGGTCGGTACAGCGAGTTTCTCGAGCAGCGGGAGGCGGCACTGCAGGCGCAAGCCGATTATCAGGCGTCGTTAGCCAATCGTGTGCGGCGTGAGGTGGAATGGCTCAGGCGAGGGCCTAAGGCCCGCACGACGAAGGCCAAGGCCCGGATCGATTCTGCAGGTCGGCTGATCGATGAGTTAAACGACATTGAGTCACGACAGGGAAATGTCACGGCTGCCATCGATTTCACAGCTTCCGGACGGAAGTCGAAACAATTGTTGGTGGTGAAGGGGCTTAAGAAATCGCTTGGTGGTCAGCCGATCGTATCCGACCTCGACATCCTTCTGGGGCCAGGTGAACGGATCGGCCTGCTTGGCCCGAACGGAAGCGGCAAGACAACCCTTCTGAAACTTCTGGCCGGTACATTGGAACCTGATAGCGGGGCCATCATACGCGCGGATCGGCTCCGTGTGGTGACCTTTGAGCAACACCGAGGATCGTTGGACCAGCAGGCGACCTTGCGGCGCGCCCTCGCTCCGGCCGGCGGTGATGCTGTCGTGTATCAGGATCGCTCTATTCATCTTGTTTCCTGGGCCAAGCGCTTCCTCTTCAAACCGGAACAGCTGGATCTCCCGGTCTCACGCCTCTCCGGTGGAGAGCAGGCCCGATTGCTGATCGCGCGGCTCATGCTGGAACCGGCCGATCTTCTCATCCTCGACGAGCCGACGAACGATTTGGATATTCCGACGCTCGATGTGCTGGAAGAGAGCTTGCTGGAATTTACCGGAGCACTGGTGCTGGTGACGCACGACCGGTGGCTGTTGGACCGTGTCTCCACGAGGCTCCTTGCGTTGGATGGGATGGGTCGTGCCGAGTGGTTTGCTGATTATGCTCAATGGGAAACAGCTCAGTCGAAAAAGACGTCGGACGAGAGCCGGCGACCGCCTTCCCGAGACCGTGGAGGGAGGCCAAGTGCTGGCAAACGGAAAGGCCTGTCGTACAAGGAACAACGGGAATGGGACCAGATTGAGGCGCAGATTCTTGCGGCAGAGGAGGTTGTCGTAGTCTGCCAAACGGCGGTGAACGATCCGGCGATCGTCTCATCTGCCGACGTGCTTCAGGAGCGATACGCGACGCTTCATACTGCACAGGCCGAAGTGGAACGGTTGTATGCACGTTGGGCGGAGCTGGAAGAGAAACGAGCCCAACCGATAGGCGATGGCTGATAGCAGTCGACGGTGGACTCCCTAAAGCGGTCATCGACGGTAAGAGGTCCCTGCTGTTTTTGCACAGCAGGATCCTGGTATTCTAGGCCCAATCATCCGCTTCTCTTGAAGCACGTCGACGGTCTTGAGTGAAAGGGGAAGGAGGCTCCCATGCTTTGTAACTCCGGATACCATATAGTAGGTGCGATGGGAATGGTGCTGTTGTTGTCGAGTTGTTCTGATACCGACTATGTGATGCGACCACCGGCACCTGAAAAACTTCCATCACTCGAGAACCCGATTCGTGGAACTGCAGACTCTGTCATCAATGTGCCGGTGCAGATGGACGTCTCCGCATTTCTCCATGCAACCAACGACCCCAACGTGATTCCAAAGAAGTTTGACCATTGGCGGAGCCTTGCCAAACATCCGAAAGGTGTGGACTACAAGTATTATGCAGAGCGGGATGATTTTACGATCGTACGGGAGGCTGCTCGCTCCATAGATGGGAAGGAGTCCGGGTTGTCGCTCCGAAATTGGTGGAAGGATATCGACCTTTCGGGAGTCTCTCTCTTTGTGAGTGCGCCCCTCCGCTATAAGGTAGGCGCGCGGTCACAAGCGCAGGGTGCTGAATCATTGGTTCAGTGTGGTGATGGGAGCGGATGGCCAAGACAAGCCACGCTCAATGGGAGTATCGGCATGGGGATGACAGCGGATTACGGGGTTTCGGCATCACTCCGCAGCGTGACGGTTCATCCCATCGAGCCATGCCAGTTGCGCATCTCGGATGTGGACCTGCAGCAGGCCGTCAACAGTGCGATCGAGGATCAAGTTAGAGGAGGACTCAACAGTGCCGTCTCGCGTCTCAACGGGCTGAGTGTCAAATCTCAGGCAGCGGATGTCTGGGCTGCGCTCCAGAATCCTATCCCATTGGAGCCGGATACGTGGCTTCTGCTCAACCTCGACAAGGTAAAGCATACTGGGTTTTCAAAGGATGGCCATGTTGTCACCGATACCCTTCAGCTCACGGCGCATCCGGTGATCGTCCTTGGTGCGGAACCACCAGCGACATCCACGGCGCTTCCTCAGCTCGTCACGGACGCGTCCTCTCCGGATTTTCGTGGCGTGGCTGATGTCCAGGATGGCTATTCCGAGAAGCGATCCGGTTCCGAGCAATTCCATGTCTTGGCGGATATCCAGGTTGACTACAGCACACTCTCCCAGACGCTCTCGAACCGGCTGAAAGGGAAACGTGTTGCCAACAAGGGGAATTTTATTCGGATGACCGGTGCGGCCATTTCAGGCCTCGGTGAGAACCAGGTGCTTCTTCGTGTGGATTTTACCGGGGATGCGCGGGGCCACGTATATTTGATCGGGAAGCCGGAAATCAACGGGTTGACACGGACGGTCTATCTTGGAGGACTTCGTTATGATCCCGCTACAACGCATCTGCTGCAGACCACCGCGCCGGATTGGCTCTATCACGCACCGCTCTTAGAATCCATTACTCCCGAAGTCGTGCTCGGAGTCACACCGAAGATCGATCAATTGCGCGACCTTCTCAAGACCGGGCTCAATCGAACGCTGAGTCCGACCGTCTCGATGCGGGGTACGGTGACATCGATGCAAGGGATCGCCGTGTTCGCCGACGTGGATGCGCTTCATGTTCGAGCGATGAGTGATGGGGCGCTCACCGTGACGGGAGACGGCAAGCCTTAAGTCGCCTATCGAGAGTCTTCCTGATCCGGCGGCTTCTCTCTCAAAGAAACTCTGTCCTACAGTTCTGCTCGTTTCTCGCCGATGGAGATGTCGGGAGCTTGTCTCGAGTCACCCAGAGCCGGGAGGGGCGTTCACGATGCCATCGGCGCAGGAACTGGTCGAATCCTGTACCACCGTCTGTACGCTACCGGAGATCTATTTCCGTGTGCGAGAGGTGGTAGATGACCCTGATTCGACTATGGATGATCTCGCGAACGCTCTAAAATTGGATCCGGCTATTTCGGCGCGACTGCTGTGTATCGTGAACAGCCCGCTTTATGGGTTTCCCAAACAGATCGACACCATTACACATGCTGTGAATCTCCTTGGCACACAGGCGGTCAGTGATCTCGTCACGTCGACCACCATCGGCCGAACGTTTGCCGGGATGCCCGTTCAGATGATGGACGTTTCCAGATTTTGGCGTAAAAGCGTGTTCTGTGCCCTGCTTGCTGGAAAGGTTGCCAAATCATGCGGAATCGACGACGCTGAACGCTTCTTCATCGAAGGCCTGCTCCGCGACATCGGTCACTTTGTCCTGTATCAGACCGTCCCTCAGCGGGCCCAATCTGCGCTCATCGAGGCAGATTACCTCGATAGCTCGCTGGCGGAAGTGGAGCAGTCTAATATCGGATGCGATTTCACCGAGGTGGGTGCCGAGCTCATTCGTTCTTGGGGGATGCCCGTGCAGATTGAGCAGGCGGTCCGGTATCAGCTCAGCCCGAACGAGGCCGGGGAGTTTGCCATTCATGCGTCCATCGTTCATCTGGCCGGCGTTGTGGTCGATCATGAAGAGCTTGAGCCGAATCGACGCCATGAGATCCTGCCATTCGATCCCTTCACCGTGAGCACCACGCAGTTTTCGACGGCGAGTCTGCCAGCACTGCTCACCGAGACGCATGCGCATCTGCAAGATATGCTTGTGCTGATCCACCCACCTGCCATGGCGGCATAGTCGGTCGGGCTATACTCGTGGGTGTGACCATAGCTCCTTTCCTCTGAATGTAAGGATTATCTCCATTGCGCTGCCTTCTCCGTCTGCCAAATAATGATCCGATTCTTGCAGGATATTGCTGATCGGCTACACTGAAAGGAGGGGGAAGACCTAGCCATTTCATCCGGGGGGCACCACAGAAGGAAAGGGTTCCATCGAGTCGTGTGTGATTGAGGAAAGAGCAGGCGTCTGTCTTTTGAGAGATAGCGGGGAGGATTCTGCACCATGCCATTGGCAAGCGAACTGGTCCAGTCTTGTACCTCTGTCTTCACCTTGCCGGATCTGCACACCTATGTCAGGGATGTGGTGGAGAATGCCGACGCGACCACGGAAGACCTTGCGAAGGTCCTCAAGCTGGATCCGGCCATCTCGGCACGGCTGCTCCGTATCGCCAACGGTCCTCTGCATGGGGCTTCCAAAGAGATCGACACCATCACCGGCGCGGTCAACCTGATCGGTGTTCAGGCCGTGAAGGACCTCGTCACGGAGACGACCGTCGGTCAGACTTTCTCCGGCATGCTACCTCAATTCATGGATGCAGCCAGATTCTGGCGCAAGAGCCTCTTTTGTGCCTTGGTGGCCGAAAGGATGGCAACGTCGTGTGGCGTCGACAACGGCGAGCGTTGTTTCGTCGTAGGCCTCCTGCGGGACATCGGCCACTTCGTGCTCTACCAAACCGTTCCGCAGCGGGCACAGTCTGCGCTGATCGAAGCCGGCTATCTTGAAGCCTCGCTGGCCGAGGTGGAGCAGTCCAATATCGGTTGCGATTTTGCTGAAGTTGGCGCTGAGCTCATCCGATCTTGGGAACTGCCCGTACAACTTGAGCAGGCTATTCGTTGTCAATTGAGTCCAAAGGATGCCGGCGAATTCGAGCTTCATGCGTCTCTTGTTCATCTGGCCGGTGTGGTGGCCGATAACGAAGAGCTTGAGCCGAATCGCCGCCATGAGGTCCTACCGTTTGACTCCTTCGCCGTCACTGCCACGCAGTTTGCGACGGCGAGCCTGCCGGCGCTACTCAGCGAAGCACATGATCATCTGCAGGATACCTTAGCCCTCATTCATCCTCCCGCAATGGCTGCGTAGCTGGCTGGCAAAACAGTTCGCAAGGCGAGCCAGACGACGACCGTTCTGGTTCAGCTTCTGAATCTGACCTGCGAAATGGCGGATTCTTTACGACCCACGATGAAAAGCCGGTCCCAAGAACGGCGCGGGGTTGGGCACGTGCCTATGATCTTGCTGCTGCACGTGCCGGTGCAAAGAAGCCACGTGTGTGCCAACGCAGGTCGCGATCACCTGACTTCCTCGCCTCGAGTAGTGTTCTCCCTGCGGCAGAAATCGATCGTCAGTAGGGAGGTCACTGAGGCAGGGGCGTAAGTCGATATAGTTGACACCGGATGAACGGAGGATTTGTAGACTCGGTGTTTCACCGTCCGTGTTTTTATAGTCGTGCCTGTCAGGGAGATAGAGAATCAACGGCAGTGAGTGGTCAGATTCCGCAGTTCGAAGAAAGGCTCGGAGCAGCGCATGATTCAGCTCTTCAAAAGAATCTCCCTTCTGTTGGCGTCGCCAAATGGAAAATCGTGTTGTGTATAAGCGGAAGAGATACGAGTGGTAGAAATATCGCCATCGCTGCAGTTCCCATCGGCCGGGAGCGAAGGACCAATCATAGTCGATAGCGGGAAGGTCGCTGATCCATTGCCTGCCCTCGATTTCTTGCAGCGATGGAAGCGGGATATTGATCGGTGTCGGGTCACCATCCCGTAAGAGGAATCGAGGTTGTGCCCATGGGATTCCGGGAAATAACCGGGTCAGGCCGTACACGCCCATCGTTCTCCCCGCCGTATTGCTCGACAAGGCAAAGAGCACGATCGTCGGATGCCAAGGACGGACATCGCGCAGATATCGTAAATACATCTGCCCTACGCTATATCCTCCGACCCCAAAGTTCAGAATTTCACATTCGGGTAAATGCCACTGCAGCGAATAGCCCCAGGTGTCTTCCAATCTGAGCTCTTCGCCAAACGTATGAGAATCGCCCACAAGCACGATTCGACAATTGTTGCGCTCCCGTGTGAACCGGCTACCTGTCTTGGAGGTTCGTATGCCGTCAGGGCTTGTGTCATATAATCCATCCAGTGAGTTCAGGTTTGGCTTCACAATCCATCCGAGAGTCGGATCGTACGAAAGGAATGAATCAACCCGGTAGCGTTCCACGATCGTTTCAAGCCGATACGGGAGCAACGTTTTCCCTAATAATCGAGTTTCCATGGGTGTCTCGGTGGCAAGCAACCTCAGCGTGGTTTCCAGGGCGATACTTGTGAGCATTAGCGGCCCGACATTCCACCTAAGTGCGAGTCGGAGAGGGCGTTCGCCTATCTTCCTGAGTCTCATCGCATACCAGATTCCCATTGCACCGCTACACAAGAAGGCGATGACGGCTACGATCAATAGTTTCCCGTCTCGATAGGCTAAAAACGACAACCCAGCTGGTTTATCCTGGATGCGATACAGGGTCAGGACGAGCAGGATCGCACTGGCTGTTAAAATCCAGAGGGAGGTGATGAATGCGATGGGAGCCATGGTAGGGGTTGGATGGGTTGGGGAACGCACCGAAAGTTGTCGGCCAGATGTCAACAATTGCGGTTTGTCCTAGGTTGGACCCGTTTGGCTCTCAGCGGACGCTCATGGTTTTGATGAGGCCTTCGAGTCTAGGGGATCGTCTTGCACTCTACGATGAACGTCGGACCTGGCGCTTGAGTCGGTAGTGTAGTGCGTCCAACGCTTCTTTACATTTGGCGATCTTGGCCATAATACTCTCGCTCGACAGATGCGGTCCAGACAAACACGCGCGGGTTCTGATTGTGGTTGTTCATGTAATCTTCGATGGCG
>Ga0224505_10001176_pt1 | contig 16845 bp, 15 predicted proteins | sample SF_Jan12_sed_USG_FD_169102 | JGI IMG/M metagenome (GOLD analysis project Ga0224505, IMG submission 169102) | Sediment microbial communities from San Francisco Bay, California, United States - SF_Jan12_sed_USGS_4_1 | ecosystem: Environmental > Aquatic > Marine > Sediment | place: USA: California... | reverse complement strand
CGCGGCATAGCCGACCACCGAGCCCTGGCGGGGATAATCGTTCCAGCGCTTGCGGTAGGCGTCGCGGAACTTCGTGTGCTCGGACGTAGTGATCGCTTGCCATGGGTAACCCGTCACCCACCAGCCTTGAGGCGTCTCGTCCTTCAGGGGATCGAGGTACTCGGGCTCTCCCGCAAGCAGGTTGAACACGGCCACGCCTGTGAACAGGCCGCGGGTATTGCCTTCGCGCACGAACTTCTGCAGGTCTGCGGCGAACAGCGAGCTGAAGATCGCGTCGGGTTTGGCGTCGATCAGCGCCTGCACCACGGCGCCGGCGTCGATCTTGCCGAGCGGCGGGGCCTGCTCGGCGACGAACTGGACGCCGGGCTGCGCGGCCGCGAGCAGCTTCTTGAACGACGCAGTGGCCGATTGTCCGTACTCGTAGTTCGGATAGACGATGGCCCAGCGGCGCTTGTTGAGCTTGGCCGCCTCGGGAACCAGCATCGCCGTCTGCATGTAGGTCGAGGGCCGCAGCCGGAAGGTGTAGCGATTGCCGTTATCCCAGACGAGCTTGTCGGTGAGCGGCTCGGAAGCGACGAACAGGATCTTGCGCTGCGCGGCGAGGTTGGAGACGGCGAGCCCTACATGCGAGGCGAAGGTGCCCATCAGCACGTCCACTTTCTCGCGCGAGATGAGCTCTTCCGCGACGCGCACCGCGTCGCCCGGCGTGCCGCCGTCGTCGCGGATAACCAGCTCGAGCCGCCGGCCTGCGGCACCGCCCGCGGCATTGATTTCCTCCAAGGCGAGCTCCATGCCCTTGCGATAGGGCTCGAGGAACGCCGGGAACACCTTGTAGCTGTTCAGCTCGCCGATCTTGACGGGCTGGCCGAGGGCGCTGCCCGCGGCGAGGAGGGCGGCAAGCAGGAGGGGCAGCTTCATTTGGTCTTCTCCACTCGCGCGCCGCGATCGGGCCGGATGCGGTCGGTGCCGCCCGGGAAGGCGCGCCAGAACTCCCTGCGCACCAGGCTGACCAGGGTCGCGCTCTTGTTCAGGCCGTGGTAGCGCGCGACGACCTCCAGCATCTCCAGGTCGCGCGGCGTCGCCGAGAACGTGCTGATCTTGGCTTTGTCCTTCGCCATATACAAGGTTTATATAAGACTTGTATACTCGCTGTCAACCCGGGATTGCCCGCCGGCGCGGCGGGCGGCCCGGCTACACGAACTTGCGCTGCTTGCGCAGCTCGGGCATGCAGCGCTGCAGCCACCTGGCGGCGAGCTTCTCGGCGAGCGAGTTCTGCTTCAGGCGGTCGTTGAGCACGCCGAACTCGACGCGGTCGAGCGGCTGGTCCTGGTTGAAGCAGGAGAAGACGTAGCTCGTCTTACCGGTCTGCGGGTCGCGGTGCGGCTGCAGGCACTGCGCGCAGATCTCCTTCATCATGCACTGCATCGGCGAGTTGATCGAGCCGATCGCGACGTGGCCGGGCTTGAGATGGTCCTTGAGCAGGGCGTGCCGCGCGCGCGCCACCGCCGCCATCATGCGGTCCGAGCCGATGGCGATGATGCGGTCGGCGTCCTCTAGCCGGATCGCGGGCGCGCCCAGGCGCCCCTCGGCGTAGGCGTCCATCGCCTGCACGATGTTGCCGATGAAGCGCCGGTCCTGCGGCCGGCGCGGCTCGAAGCCGGGCTCCTCGTCGCAGCACCAGACCACGACGTCGGCGGCGCGCTCGATCTCGTCCGCCTTGTAGCGGTCCTGCACCTTCTTGTAGCCGGCGAAGTAGAGGACCTTGGAGCCCACGGCGCGGAACGCCGCGCCGATCGAGAACAGTACCGCGTTGCCCAGGCCTCCGCCGCACAGCAGCACCGTCTCGCCCGCGGCGATCTCGGTGGGCGTGCCGGTCGGGCCCATCAGGATGACGGGCTCGCCTTCCTGCAGCATCGCGCACAGGTCGCTCGAGCCGCCCATCTCGAGCGCGATGATGGAAACGAGGCCCTTGTCGCGGTCTACCCAGGCGCCCGTCATGGCAAGGCCCTCCATCTGCATGCGCGTGCCGCGCACGACCGGGGCGAGGGACTCGAAGTTCTGCAGGCGGTAGAACTGGCCGGGCTGGAACTTGCGCGCGGCCATCGGCGCGCGCATCACGACCTCCACGATCGTCGGCGTGAGGCGCTCCACGCGCTCGACCGTCGCGACGAGCTGGTCCGCGAGCGTGGCGAAGAACGACTCGCGCGGCGAACTGCTCGCCGGCGCGCGCGCGGCGAGTACGCGCGATACCACCGGGTAGCCTTGCTTGGCCGAGCCCATGGCCTTGACGACGTTGCCGAAGTAGGAGGGATGCACGTCGCCGAAGAAGCTCACGCAGCGACCGTCGGCCTGGCGCGAGAGCAGCACGCGCACTTCGCCCGGCTTGGAGGTCGAGGGCTGCGGCTTCACCGGGTTCCCGGTTTCGTCGCAGGCGGCGAAGTACTTGCCGTCGAGCTTGAACTGCGCCGCATGCTCGCGCGCGAGCACGGTGTTGGGCTGCGTGCCGGCGGCGACGAATACCGTGTGCGCCGGGAGCCAGTGCTCCTTGCCGCTGGGCGCGTGCTTGAGGCGAATGCCGCGCGCGGCGCCGTAGTGATCCACTTCGACTGCCGCGGGGGCGAGGTTCTCCGCGAACCAGATGCCTTCCTCGAGCGCCTTCTCGACTTCCTCGTGGTTAAGCGTGTACGAAGGGCTGTCGACGAGCCGCCGGCGATAGGCGATGGTCACGCCGCCCCAGTGCTGCAACAGCTCGACGATGCGCGGCGCGCGGCCCTCGCGCGCGGCCTCCTTGCGCTCGCCGCGGATCGCGCGCGCGTGCGCGAGGAACTCCTCGGCGATCTCGCGCTCGTAGTCGTCCCAGCGGTCGCGCACCGCGTCCTCGCCGATCTCCCTGGCGAGCGCCTCGTAGCGCGCGAGGAACTTCTCCACCTGCACCACGTAGTAGGCGAGCGACTCCGTGGCGGTGTCGATCGCGGTCAGGCCGCCGCCGATCACGACCACCGGAAGCCGCAGCTGCATGTTGGCGATCGAGTCCTGCTTCGCCGCGCCGGTGAGCTGCAGCGCCATGAGGAAGTCGGACGCCGCGCGCACGCCGCGCGCGAGGCCGTTGGGGATGTCGAGCACGGTGGGGCCGCCGGCGCCGATGCACAGCGCCACGTGGTCGAAGCCGAGCCGCCAGGCGTCCTCCAGTGCGAGCGTGCCGCCGAAGCGCACGCCGCCGTACATGGCGAACTCGGCACGGCGCTCGAGCAGCAGGCGCACGAGCTTGAGGAAGTTCTTGTCCCAGCGCACCGTGATGCCGTACTCGGCGACGCCGCCGAATCCCGCCATGGCGCGCTTGTCGAGCGGCTCGTAAAGGTCCATCGCGTCACGTACCGGCGCGAAGGCCTTGCGCCGGCCGTGCGCGTCCACGCCGGAGAGCTCCGCAGGCAGCGGCTCGATCTTCAGGCCGTCGATGCCGACCACGGTGTGGCCGTCGTTCATCAGGTGGTGCGCGAGCGTGAAGCCCGCGGGCCCCAGCCCCACCACCAGCACCTTGCGCGCGGAGTCGGGCTGCGGCAGCGTGCGGCGCAGGTTGAGCGGGTTCCAGCGCGTCAGCAGCGAATAGATCTCGAAGCCCCAGGGCAGGCTCAGCACATCCTTCAGGGTGCGGGTCTCGGCCTGCGGGATGTTGACCGGGTCCTGCTTCTGGTAGATGCAGGACTTCATGCAGTCGTTGCAGATGCGGTGGCCGGTCGCGGCAACCATCGGGTTGTCGACGCAAATGATCGCGAGCGCCGCCAGCGCCTGGCCGCGCGCCTTCACCATCTGGAACTCCGAGATCTTCTCCTCCAGCGGGCAACCGGCGAGCGGCGTGCCGAGCGGCGACTTGCGGAAGGCCGCGGCCGGAGCGTCCTCGCCGACGGCGGGCTTCACGGGTGCCTTCTCCTTCAGTCCCTTGGAGCACGAGTCCTTGCCCTGCTCGTGGCACCAGATGCAGTAGTTGGCCTCGTCGAGCGCGCCGACGAGGTCGGCGCCCGGGTCGGTGAGCGCGAAGCCCTCTCGCCGGCGCAGGTGCTCGAGCGCATGGCGCTCGTAGCCGCGCGCGGCGTCGGTGTGCAGCGGCACCAGGCGCATGAACTCGAGCTTGCGCGGCGCCTTGAAGAGCACCCCGCCGCGGTGCTTCGCCTTGCCCTCGGGCGTGGTCGCGGCCCAGGCCGCGTAGCGCGCGGCGAGATCGAGCTGCTGCGCGTTGGCGCCTTCGTCTTTCTGCCACTCGGTGACGTGGCGCGCGAATGCGAGCTCGGTGAACTGGCCGCCGAAGAGCGCGCGCAGCTCCTGCTCGGCGGCGGTGCCGTTCAGCGCCGCGGCGTCCTCGGGCTTGACCTTGTGCAGCGCGCGGCGCTGCACGAACAGGCGCTTCACCGAATGAAGCGGGGCGAAGTTGTGGTGGCGCGCGGCGAGCGCCTGGGCTTCGGCCTCGATCGCGAACAGGCGCGCGAGGAAGTCGTCCACGTACGGCGCAAGGGCGATGAGGAGATCGGATTCCTCCTTCAGGTGCGGAGGACGGGCGCGCGCCGCGACCAGCTGCTCGCGCAGCTTGGCGTCGGCTTCGGCGAGAAACTGCAGAAATGCGGCGTCCACGCGCAACAGCCCGTCCCTGGCGTAGAGATCCTCGAAGGCAAGGCCGAACCTGAGCTGCAGCGTCATCGGGCGCGTGAATTATAATCGCGCCTCTTTGGGCACCGAGGTGCATATGCAGATCAAGAACAGCGTGTTTCTCGTTACCGGCGGCGCATCCGGCCTGGGCGCGGCCACCGCGCGCATGGCGGTGGAGAACGGCGGCAAGGTGGTGATCGCCGACCTGCAGGAAGATGCAGGCGCCAAGCTGGCTCAGGAGCTCGGCGGGCGCTTCGCCAGGTGCGACGTCACCTCTGAGGCGGACGGCAAGGCGGCGGTGGCGCTGGCGCTGAAGGAGTTCGGCGGCGTGCACGTGCTCGTCAACTGCGCGGGCGTCGGCACCGCGGAGCGCACCCTCGGCAAGGAAGGTCCGCACAACCTCTCGCATTTCACGCGCGTGGTCACCATCAACCTGATCGGCAGCTTCAACATGATCCGCCTCGCTGCAGACGCCATGGCCAAGGCGGGCCCCAACGCCGCCGGCGAGCGCGGGGTGATCGTCAACACCGCGTCGGTCGCCGCGTTCGACGGCCAGATCGGCCAGGCCGCGTACTCGGCGTCCAAGGGCGGCATCGTCGGCATGACGCTGCCGATCGCGCGCGATCTCTCGCGCAACGGCATCCGCGTGTGCACCATCGCGCCGGGCATCTTCGAGACGCCGATGCTGCTGGGCATGCCCAAGGACGTTCAGGACGCGCTGGGCAAGATGGTGCCGTTTCCCCCGCGCCTGGGCAGGCCGACGGAGTACGCGCAGCTCGCGCGCGCCATCATCGAGAACGAGATGATGAACGGCGAAACCATCCGCCTCGATGGCGCCATCCGCATGGCGCCGAAATGAGTCAGCGCGCCGAAGGCGGCAGGGGCTGCTCGCGAAACTCGGTGCGGTAGCGTCTGGAGCGCTCGACGTAGCCGGCGGCGACGTCGAGGAGCCGGTCGCGCTCCTCGGGCTTGAGCTCACGCACCACCCTGCCGGGCGAGCCGAGCACAAGCACGCCGTCGGGAATCTCCTTGCCTTCGGGGATCAGCGTGTTCGCGCCGATGAGCGAGCCCTTGCCGATGCGCGCGCCGTTCAGCACCACGCTGTTGATGCCGACCAGGCTGCCATCTCCCACCGTGCAGCCGTGCAGCATCACCTTGTGGCCGATGGTGACGCGATTGCCGAGCGTGAGCGGAAAGCCGGGATCCACGTGCAGCACCGAGCCGTCCTGCACGTTGGTCGCCTCGCCGATGCGCACCATGTCGTTTTCGGCGCGGATCACGACTTTGAACCAGATATTGGCGTCGGCCTCCAGCGTGATGGCGCCGACCAGCGTCGCGTCGTGGGCGATGTAATGGTGCGCGCCGCGCAGCTCGACGCGCTTGTCGCCGATCGAATAGAGGGGCATGACGGGCCGCTATGATACCGGCTGCAATCCCGGCATGAGAGTCGCGGTTCTTGGCGCAGGGGTGGTCGGCGTGACGGGCGCCTGGTACCTCGCGCGGGCGGGGCACGAGGTGACGCTCGTGGACCGCCAGCCCGAGGCGGGCATGGAGACCTCGTTCGCCAACGGCGGGCAGATCTCCGCCGGGCACGCCGAGCCTTGGGCGAAGCCCTCGGTGGTGCCAAAGGTGCTGAGGTGGCTCGGGCGCGAGGACGCGCCGATGCTCTTCCGGCCCCGTGCCGACCTCGCGCAATGGCGGTGGGGCCTGCGCTTTGCCCTCGAGTGCCTGCCGGGCCGCTTCGAGCGCCACACGCGCCAGCTCGCGGGGCTCGCGCGCTACAGCCGCGAGAGCCTCGGCGCGCTGCGGCAGGAAACGGGCATCGCCTACGACTACCTCGGCAAAGGGATCCTGCACTTCTGCACCGACGAGGCGGACTTCGAGGCGCTCGCCGCGCACGCCGAGAAGATGCGGCGCCTGGGCATTGCGCGGGAGGTGAAGACGGCGGCCGAGTGCCTCGCGATCGAGCCGGCGCTGCGCGCGTCGGAGGTGCCGGTGGCGGGCGGCGCCTATGCGCCGCAGGACGAGTCGGGCGATGCGCACGCCTTCACGGTGAATCTCGCCCGGCTTGCCCAGGCGCGCGGCGTGCGCTTCCTGCGCGAAACCACGATCGAGTCGCTGGAAACGGAGAGCGGCCGCGCCGTCGCCGCCCGCCTGGGCAGCGGGCGCCTGGAGGCCGATGCCTTCGTCGTGAGCCTCGGCAGTTACAGTACGCGCCTGCTGCGTCCGCTCGGCATCTCCATCCCGGTGTATCCGCTCAAGGGCTACTCGATCACCATCGCGCTGCCGCCGCAGCTCGCGGCGCAGGCGCCGACGGCAAGCCTCACCGACGAAGCGCACAAGCTCGTCTTTTCCCGGCTGGGCGAACGCCTGCGCGTCGCCGGCACCGCCGAGCTCACTGGCTACGACACCTCGATCAACGAGGCGCGCTGCGCGGCGATCATGGCGCGCGTCGGCAAGCTGTTTCCCGGCCTCGCGCAGGCGCGGGACATTCGGCTCTGGGCTGGACTGCGGCCTGCGACGCCCTCCAACGTGCCGGTGATCGGCCGCACCCGCGTCGCCAAGCTCTTCCTCAACACCGGGCACGGCACGCTCGGCTGGACGCTCGCCGCGGGCTCGGGCCGCGCGCTTGCCGACCTCGTGTCCGGCCGCAAGCCCGAAGTTGAATTCCGGTTTCACTGACGCATGAGAGCGAGCGAGTCGCTCTATTTCGACGTGCGCGGGCTGCGCTATCACATCCGTCACTGGCCGGGCGACAGCGCGCGCCGCATGATCCTGCTGCACGGCTGGATGGATGTGTCGGCCTCTTTCCAGTTCCTCGTGGACGCGCTGCAGGGCGACTGGGATGTCTACGCGCCGGACTGGCGCGGCTACGGCCTCACCGACTGGGGCAAGTCCGACTGCTACTGGTTTCCGGACTATGTCGCCGACCTCGACATTCTGCTCGAGCGCCTGCAGCCCGATACGCCGGCAAACCTCGTCGGTCACAGCCTGGGCGGCAACGTCGCCGCGCTTTACGCGGGGGTGCGCCCCGCGCGGATCCGGCGGCTGGTGAACCTGGAGGGCTTCGGCATGGCGCATACGCAGCCGGAGCAGGCGCCGCAGCGCTACGGCCTGTGGCTCGACGAGCTGCACCAGAACAGCGGGTTTCGCCCTTATGCCGACTTCGGCGCGCTCGCCGACCGGCTGCAGAACAACAACCCGCGGCTGGCGCGCGAGCGCGCGGAGTTCCTCGCGCGGCACTGGGGTCGGGAGACGGCCGATGGCCGCGTACTGCTGCGCGGCGACCCCGCGCACAAGATCGTGAACCCGGTGCTCTACCGCTACGAGGAGGCGCGTGCCTGCTGGTCGCAGGTCGCAGCGCCGGTGCTCTGGGTGGATGCCTCGGAGTCCGGGGCGCTCAAGCGTCTCGGCCTGACGCCCGCGCAGTACGCCGAGCGGCGCGCCGCGTTCCGCAGCCTGCGCTATGTTACGGTGCAGGGCGCCGGCCACATGCTGCATCACGACCAGCCGGAGGCATTGGCGCGCCTCATCGAGGAGTTTCTGCTGGCGTGAATTTCGACCTGCACTGTCATTCGAACGTCTCGGACGGCGCGCTGCCACCGGCGCAGGTCGCGCGCCGTGCCGCTCGCGCGGGCGTGGAGGTCTGGGCGCTGACCGACCACGACCAGCTCGGCGGGCTCGACGAGGCGCGCGCGGCGGCGCGCGCCGAGAGCATGCGCTTCGTGGACGGCGTGGAGATCTCGGTCACCTGGCGCGGCAGCACGATCCATATCGTCGGTCTGCGCATCGATCCCGCCGACCCGTCCCTGGTCGCAGCGCTGGAACGGGTTCGCGGCGGCAGGGTCGAGCGCGCGCGCCAGATGGCGCGCGATCTGCAGGAGGCGGGCGTTGCCGGCGCTTTCGACGGCGCGATGCGGCACGCGGAGCACGCGGAGATGATCGCGCGGACGCACTTCGCTCGCTTTCTAGTAGAAGCCGGCGTGGTCGCCGATATGCGCGAGGCGTTTCGCCGCTTCCTCGTGCCCGGCAAGCCCGGCTACGTGCCGCACCAGTGGGCGGTGCTCGCGGACGCCGTGCATTGGATCCGCGCCGCCGGCGGCCAGGCCGTGCTCGCACATCCGGGCCGCTACGGCCTTTCGGCCGGCGCGATGGCGGCGCTGCTCGAGGAGTTCCGGGCGGCGGGCGGCGAGGCGCTCGAAGTGGTGACCGGCAGCCACTCCAGCGAGCAGATGCGCCACTTCGGCGCGCTCGCCACGCGGCATCAGTTCGCCGCCTCGCGCGGCTCGGATTTCCACGGGCCGGAGGAGGGCGCAGAGTTCGGCAGCCTGCCGCCGCTCGACCCGGCGCTGCGCCCGGTGTGGCGCGACTGGGCGCTCTGAGCGCTCGCCCGCCTTGGCGCAGTACTTCTCGGTCCATCCCACGCATCCCCAGCCGCGCCTCGTTCGGCGCGCGGCGGAGATCGTACGCAGCGGCGGCCTGGCGGCCTATCCCACGGATTCCTCCTACGCGCTCGGCTGCCACCTGGGCGATGCGCCAGCGCAGCAGCGCCTGCGGCGCGTGCGCGGCATGGACGACAAGCACCATCTCACGCTCATGTGCCGCGACCTGTCCGAGATCGCAACCTATGCCATCGTCGACAACGCGCAGTTCCGCCTGCTGCGCCAGGCGACGCCCGGCAGCTACACCTTCATCCTGCGCGCGACGAAGGAAGTGCCGCGCCGGCTGCAGCATCCCAGGCGCAGGACGATCGGCGTGCGCGTGCCGGCGCACGTCGTGACGCAAGCGCTGCTCGCGGAGCTGGGCGAGCCGATGCTCTCTGCGACGCTGATCCTGCCGGGCGGCGACGCGCCGCTCGCCGACGCCGCGCAGATCCGCGCCGCGCTCGAGCACCAGCTCGACCTGATCATCGACGGCGGCTCGTGCGGGACCGAGCCGAGCACGGTCATCGATCTCACCGGCGGCGCGCCCGTCGTGCTGCGCAAGGGCAAGGGCGCGCTCGAGATCTTCGGGCTCGCCGCGCCCCTCTGATAAACTCCGGCGCGTCACGATGGACTTCAATCAGCTCGTCCAGACAGTCGCGATCTATTCGCTGCCGGTGCTCTTCGCGATCACGCTGCACGAGGCCGCGCACGGCTACGTCGCGCGCCATTTCGGCGACATGACTGCGCATGCGCAGGGACGCATCAGCCTCAATCCGCTGCGCCATGTCGACCTGATCGGCACGCTCGCCGTGCCGCTCGTCATTCTGCTGCTCTCGGGCGGCCGCTTCCTGTTCGGCTGGGCGAAGCCCGTGCCGGTCAATTATTCGGCGCTGCGCAGGCCCAGGCAGCACATGGCGTGGGTCGCCGCAGCGGGGCCGGCGGCCAACCTCGCCATGGCGGTCGGCTGGGCGCTGCTGCTCAAGCTGGCATCGTTGCTGCCGCCGAACTTCTTTTCCGAGCCGATGGCGGCCATGGCGCAGGCGGGCATCATCGTCAACGTCGTCTTCATGTGCCTCAACCTGCTGCCCATCCTGCCGCTGGACGGCGGACGCATTCTCGCCAGCCTGCTGCCGCAGCGCATGGCCTGGCGTTACGCGCGGCTCGAGCCGTGGGGCCTGCCGCTGCTCGTGCTGTTGCTGATGACCAACGTGCTGGACGGCATCCTCAACCCGCTGGTCGGCCTGTCGCACGCGGTGATCCGCGCGCTGGTGCTCTGACGATGTTCGAGACCCGCGTCCTTTCCGGCATGCGCCCCACGGGCGCGCTGCACCTCGGTCACTACCACGGCGTACTGAAGAACTGGGCGCGGCTGCAATCGGAATATCCGTGCCTGTTCTTCGTCGCCGACTGGCACGCGCTCACCACCGACTACGAGCATCCGGGCCGCGTCGAGCAGAACGCCTGGGAGATGGCGGTCGACTGGCTGGCCGCGGGGGTCGACCCGAACCAGGCGATCCTGTTTGTACAGTCGCACATCCAGGAGCACGCCGAGCTGCACCTGCTGCTGTCCATGATCACGCCGCTCGGCTGGCTGGAGCGCGTGCCGACCTACAAGGACCAGATGGACAAGCTCAAGGACCGGGACCTGGCCACCTACGGCTTTCTCGGCTACCCGCTGCTGCAATCCGCCGACATCCTCATCTACCGCGCCCGCTACGTGCCGGTGGGCGAAGACCAGGTGCCGCACGTCGAGATGACGCGCGAGATCGCGCGGCGCTTCAACCATCTGTACGGTCGCGAGGAGGGCTTCGAGGAGAAGGCCAAGGCCGCAGTGAAGAAGATGGGCTCCAAGAAGTCGCGCCTGCTGAACGAACTGCGCACCAAGTTCCTCGAATCGGGGGACGGCGATGCGCTCACGCGCGCCCAGGCGCTGCTGGAGGAGCAGCAGAACCTGCCGCGCGGCGACCGCGAACGGCTGTACGGCTGGCTCGAGGGTGGCGGGCGCAAGATCCTGGTGGAGCCCGAGGCCCTGCTCACCGAGGCCGCGCGGCTCCCGGGCCTGGACGGGCAGAAGATGTCGAAATCCTACGGCAACGCCATCGGCCTGCGCGAGTCGCCGGAGTCGGTGGCGAAGAAGATCCGCACCATGCCCACCGACCCGGCGCGCGTGAAGCGCAGCGACCCGGGCACGCCGGAGAAGTGCCCGGTCTGGCCGCTGCACCAGGTGTACTCGGACGCGGCGCGGCAGGCCTGGGTGCGGCAGGGCTGTACCTCGGCGGGGATCGGCTGCCTGGAGTGCAAGCAGCCGGTCATCGACGCGGTGCTGGCGGAGCTCGCGCCGATGCGCGAGCGCGCGCAGACCTATCTCGACGATCCCACGCTGGTGAAGAACATCATCGCCGACGGCTGCGACAAGGCGCGCAAGCTCGCGCTCGAGACCATGCGCGACGTGCGCGAGGCCATGGGCCTCACGTACTCCTGATGAGCGACTCGGCGCCGCTGCCGCTCGCCGGGCCGGTCGCCCGCCTGTACGGCGAGCCGCTGCTCGAGATCCCGCGCGACCTGTACATCCCGCCGGACGCGCTCGAGATCATCCTCGAGGCCTTCGAGGGACCGCTCGATCTGCTGCTGTACCTCATCCGCAAGGAAAACCTCGATATCCTCGACATCCCCATGGCGCCGCTCACGCGCCAGTACCTGGAGTACGTCGAGGCGATGCGCGCGACGAACCTCGAGCTCGCCGCCGAGTACCTGGTGATGGCGGCCACGCTGATGGAGATCAAGTCGCGCCTGCTGCTGCCGCGGCCGCCGGCGGCGGCAGCGGCGGAGGAGGATCCGCGCGCCGAGCTGGTGCGCCGGCTGCTGGAGTACGAGCGCATCAAGAAAGCGGCGCAGCAGCTCGACCAGCTGCCGCAGCTGGGGCGCGACGTGCTGGCGGTGTCGGTCTGGGTGGAGCGCGTGGTGACCGAGCAGCTCCCCGGCGTGGACGCGCAGGATCTCGCCGAGGCCTGGCGCGCGCTGCTGCATCGGGCGCGGCTGAGCAAGCACCATCGCGTCTCGCGCGAAGAGCTGTCGGTGCGCGAGCACATGAGCGGCATCCTGCGCCGGCTGCAGGAGCGGCGCGTGCTCGAATTCGGCGAGCTGTTCGACCCCGCGCGCGGGGTCGCCGTGCTGGTGGTGACGCTGCTCGCGGTGCTGGAGCTGGCGCGCGAGTTGCTGCTCGAGCTCACGCAGTCCGAGAGTTTCGCCCCGATCTACGTAAAATTGGCGCATGCAGCCCACTGAGGCCAAGCGCATTCTGGAAGCGGCGCTCCTGTCGGCGCAGGAGCCCCTGGCACTCGCAGCGCTGCGCGGGCTGTTCGACGACCAGCTGAGCGCCGAGACGCTGAAGAACCTGCTGACCGAGCTGCGCGAGGAGTGGAGCGGGCGCGCCGTCGAGCTGGTCACCCTTGCCAGCGGCTGGCGCTTCCAGACCCGGCCGGAGTTCAGGCCGTTCGCCGAGAAGCTGCTGCCGGAGAAGCCGCCGCGCTACTCGCGCGCGGTGCTCGAGACGCTCGCCATCATCGCCTACCGCCAGCCGGTGACACGCGGCGACATCGAGGACATTCGCGGCGTGACGGTGTCCACGCAGATCATGCAGACGCTGGAGGCGCGCGGCTGGATCGACGTGGTCGGCCATCGCGAGACGCCGGGACGTCCGGCGCTCTACGCCACGACCAAGACCTTCCTCGACGAACTCGGCTTGCGCTCCCTGCAGGAACTGCCGCCCCTGGAGGAGATCGCGCAGACCCTGCAGCTTGAGCCCCCGCCCGCGCCCGCTGTCCCGGAAGCCGCCAACGAGCCCGCCGCAGGCTGAGCGGCTGCAGAAGCTGCTGGCGGCGCAGGGGTACGGCTCGCGCCGCGAAATCGAGGGCTGGATCGAGGCAGGTCGGCTGCGCGTCAATGGCGTTGTCGCGAAGCTGGGCGAGCGCGCCGGCCCCGGCGATGTCGTGGAGCTGGACGGCAAGGCCCTCGCGCTCAAGGCGGCCGGCGCGCGGCCCCGGGTGCTGCTTTACCACAAGCCGGACGGGGAGATGGTGACGCGCTCGGACCCCGAGGGCCGGCCCACGGTGTTCCAGCGTCTGCCGCCGATCCCAGGAGGCAAGTGGGTTGCGGTCGGGCGGCTGGACATCAATACGGCGGGCCTGCTGCTCGTCACTGATTCCGGCGAGCTCGCCAACCGCCTGATGCACCCGCGCTACGAGGTCGAGCGCGAGTACGCCGTGCGCGTGCTGGGGGCTTTGACGCCGCAGGAACGAGCCAGGCTGCTGCAGGGCGTGCAGCTCGAGGACGGGGTTGCGCGCTTCGACCGGCTGGAGCCCTCGGGCGCCGCGGAAGGCGCCAACCGCTGGTACCGCGTGGTGCTGCGTGAAGGGCGCAACCGCGAGGTGCGCCGCCTGTTCGAGGCCGTGGGGCGGAAGGTGAGCCGCCTGCTGCGCGTGCGCTACGGCCCAGTCGAGCTGCCGCGCGACCTCAGGCCGGGGCGCTGGACCGAGCTCGACGAAAAGCGCGTTGCGGAGATTGTGGAAACGGCAAAAAGCGGTTAAACTTCAAGCCGTTTGATGCGGGTGGGCTTCGGCCCATTTTTTGTTTGTGGCGAGCGCGCTGGAAGGAATTGTAGAGCCCACCCTTGCCGGGATGGGGTTCGAACTGGTGGACCTGCAAGTGTCCAACCGGGGTCGTTTCTTGCGCATTCTCATGGACAAGCCGGGCGGCATCACGGTGGACGATTGCGCGTCGGTCAGCCGGCACCTTTCCCGGTTGTTCGAGGTCGATGGTATCGACTACGACCGGTTGGAGGTGTCTTCGCCGGGGCTGGATCGGCCGCTGCGCAAGGCTGCGGATTTCGCGCGCTTCGCCGGGCAGAAAGTCGACGTCAGGATGCGGCTGGCCGACGCGAATGGCCGCCGGCGCTACATCGGCCGGCTGATGGGCATCGAGGGCGCCACGGCGACCGTGGAGGTGGATGGGGCGCCGGTGGCACTGCCGCTGGATGGCATGGACCGGGCGCGGCTCGTTCCAGAACTGTGAGCTTGGAGCAAAGATGAGTCGGGAAATTCTGCTGCTGGTGGACGCGCTGGCGCGCGAGAAGAACGTCAATCGCGACGTGGTCTTCGGCGCGCTGGAGCTCGCGCTCGCCTCGGCGACCAAGAAGCGCTTCACCGAGGACGTCGACGTGCGCGTCGAGATCGACAAGGGCACCGGCGATTACAAGGCGTTCCGCCGCTGGCACGTGGTGCCCGACGACACGCCGGAGTGGAACACGGCGCAGATGCTGTCGCTGGAGGAGGCGCACGACCGCAAGCCCGATGCCAAGATGGACGACTACCTCGAGGAGCCGATCGAGAACGTGCCGTTTGGCCGCATCGGCGCGCAGACCGCCAAGCAGGTGATCCTGCAGCGCATCCGGGACGCCGAGCGCGAACAGATACTCAACGATTTCCTGTCGCGCGGCGACGAGCTGGTAACCGGGTCGGTGAAGCGCATGGAACGCGGCAGCGCCATCGTCGAGTCGGGGCGCCTGGAGGCGCTGCTGCCGCGCGAGCAGATGATCCCCAAGGAGAACCTGCGCGTCGGCGACCGCGTGCGCGCCTGGGTGATGAAGATCGACCGCGGCGCGCGCGGCCCGCAGCTGGTGCTGTCGCGCACGGCGCCGCAGTTCATCATGAAGCTGTTCGAGCTCGAGGTGCCGGAGATCGAGGAAGGGCTGCTGGAGATCAAGTCGGCGGCGCGCGATCCCGGGGTGCGCGCCAAGATCGGCGTGCACACCAACGACCGGCGCATCGACCCCATCGGCACCTGCGTCGGCATGCGCGGCTCGCGCGTGCAGGCGGTGACCCAGGAGCTGGCCGGCGAGCGCGTGGACATCGTGCTGTGGTCGGCCGACCCGGCGCAGTTCGTCATCGGCGCGCTGGCGCCGGCGGAGGTGAGTTCGATCCTGGTGGACGAGGAGAAGCACGCGATGGATGTGGTGGTCGACGAGGAGAATCTCGCTATCGCCATCGGCCGCAGCGGCCAGAACGTGCGCCTCGCCTCGGAGCTGACGGGGTGGACCATCAACCTGATGACCGAGGAAGAGTCAAACAAGAAGCAGCAGGAGGAGTCGACGCGCGTGCGCGAGCTGTTCATGCAGAAGCTCGACGTGGACGAAGAGGTCGCCAACATCCTCATCCAGGAGGGCTTTGCGACGCTCGAGGAGATCGCCTACGTGCCGATCAACGAGATGATGGAGATCGAGGCGTTCGACGAGAACACGGTGAACGAGCTGCGCAGCCGCGCGCGCAACGCGCTGCTGGTGCAGGCGATCGCCAGCGAAGAGAGCCTCGAGGGGGTCGAGCAGAGCCTGCTGCAACTGGAGGGCATGGATACTCAGCTGGCCGCCAAGCTGGCTGCGGGCGGCGTCAAGTCGCGCGACGACCTCGCGGACCTGGCTGTGGACGAGCTGTCGGAATTGACCGGCGTCGAGGACGAGCGCGCCAGGAACCTGATCATGGCCGCGCGCGCGCACTGGTTCAGCGAGGACGGCAAGGCCGAAGTGAAGGAGGCCCAGTAACGTGGCTGCCACCAACGTCGCCCAGTTCGCCAGCGAGTTGAAGGTCCCGCCCTCGGTGCTGCTCGAGCAGCTGCGCGCCGCCGGCGTCGACAAGCGCGCGCCGGACGACGCGCTGAGCGAGAGCGACAAGTCGCGGCTGCTGGAATACCTGCGGCGCGCGCACGGCTCGACCGAGCCGAAGAACAAGATCACGCTGACGCGCAAGCAGACCAGCGAGATCATCAAGAAGTCCGACACCTCGGGCAAGGCGCGCACCATCCAGGTCGAGGTGCGCAAGAAGCGCGTGTTCGTGAAACGCGACGAGCTAGCTCCCGAGCCCGCAGCGCCGGCACCGGCGGCGCCCGAGGCGCCTGCGGCTGCCGCGGCCGCGCCGGTGGCGCCGGCGCTCGACGCGCGCGAGCGCGAGCTGCGTGAGGACGAGGCGCGCCGGCAGCAGCAGCTCTCGGCGCTGCAGGCGGCCGAGCTGAAGGAGAAGCAGGAGCGCGAGCGGCGCGAGGCCGAGCAGCGCGCCGCGGAGCGCGAGGCACAGGTGGCGATCGAGAAGGCGCAGGCGCAGCCCGCGGCCGCTCCGGTCGAGGGCACGCTGCATGCGCCGAAGACCGGCGAGGTGAAGTCCGACAAGAAGCCGAAGAAGGCCAAGCCGACCACCACGATGCGCGACGATTCGGTGCGCCGCCGCACCATCAAGACGCGCGGCGACATGGGCGGCGGCGTGGCCGGGTGGCACGCGCGCGGCGGGGCGCGGCATCGCGGCGGTCCGGTCGCGGAGCAGGCGGGCTTCACGCAGCCCGCGGAGCCGGTGACGCGCGAGGTCGCGGTGCCCGAGACGATTGCCGTCGGCGAGCTCGCCCACCGCATGTCGGTCAAGGCCGCCGAGGTGATCAAGGTGCTGATGAAGCTCGGCACCATGGCGACCATCAATCAGGTCCTCGATCAGGAGACGGCGATGATCGTCGTCGAGGAGATGGGCCACAAGGCGAAGGCCGCCAAGCTCGACGACCCCGAGGCCTACCTTGCGGAAGCGCCTGCCGAAGGCGGGGCAACCGAGCCGCGGCCGCCGGTGGTGACCGTGATGGGCCACGTCGACCACGGCAAGACCTCGCTGCTCGACTATATTCGCAGCACCAAGGTGGCGGCGGGCGAGGCGGGCGGCATCACGCCGCACATCGGCGCGTACCACGTCGAGACGCC
>Ga0224505_10001175_pt1 | contig 16849 bp, 16 predicted proteins | sample SF_Jan12_sed_USG_FD_169102 | JGI IMG/M metagenome (GOLD analysis project Ga0224505, IMG submission 169102) | Sediment microbial communities from San Francisco Bay, California, United States - SF_Jan12_sed_USGS_4_1 | ecosystem: Environmental > Aquatic > Marine > Sediment | place: USA: California... | reverse complement strand
TTATGGGCCACACAATATACAGGCAGATGCGGTCGTTTGGAACCGGGCTCCCGGGAGAAGCGAGCCGGCATTATGTCCTGACCCGTTCTTCAACGCGAAGACCCGCCGAAGGCGTTCGATTTCTGTCGGTGAACATTCTTCCGACACTACGGAAGCTGCGCTCAGAGAAGGGGAAGCATATCTGGCTCGTGGGAGGGGGTGAAATCAATACAGTGATGATGAACGCGGGCCTTGTGGATACGATCGTTCTCACCACAATCCCGGTTGTCCTGGGAAACGGCATCCCGCTGTTCACCGCGAAGGTACGCCCGGCTCAGTTCCGGCTCAAAAAGCGTATACGCTTTGCGAATGGATTTGTTCAGAGCATATGGGATCGGCGGTGACACGGGGACAACAACATATCGAGGAGAGCACCGCGAACGGCTGGAAGGAGCGATGGAAAAAGATCGGAATGATCGGATTCCTGCTCTTCCTGCTGAAGGGGATCATCTGGCTGGTGGTTGGGTATCTGATCCTGGGTTGATTTCTGCTCGTTCCTTATCCGATCGCTTCCATCAACTCCTCAACGACATCATACTTCTTGAACGGCGGCATCATATAGGCACCGGCAACCAGCGGCTTCGCTTCCTTCAGGAAGTTCCTGGCGATAGCGGTCCCGATTTTCGGCCCGTCCTCTCCCGCATGGCGAAGCTGCTCCCGGATCGATTCCGGAATGCGCATCCCGGGCACTTCGTTGTGAAGAAACTCAGCGTGCTTCCTCCCCCGAAGGGGAAGTATCCCGAGCATCACCGGCTTTCGAAAACGTTCGAGTAAACGGACGAGCCGTTCCAGGGTTCCGATCTCGTACACCGGCTGGGTAAAGAGCACGTCGACACCTGCCTCCACCTTCTTTTCGAGCTTCCCGAGTTCTCTCTCCATATCGTCGGCGACCGGGTTGACGGCGCAGCAGAGGAAGAAACTGGTCGGCGAACCGATCGCATTTCCCATCAGATCCTGGCCTTTGTTCATCGAGGAAGCCGCCCTGATCAGTCCTGAGGCATCGACATCGAACACAGAGGTGGCATGAGGATAGTCTCCGATCCCGGCCGGGTCACCGGAGATCATCAGCAGATTCCGCAAACCGCTCGCGTATGCTCCCAGCATCTCCGCCTGGAGTCCGATCATATTCCGGTCTCTTGCCGCAAGGTGCGTGATCGTTTCGATGCCTGTCTCACGCTGCACAATGGACGAGAGGGCGATCGAACTCATCCTGAGCCGTGCCCTTGCGCCATCCGTGATATTCACGGCATCAATGCCGAGCCGGCGGGCATGCCGCGCGCCTTCGATCACGGGATCGATGTCGATTCCGCGCGGGACATCCAGTTCGACGGTGGTCATGAACCTGGTGCCGATGTTGCGGGAGAACCGGGACCGCTCCGCGGCACCGTCTGTTTTCCGCTTTCTTTCGCCGATGGTCACTGAAGCCGGTTTGCGGCGGGCCCGCGGTTTTCCGACCTGCGCATCACTGATCGCCTCTGCCATCGCTGCGATATGGGCCGGCGTGGAACCGCAACAGGCTCCCACCAGCGTGACCCCTGCTTCGACAAGTTCCCTTGCATACGAGCCGAGGTAATCGGGCGTGGTATGATAGATCGAGCGACCGTCCAGCAGAGTCGGTATTCCCGCGGCGGGCTGGGCGGACAGAATAACCCCGTCCTTATGCATGGATCGGATGATCCCGAACATCCGCTGCGGGCCGACAGTACAGTTCGCGCCGACCACATCGACTCCGTGGCTGATAAGGTGGTTGACCACCTCGATCGGGAAGGAGCCTGAGAGAATCGCTCCGTCTTCGGCGAATGCTTTCTGGGCGATGATAGGAAGATCTGTCAGCTCTTTTGCGGCGCGAATCGCCTCACCCAGTTCAACCACGCTGACGAAGGTCTCCAGGATCAGCAGATCAACACCGGCTTCCACCAGCAAAGCGATCTGCTCCCGGAAAACATTCTTCGCCTCAGCGCGACCGATCTTTCCAACCGGCTCGAGGAGACGTCCGATCGGCCCGATCGCCCCGGCAACATACGCCCGGGTACCGGCGGCACGGCGGGCGATCCCGACTGCCGCCAGATTGATCTCCCGCAGCTTGTCTTCCAGATGATATTGTGATAACCGGAGCCTGTTGGCAGAAAAGGTGTTCGTTTCGATGATCTCGGCCCCGGCTTCGATATACTCACGGTGGATCCGCTCGACGATATCGGGATTTCTGAGGTTCTGAATTTCGTGAGGTATCTCTTCATACTCGTAAAGATCGAGGAGGGTCCCCATCGCTCCGTCACAGAGAATCGGGCGCTCACGTATTCGATCACGAAATGATGTTGTCATGGTCGACTGCTGGCCGCGTTGAACAGGGAAAAAAGAAAAGCCGACCCCGGTGAAGAACCGGGTCGGCCTAACTTAGAGAAAACGTCCGGGACAAGCAAGCTGGAACCCGCTTGCCGCGTTATCTCCCTTTGATGAGTTCCTCCGCGATCTGGATCGCATTGGTCGCGGCCCCCTTCCGGAGATTGTCTGATACGATCCAGAGACTCAGACCGTTCGCGATTGTTTCATCCCGCCTGATACGGCCGACGAAGACCGCGTCCTTTTCCCTTGCTGACAACGGCATCGGATACAGACTGGCGGCCGGATCATCCTGCACAACCACGCCGGGGGCATCCCGCAGAATCCCCCGCACATCATCCAGATCAAACTCCTTCTCGAACGCAATATTCACGGACTCGCTGTGTCCTCCGAGGACTGGTACTCTTGTGCACGTCGCCTGAACCCTGATGCTGTCGTCCTCCATGATCTTCTTTGTTTCTCTGACCATCTTATGCTCCTCCCGTGTGTAGCCGTCGTCTGCGAACAGATCGACATGAGGAAGGATATTCAAAGCAATCGGGTGCGGAAATTTCGCAACAGCCGGGTTCTCACGGGCGGACTCCTGTTCCAGCTGACGCATCCCGGCATACCCGGCCCCTGTCACGGACTGGAATGTGGTAACAACAATTCGGCTGATGGAGTAGTGATCGTGCAGCGGTTTGAGGGGAACGACCATCTGGATCGTGGAACAGTTCGGGTTCGCGATGATTCCTTTGTGGTGGAAGATCATGTGGCGGTTCACCTCGGGAACCACCAGCGGGACATCTTCCTTCATCCGGTAGGCACTACTGTTGTCGATCACAACCCCTCCGGCCCGAACGGCGTGCGGAACCATCTCCGTCGTCACGGATGAACCGGCCGCAAAGAAAACGATCCCGGCCCCCCGGAAAGCATCCGCTGTGAGAACCTGGACCGGGTGGACCTTCCCCCCGAAGCTCACCTTTGTTCCGACGGAGCGCTCGGATGCAAGGAAACTGATTTCTCCGACCGGAAACTTTCGTTCCTCAAGAACCTGGCAGATTTTTCTTCCGACAAGGCCGGTTGCACCCGCCACCGTTACATTGTGAAGTCCCATCGGGTCAGCTTCCCCTGCTGATCCTTTCACGAGGCTTCGGAATAGGTACGGTTCTTTGCCGGCACGACCGAATCAAAGAACGGAAAATACTTCGACAGATCGGGCTCGAACCCTTCCGGCAGGAACGAACCGCTGACCGGGTCCTGACGGTAGGTGCCTTTGTAGTCGCCACGCACAATCCGATCAACCATGGCGATGAACGCATCGAGGTCCGCCTCATTGCTGTAGCATCCGAGACTCGCCCGGACCATTCCGGGCGTTCCGCTTCTGTCGCCGTCCCCCACGCCGCACCCTGCATCCAGTTCCTGCTCCTTCGATATCCCGAGAAGCTTCTTCACGTACGGCTGGGCGCAGAAAAAACCGTTACGGACTCCGATTCCTCCCTCGGCGGAAAGGATCGCCGCCACGAGAGCGTGGTGCATGCCGTCCACCGTGAACGGAATCACACCGACGCGCCCGGCAAAGTCACTGGTCGGTCCGTAGAGGGTCACTCCTTCGATCTTCCTCAGTCGTGTGCAGGCATATTCGAGCAATGCCCGTTCGTGTTCCCGGATCGTCTCCATGCCAACAGACTCCAGGATGGCGATTGACTCAGCCAGTGCAACAGCCCCGACCACATTCGGACTACCCGCTTCGTCCTTATGCGGCGCATGTTTCCAGATCACCTCGTCCAGCGTGACGACATCAACGACCCCGCCACCGACCATGTCCGGCTCACCCTGTTCGAAGAAATCGATCGGCCCGACCAGAACACCGATGCCGAACGGTGCGTACATCTTGTGCGCCGAGAGTGCCAGGAAATCGATATGACCCGGATCATCATCGGGACGCATGTCGATTCTCCTGTGCGGCGCGAGCTGTGCGGCATCGACAAAGATCGCCGCGTCTGCCTCGTGTGCCCACTCCGCGATCCTGTGAATCGGCTGGCAGATCCCAGTGATATTCGATGCACCGGACACGGCAACCACCCTCAGGTTTCCTTTGTGACGGCGGATCGCATCCTGCAAACCCTCGAGATCGAGAGAACCGTCCGGCATGATGCCGACATGGACGACCTTCGCGTTCTTCCGCCAGGGAAGGTCGTTCGAATGATGCTCCATGCCTGTCGTAATGACAACGTCTGCCGGACCAAACCCCCACCGGTTCGACAGCTTATTGACACATTCCGTGGTATTCTTCGTGAAGACAACCATGTTCCGTTTGACGTCGGCACCGACAAACCGGGCCACGACTTCATGGGTCCTGTCGAATATCTCTGTTGCAACAACCGACTTGAAACCTGTCCCGCGGTGCACGCCTGAATACCATGGGAGGAAAGAACGGATACAATCCATCACTTTGCCGAAGGTCGGCGTGCTCGCCCCATTGTCGAGGAACACATAGGACCGCTCGCTTCCGTCAAGAAGCGGGACCATGGTGTCGATGCCGATGACATCGTTTCTCAGATCCTGTAGGGTAAGCCCCGTGTGGGTTTTCCGGGTCATCTGGTCTCCTGTCCTGCGATGCCGCGTGGTCCTATCCGCGCGGGTGAAAGGTCCTGTGAACTTCCTTCAGATACTCTCTGTCAATATGCGTGTAGATCTGTGTAGTTGCAATATTGGAATGACCGAGCATTTCCTGCACCGCACGGAGGTCCGCCCCTCCTTCTAGAAGATGCGTTGCGAACGAGTGTCTGAACGTGTGCGGGTGAACCTCTTTGCGGATTCCTGCCGCTGCTGCATATTTCCGAACCGTATTCCAGATCGACATTCTGCTCATCGCGCCTCCGCGGGCGTTCAGAATCAGAGCGTCGCCTCCTTTGCCGCTCCTTGCAAGGCGGGGCCGTACTGTCTGATCATAGCGTGTGACCCACTGAAGGGCCGGCCGCCCGATCGGGATGAGTCGTTCCCTGGACCCCTTTCCAAAGACCCTGACGATTTCTTCCGAATGGTGAATCTGTGTCCGCTTCAGTGCGACGAGTTCCGAGACCCTCATCCCGGTCGCGTAGAGCACCTCCAGAATCGCCCTGTCCCTGATCCAGAGGTCGCGGGTGTCGCCCGGCCGGGCGGCGGCCTGCTTCAGTATCCTCTCCACCTCGGCATGCGTGAGTACCTCCGGCAGTTTCCGGGACAGCCGAGGTGCCTCCAGCAGAGATGTGGGGTCTGTTTCAACAATGCCGTCCCCGTGAAGGAACCTGTGAAATCCCTTGATCGCTGATGTCGCCCTTGTCACCGACCTCGGAGAAAGGCCGATATCATGGAGCAGTGCGAGAAAGGCCCGCACATCCTTTTCCTTCACTCTCTCGAGCGATGTGATGTTTTCCTGCTTCAGGAACTCAAGGTAACGGCGCAGGTCGATCCGGTACGAATCGACAGTGTTTCTTGCCGCATTCTTTTCAAGGATCAGATAGTGAAGATACTCGTCCATCCGGCTGGTCATGAGGTATCGGTCGATTTCTTTTTCCTGGTGCGTCTCGGCTTTCGGACTTTCTGTGCATCCGGATATTTGATCCTCGCGTGGTACGCTCCGACGAGGACCCGGTGAAACGCCTCGCGGATCAGCGTCAGATCCTTGATTGTCAGCGGGCACTCATCCAGTTCTCCCTCTTCGAACCGTTTCCTGACGGCGGCGTCGATTGTCTCCTTCAGGTTCTGGGCGGACTGGTCATCAAGCGAGCGAACCCGGGCTTCGATCGCATCGGCCAGCATCAGAATGCCGGTTTCCTTTGTCTGAGGTTTCGGCCCGGGATACCGAAAGTCTTCGATGTTCACGTCGGCAGCAGTTTCTCCGTCACCTGCCTCCTCCGCGTCCGAGAGCGCTTTCCGGTAGAAAAACTCCGTGAGTGTCGTTCCGTGGTGCATCGGGATACAATCGATGATCTCCTCCGGGAGTCCGTATTCGCGCGCCAGTTTGACTCCGTTCGCGACATGATTCCTGATCACCTCCGCGCTCCGTTTCGGGGAGAGCCTGGCGTGACGGGATCGTGAGCCGCGCTGGTTCTCCACAAAATAGGTTGGCTTTACCAGTTTCCCGATGTCATGAAAGTATGCACCGGTCCGGGCGAGAACATCATTTGCTCCGATCGCCAGCGCGGCCTTCTCAGCCATCCCGGCGATCATCATGCTGTGATGATACGTCCCGGGAGCTTTCTCGGACAGGAGAACCAGGAGCGGATGTTTGGCGTCTCCCAGCTCGATCAGCGTCAGATCGGTTGTCACTTTGAACAGGCGTTCAAAGGAAAAAAGCAGGCCATACGTCAGCACCGGAGATATCACGGCGTTGATGAGGCCAAACGAAAGCTGCACCGCAATCCGGCCCGGATCGGTGAACCGTTCGAGCGCAAGAGCTCCGATCGTTGCCGCATACCCGATCAGGATAAACCCCATGGACCGGAAGATCTGTGTGCGGTTGCGGATATCACGTACGGTGTAGACAGACAGTGCCCCGGCCACGAGAGACGCAAGGGCCAGGGAATAGTCGTTCCCTCTGATCCCTGCGACAAGGAACGCGACGATGACCGTTCCGTAGAAGGCGACACGGGAATCGAACAGAATGGCGAGCAGCATCGATGTCACCGGCACCGCGATGAGAAATTCCACCGGAAGATCGGTTTCAATTTCCCGGCTCACGTAGGCGAAAACCCCCTGAAGTAGAAGGAGGATGCTGATCAGGAGCAGCTTCCGGTTGCTGCGGAAGATCGCTTTGCGGAACAGCGCAAGGTAGATCCCGAAGAGAATCACGACAACCAGAACGTGAATGAACATTCCGGTGTACTGGGCCGTTATGTTCTCGTCTCCCCTCCGGTCAGCCCGGGCCCGCTGGAGGGACTCGAGTTTCAAACGAATCTCCTCGGTGATCCTCTCATGCTTGCTCACGATCCGTTCGCTTTCCTGGACGAACCCGGTTGTGCGGGGGATCGCCTCGATGGCATGCGCTTCCGACTGCGTCGTTGCCTCCTGGTCATACAGCAGATTCGGTCGGATGAGGATCACCCCGATCCGGTTTGCCAGAGAAAGCATCGACGGTTGCCTGCCGTACAGCTCGCCCAGATCGGTGTCGAGGACGTTCATCAGTTCATCGGCGTCATACAGCGCCTCCGTTCTGATGATCGACTCGGCGGTCCCGGATCGAACGGCAATCTCCCGTCGTTTGATCGAGTTTTTCGGCCGGTCAAGAATGCCGACATCCCAGCATTTTGTACCGATCCAGAGAACCCGCTCCTTCAATGCGCCGAGCCGGTCCTGATTCCCCAGTGTCATGAGAAGCTCCCAGTCGTCCGGGGAAAAGGGAATCTCCGATGATGCTTTCAGGGATTCGATCTCGAGAGAGTCTCCGGTGCCGCGGACCGTCCTTGAATGCACGCTGGCGATCAGATTGAACAATGCCCGAAACCTGGCACCTCGGTCAGCCACTTCGGTCGACGACCTGACGAATACCGGATAGATCTCCTGGCGGACGCGCGCTACATCCCGCTCATATTCAAGCTGATCCCGGTATACGGGAAATGAAAACGGTGCGATGAGATCTTTCCGGGCCCAGATTCCGCCAACTTTGTAATCCAGCTCGAGAGCAGTGCCGGTGGGAAAAAGGGCGGCAAGAATAATACAAAGGAGAGTCAAAATCCCCAGTTTCGCGATCATTTCCCTGGAGAACAGGGACTTGGTGATACCGGGGAGTTGGTTATAGTCGGACATGAGGGTGGGAGCAGTTATTCATTCACAATATGCTGAGAATCCCACCGAGAAGCAATCAGGGCTTAGGGAGCACAAAAAAGGCCCCGGTGTTTCCGGGGCCGATTCAACTCATACCGGGAATGATCCTAATTCTTTTTCGCTCCCTGATCGATCCAGGCCGAAAGGATTTCTACCTCCGCCTCATCCATCCACACCGCTTTTCCCTCTTTGATTTTCTTCTTTGAGTTCAGCGGCATCCGGTCACCTTCCGGTGGTTCCGGTCCGAGCTTCATGATGAGCAGGCTCTTCTTGGCATCTCCCTTGACGATGGGGGAGCCGCGCTGTCCACCTTCCATGATCAGATCATAATTATCCATGGACAACTCACTGGGGTTGAAATTCTCCTCTGCATGGCATGGAAGACAGTACTTTTCGATCACCGGAAATACATCCGCCTTGAAGGAAACGGTGTTTTTGTCACCTGCCCGACTGCTTCCGTTCAACAGGAAGAGCAATCCTGGAACAACAAGAAATGAAACCGCAACCATGATTCGTCTCACTGCATCTCTCCTTCGTGATTTTCAGTTACCTCGTTCTTCGTTCGTTTTGCTGCGCTCCATTAGAGGTAGAAATGAAGCAGCAGATGGAACTCGTTGTTGTCCGAATCAGACGGCTCTTCCTTCAGAATGCGATAGAGCGGTCTGACTTCAACACCGGGGATCGGGAAGAACTCGAACCCCATACTGTACCGCGACAGAGTCCCGCTCTTCACGTCGAGATCCGGATCATAGAAATCATAGATGAACTTCAGATCGACGCCCTGTATCACCATATAGTCCGCTTCGGCAAAGACCACCAGAGCATCGGTCTTTGTCCCGGGCACATCGGTTTTCAACAGGTCTGCTTCCCCCAGTACGGTGAAATTACCGATGCTGACCGATCCGAAACCGCCGATAAAGTTTGTCTTTCCACCCTGCATCGCTTTGTACAGGATATTTGCACCGAGACCAAGGTTCAGATCGTCCGTCACTCCGAAGATACCTTCGACCCTTCCGAGCACAGCCTTCCGGCTGTCTATCCCGGCGCCGCGTCCCTCCGATGCGTTGTAGGCACCTCCGGTCACCGTAAACCCTCCGGGTGAAACACCAACCTCCGCTCCGGTAAAGTAGGGAGATCCGGTCTCGAGACTGAGACCGGTGAATTCCCGGATGTAGGACCGGTGCTCATCGACCTTGGTTCCGAAATTCGGAACAAATTTTCCCGCTTTGACGAATCCATTCGACGGCAGAATGTTGACCTGACCGAACAGCTCGAATCCGGAATAGATGCCTTTGTCGAAATAGACGTTGACCTTTCGCGCGATCTTGAGATTGATATAGATATCTCCCTGCATCTGAAAGAACGCGTTCCGGTCGTCCGGCTGTTCCTGCTGGTAAAAGAAAAGCGTTCTCACGTCAGTGCCGACACTGACGAAATCGGTGATATCGTTCGTGAAATCCTCGAGGCTGAAATCCTCACTCCACGTGGTCACCGGCAGCTCTTCTCTCCCGTACCGCACCCCGCCTGCATGGCGCATCCCGCCGCCAGAGGGATTCACGTGACATGACTGACACTTCCAGCCGGTTCTCGCTGAAAATTTTGGCAGAGCAAACGCGTCGCCTGCAACCATGAGTATCGCCAGAGCAACAACAGCCGGCTTCAGACTAGACATATGAGGCCTTCCTGATAAGATGGTTGAAGAATGTACACACAGAACCTTCGCCAATATAGGAAAGCACGATCATTGAATCAAACTACGTCGGTGGAAACATCGACACCCCGTTCCACGGCATATGATTGAAGGATCCGCGCCATCGCCTTTCGCCCCCGGAAAATCCTCGAACGTACCGTTCCCGGGCGGGTCTGCGTCAGCCTCGCGATCTCATCATAGGAATATCCTTCGACATCGCAGAGGAGCAGTGCCGTCTGGCAGTCTTTCGGAATGGCATTGAGGGCGTCGATTACTTCATCACTGAACGATTCGTCCCGGAGTCGGTAGTTCCTGGAACCTGTCTGACGGTCATCCTGTGCCCGGTCATTCTCCGTTGGCTCGTCCTTCGTCAGCTCATATTTCTTCCGTCGTGTGGAATTGATGAATGTGTTCCGGCAGATCTGAAAAAGCCACGCCCTCGCGTTGGTCCCCTTCTTGTACGAAGCAATATTCGTGAAGGCTTTCAGCATTGTCTCCTGGACAAGGTCTCCTGAGTCGTTCGGATCCCGGCAGAGATACATCGCGAAAGCGGAAAGGTCGTCCAGTCTTGGCAGACATTCTTCGTAAAACACTGGTTGGTTCACGGTGGCAGTCCGGGCTTGGAATAGGGATACCCCCGGTGTTTTGCAAGAGGCGTGCCACGAAAAGAGAGCCGGGATGGTGCGAAAAGGGGGTCCGTGGGGCGGCGGCGCCACACTTCCCGCGGGGCGTGTTGATCCAGTGGGACAGGAAATGGTCAGGAACGGTAGGCGTCCGGATCGATCTTCAGGTCGGCCATTTTTCTGTAGACCGTTTTCCGGTCAACTTCCATCAATTTCGCCACCTGATTGACGTTCCCCTTATGCGTGTCGAGCAACAGACGGATATACTTCTCCTCGGCATTGTTGACGATTCCGGAAAGGTATTCACGAAACGGGGGGACCGTTTCGTCCGCGGAGAGACCCGGTCCGGACGATTGTTCTTCCATCTGTTCGGCGCTGAGCTCGATTCGTTCGATGACCTCCCCCCGGGTCTTGATGATAGCCCGCTTGATCAGGTTCTGTAGTTCCCGGATGTTGCCGGGCCATGAATACATCATCATGTCACTCAACACCTCCGGAGAGAGGCTCTTCCGGACATTCCCCCCCAGTTCCTTGTAGCGCTCAAGGAAATGTTCGGCAATCAACGGAAGGTCCTCGATCCTTTGACGCAGGGACGGGAGGGTAATGGGAAAGACATTCAGACGGTAGTAGAGATCCTCCCGAAAGTCATTCTCGCGCATCATCAGTTCCAGGTTCCTGTTCGTGGCGGCAACCACGCGGGCATCGACGCTGACCGCTTCATTGCCGCCGATCCGCGAGAAAGATTTTTCCTGAAGAACTCTGAGCAGTTTCACCTGGACCGATTGAGGTATGTCACCGATTTCATCAAGAAATATCGTTCCGCGGTACGCCTCTTCGAATTTTCCGATCCGTTGCTTCTGTGCACCGGTGAACGCCCCCTTCTCATACCCGAAGAGTTCGCTTTCAAGGAGATTCTCCGGCAGGGCGGAGCAGTTCACGGGAATGAACGGTGCGTCTCTCCTGCCGCTGTTGAAATGAAGCGCCCGGGCGACCAGTTCCTTGCCGGTACCGCTCTCCCCGCGTACCAGGATCGACACATCGGTCTCCGCCACCTGTTTGATCTGATCGATCACATCTTTCATAATCTCACTTCGCGACACGATGTTTCCAAAACTGTACACACCCTGCAGTTCCTCTTTCAGCTGAACGATCTCGCGGTCCTTCCTGCGGCCATCGAGAGCATGATCGATCTTGATCAGGAGCTCCTTGTTGTTACACGGCTTCGTAAGATAGTCGGCCGCGCCGAGCCGCATTGCCTCCACGGCTGTCTCGACCGATCCGAACCCTGTCACCATGATCACCGGGAGTTCGGGTTGACGGCGTTTCGCTTCCCTCAGGAAATCGATTCCTCCGAGATCGGTCATCACAATATCGGAGAGGACGAGGTCGAACGATGCCTTCTCCAGCAGCACCAGCCCTTCAGCCCCGCTGTTCGCAAGGCTGACTTCGAGCCCGGCGTCACGGAGCAGCGTTCTTGTCGCAACCCTGAACGCTTTGTCATCATCGACGACGAGAATATGACCTGACATCGCGGTTGTCATTGGATTCGTCCTTCCGTCTCCTGTTGTCGTTGGCCCACGGGAAGAATCACCGTGAATGTTGTACCCTTTCCTTTCGCCGTTTCAACCCCTATCGTCCCTCCGTGCTGCCGGATAATCCCGTAGCTCACGAACAGACCCAGTCCGACCCCGCTCACCTCCTTCTTTGTGGTAAAGAAGGCATCAAAGATTCTTCCGAGATATTCCTCCGGGATTCCGGATCCCGTGTCCGAAACCCTGATCTCAATCCCCGTCTTTCCGCGCCTGGCATTCAGCGTAATACTCCCGGGCGGTGTGATCGCGTCGGCGGCATTCAGGATCAGGTTTATGACCACCTGTTTGATCCGGTCGGCCGAGCCGATCACCTCCGGCAGATTATTGGCAATTGTCACGGCAAAGCCGATACCGCGCTGATCGAGCTGGTCCTTGTACGCCATCATGAGATCGTTCAGCATCCGCGAGACCTGGAACGGCTCGGGGTTGACTTCGTGATCGTTGCCGCGGGAGAAATCGAGCATCTGCCTGGTGAGCTTCGCCATACGGCCCACTTCTTCCTGAGCCACCGAGACGAGCTGATGGATTTCCGATTCTCCCTCAAGTTTGCGCAGGGATGACTCGAGGAGGCTCTGGATATTGTGGATCGGATTGTTGATCTCATGAGAGAGCTGCGCTGTCATCCGCCCCGCCACCGCAAGGCGTTCATTCCGGACGAGCTCCGCCTGTGCCCTGCGAAGCTGGCGCAATGCCTTCTCCACCTCCTGGTTGCGGATCGAGAGCATCCTTCTCGCTTCATTGATTTCGATGATCTTGCCCCGAAGGGTCGCCTTCATTTGTTCGAACCGAAACGCAAGCACTCCGAGCTCGTCATTACTCCCGATCCGCCCGCCGGAGTGAAGCGGATCGGGTTCGGGACCGCCAAACAGTTCACGCGCAACATGCGTGGTTGCATCAACGAGGCGGTCCACCGGTCGTGTGACAAAGCGCGAGAGGAGCAGGGAAGCGACAGTGACAGCGACGATGCAGAACACAAGGAATATAATGACGGATCGGGTCCAGTTGCCACTCGCCGCGGAATCAAACCGGTCGAACGAAATGTAAAGGTCGGCGACACCGAGGGTGTAATCGATCGGAACCGCATGACATCGCTGGCAGACCTGAGTGGCAGTGAAAGGCACCACGGCCCTGAACGATTGTCCGGTTCGCATGAAAAGAGGAGATACTCCGTTCATGACCGACAGAACGGTTGGATCCAGCGACCCCGAATGCGGAATCACATGGACGGATTCGCGCTCGACAATTTCCTGCCGCAGCCGAAGGTCGTTGGAGAAGACCTTGATGGTATCAAACTGGGCAAACCCGCTCAGGCGATGGAGAAAGGTTGTATCGACCTTGAGATCATTGATCATCATGCTGACCATCGACTCGCGGATGATGTTCGCATAGGTAATCGATGCAACTGTGGCTTCCTCCATGAGAACCTCCTCCTGAAAGCGGTTCTGGATCACAACGCTGACCGCGACAAACAGGAGAAAGAGGGGGAGGATCCCGAATAAGATCTTCTTTGAAAGGGAGAGCTCTTTGAAGGTTTTCATGGTTTTAATGACAACACAACGGGGGCAGGATCAGGTTGCAAAGTACTGATTTGGCCCAGGACAGTCAACGCCATTCCTTGTTTCCAACTAAGCACACGGAAGGAACGAAAAGTTTCCCCCGCTTGATTGTCCGACCCACGGTCCTATATTACGGAATGCAGACGGATGACGAAACGAGGCAGTTTGTTTCAGAGCTTGACCGTTTTTCGGGCGGGCGGCTGACCAACAAAGACGACCTTGCACTTCTTCTGTCGCTTTCAGCTGATTCCGACCTGAGGACCTCATTTGACCGCGCCGCCTTCCTTGCCAAGTTTAGCGTGAAAAGCAGGAAAATCATGACCCGGATCGGCAAAGATGGCGAAGGCTATGATGCACTGGCGGCTGAATTGAACAAATCGCTGTTGGAGGCTGCTGACCTCATCAGGAACATTGCATCGAAAGCGCCGCCGGACGCCCGGAAGCGGATTGAGGGCAGATACCTGGTCATGACCGGCCACGGGATTCAGAACCTCTTTTCCCTCCTCGAGGACCTCATGTGGTACAAGAACTGGTCCATCGACCATCCTCCGCGGGAACTCTGACCCTCTCTTTTCCGTTCCTTGAATGGGCGGTGAAAAATCAATACATTTCATTGTGTCGGTCGATGCGAATCCCCTGAAATGGCGGGTCCCCCTTTTTGTTCTGGTCCTTTCCGGAGTCTTCTGGCTCGGGGCCTCTTTGATCCGGGTGATCATCGGAAACGTCCTTCTGCAGACCGGCACTCTGCAGTTTGAGGAATACCTGCCACCGGAGGCCGAAAGGGAAATCTTCCGTCTCCTTTCGATCGTATCACTTGTCGTCATCGCATCGTATCTCGTCGTCCTCGTGAGCAGCGTGGCATTTCTCCGGGCCATGCCGTTTACATTGCGCCGGCATGGCTGGTTGATGATGAGCGCAATTCTCCTGTATCTGTTTGTGCCGGTTGAATTGTTCACCGCTTATCTGGATGGCCGGATGATCTATCTGGAGTTCTTTACGACCGCCGAACGGGATGAGTTCCGCACGATCTTCATCAGCCGGGTTGCAGCCCTCGCAGGCGCCCCGTTCGTTGCAATGCTGAGTTACTATACAATTATCGGGCTGGCAGTGTTGCAGCCAATGAAAAAGAAGAGACAGACCAATGAAACATGATGAACTGATACGGGAGTTCGAGGCTCTGGCCGAACAGCTCGGCGTGACGATCCGGAACGAGAAGGGGGATTTCGATGGCGGGTACTGCATCCTGAAAGACGAGCGCATTCTGGTGGTCAACAAACGGCTTTCCCCGAACAGAAAGGCCGCCGTGCTTGCGGTCGGCCTGAACGCGATCGGGCTCGAGAACGTCTTTCTGAAGCCTGTCATCCGTGCCTATGTTGACGATGAGGTTGCGCGCGTTCGGGTCAAGGCGGAGCAATCGACCCCGAAAGCGGCTGTAGACGAGCAGAGCCCAGCCCATGATTAAGGCGGTCATCTTCGATCTGGACAACACCCTGGTGGACTTCATGGCGATGAAGAGCCAGGCAGTGACCGCGGCGATCGAATCGATGATCGATGCGGGATTGCGGCTCCCGCGCGAGGAAGTACGAGAGCGGATCGATGCCATATATAAAGAGAGGGGAATCGAATTCCAGAACGTCTTCGATCAGCTCCTGTACGATGTATTCCAGAAGGTCGACTACAAGATTCTCTCAGCCGGAATTGTGGCCTACCGACGGGCGAGAGAAGCAGCCCTGGTACCGTATCCACATGTGAGCCTGACCCTGTTTGACCTTGTCAAACGGGGGATGAAACTCGCCGTGGTGTCGGATGCCCCGCGGCGCGAAGCGTGGCTCCGGCTCTGCTATCTTAATTTTCATCATTTCTTCGACGCCGTTGTCACGTTCGAGGATACCGGTGAGCGAAAACCGAGTCCGGCACCATTCCGACGCGCGCTGGAACTGCTCCGGGTCAACCCGCACGAAGCGATCATGGTGGGTGACTGGCCGGAACGCGATGTTGCCGGAGCCGCCCAGGTTGGGATGATTACGGTGTTTGCACGATATGGTGATACCTTCGGAACGCATACCTCCGAAGCTCGTTATGATATCGACGATGTCTCCCAGCTGATCGACATCATCGAAAAGGAAAATTCCCTGGCAGAAGCGGAGTAGCGGCATGGTGAAGGGAATCGGCGTCGACATCCTTGAGATCGGAAGAATGAAGAGAAGCCTCGACCGGTTCGGGGACCGGATGTTGAACCGCCTCTTCACCGATCACGAGATCACGTATTGCAAAGGAAAATACGACAGCTACCAGCACCTGGCCGCGCGGTTCGCTGCCAAGGAGGCGTTCAGCAAGGCTGTTGCGACCGGCTTGCGCGGAACGTTCGGATGGAAGGATATCGAGGTCGTGAACGATTCCCTCGGCAGGCCCGGATTCAGACTGCATGGCCCGATCGCCGAACAAATGAATGCTTCTTCTCTCTTTCTTAGTCTGTCTCATTCCGAAAGCCATGTCGTTGCGATGGTGATTCTGGAGGAAGGAACATGACGATCAGCGGAAAAATGATGACCGGGTTCACACTCATCATCGTTATTATGGCACTGGCCAATGTCTACGTGCTGTACGAACTGCACTCGATCTCTGAACAGGGACGATCGACGCTGACATCGGACGTCCAGGTCATCGACCGCGCGAAACAGCTTAAGCGGAATCTTGTCGAGGCGGAACGGAACGGCGCAAAGTATCTTGTCAGAAGTGACGAAGGCTATTACGAATTGTTCAGGGATGACCTGAGGCGCTTCAGCCGGAATCTTGATTCGCTCTCCGTCATTCCGCATGGAAGTGTGGAGGCCAAGCTGATCAAGTCCATCAGACAGGAACACAGCCAGCTGGAGAAGCGGATTACGGGGAACGATCTGTCTCTTACCCCGGACGAGAAGACCGGGATCGGTCTCACTCTCGAGGCCAGCCTCACAACGATGCATGAGATCCTCGACCGGCTCATCGTGCTCAACCAGCTTTCGATCGACAGATCGATGGCCGCCGTCGAACGGAAGACGGAGCGTTCCGAGCGTGTGGCCTTCTTCATGCTCCTCTCGGCTCTCCTCCTTGCCCTTGCCGCGGCGCTTCTGATCGCAAGTACGATCACAAGGCCGATCAAGACCCTGATCCGCGGCACCACGCAGATCGCCAGGGGATCTTTTGCATCGATTCAGGTGCGCTCGCGCGATGAGATCGCCC
>Ga0224505_10001172_pt1 | contig 16893 bp, 16 predicted proteins | sample SF_Jan12_sed_USG_FD_169102 | JGI IMG/M metagenome (GOLD analysis project Ga0224505, IMG submission 169102) | Sediment microbial communities from San Francisco Bay, California, United States - SF_Jan12_sed_USGS_4_1 | ecosystem: Environmental > Aquatic > Marine > Sediment | place: USA: California... | reverse complement strand
GTAGCGAAGGTCGGCGTGAATGCTCTGTCCGCAGGCGGAAAGCGACTCCGTCCGGCTCTCGCCTTCCTCTCCTCCGATCTCGACGCTGCACCCCCCGTCGCGTCGGGAGTCTCCGTCGAGCTCGTCCACATGGCGACGCTCGTGCACGACGACCTCATCGACGGTGCGGCGCTGAGGCGTGGTCGCGCCGCGGCCTGGAGCGAGCACGGTGAGACGGTGGCCCAGGCCGCGGGCGACTACCTCTTCGCTCGTGCGTTCTCCGTGCTTGCGGCCGAGGGAGACGCTGGCAAGGTGGCGGTTCTCGCAGAGGCTGCGCTTGGGCTCGCGCGCGGTGAAGCCATGCAGCGGCGTCAGCGGCACGATCCCGATACGACGATCGACGCGTATCTCGAGCGATGCGCCCTCAAGACCGGAAAGCTTTTCGAGGCGGCCTGTGTGCTCGGTGGCGGGAGCGGTACGTACGGAAGGTTGCTCGGTATCGCATTCCAGATCGCCGACGATGTTCTCGACTGCACGGGTGAGACGTTCGAGACCGGGAAGGTGCCGGGAACCGACCTCCGTGACGGGACGCCGACACTCCCGTTGCTCCTCGCGGCACGTGAGGATGGCGTCGTTCGCGACGCGCTGGCCGGCGGGCCGAAGGAGGGAGTGCTCGTTCGCGTCGCGGCGAGCGGTGCGCTCGACCGATCCCGCGAGCTGGCGCTCCACTACGCTTCGGAGGCTAGAGCCTGCCTCGACGGCGCTGCCCGGCGTGGCGAGCTCGATGCACTGACGCGGGCCGTCGTGGAGAGGAGCACCTGATCGCCGTTCTCGACCAACAGACGCTGGAGCCGATTCGAGAGAAGATCGAGGCCGGCGAACGCCTCGACTTCGAGGACGGTGTCGCGCTCCTCGAGTCGGACGACCTCCTGACTCTCGGCGAGCTCGCCGACGAGGCGCGGAGAGTGCGGGGCGGGACGGACGAGGTCTACTTCGTCCAGAACCTCTACGTCAACCAGACGAACGTCTGCCGCGTGAAGTGCAAGTTCTGCGCCTTCGCGGCGACGCGGAAACAGGAACACGCGTACACGTTCACGAGCGAAGAGCTCGTCGAGGACGTGCTTCGCCAGCGCGAGGTGACCGGCTTCACCGAGATCCACATGGTCAACGGCGAGAACCCGCACGTGGACTTCGCGTACTACCGCGACACGATCGCCTCGCTGCACGAGACCCTGCCCGACGTGCACCTGAAGTGCTACACGGCCTCTGAAATCCACCACATGACGACGCTTTCGGGGCTCACGCACGAGGAGGTCCTCGTCGAGCTAAAGGCCGCAGGGCTCGGATCGCTTCCCGGGGGTGGCGCCGAGGTCTTCGCCAACCGCGTCCGCCGCCTCGTCGCTCCCGGCAAGGAGAGCCCGGACATCTGGTTCCACGTCCACGACACGGCACACGCGCTCGGGATCCCGACGCACTGCACGATGCTGTACGGCCATGTCGAGACGTACGAGGAGCGCGTCGACCACATCATTCGCCTGCGCGACCAGCAGGACCGCTCGGGGGGCTTTCTCGCATTCATTCCGCTCGCCTTCCATCCCGAGAACACGGTCTTCGAGAGGCGCGGCTGGCGCCACACGACAGGCGCCGACGATCTGAAGATGCTCGCGTTCTCGCGCCTGATGCTCGACAACGTCCCGAACATCAAGGCCTACTGGATCATGATGGGGATGCCGCTCGCGGCGATCGCCCTCCACTTCGGCGCGAACGACGTGCAGGGCACCGTCGTCCGCGAGCAGATCTTCCACGCCGCAGGGGCGCAGACCGAGACGGAGCAGAAGATCGACGAGTTGGTGCGCTTCGTCCGCGAAGCGGGCCGGATCCCGGTTCAGCGTGACACGCTCTACAACGAACTTCGGCGCTGGTGAACGCGCCGCCGAAGCCAACGGGGGGAACGCCGATCTGGGTCTGGGTGGTCTACGCGCTCGGGATCCTTGCCGCGGCGATCTTCGTGTTCTCGATCCTCTTCACCGCCGGTGCCTACTTCCTCTCGGACGACGTCGACGTGACCTTCGACGTCTCGACCATCGCGATCGTCCTGTGGGGCGGGTTGATGGCGCTCGCGGGTGGGCTATGGATGTGGCGGCGACGACAAGGCCGGCAATGACACGCCTCGGCCGTATCTCGTACGTGAACATGGCGCCCGTCTTCTACGGACTCGAGGCCGACATCGAGGAGATCTCCGGCGTCCCGACGGAGCTCTCGCGGATGCTGCTCGCCGGAGAGCTCGATATCGCGCCGATCCCCTCGATCGAGTACGCGCGGAATGCCGATCGCTACCGGATCCTTCCTCGGCTCTGCGTCTCTTCCGAAGGCGCTGTCGACTCGATCCAGCTCGTCACCCGCATGCCGTTCGGACAGGTCCGCTCCGTTGCAGTGACACCCGAGAGCGCGACCTCGGTCGTCCTCGTCCGCATCCTGCTCCCCAAGGCCGAGATCGTGCCGCTCGGGATGGACGCGGACGCGACGCTGCTCATCGGCGACGCCGCGCTGCGCAGCGCATTCGAGGATCCCACTCCGCACTTCGATCTCGGGCGGCTCTGGCTCGACCGGACAGGCTTGCCGATGGTGTTCGCGGTATGGGCCGCGCCGGAACCCGTTGTCGAGGGGCTCATCGATCTCGAGCACGCTCTGGTTGCGTCGGTGCGGCTCGCGCGATCGGAGCCCGAGCGCCTGGCGATGCAGGCGAGTGAGGCCTACGGGTATCCGCCGGGGTTTCTCGCCCGCTACTTCGAGAAGCTGCGCTATAGCTTTGGCCCGCGGGAGCGAGCGGGCCTCTACACGTTCCTCGAGATGGCCCGCGACGCCGGTGAGCTCGAGCACGTCCCCGAGTTGCGCTTCGTGCATGAGGAGGTGCCCGCGTGACCGTGACGATGCCGCCAAGTGACAACGTGTCACTTGGCGAGATCCGCGACAAGGCGCTCGACGGCGAGCGCCTCACCGACGACGACGCGATCTCTTTGCTCCGCTCGCGCGACCTCGTCGCCGTGGGGCGCGTCGCGAACGAGATCCGAAGCCGCCTGAACGACCCGTCGCGCGTGACCTTCATCGTCGACCGGAATCTGAACTACACGAACATCTGCGTTACCGACTGCGACTTCTGCGCCTTCTATCGCCGGCCGGGTGATCAGCGTGAGGGGTATCTCCTCCCGAAGCCGGTGATCTTCAAGAAGATCGAGGAGACGCTCGCGCTTGGCGGTACGGGGCTTCTGATGCAGGGGGGGCACCATCCCGATCTCGGGATCGACTACTACGAGGACCTCTTTCGCTCGATCAAGACGCGCTACAAGATCCACCTGCACGCGCTCTCTCCCCCGGAGATCCAGCACATCGCGCGGCGCTCGAAGCTCACGGTCCCGGAGACCCTCACCCGCCTGCGCGATGCGGGCCTCGATTCCGTGCCGGGCGGCGGCGCGGAGATCCTCGTCGATCGCGTGCGCCGGATCATCGCTCCCAAGAAGACGAAGTCGGACGAGTGGCTCGACGTCATGCGGCAGGCTCACCGGCTCGGGATGTCGACGACTGCGACGATGATGTACGGGCACGTCGAGACGCTCGAGGAGCGAGTCGAGCACATGCGCCGCATCCGCGAGCTGCAGGACGAGACCCACGGCTTCCGCGCCTTCATCTCGTGGACGTTCCAGCGGGACGGCAACCGCCTCGAAGACCTCGTGTCCGACGACGAGCGCCCGACCTCTTTCGACTACCTCCTGACGCAGGCTGTTTCCCGGATCTATCTCGACAATGTGCCCCACATCCAGTCGTCGTGGGTGACCCAGGGCATGAAAGTGGGCCAGGTCGCCCTCGGCTTCGGCGCGGACGACATGGGCTCGGTGATGATCGAGGAGAACGTCGTCTCGGCGGCAGGTACCACCCACCGCACGACGACCGACGAGCTCGTCCACCTGATCAAGGCGATGGGGAAGACTCCGGTTCAGCGCGACACGCTGTACCGCGAGGTCAAGGTCTTCGGCTAGTCCTTGCCCAGAACGGAATCCGGTCGCGCGAAGACGCCGAAAGGCGGCCGCTTCGTAGCCGCGGCGCTTCTTACTTTGTGCGTCTCGTGATCCGGTCGAAGGCGACGAGCACTACCACTGCGAAGCCCAGCAGCGCCGCCCCGATCCAGCCCCACGCGTAGCCGAGTCGACGGGCTCCGTGCGGACGAGCGACCCGGCGGCGGCTGCCGACGTCCCTGGCGTGTCCGTCCGTGTGCCAGCAATGAGTTAGGCGAGACGATTGGCGCCGATCTCGTCGCTCCAGGCGCCGAGCTCCGCGCCGACGAGGACGACGAGCGTGCGAGCGAGGTCGGCTTCTCGCGCGATCTCCGCGACAACGGTGTCAGGTCCACCGACGATCTCGCTCGAGGCGGATGCGGGCATGAAGGCAACCTTGGGGTTCGACCCGACAATCTGAGGGAAGCCACCGGCCTCGACGTCGCTGACGACCGGTCGGGGATCGTAGGAGACGGAGACCTGGCCGAATGCCTCCACAGCCCGGCCGATCGCCGTGGCTGGAGCGTGCGCGTGAGCGTCGGGGGCGAGCGCGAGAATCGCGATGAGCGCGACGAAGACCGAGCGCGGCACGCCTGCAGGCTATTCGGATCCTGTAAACGCCTGCAAATCACCTTGTCGCGTTCGGTACCCTCGACAGGCCGTGCTCCGCCTTCTCGTCGCCTCTGCGCTCGCCGCTCTTGCCGTCGCGGGCGTGTTGTCTCCGGCAGCAGCCGCGGAGACGACGCAACTCCTCCCCGGTGTGACGTACGAGACCGGCGTTCAGTTCACTCCGCACGGCCCAGTCGCGCTGCACATCGTCAGAGGGCCGAGGCCCGTCGGGCTCTATCGGCTCCAGCCGGTGCTCTCGAACGACTCGGTCGTCCTGCGGGAGACCGTTTCGGCGATGCAGCGGCGGCTGACGACCCAAGCAACATCAGTGGGCGTGAACGGTGACTTCTTCTCTCTCGCAGACGGTCGACCGAGCGGAATCCTCCTCCGGGACGGTGTTCTCGCGACTCCGCCGAACTCGTCTCGGTCGAGTACGGGAATCACGCTCGATGGACTGCTCGATGTTCGCAAGGTGCGCTTCCTGGGCACCTGGCGCGGAACCGGCCAGCGGCGCGCTCTGAACTTTCTGAACAAAGCGCCGGGCACGAACGGGATGTCGCTCTTCACCTCCGACTGGGGAACGGCGACCCCGCGGATAGCCGGATCGTTCGCCGTGACACTCGCGCCGTTCTCGGCAGCGACCCCCAACGCCGATTTGCTCGCCCCTGTCACCGCCACCTCCCAGAACGGCCGCGTGGCGCTTGGGCCCGGAACGGCCGTGCTGGTTGCCCGTGGGGCTGCGGCGGCGAAGTTGCAGGCCGAAGCCCAACCGGGAACGACGATTACGCTGAGGCTCATCCTCCAGCCGGAATGGGCGACCGTCGCGGATGCAATTGGCGGTGGACCAGTACTCGTGCGCGACGGTGCACCTGTGTATCGGTCGAACGAGGCGTTCACGACCTCCCAGCTCGTACCTCGCGGGCCGCGCAGCGCGGTGGGGCAGCGCGCCGACGGGAGCGTTCTTCTCGTCACGACCGACGGGCGGCAACCCGGTTATTCGGTCGGGATGACGAACTTCGAGCTTGCCCTTGCGCTGGTGCGACTCGGAGCCGTGCGCGGAATGGCGCTCGACGGCGGTGGGTCGTCGACCCTTGCCTTCGAGGGCACCGTGCTGAACTCACCATCCGACGGCAAGGAGCGGGCGATCTCGACGGCACTCATGCTTCAGTACTACGGGGTGTACGCGCCGCCGCCGACCGAAGCCGTGGTCTCGCCGAACGGAGACGGAATCGCCGAGGTTCAGTCGCTCTCGTTCAAGGTCGTGCGGCCGTCGACTGTCACCGTCACGCTCACCGCGCCGGACCGAACGGTGGCAGCCCAGGAGTCAGGAGGGCGTGAGCCCGGCACGTATGAGGTCGCCTTCCCGCCGATCCCACCGCTCCCGCCTCCGCCGCCCGAGGGCGAGCCGGCGCCTGAGCCCGTCGAGCCGCTCCCGCCTGCCGAGGGTCGCTGGACGTTCACGGTGACATCGATCGACGACCAAGGCCTGAGCTCCACGGCAACACAACGCTTCGCCGTCAACTCGACGCTCGGCTTCCTGCGCGTCTCGCCGAGCCGGCTACTGCTCCCGCCTTCGGGCCGGAACGCGTCGATTCAGTGGACGCAAGCGCGTGTTGCTCGCGTGAAGGTGACGGTCGAGACGACCGAGGGGATCCTCGTGCGCACGGTCGTGAATCAGAAGCTGGAGCCCGGCCAGCAGACCGTGAGCTGGAACGGCCGGGCGAACTGGGGAAAGCAGGTCGGGGGCGGCCGCTATGTGGTAAAGGTCACGGCCACGAACGAGTTCGGCGCGGTCACGCTATCTCAGCCCCTGAGCGTGCGGCGCATCGCCAAGGGTTAGCGCAGCCAGCTCCACGACTAGAGTCCGGCCGTGTTCGTCGCGTCGATCCTCAGCGGGATCACCGACGCCATCACCTCGGCGATCGGTGACTACGGCCTGTATGCGGTCTTCCTCCTCATGTTCATCGACGCCGTCTTCCCGGCCGCGAGCGAGGTCGTGATGGTGTACGCGGGCGCAGTGGCAGCCGGGGCCTTCGCCGGCCAAGACGTCGTTCTCTTCGGCCAGACGATCGACCAGGGCTTCCCTGCGTATATCGCGATGGCACTGGCCGGCACGATCGGATACACACTCGGGGCCATGGGCGGCTGGGCGATCGGGCTCTACGGAGGACGTCCGTACGTCGAGCGACACGGTCGCTGGCTCCATCTGGACACGGAGAAGCTGGACCGTGCCGAGCGCTGGTTCGAGCGCTGGGAGGACTGGGCTGTCTTTCTCGGTCGCCTGACGCCCGTCGTGCGGTCATTCGTCTCGATACCCGCGGGCGTGATGGAGACACCGTTCGTCCGCTACACGCTGCTCACGCTGGCCGGCTCGGCGATCTGGTGCTTCGCCTTCGCGGGCATCGGGTACGCGGTGGGCGAGAGCTGGGAGGACTTCCACTACGCCTTCAGGTATGTCGAGTACGTCGTCGCCGCGGCAATCGGCGTGGGTGTGGTCTGGCTTGGTCTGCGGTACCGGCGCCGCCGTGGCAAGCGCCTCGGCGAGGAGTCCTCCGCCGGCTGAGAAACCAGGGGAAGGCTCTGCCGGAGCTACACTCGCGCCGTGAATCAGTCGATTCCCCTCGTTGACGTAAAGGCACAGTACGCGCCGCTCATTCCCGAGCTCGAAGAGCGCTTTTCGTCCGTTCTCGAGTCTGGTCGCTTCATCTTCGGACCGGAAGTGGAGGCGTTCGAGCGGGAGGCGGCCGCGTTCCTCGGGGTTCCGCATGCGATCGGCGTCGCGAACGGAACCGACGCGCTCGTCATTGCGCTAGAGGCTCTCGAGATCGGACCGGGCGACGAGGTGATCTGCCCCGCGTTCACGTTCTACGCCACTGCTGAGGCGATCGTTCGTGCCGGCGCAACGCCCGTATTCGCCGACATCGACCCCGTCACGCTCAACCTCGATCCGGAGGACGTCGCAGCGCGGATCACGCCTCGAACCAAAGCGATCATGGCCGTCCACCTCTTCGGCCGGCCTGCCCCGTTGAAGGAGCTCTCGGCGTTCGGGCTCCCGGTAATCGAGGACGCCGCCCAGGCGTTCGGCGCCGAAGGCGTGGCCACCACCGGTATCTGCTCGACGTTCAGCTTCTTTCCGACCAAGAATCTCTTCGCTCTGGGCGACGGCGGGCTCGTGACGTGCCTGGACGATGGTGTTGCCGAGCGCGTGAGGATGCTCCGCTTCCACGGATCGCGCGACAAGACCACGTTCGAACTCGTCGGGATGAACTCACGTCTCGACGCGGTTCAGGCTGCCATGCTGCGGGTCTTCCTCCCTCGCCTCACCGGTTGGAATGCCGGACGACGAGAGGCGGCGGCACGCTATGCAGGGCTCGGCCTCGGTGAGTCAGTGGAGCTGCCGGCGGACGAGCCGGGCCACGTGTACCACATGTATGTGGTCCGTTCCTCGCGCCGCGCCGGCATCGCGCCCGTCCTTGCGGAGGCCGGAATAGCGTCAGCGTCGTACTACGTCACGCCGCTCCATTTGCAGCCGGCGCTCGCCTTCCTCGGATACGAGCGCGGCTCGCTCCCCGAGACCGAGCGGATGGCCGCCGAGAACCTGGCTTTGCCGATGTGGGGTTGCATTGGGTCCGACGTGCAGGAGCGCGTCGTCGAGGCTGTGCGCACGGCCGTCGGCGTTCCCGCGTAGCTGTGCGCTCTCCGGTCAATAGGCACCGTCTCTGGCAGGTCGCCGTCGACGCTGCGCTGATTGCGACCGCGTGGGTGCTCGCCTGGTATGTGCGATGGGACGGCGAGCCGCCGCGCCGCTACCAGCGCTACCTGGACTGGGAGGTCGTCGTACTCGTGATCGGCATCACGCTTCCGGTCTTCGTGGCCTTCGGCTTCTACAACCGCTGGTGGCGCTACGTCTCGACGCGCGACATGTGGGGCGTCGTCCGCGGTGTCGCGGTCGCCGTCGTTGCGTCATTCATCGTGTTTTCGCTGCTCGGGCGTGACATCCACACGCTGAAAGTCCCGCGCGGGATCTGGTTCATCGAGCTCCTGCTCCTGTTCGCCTTTGTCATGGGTGCTCGACTATTGGCGCGAACGCTGATCGAACGGCCAGCGGCTCGCTCGATTGTGGCGCGCGGGAAGGAAGTCCTCGTTGTCGGTGCCGGTGACGCGGCGCAGCTGATTCTTCGGGAGATGCTCCGCAACCCGTCGTTCGGTTACACGCCGATCGGCCTCGTCGACGACGATCCGCGCAAGGCGAACGTACGCCTGCACGGTGTGCGCGTGCTTGGAACCACCGCCGACCTGCCTGTGCTTCTTCGCGATCGCCGGCCGGACGAGTTGCTGATCGCCATTCCTTCCGCCGCAGGCGATGTCCGTGAGCGAATTGTCGAGGCCGCGCGCGCGGAGGCCGTGCCCGTGAAGACACTCCCAACGCTTCCCGAGCTCATCACCCGTGACGCCAACCTCGCAGATCAGATCCGTCCCGTCGAGGTGGAGGACCTGCTCGGGCGCGAGCCGGTCGAGGCCGACCTCGAGTCCATCGCCGGCTATCTCACGGACGAGATCGTGCTCGTGACCGGAGCGGGCGGGTCGATCGGCTCGGAGCTTTGCCGCCAGATCGCCCGCATTAGTCCTACCCGTCTCGTGCTCGTCGACAACGGTGAGCCCGGCCTGTTCGAGATCGAGCGCGAGCTCGTCGACGAGCGCGGCTTCCACGCCACCGCTGCCGTGCTGGCCGACGCCGGCAACGCAACGAAGATGCGTCAGGTCTTCGAGAAGTACCGCCCGGCCGTTGTCTTCCACGCCGCCGCGTACAAGCACGTCCCGTTGATGGAGGCGAACCCGCTCGAGGCTGTCCGCAACAACTCTCTGGTCACCCGAACCGTCGCCGACATCGCCGTCGAGTTTGGTGCGAAGCGCTTCGTCCTCGTCTCGACCGACAAAGCCGTGAACGCGAAGACGGTCATGGGTCAGTCCAAGGCGCTGTGCGAATGGATCGTCGAGGCGTGGGGGCATCGAGACGACACGACCACGAAGTTCTGTGGCGTCCGCTTCGGGAACGTGCTCGGCTCGTCCGGGAGCGTCATTCCGATCTTCCGCAAGCAGATCGCCCGCGGCGGCCCGGTCACCGTGACACACGCCGAGATGACCCGGTACTTCATGACGATTCCCGAAGCTGTGCAGCTCGTCATCCAGGCCGGTGCGATCGGCGGCCGAGGCCAGGTCTACGTCCTGGATATGGGCGACCCGGTCAAGATCGTGGATCTCGCAGACACGATGATCCGCCTCTCGGGCAGGGAGCCAGGCGTCGACGTTGCGATCGAGTTCGTGGGCGCGCGGCCCGGCGAGAAGCTGCACGAGGAGCTGTGGTCGGACTCGGAGACGGTCACGCCCTCGACGCACGAGGCCATCCTGCTCGTCACGCGCCCGCCGATCGACGCGCACTGGCTCGAGGAGGAGCTCGACGAACTCGGCAGCCTGGTCGCGGGTGGCGAGACCCTGGAGCTGGTTGGGCGGCTGAACGCGATCGTCGCGGCGCCGCGACGAAACGGCAGCGCGTCCGGAGACGAAGCGGGCGCCGCCGAAGCGACGCCCGCATCCGAGACGGTCTGAGCCGGACTAGGCGCCCGGGATCTTGATCAGTAGGAGCTGACCTGCTTCTCGCATCAGATTCACCTGGTTCACCACAGGCGGCTCCGGGCTTCGCTCGAGCTCCCAGCCGTGGGCCTGGACATCGACCAAGAACGCGCCCGGCCCGAAGACCGACGATGCGTCGACGATCCCGCTCGACTCCCAGCTTCCTGGGTTGGTCGACGGGCCGATCAGGTTCACCGTGGCGACGACCTCCTTCGTCCGTGCTGTGAAGTCGTAGCGCCAGATCCGCGCCGGATTTCCGAACTGGTTGGCCGTGCTCGGGTCCTCCTGGATCAGGAGCGAGTTCTGCGTGGTCTCCAGGTTGTCGGGCTGATGAATGTCGCCCACCTGACCCGTGAGGTCGCTGCCCTCGATGAGAATCGACAAGGACAGGACATCGGTCGGATCGCTGGGATTGAGCACCATCTTCCAGATGCGCCCGTTCGGGAGGCTCCCCCCGCTGCCCCGACCCGAATCGGCGAGGTAGACGATGTTCGGGTCAGTCCGGTCATACGCGATGTCCTCGATGCGGACGAAGTCGAAGACGTTCTTTCCGGGCTGATTGTTTGCGGAATTTCCCCACTGATCGAGGACCCACTGCGGACCATCGGGCACGCCAGCAGGAGGCGCTGCATACCCCGGATAGTCGACGGCCCGGGTGATGTCCGAACCATCTGCCCGCTTGCCGCTCGCGATCGGCTCCGGAACTGCGATGAACTCTCCGGATACGTCGTCCCCGACGTTCATGTCGTAGTAGGTGGTCTTGCCGGTTGCGACGAACGCGTACAGCGCTCCTTCGTCATTCCAGACGGCGTCGCCGTCATCGGCCACGTACATGTACAGCTGCGACTCGGGTGGGTTGCTGACGAAGGTGTCGTCGCCGGAAAGGACGACCGGGTACCCATAACCCGGAATGGCGACGCTGTTTTCATGGTTGTGGCGGCCCATGCCGTAGATCGACTTGTATGCGCCGCTCTTCGTGTCGAGAGCCACGACAACCCCGGGCTGCTCGGCACCTTGACCCGCCGGCCACGCCGTTCCGGAGCGGTTGACGTGGTCCCGCGCCTCTTCGTTTGTCAGGAGAAGATCGCGCCCGAATCCGTGCTCCTTGGTCGCGAGGAAGTTGGAGCAGAACCGTTGGTAGTTCGCGCTCCACGGGATCGAGTAGTCGCCCTTGAGCACTCCGGCGCTGTGCTGGTTGAGCCGGAGCTTCGAGACCATCGAGTTCGTGAAGTCAGCGCGCCCAGCGACCGTCGATGACGGCAGCGGGAACGGAACGGCCGATGTCTCGTGGTTGACGTAGATGTCGACCGTGCCCTTGCCATTCGTCTTGCCGATCGCGATCCCGTCGGGTATCGCCTCGAAGCGGTACCCACCCGGTAGCGCGTCTCCGACGCTGATCAGTGGTGTCACAGATACGCCAGAAGCACCGGTCAGCATGGCCGGGACGGCTGTCTTGAAGCCGCTCTCGTTGTCGCCTGCAACTGCTGCTGCTGTGGCGACTGCTGATACGGCCACGAGGCCGGCCAGCAGCACGCCGAGCTTGCGTTTTGTCATGTCTCCCCTTCCCTGGTCTGGCGAGAGGACCCTAACCGGATCGAGACACCGGTGCTAGCCCTCGAGCGCGCCGAGCAGGAGATCGAGGACCAGGGCCGGGTCACGCCCGGCAGGTGGCTCGGTCACCACGCGTTTCTCGAGCACGAGCTCGGTCGCAGCCTGGAGCGGATGCAGCCGCCCCTCGGCGATGAGTGCCTCGTCGACCGCCCCCAGCTTCCCTGCAAACGTCGTGTACACGGGCACGCCGAGCGCTACCGCTTCGCGATTCATCGTGCCCCCGGCAGAGACGACGAGGTCCGCGAGGGCGACGAGGCTCTGCGCGTCGACCGCCTTCTCCGGCAGCTCCAGCGATGCCAGACCGGAATCGGCAAGTGCTTGCCGTTGCTCCGCGGTGCGAGGGAGCACGACCGCTTGTACACCCGGATCTCGGCCGAGCCGCTCGAGCACATCTGCGAAGAGCGGGTTTCCGTGCCGGTGGTAAAGAGACACTTCGGGTGGCGTTCGGACGACTACGAGCACGCGCTCGCGATCGAGGCCGAGCTCGTCGAGGACGGACTCGTCGGGCTCGAGCCCCTGAAGGTAGTACTCCTCCTTGAGGCCCGGGTATCGTCGCACCTTCGCCGCGCGCGCTCCGAGGCGGTCGAGGCGGTCCTGCGGGATCGCGTCGGGAACGACCACGCGCCGCGCCGCGCGGCACCCGAGCCCGTGTTGGGTGCGAGCGAACTCGTAGTCGAACGCATACGCAGAAGGGATGCCGAGCGAGCGCGCCACCAGCGGGAGCTCATGGGAGGCGTGTGAGAGGGCGACATCGAACCCGCGGCTCTTCGCGTGGCGCCTGAGAGCGTGTAGGCGTCCGGCCATCGCACGTCCCTTTCCCAAGGAGCCGGCGCCGCCGTGGCGTGGTCCGACCACGCTGTGGGAGATGCCGTGGAGCCGGAGCAGCTCGAGCGTCTGGGCATAGTCACGGGTTGTGATCTCGACGTCGTGACCACGCGCTTCGAGCAACGCGATCAAGGGCCGGAAGAACGGCACCTGCGGCGAGTTCGAGATGTCGATCCAGACTCGCACAATGGGACCCTAGCGTTTCACGGATAAGCTTCGCTTATGGATACGCGCCAACTCGCCGCCTTTTGCACGGTTGTCGAGCGGCGGAGCTTCTCGCTTGCTGCCGAGCGCCTCGGCGTTACTCAGCCCGCGGTGTCGCTCCAGGTGCGCGCGCTCGAGAAGCGCCTCGGGACGCAGCTCCTCGACCGCTCTGGCCGTCGGGTCGAGCCCACCGAGGCCGGGCGGCGGTTGTATCGCGGGGCGCAGCGCATGCTCGCGCTCGAGGATCAGATCGTCGCGGGTGTCGCGGCGACTGGGGAAGGGGAGCTCGCAGGCGAGCTCGTGCTCGGCGCATCCACCGGCCCGGCCGCGAACGCCATCCCTGTGGCGCTCTGCGAGTTCCAGCACGAGAACCCGGACGTGCGCGTGTTCCTCACCGTCTCGGACACCCACTCGGTCGTGGAGCTGGTCGCCGCCCGCGAGCTCGAGCTCGGGGTCGTCGGTGCCTCGCGGCGCCACCGCGGCGTCCGCTTCGAGCCGCTCTTCTCCGATCAGGTGATCCTCGCCTGCCCGCCGGCGCACCGGTTCGCGGATCGCACCGTCACGCTCGAGGAACTTCGCGGGGAGTCGCTCATCCTCATGCAGGAGGGCGCAGGAGTCCGGCAGATCGTCGAGGACGGCCTTCGCCGGCAGGGCGTGCGGCTTCGTGATCTGGACGTACGCCTCGAGCTGGGCTTGCAGGAGTCCGTTCGTCGCGCCGTCGAGACCGGGTACGGCGTGACATTCATCTCGCGCGCCGCGGTCGAATCCGACCTCGTCGCCGGGACGCTCGTCGAGGCACGTGTTCAGGGTCTCGAGGCCACACGCGAAATCTCGCTTGTTTCGGCGTCGGGACGGGCGCGGTCACGGGTCGCCGAGGCTTTTGTCGCATTTGCGCGAGAGCGACTGGCCGCGTGATCGTTCGCTGGGGTATCGAGGAGCTCGGCGGGTTGCTCGCCGCGCTCGGCATCGGACGGCCACTTCTCGTAACGACCCCGCGGCTCGCCGATCTGGAGCTCCCCGTGCGCGCCCGCTTCTCCGGCGCCCAGCCGCACTCTCCGCTCGAGACCGTCGCCGCCGCGACCGCCGCTGCGGCCGAGGCCGACGGCCTCGTCGGACTCGGCGGTGGGAGCGCGATCGACACCTCCAAGGCGGTTTCGGCGGGAACCGGCTTGCCGCTCATCGCGGTCCCCACGACGTACGCGGGCGCCGAATGGACGCCGTACTTCGGCATGCGCGACGCGGCTCGACGCCTCAAGACGGGAGGTTCCGGTGCCAAAACTGTTGCCGTCGTCTACGAGCCGAAGCTCACGCTCGGTCTCCCGCGCGGGGAAACCGTCGGCACGGCGATGAACGCGCTCGCTCACTGTGCGGAGGCGCTCTACGCGGGAGAGTGCTCGGACGCCTCGCTGGGAGCGGAGCTCATCGCGCGCTGGCTACCAGTTGTCGTATCCGACGTCGACGACCTCGAAGCTCGGACGGGTCTCCTCGAAGGAGCGATGCACGCCGGCATGGCTCTGGCCCAGCGAGGGCTCTTTCTTGCGCACGCGATGGCACAGGCGCTCGGGGGTCGGTATGGACTTTCCCACGGCGCGATGAACGCAATCTGCCTCGCTCCTGCGCTTCGCTTCAACGAGACGGTCGTACCTGAAGCGATAGCAAGCCTCGGCATCTCGCTCGGCACCGACGAACCGGCGACGAAGGTGGAGGAGCTCGCACGGCTCGGTGGGTTCGAGCGGCTTCGCGACTTCGGCGTGCCGGAGAGCGAGCTGCCCGAGCTCGCAGTGGAGACCGCTGCGCGGCCGGGTGCGCAGGCGAACCCGCGGTCGGCGAGCGCTGACGATATCGAGGCGCTGCTCCGTTCGGTCTGGTAGACGGTTGACGGACCGCTCGTTCGGGCGGACGATGTGCGCATGATCGTCGAGTACGCGGGTCTTGTCTCCGCCTTCGCGCTGCTGGCAGCGACTCTCAGCGGGTCGTACGGGCAGAATGTGGCTGCGGTCTTCGCCTCCGGAGCGACTGGCATCAGCACGGTCGCGAAAGCAGCGCGCTCGGGGAAGGTGTCGCCGGTCCAAGCGAAGGCGGCGTACAAGCGCGCCCCGTTCAAGAAGCCCGCCTTGAAGTACCTGTATGCCATGGGGTGGATCGGCGGAGCGAAGAACCCCGGCCAGTGCGGCCTGACGCTTCTCGGTCAAGACGCGGCCAAGGAACAGACCGTGCGCCAGATCCGTTCGAACGCAAAGCTCATGTCTCAGCTACGCAAGCGCGCGGTAAGCGTCAGCGCGGCGGCGACTGCCCTCGTCAAGGGCGTCGTGTCAGCCTGCGCGTAGGGGTCTAGGCCGCTTCGGGAGCGGGTCGGCGGCGGCCGCCAAGCACGCGGCGGAGACTGACGATCCCGAGCACGGCCGACCCGTCGACAACTGGCAAGTGGCGGAAGCCGTTGTCGAGCATCACCTGCGCCGCGTCGTCGAGGGGCATGCCCGGCGGCGCCGTGATCGGGTCAGGCGTCATCCATTGCCGTACGCGCGCTTCGCTCGTATGCATGCGAGCCGCCATCGCTCTGAGCATGTCGCGCTCGGTCAGGATCCCGATCAGTCTGCCGAAGTCCTTCACGACGACGGCGCCGACGTTGCTCTCGCTCATCTTCTCGGCGACCTCTCCCAATGTGTCTTCGGGCGCCACTGCGATGAAGGTCGGCTTGACGATCTCGGCGAGCGTGTTCATGAGCGGGGGAGTGTAACCGCTCGAGTGTTCGTGATCGCCGAGCGGCGCCTCCGGGTGTCCGCCACTGGCGCCGCCGACCGCACAGGTGCCGGCGTCGGCCCCGCAATCAAGACGCATCTACCCACTCGCCGGCTGAGACGAGACGGGGATCTGATCCCACATCGAAGTCAACGAGATACTCTCCCTCTGCACGACGCTGGGTACCGTTCCGTCGGTTGCATTCCGTGCGCGCGCCCCCGCAACACACCGAACGAGGAAGAGCGTGCCGGTCGCTGGACGGGCTCGGACAAGCTGGAGTGCGGCATTCACTTCGACCACAACTCGACACAACACTCGAAAGGACAGCATGACCGAGCACATCTACGCCCATGATCATCCGGAATCCGACCGCGTACGCGGCGGTGGCTTCACCCTCTGGTTCACCGGGCTCTCGGGCTCCGGGAAGTCAACGATCGCCCACCTCGTAGGCCCCGAGCTCGACCGGCGCGGTCATTTCGTCGAATACCTCGACGGCGATACCGTGCGCACGCGTCTCTCCAAAGGTCTCGGGTTCTCGAAGGAAGACCGGGATACGAACATCGAGCGAATCGGCTGGGTCGCTTCGCGGATCACCCGCCAGGGCGGCGCCGTGATCGCGGCTGCGATCTCCCCGTACGAGGAGACGCGGGCCAAGGCACGCGGGCTCGTCGAGGAGTTCGGCTCGTTTGTCGAGGTCTACGTCAAGGCATCGGTCGACGAGTGCGCTCGCCGTGATGTCAACGGCCTCTATGCGAAGGCGTTCGCTGGTGAGATCAAGGGCTTCACAGGGGTGGACGATCCCTACGAGGAGCCCCGAAGCCCCGAGGTCGTCGTCGACACCGAGACGACGGAGCCTGAGGAGGCCGCCGCGCTGGTCATCGCGAAGCTCGAGACGCTCGGCTTGATCGCTGCCGGGGTGCGAGCATGAGCAGCGTCACCGCCGCCGACCGACTCATCGCGCCGCACGGAGGGAAGCTCGTCGACCGGACCGGGGACGCGCCCGACGACCTCGGCGCGCTCGAAATCGTCTCGCTGACGTCGCGGGAGCTCTCTGACCTCGACATGCTCGCCTCCGGTGCACTCTCCCCTCTCGAAGGCTTCATGGGGAAGGCCGACTACGAGCGCGTGATCGAAGAGATGCACCTCGCGAGCGGCCTGCCTTGGGCGCTGCCCGTTTGCCTCGCCGTCCACACGGCCCCGGTGGGCGACCGCGTGGCGTTGGCAGGCGAGAGCGGTTGGCCGGTTG
>Ga0224505_10001171_pt1 | contig 16894 bp, 12 predicted proteins | sample SF_Jan12_sed_USG_FD_169102 | JGI IMG/M metagenome (GOLD analysis project Ga0224505, IMG submission 169102) | Sediment microbial communities from San Francisco Bay, California, United States - SF_Jan12_sed_USGS_4_1 | ecosystem: Environmental > Aquatic > Marine > Sediment | place: USA: California... | reverse complement strand
GGGTGCGTTGTCGCCCATCGGGAACAGGACATCGACCAGCATTTCTGCCGCGATAAACTGTAGCGCGCTTTCCGGCGTTGCGGAGTCACCGATGACACCGCGTACCGAGACGATCACCACATCTTTTCCAGTCACGATCGCGCTGACGCTTGCCCTGTCAAGAAGGTCGCCTTTGACAGTGGACAGATTGGGGTGCTGCATCTCCAACCCCGCAGGGTTGCGCGACACCGCGGTCACCCGGTGGTCGCGTTGCAGTGCTTCGCGCACGATGTGAGTACCGATCTCTCCGGTCGCGCCGTAGATGACGATGTTCAGTGCCGGTTCGGCGTGCCCAATTCCCGTCGCGAGCAAGACAGCCAATCCAATGAAAAGTACTCGTCGTCGCAGCACGAACAGACTCTAACCCGGAAAGTCCCGCGCATCGCCGGACTCATCGACCTCGTACTTTTCGCCAAGAAAATCTTCTTCGAAGGCGTAAAGTGTTGTGCCCTCGGGCGCCTGAATGGCGACGAAGGCACCTTCGTATCCGGGAAACTTTTTGAACTTCATGTTGTTCTGTTCGAGGATGCCCATCAAACCGTGACGATCAGGGCATTTGAAGCACAATGACGGGGCGGTTACCGCGATACTTTCGGACAGGCCGAGAGGGATGCCACCGGCATCGAAACGCATATGGGTCGTCGGTTCCTCCCGCATTTCGAGTAAGGCCGGCGCAATCGGCGCCCAAAATAATGCGGCGGCAACGGCTTCCCGCACGGGCAGTGTCAGCTCAAACCATTTGCCGCACAACGAGTCCCTGCTGGTTTCCTCGCTGAGGTGAAAGGTGCGTGCTTCAAGCATGGTCACCATGTGCCCGTCGCGATCCGTAAAGCCCAGCTCGTTAAAGGCGTCCTCATCCAATTGCATGAAGCTGAATTCGAATCCGCGGTCGGCCATTTCACGCGCATGTTTGGCAATATCCGGTTTCACAAAAGTGATCGCAGGCGCATCGAACTCGCGATCGTGCAGACCAATATTGAGTTCACCATCGCTCACAACGGCGTATTTGTGGGACCACATGTCCCCGATCTCAAGTTCGACAAACCCGAGCGTCCTGTAGAAATACAGGGACTCGAGAATATCCGGCGCTCGAACCGAGAATTCCAAAAAGCGGCCGATCGTGCTCAAGAGCGGGCCCCCATTGCAACCGCGCGTTCGCTGCTTGCCTGCAGCGCGGCGCTGTCGTTGTCGATGGACCAGCCCGAGTGATGTTGTTCAATGAGTGCCGCAAGGAAATCGACATGGTCGTCACGCGCATTGAGCGACGGGATGTAGTGCAAGGAGCCACCGCCCGCTTCGTGAAAAAACTCGGCATTCTGCATCGCGATCTCTTCCAGCGTTTCCAGGCAGTCCGTTGAGAACCCCGGACAAACGACGTCCAGCCGGGCGAGTCCCTCGTGCCCAAAGCCTTTAACGGTAGCCTCGGTATACGGCGTCAGCCACTCTTCACGCCCGACCCGGGACTGGAAAGAAATAGCCCACTCGGCATCGGCAAGTCCGAGCGCATCCGCGAGCAGTCGCGCTGTCTTTTGGCAGTGGCAGAAGTAGGGGTCACCCTTTAACAATGTGGACTTCGGCACGCCGTGAAACGACATCAACAGTTTGTCGCCGCGCCCGTGTTTGTTCCAGCTTTCGCGAACGCTGGCGGCCAGCGCATCGATATAGCCGGGAGCGTCGTGATAGTTATTGATGAATCTTGATTCCGGCACCCACCGATATTGCCCAAGCTCCCGAACAACCCGATCGAATACGGCAGCGGTTGTCGTACCGGAATACTGGGGATAAAGCGGCAGGGTAAGAATTCGACGCGCGCCGGCCGCAAGCAGTTTCTCGATGGCGTTCGCGACCGAAGGCTCACCATAAGTCATTGCGAGCTCGACCTGTATCGGTCCGTTGGTCTGCAGGCGCTTCTTTAACTCGCTGGCGATAGCTCGCGAATGAATCATCAGCGGCGATCCTTCCTCAGTCCAGATCTTTCGATACGCTTCCGCGGAACGAGACGGTCGAATTGTCAGGATGACGAGATTGAGTATCAGCCACCAGATCAGCCGCGGGTATTCCACCACGCGGGGGTCGGAAAGGAACTCACGCAGGAATCGCCGCACGGCTCCCGGGGAAGGATCTTCGGGTGTGCCGAGATTCACGACAAGCACGCCAGTGGACTCGGGAAGCCCGTGTTTGAACTGTGGTGTTGATCGGTACGTTGGCATGGTCACACGGGTAGCACTGAACGCCCACAACACTACTGCAAAGCGTCGCCATGCGCCAGCCAAAGAGTCTATAATCTCTTGTCTTAATTGACATTTATGCTGGAAGCCCGCCCATGAATAAACCCTTGCAACAAGAAGACCCAAAGGCCGAGCGCTGGGCCCTGATTCGCGATATCGGCGTGTTGCAGGTCAAATTGCTGGTGGACGGGCTTCGCGACCTGATCCTGGTGCCTTTGTCACTGATCGCCGGAATCGTGAGCCTCGTCTCCACGCAGGGCGGCAGGCCCGGGCCGCACTTCTATCAACTGATGGCCTGGGGCAAGGAGTCGGAGCACTGGATTAACCTGTTCGCTGCTCTGGAAAACGCACCGGATGGAATCGAAGGGTCACGTGTCCTGGGCAGCCAGGATATTGACGAGATCGTTGGGCGCCTGGAGTCCTTCGTCAAGGACGAAGTCAAAAGGGGCGGGGTAACGTCGCAAGCGAAAGCTCGACTCGACAAGATTCTTGATGCGCTTGAACGCAGGAAGAAAGACGCCTAGATCATTTACTCAGCGGTCATGTAGAGATTGCCCACCTGATTTGCCAACCTTACTTCTGGACATCGCGGCCCGACAAAAGGTCGTCAATAGGCGGCGGCGGGTGGTCCGGCCCCATACGGCCGGATTTCAAGCGGCTGACGTAATCTTTGTACGCCGCGATCGCCTGGTAGCCGAAGAACCAGCAAATCGGAATGTTCGCAAACAGGATTACGGCTGTGCCAACGCCGGTCAGGTTGTCGAGATCCGCGTCTGTCTTGATGAGTCCCAGCGTTGCGATCACGATCAACAGGCAATATGCGATTTTGTAACCGCGCACGGCCTTTTCCCCGCCAAGGTATACGACACACTGCTCGCCGTAATAGCTCCATGAAATCATTGTGGATACGGCGAACAACCAGGCAGCAATTGAGATGACCCATTTGCCCAGTCCCGGCGAAACGATGTCAAAGGCCTTGGCGGTCAGGGTCGCGCCGATATAAGTGCGATAGATCCCGTCGCCAATGGCCACAGGTTGCTTCGAACTTGCGATCGGCACCCAGTTGACCCGATAGCCAGAGTCAGTCGCCGCAATGATGCCTTCTACGCGGTGCCGATTGTTGCCGGTCGTTTCGTTGTCGTGTGCCTCGACGATCAGCATGACGCGGTCGTTGTCGGTCCAGTCGTGACCGGGCACGACGGTTGGGGTGAACTGCCAGCCGGATTCTGCTCGCACTACGCTCGGCAAAGCGTCGAGCGGCACGTCCGGGCCCCGGTTCCAGATACCGGTGGACAGGATGATCAGGGCAGTAAACGTGCAAACGACGATCGTGTCGATAAAGGGTTCAAGTCCGGCAACGATACCTTCGCGCGCGGGTTCATCGGTCTTCGCCGCCGAGTGTGCGATAGGTGACGAGCCCTGACCTGCTTCATTCGAAAATATGGCGCGTTTCATACCGAACATAAGCGCTGATGCGGCAGTACCGCCGATAAATGCGCCGGTCGCGTCGGTGGGAGAAAACGCAGACTGAAATATTAAAACGAAGAGACCGGGAATCGCGCCGACATTCTGCGCCAGCACATAGAGGCCGGCGCCGATATACAGCACAACCATCACAGGCACGAGCGTCGCGGTTACCTTGCCAATGCGTTTTATGCCACCGATGATGACGGAGCCGACCATCAGAGCGAGGACGATGCCCGTAATCCAGCTTGGAACCTGGAAGTACTCTTGCGTCAGTTCGCCGACGTTCCAGGCCTGGAACATATTGCCGCCGGTCGCAGTAGAGGCCAGCAGCGTGACACAAAAAATCACACCGACGGCCCGTCCGAGCCGCGGCCACCCTTTCCCGGCGAGCGCCTTGTGAGCCACCCACATGGGGCCGCCGTGCGGGTTATCGGGGTCGTCAGTGTTTCGATACAACATCGACAGGGTGACTTCGGTGAGTTTGATCGCCATGCCGAGCAGACCGATGATCCACATCCAGAACACAGCTCCGGGTCCACCAAGTGCAATCGCGAGCGCGACGCCGCCGATGTTGCCGAGACCGACTGTCGCCGACAGTGCCGCGGACAGCGCCTGGAAGTGATTAATAGCGCCCGGGTCGTTGGCGTCGTCGTACACGCCGCGCAGCACCGATGGTCCGTGCGCCAGCGCCTGGTACTGGCAAAAACCACTCCAGACTGTGAAGACGATACCGGTGAGGACTATCGTGTAAAGGACGTACTCATGCCAAAGAACGCCGTTAAGCGTAGCCAGTAGAGCGCTGAAGTCCGCCATGGATCCCCCCGGATCGTACTGCCCTTATGCTGCTTCCATGATGGCGCTTACACCCATCCCGCCGGCGGTACAAACCGAGATGAGTCCGCGGCCCGATCCCTTTTCGCTCAACATCTTCGCCATCGTCGCGATGATGCGGGCACCGGTAGCGGCGAAGGGATGTCCGATCGCAATGCTGCCGCCTTTCATGTTCAGCCGTGACAAATCGATCGGCCCCATGGGCTGATTGCGCCCCAGCTTCGTGCGACAGAACTCCTCCGACTGCCAGGCCTTCAGGGTTGCAATGGTCTGTGCGGCGAAGGCTTCATGTATCTCGTAGAAATCGAAATTCTGCAGCGAAAGATTCGCTTGCTTCAGCATGTCCGACACCGCGTAGGCCGGTGCCATTAACAATCCTTCTTCGTTGATGAAATTGACGGCACTCGCTTTGGCGAAGGTAAGGTAGGCAAGCACAGGCAGGTTCTTCTTGCGCGCCCAGTCCTCGGATGCGAGCAGTACCGCGGCGGCACCGTCAGTCAGGGCCGTACTGTTGCCCGCTGTCATGGTGCCGTCCTCGCTCTTGTCGAACACCGGCTTCAATGTCGAAAGTTTTTCAAACGTCGTATCACGTCGAATGTTGTTGTCTTCTTCCGCGTCCATAAAGGGTATGACGAGGTCTTCGTACCAGCCGGCATCGTAAGCGGCCGCCGCCTTGATATGGCTGGAGAGCGCCAGCTGATCCTGGTGTTCGCGCTGCACATCCCATAGTTGCGCCGTGGCTTCCATGCTCTCGCCCATCGACAGGCCGGTTTGCGGTTCGACGACGCCGGGCAATACCGGTTTGAAATGTTTCGGTCGTATTTTGAAGATTGGCGCTATGCGGGCGAGCGGCGAACGGGCCCTGTGCATTTGCATCAGGATCGCGCGATATTCGTCAGGATAGACGACGGGTGCGTCACTTACCGTGTCGGTGCCGCCAGCGATGCCGGCCTCGATTTGTCCGAGTGCTATCTTGTTCGCGACCACTATCGCGGCCTCGAGGCTGGTGCCACAGGCACGCTGCAAATCGATGGCCGGTGTCCGGATATTCAGCCCCGATTCGATGACGCTCTCCCTGGCCAGGTTCCAGTCTCTGGAGTGCTTGATAACAGCGCCAAGCACAACCTCGCCGAGCGTCTGGCCTTTCAGGTCGAATCGGTTCACAACGCCGTTGAGCGCCGCGACCATCATGTCCTGATTACTGCAATCCCTGTAAACCGAGTGCGAACGGCAAAAGGGAGTACGTGATCCGCCCACCACGGCAACTCGAATCGATCTTCCATCGTGCAACATAGGGTCTCCGGTCCTTTATTTATCCAGTGTGCGATGCAACTTTACACCAATCATTGAGCCGACCGTAAGTTAAGATGCGTCGATGACCCGCCTTGATAAGACCGAATATAAATCGCAGGCCAGGGGAATATTGCGACTGGGCGGGCCGCTGATCGTGAATAATCTTGCGGTTGCGGGCATGCAGTTTGCGGACGCCGTAATGGCCGGCAGTCTCGGCGCCAGGGAACTCGCGGCAGTTGCCGTTGGCGGCAGCGTCTGGTTTCTCGGCTTCGCCGTCTGCCTCGGCATCATGATGGCGATCTCGCCCATAGTCTCGCGCCACTTCGGGGCCGGCGACTACGACCGGATTGGCCGTTACGCGCGCCAGGGGGTCTACCTTGCAGTGCTTTTGGGCGTCCCATTGCTGTTGCTCGGACAGTTTTCGGCCGCACCCTTGCTTGAGGCGGTCGGCATCGATTCCGACTTCAGGGAGCTGACCGTCGATTATGTCGGGGCCATCACGTTTGGTGCGCCGGGCATGTTCGCTTTTCTCGCTTTGCGATTTACGACCGAAGGGGTCGGGCGCACGCGGCCAATCATGTTCACATCGATCTTTGCGCTGGCCTGCAATGTGTTTCTGAACTACGTGCTCATGTTCGGGCATTTCGGAGCGCCGGCGATGGGCGCCGTGGGTTGCGGTTATGCGAGCGCAATAACCATGTGGCTGATCGCGCTGGTTCTTGCGACTTACATGATGATCAGCCCGCACTACCACAAGTTCCACATCTTCAGGATTGCACCGGTACGCCTGTCGGTTTTCAAGGAGATCATCTACCTGGGGGTCCCGATCGCGATCACGATTACGGCTGAGGCGGGCCTGTTCTCGGCCGTTTCGATATTGATTGGCACACGCGGCACGGAGATAACGGCGGCGAACCAGATTGCGCTCAACTTCTCGTCGACAACGTTCATGATTCCGCTGGCGCTGAGCGGGGCGACAACAGTGCTGGTTGGACAGCTGCTTGGTGCGGGCAGGCATCGAGAGGCTCGAATTTGCGGATTGGCTGGCATCCTGCTGTGCGCAGGAATCATGACTTTGTCCGCGGCATTCCTGCTCGTATTTCGCGACGCTGTCGTCAGCCTGTACAGCAGCGACGTGACGGTAGCCAGAATTGCGATCAGCCTGCTGTTAATGGCCGCTATTTTCCAGATAGCCGACGGTGTTCAGGTGGGTGCAGCCGGTGCTCTGCGCGGTTACAAGGATACGAGGGTGCCGATGGTTGTTACGATGTTCGCCTACTGGGTGCTCGCGTTCCCGCTGGCCTACCTCGCCGCCATTACCTACCGGGCGCCGGCCAACTATATCTGGGCCGGTTTCGTCGTTGGCCTGGGCGTTGCAGCGATACTCCTCACCTGGCGATTCAATCGCCTGTCCCGGGTTGCTGACTGATTAGTGTGGGCCTAACCCTGGCCGAAGTCGGGGCTTTCTCCCGCCAGATACTCGGCTTCCTCAGCGGTGTTTTCGCGCTTCAGCAATTTGTTGCGATGCGGGAAGCGCCCGAATTGCTCGATGATATCCCGGTGCAGTTCGGCAAACTGGGCAACAGTCAGAAATGTTTCGCGCTCGGTGGTTGAAACGGTTTCGGCGAGGCGGTTGTACAGCTCGACCGACTTGGCCTGCACTTTGCGCGATTCGGCGTGTTGCAGCGGCATAAAAAAGAACACGCGCTGTATCGGTGTCAGACCCTTATCCTTTTTTTCCATCGCGCCTTCGACACAGAGACGCAGGGCGAGGTCGTCCTTGGAAAACGCTTCCGCGGTATTGCGGTAAATGTTGCGACGGAACTGGTCGATCAGGATGATCAGGGCCAGGCGGCCGTGCGAATCCACCGCCCAGTGATTGAGTTTTCCGGCACTCGCGGCCTCCACGTCATTCGCAAATTTTTTCTCGATCTCGTGGTCAAAGACCGGGTCCTCACTAAACCAGATCTCCATGCGCTGGTCGATTTGCGGCGCGGACAGTTGCTGTTCCTTAAACCAGAATGACAGGACGGCCTCGATCCTGGCCTGATCTTCGTCAGTGATCGCGGCATCCATACTTTCACTCAATAGTTTTACGGCCATAGCGGAATTCCTGGAAGGTCGCCACTTCAGGCGCCATGTTACTTCACAAAGTGCGAACCCGGTCACAAATCGGGCCGAATCGGGTAATCGGTGGCGCAGAAGCTAATAGACTTTAGCAGATGAAACCCACCGCTACTTGGAAACGATTGGCGTCCGGCATGCGGAATGTGTGTGTCGGTCTCGTTTGCGGTGTTCTCGCAGGTGCATGCGGCGGGCCCGTGGCGGAGCCGGAAGCGGAGCTGCGCCTCTGGGTTGAGCAGGCGCAGGCCGCGGCGGAAGCGCGGGAACGCCAGGATCTCGTCGGAATGATTTCACCGGCCTACGCGGATTCCCGGGGTAACAAAATCGGCGACGTTGAGAATGTGCTGAGAGCGTATTTCTTCCGACAACACACCATTAAGTTGGTGACATCCATTGACGAAGTCCGCTTGTATGGTGGCTCGGCGGCCGAGATTGACCTGGTTGTCGGTATGGCCGGGAAAAACGACGGCGTCTTCGGGTTCAGTGCGGATGCTTACCGGTTTCAGCTGGAGCTGGAAAAGAAGGGCGAGGAGTGGCTGTTAATATCCGCGCGCTGGGCTGAGTTGGGTGAGGAACTGCATTAGCGGACAGCGCAGGAACATTACAGGGAGAACGCTATGAGTATCGAATTGAAGACCCGGCTACCGGTGGTTCTGCTGGTTCTGTGTCTGTCGTCGTGCGCGTCTATTCCGGATAACCTGGTCAGTTCACCGCAGGTCTATCTCCGTGATGTGCAGGTCGTTGGTCTCGACTTCAATCGCCAAACCTTTCTGTTGTCGTTTGATGTCGCGAACCCCAACCCGTTTCCATTGCCTGTTCGGAGTGTTGACTATGGTGTGAAACTCGACGGGCAAACGTTCGCGAGCGGCCAGACAACGAGTGAATTCAAGGTGCCGGCCGAGGGCGATGCAAGTTTTGCTATCAGTGTTGATCTCAATCTGCTCAAGACCGCACCGCAATTACTTGCCGTCGTCAGAGATGGCACGCGCGGAGATATTCGCTACGAACTGGAAGGGAAATTCGGCGTTGATCTTCCACTTGTGCCGGTCTTGAAGTTTAGCGATAGCGGAGTGATCCGGGTCACCTCCAGCCGCTACTAGTGTGCCCCACCGGCTCACGGTTACGCGCGCAACAAATGGACAAGGCACGGATATCCGGCGAAAACACCTCGTTTTTTATCCAATTTCACCCAATTTTGCCGTCAGGCAGTAATCACTGCAGGTCCTGTCATATACTTTTCCGCATCTGGCTAGCGCGCTGATCCGGCGTTGCGACGCCATCCGGTTCAACCCTTAACTTGGGGGAACGCGTTAACGCGCTCTCCACGGTAGCTATGACAGAGCAAACTGCGAAATCGCTGTACAACCCCGAATTCGAACGCGACAGCTGCGGCTTCGGTTTAATCGCAAATCTTGACGACATGCCGAGTCATTGGGTTGTCAAGACGGCGATTGCTGCGCTGACTCGCCTGACGCATCGCGGTGCCGTTGCTGCTGACGGCAAGACGGGCGATGGCTGTGGTTTGTTGATCAAGTTTCCAGCCACTTACCTGCGGGCGGTTGGTGAGGAACTCGGTTTTTCCCTCTGTGAACGATTTGCGGCAGGTACCGTCTTTCTGAGCCAGGACGAGAGCGTCGCCAGCGCTGCGCGTAAAGTCATCAACCAGGCCATCGAGGAGATCGGACTGGTTGTCGCCGGGTGGAGAGTAGTTCCGCTCGATACGAGCGTATGCGGCGAAGAGGCGCTGAAAACCCTGCCGAAAATCGAGCAGTTATTCGTTAACGCTCCGGAAGGCATGCAGCGCGGCAGTTTCAATCGCCGCCTTTTTCTTGCGCGTCGACGCGCCGAGAATCGCGTCACTGACCCCGATACGTACATTGCGAGTCTTTCGTCAGTCACGATCAGCTACAAAGGCATGATCATGCCGGCGGCATTGCCCGTGTTTTACCCGGACCTCCGTGATCCGCGCATGGAGGCATCTGTGTGCGTTTTTCACCAGCGTTTCTCGACCAATACATTGCCACAGTGGCGCCTGGCGCAGCCCTTCCGTTTTCTCGCGCACAATGGCGAGATCAATACGATCAATGGCAATCGCAACTGGGCACAGGCACGAGCCAAGAATTTCATATCGGACAAGCTCGACGATATTTCGGATCTGAACCCCATCATTTCCCTGACGGGCTCGGATTCGTCGAGTCTGGATAACATGCTCGAGGTGCTGCGCGCTGGTGGCATGGATGTCATCCAGGCAATGCGCATACTCATGCCGCCCGCCTGGCAGACGGTCGACAACATCGATCCCGACGTGCGCGCCTTTTATGAATTTTACGACTGCCAGCTCGAGCCCTGGGATGGCCCGGCCGGTATCGTACTGACGGATGGTCGTTATGCCGTTTGTTGCCTGGATCGAAATGGTCTGCGTCCGGCGCGTTACGTCATTACGAAAGACCGGCACATCACGATCGCTTCAGAGGTCGGCGTCTACGATTACGACGAAGCCGATGTCGTCAGCAAAGGCCGGCTCGGGCCGGGCGAGATGCTCGCGGTTGATCTCGTCAATGCCACCTTGCTCGATAATGACGAAATTCATGACATCCTGAAAACGCGCGCTCCTTACAAAAAGTGGTTGAAGCAGGGCGTTCGTTATCTTGATTCACAGCTGGTCGATACCCAGACCGCCGCGGAACCGATGGATCCGGATACGCTCGCGACGTATCAGAAGATGTTCAACCTGTCGCGCGAAGAGTTGAACGAAGTTGTCGCTGTCCTTGCGAATGCGGAAATGGAAGCCGTTGGCTCGATGGGTGACGACACGCCGATGGCGGTGCTCTCGAACAAGGTGCGATCACCCTTTGACTATTTTCGGCAGCAATTCGCGCAGGTGACCAATCCGCCGATCGACCCACTGCGTGAGCGTATCGTAATGTCTCTGCAGACCAATGTCGGCCGCGAATCCAGCCTGTTCGATATCGGCCCGCAACATGCGGAGCAGGTGTTGATTAATTCGCCCGTATTGTCACAGGCGAAGCTGAGGCAACTGCTGGGTCCGACAATGTTTGAGGGTAACAACGTGTTCATCGACCTGAATGTCGATGAGGACCTCAGTTTATCCGAGGCCCTGGACCTCATCTGCGAACAGGCGGAGCAGGCCGTCAACGACGGTAAATTCCTGCTCATGCTGAGCGACCGGTATCTCGTGAAGGGCAAGTTGCCCGTACACGCGTTGTTTGCGACGGGCGCGGTTCACCATCATCTCGTGAAGACCGGGCAACGTTGCGACGCCAACATCATTGTCGAAACCGCCGTAGCCCGGGACCCGCATCATTTTGCGTGCCTGATCGGTTATGGCGCGACTATGGTCTATCCCTACCTCGTTTATCAGTCCCTGCACGACATTGGCCGTCGCGGCAATATTCACAAGCAAATGCAACTCGGTCGCAGCTATCGACGCGGTATTCGCAAGGGCCTGTTCAAGGTCATGTCGAAGATGGGTATCTCGTCGATTTCAAGTTATCGCGGTGCGCAGTTGTTCGAAATCATCGGCCTGGATTCCGACGTCGTCGATCGCTGCTTCCGCGGTACGACGTCGCGCATTCAGGGCGCGAATTTTGATGACCTGTGGAGTGACCAGCGTGCACTTGGCGCGGATGCCTGGGACCCGCGCCGTTCCATCGGTCAGGGTGGCCTGTTCAAGTACGTTCATGGCGGCGAGTACCACTGCTATAACCCCGATGTCATCGCGACGCTGCAGGCTGCGGTGCGTTCAGGTGACTATTCCCGATACCAGGAATACGCGAAGCTCGTAAACGAACGTCCCGTTGCGACACTTAGGGACCTCATGAAGATCAAGCCGCTGGGCCCGGCGGTGTCGCTGGACGACGTCGAACCCGTGCAGGACATCCTGATGCGCTTTGACAGCGCCGGTATGTCACTCGGTGCGCTGTCGCCCGAGGCGCATGAGGCACTGGCAATTGCGATGAACCGTATTGGCGCGCGATCGAACTCCGGCGAAGGCGGCGAGGACCCGGCGCGAAATGGCACGGAGCGCCGCTCCAAGATCAAGCAGGTCGCGTCCGGCCGATTCGGTGTTACGGCGGAGTACCTGATTAACGCCGAAGTCATCCAGATCAAGATCGCGCAGGGCGCCAAGCCCGGCGAGGGTGGTCAGCTGCCGGGGCACAAAGTGAACGAGATGATCGCGAAGCTGCGCTTTGCGAAACCCGGTGTCGGCCTGATATCACCGCCGCCGCACCACGACATCTATTCAATCGAAGATCTCGCGCAACTTATATTCGACCTGAAGCAGGTAAATCCTGAAGCACTCGTGTCCGTCAAGCTCGTTGCCGAGCCCGGCGTCGGAACCATCGCCGCCGGTGTCGTCAAGGCTTACGCTGACCTGATTACGATATCGGGTTACGACGGCGGCACGGGCGCGAGCCCCTTAAGCTCCGTCAAGTTCGCGGGCAGCCCGTGGGAGCTCGGACTTTCCGAAACACACCAGGTGCTGCGCAAGCACAAGATGCGGCACAAGGTTCGTTTGCAAACTGACGGTGGCCTGAAAACCGGTCTCGATGTTGTCAAGGCGGCGATGCTGGGCGCTGAAAGTTTCGGTTTCGGTACTGGTCCTATGGTCGCGCTGGGCTGCAAGTATTTGCGAATTTGTCATCTCAACAATTGCGCGACGGGTGTCGCAACGCAGAACAGCGTGCTGCGCAGCGAGTACTTCATCGGCCTGCCGGAAATGGTGATCAATTTCTTCACCTTCGTTGCGGAAGAGGTGCGCCGGCTCATGGCTGATCTCGGTGTGCGTAGCCTGGAAGAACTGATTGGTCGGGTAGACCTGCTGGAGCTGTTGCCCGGAGAAACTGATCGCCAGCGTCGACTCGACCTCCGCCCGATCATTTCGGATGCCGGACTGATACCGGACTCGCCGCAGTTCTGCACCGACGTTCGCAACGATCCTTTTGACAAAGGTGAACTCGCCGAACAGATGGTCGCCGAGATTTTGCCCGCGATTGAGGCCGGCACCGGCGGCAAATTTGGTTTCGACGTGCAGAACTTCAATCGCTCGATCGGTGCACGACTGTCGGGCGAGATCGCTCGTCGCTACGGCAATTACGGCATGGCGGAGAACCCGGTGGAGGTCGTGTTGCGTGGCACGGCCGGGCAGAGTTTTGGCGCGTGGAACGTTGCGGGTCTGAATATGCATCTGGTGGGTGACGCGAACGACTATGTCGGCAAGGGCATGGCTGCCGGCCGTATCGTAATTCATCCACCCGCGAACACGGGCTACGAGGCTCGCGAAACCGCGATCATCGGCAATACCTGTCTGTACGGCGCAACGGGCGGTGAACTTTATGCGGCCGGTCGCGCCGGTGAGCGTTTCGCGGTCAGAAACTCGGGCGCGACCACGGTCATCGAGGGCGCGGGAGATCACTGCTGCGAATACATGACCGACGGCATCGTCGTCGTGCTGGGTCGCAGCGGCGTCAACTTCGGTGCGGGAATGACAGGTGGATTCGCTTATGTGCTTGATATTGATAGGGATTTTGTTGACCGTTACAACCACGAGCTCATCGATATCCACCGCATTACGCCGGAAAGCATGGAGACCAACCTGCATCATCTGCGTGCGCTGATTTCCGGACACGTCGCTTACACGGGTAGCGTCTGGGGCACCCGAATCCTGGATGACTTCCGCACCTTCCTGCCGAAGTTCTGGGTCGTCAAACCGAAAGCGACTGAGCTCGACTCGCTGATCGAATCGCTGCGACGGGCTGCGTAATGTCCAAACATCCACTGCAGTTCCTGGAAGTACCGCGGCGCGACCCCGGCAAGGAAAATGCCGAAAGTCGCGTTAAGCACTTCGGCGAGATCTACGGCCACTACGACGGCGCGAGCGCGGCGTCGCAGTCGGGCCGCTGCCTGCAATGCGGCAACCCCTATTGCGAATGGCAGTGCCCGGTACACAATTACATTCCGAACTGGCTGCAACTCGTCGAAGACGGCAAGCTTTTCGAAGCGGCGGAGTTGTCGCACCAGACCAATTCACTGCCCGAAATCTGCGGCCGCATTTGTCCGCAGGATCGCCTCTGCGAAGGCGCGTGCACGCTGAACGACGTCAACGGCGCGGTCAGTATTGGCAACATCGAGAAATACATCACCGACGAAGCGCTCGCACAAGGATGGCGGCCTGACATGTCGCATGTCGTTGATACCGGCAAGCGCGTTGCCATCGTCGGCGCGGGTCCTGCGGGATTGGCGGCGGCGGATGTGCTGGCGCGCAACGGAGTTGGCCCCGTCGTGTTTGACGCGTACCCGGATATTGGTGGTCTCCTGACCTACGGCATTCCGCCGTTCAAGCTGGAAAAGTCTGTCGTCGAGAAACGCCGGGAGATCCTGGAAGGCATGGGTGTGCAGTTTGTTCTAAACACACGTATCGGCGAGCACAGGCCTTTCGAGAACTTGCTCGACGAGTACGATGCGGTATTCCTGGGCATGGGAACCTACGACTACGTGAAGGGTGAATTCCCCGGTGAAGACTTGCCCGGTGTTTACGAAGCATTGCCGTACCTTATTTCGAATGTATACGAGGAGCTGGGATACAAGGACGCGGCTATTCCGTACATCAACCTCGAAGGCAAGAACGTCGTAGTTCTCGGTGGCGGCGACACGGGCATGGACTGCAATCGCACAGCAATCCGCCAGGGCGCAACGAGCGTCGTATGCGCTTACCGCCGCGACGAAGAAAACATGCCGGGCTCGCGCCGCGAAGTGGCGAACAGCAAGGAAGAGAACGTGCAGTTCCTGTTCAATCGGCAGCCGCTCGAGATCGTGGGTAAGGGTCAGGTCGAGGGCGTCAAAGTCGTGCAGACGCAGCTCGGAGCCGCGGGATCCGACGGGCGCCGCAGACCGGAACCCGTGCCCGGCACCGAGGAAGTGCTCCCAGCCGATGCGGTCATCATCGCCTTCGGATTTCGACCGAATCCGCCGGCCTGGTTCAAGGACTTTTCAGTCGAGACATTACCGAGCGGCCGCGTTCGCGTAGCGGCACTCGGCAACTTTCCCTACCAGACGACGAATCCGAAAATCTTCGCGGGCGGCGACATGGTCAGAGGATCTGATCTCGTCGTCACTGCCGTTCACGAAGGCCGTGAAGCCGCAAAGGGAATCGTCCGCTACCTTGAACGGGGCAGTGAAATCACTGGTTGAGTCTAACCGCCCGCAAGTGCGGCCCCGGCCACAATCGCGCCGCCGATAATGTACAGCAGACCGAGACCACCGGCTGTAAGTGCCGTCGTCTTGCCGCCACTGAACTCTCGCGTCTGCACAGCCAGAATATCGGTGACCGGGATCTGGATATTCTTGCCGGAAACGAGATCGGCCGTAATTGCCGTGACCCTGAACTTATCTGTCCGGCCATCTGAGGTGGTTATCTGGACGGAATCGCCGACCTTGATAATCTCGCCCGCCGAGACCTTTTGCTGAAGTTGCTCAGGTGACATTTCTACAGCCTTCATGGAGGTGCAAGCGCTTGCCACCAGTAATACCAACAAAATCGATATCAGCCTCATGGAACTACCCCTTATTACTGCGGTTGCCGGGAAGCGCCACGGTGCGTGGAGTGCCCCAACTACAGGTGTGTTTCATGATGTGGCGCAAAGACCGCCGGGTCCGGTGGTAAGTCTGATGATGTCCTGATCAGGAACCGAGGATTCCAACGAAACTGAGTATGCTCATGCTCATGATCGCCCGGCGGCAAGGAACTGCCCCTTGCTAATCAACGCCGCGGGCGACGGCTTCAACTTCACGCATGACCCGCAACATATTCTCCCCCGCGAGCTTGCGCAAATCGGCATCACTCCAGCCACGTTCAATAAGCACGGCAAACAGGCGCGGGAATCCGGACACGTCTTCCAGTCCGAGCGGCATATCGGGCATGCCCCAGTAATCGCTGCCGATTCCTACGTGATCGATGCCCGCGACATCACGCACGTGTTCGATGTGTGCCACGACGTCGTCGATTGCGGCGCGAACGGCCCCAAACTCAGCATCATGTGCGAGCCAGATGTCCCGATATTCCCTGACCAGATCGATCGCCGCATCCGTCGCCCAGAGCTCTTCTTCCATCTCCCAGACTTTCTTCGACAGGAACGATGGAATAAAAGTCACCATCACCACGCCGCCGTTCTTCGGCAGACGCGACAACACATCGTCGGGCACGTTGCGCGGGTGATCGACCAGCGCCCGCGCGGCGGCGTGCGACCAGATAACCGGCGCGGTTGATACGTCCAGCGCCTGTTGCATCGTGGCTGGAGACACATGCGCAATATCCACTATCATCCCGGTACGATTCATTTCTCGAACGACGTCACGGCCGAATTCAGTGAGTCCGCCGTTACGCTGTTCGCCGAGTGCGGCATCGGCCCAGTCCAGCGAGACGTTGTGCGTCAATGTCATGTAGCGGACACCGAGGTCGTAGAATTCGCGTATCGCGGCCAGGGAATTGTCCAGGGCGTAGCCGCCTTCCATGCCCAGCAGAGACGCTATCTTGCCCTCACCAAATACGCGTTCGATATCGTCAGCGGTCAGCGCAAGCTCGAATATGGAGGGATGCTCTTCGATAATCTGATTTGCAGTCTTGATCTGTTCAAGCTGGATGCGCCTGGCGTCCTCGGCCGCCGTTTCGCCCGGTATCCACACCGACCAGAACTGCGCACCGACCAAGCCCTCGCGCAGCCTGGGAATGTCGGTATCGAAGTCGTTCCTGCGCTCGAGATGGAACCCCGCAACGTCGCCGCCGGTTTCCTCGCGAATGAGCCAGGGCAAGTCGTTGTGTCCATCGACCAGCGGCGTTTCCTGCAACAGCTTTTTTGCGTGCTGTAATGCCTCGTCGGAGATCTGATCCTGGC